>Ga0302156_10002344_pt1 | contig 15560 bp, 15 predicted proteins | sample I_Bog_N3_2_FD_193503 | JGI IMG/M metagenome (GOLD analysis project Ga0302156, IMG submission 193503) | Peat permafrost microbial communities from Stordalen Mire near Abisko, Sweden - I_Bog_N3_2 | ecosystem: Environmental > Terrestrial > Soil > Wetlands > Peat | place: Sweden: Abisko, Stordalen... | reverse complement strand
GCACCCGCGTGATGGCAACGGACGCCACAAATAGACCCGAAAAAGTTTGAATCCAGAGGAGCGAAACAATGAACAAGTGCACCTTGGCCCTGGCAGTGGCCGTAGGGGTTTTGTCCCAGCAGGCGTATGCCGATGGGCAAGCTGATGCGAAAGGTTTTATCGATGGCGCTACGTCGACCCTGGGTCTGCGTAACTTCTACATCAACACCGATAACCGTAGTGGCAAACCCGCTCAGAACCTGAACTCGGAATGGGGCCAAGGCTTCGATCTGCGTTTCAACTCCGGTTACACCCAAGGTACTGTAGGTTTCGGCCTGGATGTCATGGCCCTGGAAGCTATCCGTCTGGACACCGGCGGTGGTACCAACGGCGCGAGCAAAACCTCTGCTGGCGGCACTGTGTTCCCGACCGAAGCCACTAACGGCAACAATGCCAAGGCAGTCAATGATTTCGGTAGCCTGGGCCTGACCGGTAAAGTCCGCGTTTCGCAGACCGAACTGAAGATCGGTACCCTGCTGCCGAACAACCCGGTGATCAAGTACAACGACGGTCGTCTGCTGCCACAAACCTTCACCGGTGGCCAGATCACTTCGAACGAGATCAAGGACCTGACCCTGACCCTCGGTCAGGTTGAGAAAGCCAAGGGCCGTAACTCCAGCAACGACGAAGATCTGTCGATCAATGGCGCAAACGCCAGCTCGAACTACTCCCAGGGTACTGCGGGCCGGTTCAGCAACAAGTTCCAGTACGCCGGTGCCGACTACAAGATCACCAAGGATCTGGTCGCTTCGTACTACTTCGGTGAGCTGAAGGACTTCTACTCGCAGAACTTCCTCGGTCTGGTGCACAACTGGGCAATTGGTCCAGGCGTGCTGAAAAGCGACCTGCGCTACTACAATAGCCGCGACAACGGCGCCAACGGCAGCGACAAAAACTACTTCACCTCGGGTTACTACGGCGGTGGCGTCACCAAGGGCAAGGTCGACAACGACCTTTACAGCTACCTGGCCCTGTACTCGGTTGCCGGTCACACCTTCGGCGCTGGTTATCAGTACAGCAAAGGCGACAGCGACTTCCCATGGTTGAACCAGGGTGATGGCTCGTCGAACAGCACCATCACCGACATGCAGATCCAGAAGTTCGCCCGTGCTGGCGAGAAGACCTGGCAAGCTCGCTACGCCTACGACTTCGCCAAGGTCGGCGTACCTGGCCTGACAGCCGGCATCATCTACCTGCACGGCGACAACATCCAGAACACCGCTGGCAGCCAGAGCGAGTGGGAACGCGATATCAGCTTGTCCTACGTGATTCCTGAAGGTCCTCTCAAGAACCTCGGCTTCGCTTTGAAAAACGCCATGTGGCGTACCAGTACCCTCGTTGCCGCCAGTGGCGACCAGGACGAAAACCGTGTGATCGTCAGCTACTCGATTCCACTGCTGTAAGCTCCGCTCTTTTGGCGCCCCGCTCGACCCAAGGTTGCGCGGGGCGTTTTTTTGTCTGGGTTTCGGACACGTCCAGTGCTTCCGTCCTCCCGCAATACATGTTCTCGAAGCTCTCGGTCGAACAGCCCGGCCGCTGTTCTGTAACCTTCTGGAATGGTGTTCCCAGGCGACTTTCAAGTCCAATGAAATAGTTTTTAAGATTCCCTTCCCGGCGGGCGTTCAGACCGCTATCGGTTTTCCGTTCTACCTGTCGCCCTTCCTGCCATACATGGGCGATACTCGCCCTGCGTGTTGCACCTGCCTGGGGATATCGATGCCGTTACAACGTCTGCAAAGCCTCTCTGAGGTCGCTGCCGAGCAATGGGATGCGCTGGTGCCCGACGGTCAGCCATTCCTCAGCCACGGGTTCCTGAGTGCCCTGGAAGACAGCGGCAGTCTCGGTCCGCACTCGGGCTGGCAGCCGGAGCATCTGCTGCATATGGAGGACGGTCGGCTAGTAGCGGCCTTGCCGAGTTATCGCAAATGGCATTCCTATGGCGAATATGTGTTTGACCACGGCTGGGCCGAGGCCTGCGAGCGCGCGGGCATCGCCTACTACCCCAAGCTGTTGACCGCCGTGCCGTTCAGTCCGGTGGGCGGCGCACGGCTGCTGGCGGCCAAGGCCGAGGACGGTTTCGAGTTGCTGGCCGCCTTGCCGGGTTATCTGGAGATCGAAGAGCTTTCCAGTGCCCATATCAACTTCACCGATACCCTGGCCGATGCCGCCCTGGGTGAACAACCCGACTGGTTGCTGCGTTACGGTTGCCAGTTTCATTGGCAGAACCGCGGCTACCGGGATTTCCAGGACTTCCTCGATACCCTGAGTTCGCGCAAGCGCAAGCAGATGCGCAAGGAACGCGAGCAGGTCGCCGGGCAGGGCTTCGATTTCCAATGGCTGGAAGGTCGGGAGTTGAGCGAGGCCCAGTGGGATTTTGTCTACGCCTGTTATGCCAATACCTATGCGGTGCGACGCCAGGCGCCCTACCTGACCCGTGAGTTCTTCAGCCTGCTGGCCGAGCGCATGCCCGAGTCGATCCGCGTGGTCCTGGCCAAGCAGGGTGGGCGGCCCGTGGCCATGGCTTTCAGCCTGATCGGCGGCGACAGTTTCTATGGTCGTTACTGGGGCTGCCTGGCGGAGTTCGACCGGCTGCATTTCGAAACCTGTTTCTACCAGGGCATGGACTACGCCATCGACCAGGGGCTGCAACGTTTCGATGCCGGTGCCCAGGGCGAGCACAAATTGATTCGCGGCTTTGAACCGGTGATCACCCACTCCTGGCACTACCTGCGTCATCCGGGGTTGCGCACGGCGGTGAAGGATTTCCTCGCGCAGGAGCGGGTGGGCATTCTGGCCTATGCCGAAGAGGCGAAGGCGGCGTTGCCTTACCGGCAGGCCTGATGGGTCAACCGCCCCCTTGCGGGGGCGGTGGTGGCGTTCAATCGATGCCGACGAACCCGCCGGTCTGGTGTTGCCACAAGCGGGCATACAAGCCGCCATGGGCCAGCAGTTCGGCATGGCTGCCGGTTTCGGCGATCCGGCCATTTTCCAGGACCACCAGGCGGTCCATGCGGGCAATGGTCGACAGGCGGTGGGCAATGGCAATCACGGTCTTGCCTTCCATCAGGGTCTCCAGGCTTTCCTGGATCGCCGCTTCCACTTCCGAATCGAGGGCCGAGGTCGCTTCGTCCATGATCAGGATCGGCGCGTCCTTGAGCAGGACCCGGGCAATGGCGACGCGCTGGCGCTGGCCACCGGAGAGTTTCACGCCGCGCTCGCCGACATGGGCGTCGAAACCGCTGCGACCCTCGGCATCCGACAGGAGTGGGATGAACTCATCGGCCCGGGCCTTGCGCGCCGCTTCCCAGAGTTCGGCGTCGCTGGCATCGGGTTTGCCGTAGAGCAGGTTGTCGCGAATCGAGCGGTGCAGCAGCGAGGTGTCCTGGGTAATCATGCCGATGCGCTCGCGCAGGCTTTCCTGGGCAACTTCGGCAATGTCCTGGCCATCCACCAGGATCCGCCCGCCTTGCAGGTCATAGAGCCGCAGCAGCAGGTTGACCAGGGTCGACTTGCCGGCACCGGACGGACCGATCAGGCCGATTTTCTCCCCGGGACGAATCGTCAGGTTGAGGTCGCTGATCACGCCGCTGCGCTTGCCGTAGTGGAAGTCCACATGCTCGAAGCGCACTTCGCCCTGGGTGACCCGCAGGCGCGGGGCCTGCTCGCGGTCGGTGACGCTGACCGGTTGGGCGATGGTCTGCAGGCCGTCCTGGACCATGCCGATATTTTCGAAAATGCCGTTGACCACCCACATGATCCAGCCGGACATGTTGACGATGCGGATCACCAGGCCGGTGGCCAGGGCAATGGCGCCAACCGAGATCAGCGACTGGGTCCACAGCCACAGCGCCAGGCCGGTGGTGGTGACGATCAGCAGGCCATTGAGGCTGGTGATGACGACGTCCATGCTGGTCACCACGCGGGCCGCCAGTTGGGTTTTTTCGGTCTGCTCCACCAGCGCTTCACGGGCGTATTGCTGCTCGAAACGGGTGTGGGCAAACAGCTTCAGGGTGGTGATGTTGGTGTAGCCGTCGACGATCCGGCCCATGAGTTTGGAACGGGCTTCGGAGGAGATCACCGAGCGCGCCTTCACCCGCGGCACGAAGTAGTACAGCGCGCCGATGTAGCAGGCGATCCAGATCAGCAGCGGGATCATCAGGCGCCAGTCCGCCTCGACGAACAGCACCAGGGAACTGATGACATAGATCAGCACATGCCAGATGGCGTCGACGGCCTGGACGGCGGAGTCACGCAGCGAGTTGCCGGTCTGCATGATGCGCTGGGCAATACGTCCGGCGAAGTCGTTCTGGAAGAAATTGAGGCTCTGCCTGAGCACATAGCTGTGGTTTTGCCAGCGAATCATGCTGGTCATGCCCGGGCTGATGGTCTGGTGCACCAGCAGGTCGTGCAGGCCAAAGAAAATCGGGCGCAGGATCAGCGCGACCACGGCCATCCACAGCAGCTCGCTGCCATGGACCTGGAAGAATTCGGTATTGGGGGTGCCCTGGGCCAGGTCGATGATCCGGCTCAGGTAGCTGAACAGCGCCACTTCGATCAGCGCGGCGAACAAGCCGACGATCAACAGCGCGACGAAGCTTGGCCAGACCTGGCGCAGGTAATACAGGTAGAAGGGCAGGACGGTGTTCGGCGGAGCGGCAGTGGGGGCGTCGCGGAAAATATCGATCAGTTGTTCAAAACGACGATAGAGCATGGGTTCTGACGCCCGTCAGGCGGGCTCTCCTTGAAGATGAAGCGGCGCAAGCCACGGGCATCCGGCCTGAAGCTTGCGCCTGCCATTAGTCGATCCGTTTGGCCGACTTGATATACACCGGGTCCGACGGTACGTCCGACATGCCTTGCTTGGTGGTGGTCGGCGAGTTGACGATGATATCGACCACTTCCATGCCCTTGACCACCTTGGCGAAGACCGCATAACCGGCATCGCGGCCCGGGTCGAGGAAGTCATTGTCCTTCACGTTGATGAAGAATTGGCTGGTGGCCGAGTTCGGATCCGAGGTCCGCGCCATCGACAAGCTGCCACGCACGTTGTGCAGGCCGTTGCTGGCTTCGTTCTTGATCGGCGCCTGGGTCGGCTTCTGCGCCATCTGCGCGGTGAAACCGCCGCCCTGTACCATGAAGCCCGGAATCACCCGGTGGAAGATCGTGTTGTTATAGAAACCACTGTCCACGTAGGCGAGGAAGTTCTTGGTGCTGATCGGCGCATGCACCGGGTCCAGCTCGATTTCAATGGTGCCGTTGGTGGTCACCAGTTCTACATGGGGCGCCTTGGCGGTATCGGTGGCGGCCATCAGGTTGGCGGCGAACAGTACGGAGCCGGTGAACAGGGCGATTTTTTTCAGCATGGTTCAGTGATCCTGGGTGGTGGTTTCGACTGCGGTTAGAAACTCAAGCAGGGTTTGGTTGAAGACCTGGGGTTGATCCAGCGGCGTGCCGTGACGCGAATCGGCGATCACTACCAGGCGTGCATCGGCGATCAGTTTGACATAGCTTTCCTTCAGCGCGACCGGTGTGTAGTCGTGGTCGGCGCTGACGATCAGGGTTGGACAGGCAATCCGGGAAAGTTGTTCCTGGACACCCCAGCCGACGATGGCGTCGAAGCTGGCGAGATAAGCACGTTTGTCGTTTTTTGCCCAGCGCTCGGCCATCTTGTGCCGCAATGGCGCCTGCTCGGGCTTGGGAAACAGTACCTTGCCGAGGATCTTGCCGATGCGCCTCAGGCCCACCACCCGGCCGAGGATCCAGCGCGAAGCCCATTGCAGATAGTCGCTGGGTTTGCGCACCTTGACCTCGGGCATGCTGTTGACCACGCACAGGCTCCTGAGCGCGTGCGGCTGGTCCACCGCCAGTTGGAAGCCGATCATGCCCCCCATGGAGATGCCCACCAGGTGCGGGCGGCCCAGGTTCAGGTGCTCGATCAGGGCCAGGATATCGGCGCTGAAGCCGGCGATGCTGTAGCGCTGGCGGGGCTTGTCGGAGCGGCCGTGGCCGCGCATGTCCATGATGATGACCCGGTGCTGCGCTGACAATGCCGGTATCTGCATTTCCCAGTCGAGGGTGCTGGAACCCAGGCCGTGGATCAGCAGCACCGGCGTGCCGTGGCCGTACTCCTCATAATGCAGCGTACAACCTTCGTGTTCGAAATAGGCCATGGGTCAACATCCTGTCAGGCTTGCTGGGGAGCGGCGAAGGGGGCGTCCAGCGGCGCGGTGTCGAAGGTGCGCAGCAGTTCGATAAGAATCTGCGTGGCCGGCCCCAGGGGTTTGTCCTTGTTCGAGTACAGATAGAACGTCGGGTGGCGGCTGCCACCCTGGTCCAACGGTAGCACCTTGAGCAGACCTTCCCGGATTTCCCGTTCGATCATGTGCCGCGGCAGCCAGGCAAAGCCCAGGCCGTTGCCGATAAAAGTGGCGGCCGTGGCCAGGCTGCCGACGGTCCAGCGTTGCTCGGCACCGAGCCAGCCGACATCCCGTGGTTGCTGGCGGCCGGAGTCACGGATCACCACCTGCAGCTGGCTTTCCAGGTCCTGGAAGGTCAGCGTGCGTTGCAAACGGTGCAGGGCGTGTTCCGGGTGGGCGACGGCGACGAATTCCACCGCGCTCATCTCGGTGCCCAGATAGCCGGGGATATTGAAGCCGCTGATGGCCAGGTCGGCGACGCCTTCGAGCAGGACTTCCTCCACTCCCGACAGCACTTCCTCACGCAGGCGCACGCGGCAGCCGCGGCTCTGCGGCATGAACGCGGTCAGCGCCCGGACCAGGCGGGCATTGGGATAGGCGGCGTCCACCACCAGGCGCACTTCGGCTTCCCAGCCCTGTTCCATATGGTGGGCCAGGTCTTCCAGCTGGCTGGCCTGTTTCACCAGTTGCCGGGAGCGCCGCAGCAGCACGCCGCCGGCTTCGGTGAGCACGGCTTTGCGTCCGTCGATGCGCAACAGCGGCACCCCGAGCTGATCCTGCATGCGGGCCACGGTATAGCTGACGGATGACTGCGAACGATGCAGGGCTTCGGCGGCCTGGGCGAAGCCACCGTGATCGACCACGGCCTGCAGCGTTCGCCATTGATCAAGGGTCACTCGGGGCGCTTTCAAGTTGGGTTCCTCTTGTCCTAAGCTGGCGGTCCTTCTTGGAGACTGCCGAATGAGAAAAATCTGTTGTGTGTTGCTGGCCATGCTGCCCTTGACGGCATGGGCTTATCCCATCGAAGTCGAAAAACAACTCAACGGCCTGAGCATCGACTACACGACCTTCGATACCGATACGGATATCGGTTCCATCCAGGTGAACAACTACGGGAAAACCGACGCGCTGTGCACGGTGGTGTTCCGTAACGGGCCCGAGGCCCCACGGACCCGCAAGCTCGATCTGCCGGCCGGGAAGAGCAAGAATGCCAGCGCCAAATTCACCCGCAGCATTATCCGGCTGAACCTGGGACTGACCTGCGTAGCGAAATGATCCCCGAGGAGCATTCTGCCAAGCATGCTCCGCCTATCAACAAATTTATAGATAGGTTGTAGTCATTTTTTCGGCTTTTTTATCGGCTGAACGCTGTTTAATCTCCACTCCATCGACTTACAGCCCTTAGCGATGGAGCCTACCTCCCATGTCCCGCGTACTGATCATCGAAAGCAGCGCCCGCCAGCAAGACTCGGTTTCCCGCCAGTTGACCCAGCAATTCATCGGTCAATGGCAAGCCGCTCACCCGGCCGACCCGATCACTGTCCGTGATCTGGCGACCGATCCGGTACCGCATCTGGACAGCCACCTGCTGGGCGGCTGGATGAAACCCGTCGAGCAGCGCACGGCCATCGAGAAGGCGGCGCTGGAGCGCTCCAACCATCTGACCGACGAACTGCTGGCGGCGGACGTGCTGGTGCTGGCGGCGCCGATGTACAACTTCGCGATCCCGAGCACCCTCAAGGCCTGGCTTGACCATGTGCTGCGGGCCGGGCTGACCTTCAAGTACACCGACACCGGCCCGCAGGGTTTGCTGGTCGGCAAGCGAGCCTATGTCCTGACCGCGCGCGGCGGGTTGTATGCCGGTGGCACCAACGATCACCAGGAACCCTACCTGCGTCAGGTGCTGGCGTTTATCGGTATCCATGACGTCACCTTCATTCACGCCGAAGGCCTGAATATGGGCGGCGACTTCCAGGAAAAAGGCCTGAACCAGGCCAAGGCGCGGATTGCCCAGCTCGCTTGAGGACTTAATGTTCAGCTAATCGCCGATTGTTTTAGTGCCCTTAGCGAGTTCCCTTCAAGGCGTTCGCGCATCGAACCTCCCTTTGCACTGGTTGCTCCCTGAGTGCATGCAACCCGATCCGGCCGCCCAGCCGATCGGGTTTTTTTTCGCCCTGGATTCCTTGTGCGGCAGAAAGTCGTTAAGGTCGCGGCCATTATTTGCGAGGCATTCATGGGTTATCTACTTTTCGTCACGCTGATCCAGGCGTTTTCCTTCAGCCTGATCGGTGAATACCTGGCTGGCCATGTCGACAGTTACTTCGCCGTGCTGGTGCGGGTGCTGCTGGCCGGGCTGGTGTTCATTCCCTTGACCCGCTGGCGCCAGGTGGAGCCGGCGTTCATGCGCGGCATGCTGCTGATCGGTGCCCTGCAGTTCGGTGTCACCTATGTCTGCCTGTACCTGAGCTTCCGGGTGCTGACGGTGCCGGAGGTGTTGCTGTTCACCATCCTCACGCCGTTGCACGTGACCCTGATCGAAGATGCCCTGAACCGGCGCTTCAACCCCTGGGCCCTGCTTGCGGCACTGGTGGCGGTGGCCGGTGCGGCGGTGATCCGCTACGACCGGGTCAATCCGGATTTCTTCATGGGCTTTTTGCTGCTGCAACTGGCCAACTTCACCTATGCCGCCGGGCAGGTGCTCTACAAGCACCTGGTGGCGCGACACCCCAGCGACCAGCCGCATTATCGGCGTTTCGGCTATTTCTACCTGGGCGCGTTGGCGGTGGCGCTGCCGGCGTTCCTGTTGCTCGGCAAGGCCAGCTACCTGTCCGTGGCCCCGTTGCAATGGGGCGTGCTGGTGTTCCTCGGGCTGGTGAGCACGGCGCTGGGGATGTACTGGTGGAACAAGGGCGCGTGCCTGGTCAATGGCGCCACGCTGGCAGTGATGAACAACCTGCATGTGCCGGTGGGCTTGCTGATCAACCTGTTGATCTGGAATCAGCACGAGCCGCTGGGGCGGTTGTTCTTCGGTGGCCTGGTGATCCTGGCGGCGGTGTGGATCAGCCGCCTGGGCGCGCGGCCGCTCAAGGCCTAGAGCGCGTGCTCTTGCGGTTCGGGAATATGGCTGGCGCCCAATAGCGCCGGCAACATCCCGGCCCGCAGGTCGTTGCCGCTCGGCTGCTGGTAGAGGCTCAGGCCGAACTAAGGAAGCGGAGATAATCCCTGGAAAACCTCACCACTGGTCATAGACCTGGAAATACAAAAATCCTATATTCCAGTACAATGATATTGTACCGAGCAGGAGGGCTTTTTCATGACCAAACCAGCCACCACCAGTGCCGCAAGTGAAGTTCGTAAACTGGCCAGAGCACACAAGGTTACCGCCAAGCGCGACGGTATCAGCTGGATGGCCTCCACCATCACGCGTCTGTCTGGCGATACCGTGGTCTTGGATAGCATCGAGCAGCTTCTGGTCAACCTGAAGCGCAAGGGTGTAATGAGTACTTCCGAAATCCTCGCATTGCAGGTGCGCTACCTTCAAGAGAAAAGCGCTCCCAAAACAACTGCAAAGAAGAAGCTTCGGGCGTGAGCTTCGACCCCTTCGGCGATTTCGAAACCGCGGGCTACCTACGAAACGAATATCAGCTTAAAGACCCTTATCTCGTGAAAAGGGTAGAGCACGCAGCCTTCGAATCGAACGTCGAAGATGCCCTTTCTTTCCTCACTGGCCTGGAGGACGTTGATTACGACGCAGTGCTCCGCGTCCATGAAATTCTCTTCTCAAGCTTCTACCCGTGGGCGGGTAAAGATCGAAATGAGGTCGCGCCAACCCTGCGAGTAACCAAGGGGGATAGGAACGATGCTGACTCTACTGAGTTTGCATATCCCGATGAAGTGAGGCGGGCTACCGAGCTCGCAATCAGGCAAGCCGCTAAACATTCACGCTTCAAGGAGCGGCCTGGGGAGGTAATGGGTCTGCTGGCATTCGCGCACCCCTTTTTAGACGGCAATGGTCGAACCATCCTGCTGGTTTATATGGAGCTTTGCTTTAGAGCTGGATTTGCCATCGACTGGTCTCAAACCACCAAAGATGACTATCTCCGGGTGCTTAGCGCTGAGATTCGTGAGCCTAACGAACGGCACCTTGATACCTATTTGCAGCCTCATGTTGTAGAGGTAGCCCGGCGTGAAGATTGGCCGGCGATTATTGGTGAAATCAAGGGGTTGGATGGTCTCGACAAGGAAGGCATAACCTACGAGAACCTTGATGGCTCAATGGCCAGGCCGTATTCGCATTATAGAAGCTACCTGGCACAGCCCCTTGAGGACTCTGAGACTTCAAGAAGCTGATCGCCTTGGATCTTAGGTTCTTTTCTCTGCCTTCCCGGGTATCTGCTTTGTCTTCTTGTTGTCCGCAAGCAGCCACGCCTGTATCCCTGCCGGCCACTCCGACTGCCTAGTTCTAGAGCGCGTGCTCTTGCGGCTCGGGAATATGGCTGGCGCCCAATAGCGCCGGCAACATCCCGGCCCGCAGGTCGTTGCCGCTCGGCTGCTGGTAGAGGCTCAGGCCGAACTCCGGCAGCACCGCCAGCAGGTAATCGAAAATATCCCCCTGGATACGCTCGTAATCGGCCCAGACGGTGGTGCGGGTAAAGCAGTAGATCTCCAGCGGCACACCCTGGGCCGTGGTCTGCAGTTGGCGGACCATGCAGGTCATGTCCAGCTGCACTTCCGGATGACTCTTCAGGTACGCCAGGGCATAGGCACGAAAAGTCCCCAGGTTGGTCATCCGCCGGCGGTTCGCCGACATCGCCGCAACATTGCCCTGGGCCTCGTTCCAGGCCTTGAGCTCGGCCTGCTTGCGACCGATATAGTCGGTGAGCAGGCGCACCCGGCTCAGCCGCTGTTCTTCGTCATCGTGGAGAAAACGCACGGCCCCGGCGTCGATAAACAGGCTGCGCTTGATCCGCCGGCCCCCGGATTGCTGCATGCCGCGCCAGTTGCGGAACGACTCGGACATCAGCCGCCAGGTCGGGATCGAGACGATGGTCTTGTCGAAGTTCTGCACCTTGACCGTGTGCAGGGTGATGTCCACCACATCGCCGTCGGCGCCGACCTGGGGCATCTCGATCCAGTCGCCGACCCGCAGCATGTCATTGCTGGTCAATTGCACACTGGCGACGAAGGACAGCAGGGTGTCCTTGTAGACCAACAGGATCACCGCCGACATGGCGCCCAGGCCCGAGAGCAGCAACAGCGGCGAACGGTCGATCAGGGTGGCGACGATAACGATGGCGCCGAACACGTACAGGACCATCTTTGCCAACTGCACATAACCCTTGATCGAGCGCGTGCGGGCGTGTTCGGTGCGTGCGTAGATGTCCAGCAGGGCATTGAGCAGGGCGCTCATGGCCAGCACCTGGAACAGGAAGGTAAAGGCCAGCGCGACATTGCCGAAGAAGATCAGGCCGTTCTTGCTCAACTCCGGCACCAGGTGCAGGCCGAACTGGATCACCAGCGAAGGCGTGGTTTGCGCCAGGCGATGGAAGACCTTGTTCTGCAGCAGATCGTTGACCCAGTGCAGCGCCGGCTGGCGCCCGAGCAGCCGGGCGGCATGCAGGATCACATAACGCGCGACCCGGCCGAGCACCAGCGCCACGATCAGCAGCAGCGCCAGGCCCAGCCCGGTTTGCAGCAGGGGATGTTGATCGAGGGCGCTGAAAAAGTCCTGGGCGCGCAGCCAGAGCTGTTTGATATCCATGGATGACAACGAATCTTCTGAAGGAAATGACCGGGGGATTAGATCATTTAACATCGGGAAGATGACCGTTGAAGACAAATCCGCTCACAAAAAAAACTCGAGTGAACGGACCCCCGTATCAGCTCATCCAGTTCCCCCCGTCGACGTTGTAGGTTTGCGCAACGACATAATCGCTCTCCGCCGATGCCAGGAAGATTGCCATTCCCGTCAGGTCTTCGGCGGTGCCCATCCGGCCATAAGGGACTTGTGCTCCCACCTGCTTCTTCTTTTCTCCCGGGGGGAGGTGTTCATGCTGGGCGAACAGGGCATCGACGCCGTCCCAGTGCTCGCCGTCGACCACCCCGGGAGCGATCGCATTGACGTTGATCCTGTACTTGATGAGGTCCAGTCCGGCGGACTGGGTCAGGCTGATCACGGCCGCCTTGGTCGCGCAGTACACCGCGACCAGGGCTTCACCGCGACGCCCGGCCTGGCTGGCCATGTTGATGATCTTGCCGCCATGGCCCTGGCCGATCATCTGCTTCGCGGCAGCCTGAAGGGTAAACAGCGTGCCGGCCACGTTGATGGAGAACAGGCGCTCGTAGCTTTCACGGGTGATCTCGCTGATCGGTGCCAAATCAAACAGCGCGGCGTTATTGACGAGGATGTCGAGTTTGCCGGTCCGGGCAATCACCGCGGCAATGGCCTCGTCGATAGAGCCCTGATCGGTGACGTCCATCTTCACCGCATAAGCCTTTGGGCCCAGTTCGGCGGCCGTCGCCTGTGCGCGTTCAAGATTGATATCGGCGATCGCCACGCTGGCCCCTTCGCGGATGTAGGCCTCGGCGAATGAGCGTCCTATGCCTCGGGCCGAACCCGTCACCAGCGCGCTTTTTCCTTCCAGTCGTTTCATCGGGTGTGCTTCCTGTTCGCGAAAATGAGCGGCTGCCGGCCGAAGGGCGGCGACAGCCAGTGATGCGGATTATTTTTTCGGGTAGCCCGCGCGCTTCATGTCCTTGACCGTGGCTATTTGCGCGGCGCTCAGGGCTTGTTCCACCGACATCTGGCCGGTGAGCGCGGCAGAAAACAGCTTGCCCACCGAAGTGCCGATGGCCTGGAATTCGGGAATCGTCACGTACTGGATGCCGACATAGGGCACGGGCTTGGCCGACGGGTGGGCGGGGTCGGCGTTCTGCATCATTTGCAGGGTGATCCTGGCGAAGGGCGCGGCCTTCAGGTAGGCATCGTTGTAGGTGGACAGGCGGGTGCCCGGCGGGACATTGGTGATGCCGTCCTTGTCGGCGACCAGCTGTATGTAGTCTTTCGACGTGGCCCAGGTGATGAATGCCCTGGCGGCCTCTTTGTGCCGGGAGGTGGTGGGGATCGCCAATGACCAGGCATACAGCCAGGACGAACCTTTGTCCGTGACCTCGACCGGCGCCGGGGCGAAGCCCACCGTGTCGGCGACCCGGCTTTGGGTCTTGTCCGTGGTAAAGGAACCGGCGACGCTCGCATCGACCCAGATGGCGCATTTGCCGCTGTTGAACAGGGCCAGGGTTTCGTTGAAACCATTGCTCGAAACGCCTGGCGGGCCGTAATTCTTCAGGGTGTTGACGTAGAAATTGGCCGCGGCGGTCCACTCGGGCCCGGTCAGTTCGGGTTGCCATTGCTCATCGAACCAGCGCGCGCCGAAGGTGTTGGCCATGGTGCTCAGCAGCGCCATGTTCTCGCCCCAGCCGGCCTTGCCACGCAGGCACATGCCGTATTGCTCTTTATCGGGATGGTGCAGCTTGGCGGCAAACTCGCCGAGCTGGGTCCAGGTCGGATGCTCGGGCATCGTCAGCCCGGCCTGCTTGAACAGATCCGTGCGGTAATAGGTGACCGTGCTTTCACCGTAGAAGGGCAGGGCATAGAGGGTGTCGTTGAGCGACAGGCCCTGGCGCACCGAAGGGAAGATATCGGCGACATCGTAGGCCGCCGGCAGATCCTTCATCGGTTCCAGCCAATGCTTGGCGGCCCACAGCGGCGTTTCGTAGGTGCCGATGGTCAAGACGTCGAACTGTCCGCCTTGTGTTGCAATGTCGGTGGTCAGCCGTTGGCGCAGGACGTTCTCTTCCAGCACGACCCAATTCAGCTTGACGTCGGGATGCTGTTCTTCGAAAACCTTGGAGAGCCGCTGCATGCGGATCATATCGCTGTTGTTCACCGTCGCGATGGTGAGGGTTTCGGCGGCCTGGGCGGCACAGGCCAAAGACAAACCAGCGGACAGAATGAGCGCGTGATGCCGGGTCTTCATGATGCTCTCCACTCCACGCCGGTGGCGCGGAATTATTATTGTTGTTGTAAACCGTGGCTGGTCAAAAACGTCTCGGACCGCGGCGGGTGACGGCTGGATTACACCAGCTCGCGAAAGCCGCAACAAACGCGTTGAGGACGACAAACCGATACTTTTTTAATCGTGCTGCCTGAGCCCTGCAAAGATCAAAAAAGTACCAGTCATGGGCAAGGCCCTGGGTAGCGAACACCCTTTGATCCGGCTATGTTGCTGTTCAGAACTATAAAAAAGGGGCAAACCATGCCTGATCGCCGCGCCGTGCTATTCGAGCAGCCCCCCGCCGAGCTGGAAGTCATCCTGCCCCAGCCGGAACACAGCTTTCGCTGGTATGAGCACGATTATCCCTATGCGCTTGCACGCTGGAATCATCATCCCGAATACGAAATTCACCTGATCCGCCAGGGCAGCGGCAAACTGGTGGCGGGCGACTACATCGGTGCGTTTGCCGCCGGCCACGTGGCGATGATGGGGCCGGACCTGCCCCATGACTGGATGGGTGACCTGGCGCCGGGGGAGCACCTGCAGGGGCGCGATGTGGTTTTGCAATTCGACGGCGCGGCGCTGCTGGCCCTGCGCGAAGTCATGCCCGAGCTTGGCGATTTGCAGGTGTTGTTCGAGCGCGCCCGCCGGGGCCTGGAGTTCAGCGGCGAAACGGCCCTTGAAGCGGCACGGCTGCTGGAAGCCATTGGTCCTGCCCAGGGGTTGCCGCGTTTGCTGATGTTCCTGCAATTGTTGAACACCCTGGCGAGTGCGCCGGTGACAGAGGCGTGCTGTCTGGCCAGCACCTGTTATATGCCTTCGCTGGATGCGAAAAGCTCCGAACGCATCCATAAAGCCTTCGATTACCTGCTCAGGGAACTGGCGGGAGATGTCCGCTTGTCAGTGATCGCCGGGCAGTTGGGGATGAGCGAACCGGGGTTCTCGCGGTTTTTCAAACGTATTACCGGACACGGCTTTATCGACCTGATGCGCAAGCTGCGGGTCCAGCGCGCCTGCCGTTTGTTGTTGCAAACACAGATGTCGGTGGCGGACATCTGTTTCGAGGTGGGCTACTGCAACCTCTCCAATTTCAATCGGCACTTTCGGGTGGAGATGAACCAGACCCCGACCGACTATCGTCGTGCCAACCCATTCAGCGCACAAAAACAGCGCTGTTTGTCGCGCTTTTCACAAAGAAACTCGGCCTCGGCGCTCGAAACCGTTACCCTATGCCGCTGATATTTTGTATTTCTTCGAGGTAGCACCCGTG
>Ga0302156_10002340_pt1 | contig 15579 bp, 14 predicted proteins | sample I_Bog_N3_2_FD_193503 | JGI IMG/M metagenome (GOLD analysis project Ga0302156, IMG submission 193503) | Peat permafrost microbial communities from Stordalen Mire near Abisko, Sweden - I_Bog_N3_2 | ecosystem: Environmental > Terrestrial > Soil > Wetlands > Peat | place: Sweden: Abisko, Stordalen... | reverse complement strand
AGAATCCGAAGTCTACGAGAAGTACGCGGCTGAGTTTCCCGATGGCCCTCGCACCGCACAGGCCCTCTATCAGGCGGTCTATCGCATGGCCGTCCTCACCAATATGTATGCCGCCGACGGCAGTGACAAAAAAGCAAACGAGGCCCACTCCCACGCGCGCGAGCTGGCAGACAGACTCAAAGAACACTTCGCGCAATCCGATTTCACCGCACGCGCCCTCACCCTGGTCTACAAATTGGACGAAGGCGTGTCTGTTTACGGCACCGACCCGGAGTAAGCCGCTAGCCCCATTGCGCCCTGAGGTATCCTAACTAATAGCAAATCGACATCGTGAACTTCGCCGTGGCCCTGCTGAATCAATCGAGGGGTTTCGCTCACCGCAATACGGAGGCATCTTGAATCCTTATCTTCAGTCCGTCCTGCTCGGCATAGTAGAAGGCTTGACCGAGTTCCTTCCCGTCAGTTCCACGGCGCACCTGCGCATCACGGAAGGGCTGATGAAAATCCCGCTCGATGACGCCTACTGGAAGATGTACACCATCGTTATCCAGTTGGGCGCAATCCTTGCCCTCACGCTGCTGTTCCTCGGCCGCATTGTCGAGTATCTGCGCACGTTTCCACGGGGCGAGCGGGGCGACCGCAATTTGCTCACCCACCCCATCTCGCTTACGCTCATTGCTTTTGCCGTCACTTCCGTGCCCTCTCTGCTGCTGCACAAATGGAGCGAGAAGAACTTGGGCAGCATCACCGCCATGGCGCTCGCCCTGCTCATTGGCGGCATCGTGATGTGGATTGTCGACATTTGGGCCGACCGCCGCGATGCGGACACAACGGACACAGAGCAGATGACCCTGCCGCAGGCCGTCTGGATTGGCCTTTGCCAGACGCTTTCGGCCGTGTTTCCAGGAACCTCCCGCTCCATGTCCACCATCGCCGCAGGCCAAATCGCAGGACTCGACCGCCCCACCGCTCTGGCCTTCAGCTTCCTGCTTTCCATCCCCACCATGGCCGCCGCCACGGTCTGGGACCTGATCAAGGAAATCCATCCCAGCAAGGCTGCCGAAGCGGCTGGCGTCGCCGCCGCACACGTGGTCATGACCAGCGATCGCTGGGTCATTCTCCTCATCGGAATCGGAGTCTCGTTCTTCGTAGCGCTGGGTGTAGTCGAGTGGTTTCTCTTCTGGGTCCGCAAGCACGGCTTCGCCATCTTCGCCATCTACCGAATCCTCCTCGGCGGGGCACTGTTAATTTGGGGAGCCAAATTCATCGCCAGCTAATTCAACAGTTGCCCCAGACGGGGGCGCAAGGATGGGGCACCCGGCGTTGATGAAGCTGACCGCGGCAGCGCCGGTGGGGCTGGCTGCCGGCTTCTAGCTGCCAGCTTTCAGCTCTCAGTTTTGGCGCGCGACCGGCGATTCAAGAGACGAATCATGCACGCGGCGCTCCGCGGTGGGTTCGGTTTATTGCGCACGCTGCGATGGAAAAAGCTCACTTTTGCGTGCGCAAATAGGCGCACTCAAACGAGTGACAAAAAGTGCAAAATGACACGAAATAAGGCTCTTTTTGTGCGATTTAAGCGCTAATTGGAGCGTTCTTGACGCACTTTGACGGGCTTTTGTGTGCGCTGAATCACGGTTTAGATGCATGCATCGCATGCAATGCATGCAAGATTCCGGTACGATTGTCTTATGACGATAATCACAATTCGCAATCTTGACCCGCTGATCAAGCGCAGCCTACAGGTCCGCGCCGCTTAGAGCGGGCGGCCGATGGAGGCCGAGGTGCGCGCGATTCTTACCGCGATTGTGAGCTACGTCCCGACTGCCGAAATGCCTGGGCCGGACCCCGTTGCGCCTGAAAAGGACTTGGGCACCGTGAAGTGAGTATGGGATTTCGGTCGAGTTTCCGGTCGGGGCGTGTGCTGTCCAGATCTCAAAGGCGCTTGAAGAAAGACGAAAAGCCGGTCGTCGAGATTCGCGCACTCCCAGGTCCCCAAAGGCTAGGGACCCTGTGCACCCACGCATTTGGGGTGACTTGAGTCCCCCTGAGCCGCCTGCCTGTGAATATGTATCATGTCCCCGAATTACCCCGAATTACCCCGAATTACCTAAGGATGGTCCCCGTAGATACCCTCGCGGGTCAGGGCAGAATCCGGCAGATGGGGCAGATTCTCCGCGCCCACGGCAAGTTCATCCAACATCCTGTGGAATTCCTCGACGGTGAGACTTTCCTGCGGGGCCGGCGGCGCGGGCCGGTGGGCGCGCAGGATCTCAAGAGCCAGAGATTCTGGTTCCACTCCACGCCGAGCGGCTTCCGCTTCGAATACGGCTACAAGTTCCGAATCGAGTTCGATGGTCAGGGTCATGGCGTCCTCCTTCGGTCATTATCAGCCCAATTGTGCGTAAAACGAAAGCTCCAAAAAGGTGCGGGAGGCGAAATCGCTCAGATTTCGAGGATTGCGGGGCAGACGTCCCGCTCATCGCGAAAGGGCCGCGATGAACGGGGCACAGCCGAGTTGGTGTCAGATTTCCAAAATGACGGGCATGATCATGGGGCGCCGTCCGGTGGTTTTCTGGATGAGGCGCTTTAGCTCGGCTCTTACCTTTTCCTTGACCATGCCGTAGTCGGACTTTTGCTCGGTGCTCAGGCCGTCCAAAGTTTTGAGGACTAGCTCTTTGGCCTGGTCCGTAATGTCCGAACCGCCGAAGCCGCGCATGATGACTTCAGGCTGCTGCTCGACTTTGCCGGTGCGCTTGTTGATGGCCAGAACCGCAAGGACGATGCCGTCTTCGGACAGAATGCGGCGGTCGCGGATGACCAGATCTTCTACCACATCGATGGTGGAACCGGAATCGATAAGAATTCGGCCTGCGGTTACCTTGTCCTTTTTGCGGGCATCGGTTTTGTCGAGCTCGAGCACGTCGCCGTCTTCAATCACGATTGCGTGTTCAACCGCGCCGGTTTCCATGGCTACGCGGGCGTGCTTCTGGAGGTTGCGGTAATCTCCGTGGACAGGAATGAAGTATTAGGGGCGGACGAGGTTGATGAGCAGTCGCTGCTCTTCCTGAGCGCCGTGACCGCTTACGTGAATCAATCCGTTGGAGCCGTCGTCGCAAATGACGGTGGCGTCGCGGCGGCAGAGGTGGTCAATCACTCTGAAAATGCTTTTCTCGTTGCCGGGAATGATCCTGGAACTGAGGACGACGGTGTCGCCCGCGTCGATGTGGGCGAAGCGGTGGTTATCGACCGAGGCGCGGCTGAGGGCAGACATCGGTTCGCCTTGCGTGCCGCTGATGAGGATCATCAACTGCTCAGGCGGGTAGTCGCGCATCTGGCCGGGATTGATGACCAGGCCCTGAGGGATTTCGATGTAGCCGAGGTCCTGAGCGATTTCGCTCGAGTCCATCATGGAGCGTCCGACGATGGCCACCTTGCGGCCGTGCTTTTTGGCCAGATCGAGGGCGATGCGGATGCGGTAGATGGAAGAGGAGAAGCAACTGAAGAAGAGCTTCTTCTTGGTCTGCGAAAAGACTTCGTCGAGGCGTGGGATGACAGCGCGTTCGCTGGGCGTATAGCCGGAGCGCTCGACATTGGTCGAGTCCTGGAGCAGGGCGAGGACGCCGCGCTTGCCGTACTCGGCAAAGGTGTGCAGGTCGAATGCCTGGTCGTCGAGCGGGGACAGGTCGATCTTGAAGTCGCCGGTGTGGATGATGACGCCTACCGGGGTTTCGATAGCCAGGGCAACGCAATCCACCAGGGAGTGGGTAACGCGGATGGGCTCGATGGTGAATGGGCCGAGGGCGAACTTTTCCTTGGGCGTGATTTCGATGAGTGTGGTTTCGTCGAGGAGCTTATGCTCTTCGAGCTTGCCTTCAACGTAAGCCAGGGTGAACTCGGTGGCGTAGACGGGAACCTTGAGTTCGGAGAGGATCCAGGGCAGGCCGCCGATGTGGTCCTCGTGCCCGTGGGTGAGAATGATGGCGCGCACATGCTGTTTGTTTTCAATGAGATAGCTGATATCTGGAACAACGATATCGACGCCCAGCAATTCCGACTCGGGGAACATAAGCCCGGCGTCGATCACGATAATGTCGTCTTCCCAGCGAATGGCCATGCAGTTCATGCCGAATTCGCCGAGTCCACCAAGAGGGATAATTTTCAGTTTTTTCGTTTGCATCTGTCACATATGATGCTAACACCTGTTGAGTGAACGGGCACTGACCGAGGTAACCGGGCGGGGTACGGAACTGTTTGCAGTATGTTAAATTGGTTCCAACGAAGAGGATTGGAGGTTCAATGTCGGGCAAACGAGTGCTGGTTGGCGGGGCCGGAGGGTTCATCGGCGGACACCTTGTGAAGCGGCTCAAGGACGAAGGCTATTGGGTGAGGGGCGCGGACATCAAGGAACACGAGTTTGCGGAAACGGCGGCGGACGACTTCATTCTTGGAGACCTGACCGATGCCGCTGTGGCTAAGGAGGCGGTGGACGGGATAGACGAGATGTATCAGCTTGCCGCCGATATGGGCGGAGCGGGATATGTATTCTCTGGCGAGAACGACGCCGCGGTGATGCATAACTCCGCGTCGATCAATTTGAATATGCTTGAGTATGGGGTGCGGGCCGGGGTGAAGCGGTTCTTCTATTCCTCGTCCGCGTGCATGTATCCGGAATACAACCAGCTCGATCCTGACAATCCGAAGTGTTCGGAAGACTCGGCGTATCCTGCCGCGCCGGACAGTGAATATGGCTGGGAGAAGCTTTTCAGCGAGCGGCTTTATTTTGCCTATATGAGGAATTTGAAGGTCGATGTGCGGGTAGCGCGTTTCCACAACATTTTTGGAGTGGAAGGCACCTGGTGCGGCGGACGCGAGAAGGCGCCCGCGGCACTTTGCCGCAAGGTTGCGGAAGCTCCCGATGGCGGCGAAATCGAGATCTGGGGCGACGGCAAGCAGACGCGGAGTTTTCTGATTGTGGACGAGTGCGTAGAGGGCGTGCGCCGGCTTATGGACTCGGATTTTACTGGGCCGGTGAATGTTGGCTCGGAAGAAATGGTGACGATCAACCGGCTGGCGGAGATGATTATCGATATCTCCGGCAAGAAGCTGGGCGTGCGGCATATCAAGGGGCCGCTGGGCGTGAGGGGACGTAACTCCGACAATCGACTTATCAGGGAAAAGCTGGGCTGGGCGCCCAGCCTCAGTTTGCGGGCAGGACTGGAGACGACTTATGCCTGGATTTCGAAGCAGGTGGCCAAGGCTGCCTTGTCGGAAGTCAGCGTTTAAGTTAGTGCGGCGCGGTTGATGGCTGCGTTGGGGAGATGTTGGATTCTTTGCAGCGACCGGCGATTGAGGCTGAAAGGCTTTGGTCGCCGGTTACTTATTTGCGGACGACTTAGGGAACTCTTGTTAAGTTCCTGGACCACCCCAACCTTCCCTCCCGGGCTAAAGCCCAGGTTGATTTTGTTGCCTTTGTGGCACGACTGAAGTCGTGCCCTTTCAAAGCAGCGAGTTTTTCCGCAGCCTGTTAAGTCGTGCCTTTTCAAAGCCGCAACCTGTCCAGAGGTTCCATTAGGATACGAAGGGGCATGGGACTAGACTAACTGGGGTAGGGAGGTTCCCGATGAAAGCTTTGCGTGGGTTGAAATGGGCGGCGGTGTTGGCTTGCGCGGGGACAAGTGTTGCGTTGGGGCAGGAAGCTGGTGCTGTGGCGCCGACTCCACCGGCGGAGACTGGGGCGCCGGCTAAGGTGTATGACGCTGTGGCTGGAGTTACTGTGCCTGAGCTTATTCCTTCGCAATGGCAAACGATGGCGGCAGGTACCTGCAAGGAGGTCAGGGACGGGCTGGTTTATCTCACTTTTGTGGTGGATGCGGAGGGAGTGACGCGCGACGTTGTGTCGGAGGATACGGAACGCACGCCGCTGGAGAGGATGGCGGAGCGCATTGTTGAGGCGGATCGGTTCAAGCCTGGGAGCTTGAATGGCCAGGCCGTGGCTGTGAAGATCGGAGTGGAAGTAGATATCGAGGGCTGCATCGATTGGATGGAAGACGATGCAGGGAACAGGCAGCAAGTGTTTCGGCTGACAGCGCAGCCTGTGCAGAAGGTTGGTCCGCAGGAGACGCCGAAAGACGAGGTGCCGCCGGCTTATGTCGCCGTGGAGCGACAAGAGCTTCCACCGGGTGTGAGCCGAATTGGGAATGGGGTGTCTGCGCCAGTCCCGCTGAACCACGTTGAGGCGCGATATACCGACGAGGCGAGGAAAAAGAAGATTCAGGGAGTCTGCATTATTTCAATGATTGTGGATTTGAAGGGAAGGCCAATGAATCCGCTTGTGATTCGAACCCTTGGCTCGGGGTTGGATCAGAAGGCGATTGAGGCTGTGAACAAATACAAGTTCAAGCCAGCGATGAAGAAGGACGGCACGCCCGTGCCGGTGATGATTACGGTCGAGGTGAACTTCAGGCTCTACTAACATCGACAGGTTGGAAATGGAAGGGAATCCGAACATGAGAATTGTTCGATATCTGGCTGGCGCCGCGATTTTTGTTGCGGGGATTCTGCTCACTAGCGGGCCGATTCACGCCGATGGCGTAGGCGCGAAGAACAGCATTGTGCCAACGCGGTTCAGCGTTTTGGACGAGGGAACTCCTGGCAAGCCAGATGTGCTGCTGGTGCCGGGGCTTTCGAGTTCGCGGGCCATTTGGGATGCGGAGGCGAAGCTGCTTGCGCCGAATTACCGGCTGCACCTGGTGCAGGTGAATGGGTTTGCAGGGACTCCGGCGGGAGAGAATGCGAGCGGGCCGCTTCTGGTTCCCATTGTTGAGGAACTTCACGCTTATATTGTGGCGAACAAGCTGCATCCGGTGGTGATTGGGCACTCGCTGGGTGGGTTGCTGGCGCTGATGCTGGCGGATAAACACCCTGAAGACGTGAAAAAGCTGGCGATCGTGGATGCGCTGCCGTTCTCTGGCGCGACCATGGACCCGGCGGCGACGGTGGAGAGCATCCGGCCGCAGGCTGAGGGGTTCAAACATGCCATGCTTTCGATGTCGGCGGACGATTATGCGGCGATGCAGCCGATTGTGGCCGCGCAGATGGTGAAGGACGCCGATGCACAGAAGCTGGTGGCGGCGAGCTCGATTGCGAGCGACCGGGCAGTGGTGGTGAATGCGGTGATGGATGGTTTGGGGACCGATCTTCGCCCGGATGTGGCAGGGATCAAGACGCCGACGCTGATGATCTATGCGTACGACTCGACGGAGCAGCAGCCGGACCCGAAGCAGTATGAGGCGGCGGTGCTGGCGGGATACAAGCCGATGCCGAACGTTACGCTGGTGCGGATTGACGACTCGCGGCACTTTATCATGTATGACCAGCCGGCGAAGCTGGATGCGGCGTTGCAGGGGTTTCTGAAGTAGGGGATGAAGCGCCTCTCAGGTCTCAGAGTCGAAACCTGGGGTGCCCGGCTATAGGTTACGGAAGAAGGCGGTCAGGTCCCCCGCAACCGCCGCTGGTTCCTCAACTGGGGCGAAGTGCCCGCCGCGCGGAAAGACTCTCCAGCGCTGGATGTTGTACAAGCGTTCAACATACGAGCGCGGAAGCTCGCCCTCGGGAACGGTCTGATGCGCGAAAACACCAAATGCCGTGGGCGTGCCGACGTAGGCGGGATCGACCGGGTGCCAGCGATTGTCCCAATAGTCGCGCATTGACGAGGTGATCGTCTGCGTGACCCAGTACAGGGTAAGCGTGGCGCACAGGAAGTCGTCGGTCGGTGTGACGTCGCTCCACGAGTGCCACTTCTCACCCAAATATGCGGCGAGCCCCGCCGGGGAGTCGTTCAGTCCATAGCCGACGGTCTGGGGCTTCGTGGACTGAATCGCACTGTAGCCGCGCTCGGTAGCGTCCCAGTTCCGGCTCACCGCAAGGTACGATCGCTCGGCATCGGACAGCTCCGATTCGTCCACCGCGGGGGCAAGATCCGACTCCAGTGTAGTGAGATGGATCCCGATCACCGACTCGGGATGATCCAGCGCAAGGATGGTCGTCACCCCGGCTCCAAAGTCATAACCGCTCGCCCCATAGCGGGAATACCCAAGCTCCGACATGAGCCGGTGCCAGCGCTCCGCGACGTAACGGTAGTTAATGCCGACCTTGGAAGGACGCGGCGAGAATCCATACCCCGGCAGCGAAGGCACGACCACGTCGAAGTGCTCGAGCATCGGCAGCATGTCAACGTAATCGAGAAAACTGCCGGGCCAGCCGTGCGTAAGGATGAGAGGCACGCCGCGCCCCGATGCCGCACGCTGGTGCACAAAGTGAATGCCAGCCCAAGTGAAGTGGTTAAGCGCGTTGAGCCTTCGCTCCCAGGCGCGCCAGTCGAACTCATGGGCCCAGTAGGAAACGAGGCGCTGTAGCCAGCCCAACTCAGTGCCTTGTTCCCAGCCTATACCGGGTACCTGGTTGGGCCATCTCGTTTGGCGCAACCGTGCCCGCAGATCGTCCAGCACCTCATCCGCGACGTGAATCCGAAACGGTTCCACTCGAGCAACTCCCTCTTGGCAATGGCCAGTTACCAGTCAAACGCGCCAGGCAAAGCGCAGATCGATCCCGCTGCCACACAGGCTAAATCATGCCTCCGTTTCACGCATAATGACGTCCACTGCTAACAGAATCAGCCTGAATAGAAGCAGCCGATAGCGGCCCTCATGGGCGACACCTCGGCCTATGTATGATCCCTTCTGGATTGCGGGCCACTGAAAAGCGATTGACTTACCTTCGAGCTTGTGGGCGGGCACCGACCTACTTTACGCGATGGAATGTTCTGTTCCAGCGAGTCTCATCGAAGAAATGAATGAACTCGTAAATGGTGGATTCGGCTTGCTGTGAAAGCGGAACCTCATCGATGCCGGATTCGGGCATCTTGATTGACCAGAAGACGAAAAGGGGCCGGCCCACGATGTTCTCTCTTGGCACAAATCCCCAATAGCGGCTGTCCATGCTGTTGGTGCGGTTGTCGCCCATCGCGAAGTAGCTGCCAGCAGGGACGACCAGGTCCTGACCCTCGATGCGGGTGGGCAATTGGACGGACCACTCCGCTGTAACCCCCGGCTCGGTTCCGGGATCGACCGAGGGGAAGTCGTTGATATAGGGATTGTAGCTTTCGGATGTGGGCTTGGCGGCTTGCGGTTCGTCCTGGGCAACGCCGTTGAGGTAGACGATGCCGTTGCGCAGATGTATGCGGTCGCCGGGGATTGCGATGACGCGCTTGACCAGGAAGATGTGCTCGCCATTGGCTTCCGCGAGCGGCTTGAAGAAGACGACCACGTCGCCTCGATGCACGTCGCGGTAAGGCATGAAGGGTGCCCAACTGGTTGGCGGCGCCAAGGACTCGCGCTCAACCAGCACGTGATCGCCGGTGAGCAGAGTGCTGGCCATGGACGAGGACGGGATGACGAAGTTCTGAAACAAAAACGCGAAAACAAACAGCACGACTATGACGGAGGTCAGATTCGACGCTAATCCTTCGAGGAAAGACTCGCCGGGCCGTTGGGCGTCCGTGACTTGTTTGCTTGCTTTTGGCTTCGTGGATGTCATCTGCGCTTTGTGCTCCCTCCTTGACGATTACGATACTGAGTCGTTTGTTGTTCCCAGGCGAGCGAAATGATCGATACGAGGGCGTTTTTAGAATTGGTCTACCGCCTTTGACCTCCGAAAAGCGTCACGCCATTGCAGTTTGCGGCTGGGCGGTGCGGGCGATGGTCAGCACGGTGATGTCGTCGGCCTGGGGCGCGCCTGTACCAAAGGCGCGGGCGGCTTCGGCGATGGCGGAAGCAGGCTGGGAGCTGATGGCCAGGGTGCGGTCGAAACCGAAGAGCTCGCGAGTGAGGCTGGTGGCTTCAACCACGCCATCGGTGACCAGCGTGCAGAGCTGATGAGGCGGTAGTTGCAGAGCGATCTCGGAGTAGTGAATGTCCGCAGCCAGGCCGAGCGGCAGGTTGGCTTCCGTGGCAATCTCCTTGCCGTCGAGGTAGGGGTTGGGGTGCCCCGCATTCGCGACGGTGATCTTGCCTGAGGGTTCAATCATCAGCGCAAGGCAGGTGGCGAAGCCGTCGCCGCGGCCATGGAGGCGGCGGTTGAGTCCAGCGAGCAATTCGGCGGGGCTGGTGTAAAACTCGGCGTATGTGCGCAGCGTGCCCACGATCAGCGAAACCGTCATGGCGGCCTTTAGGCCCTTGCCGCTCACGTCGCCCACGACGATGAAGGCGGAGGGCTTCTCGGGATCGGCGAGGTTGGGGATGGGCAGAACCTGGAAGAAGTCGCCGCCGACTTCCTGCGCAGGGAGGTAGGCGCTCTCGATGGTGAGTCCGGGGATGTGGGGGAGCTGGTCGGGGATGAGGATTTGCTGCACGCTGCGCGCGGCGGCCATCTCCTGCTCGACCTCGCGATTGCGGTTCTGGATGCGCCGGAAGCGGAAGGTCATGGCGATGAGCATGACGATTGCGAAGAGGAGATTGGAGAGACCGCGCAGGTCGATATCCACGCCGTGCCAGAAAATGTCCTGGGTGAGACTGGGGAGACCCATGCGACCCAACATGCGATTGGACTCTTCGACAGCGAACAGGAGCGCGGCAGCGCCAATCCAGCGCATCTCAGGGAGCGTGCTTTTGAAGCAGAACGGCACAAGCAACAGAAAGCTGGCGCCGGAGAGCAGGGCGCCGGCGATTGCGGCATTGTAGAGGTATTGGCTCTCTACAAACTTTGCGAGTGGAAAGAAAACAGACGACGGCCATGGAAGCAGAAGCAGCAAGAGCACAATGAAGAGCCCGTTGAGGAGTTGAATGGCGCGAAAGGCTTTGGGGACTGGCCGCGCGAGAAACGAGAAGATGAATTGGATGGAGAAGAGCGCTCCCGTTGCATTGAAAGCTGAAATAATGGTCATGCCCAGCCAAGCCGGCATTGACGTGTCCACCACGGACGCGAGTTCACCGAGACGAAAGATAGGCAGAGTACAAAGCCTGGCGCCCAGCCAGAAGTACTCGTGCAAGCGGGTGTTGACGGAAAACAGCAACAGGAAGACTAAGCCCGCACCGAACATAGCCGTGTAGCACAGATAATGGAGCCAACTGGAGCTGAGATAGTTGACCGTGTCGTGGTCGCGGAGGGATTCAATGCGGTCGAGCGGTGCAATGGCCGGCGCAAATTCACCGACTCTGTTGGCGGTGTGGATACCGAGCGAGTGAATGGCGATGACCAGATGACCGTGCCGAGCGAGGCTGGTTGGAAAACTGAAAATAGCGCCGCTGTATTGCGGACCCTGGCGCGTGGCCAGGCTGCCTGATCCGCCAATTGACTGGCCGTCAATGAAGACCTCGTAGACCGGGTAGTCACCCTGGATGAGCAGGCCAAGCTGCGGAGCGGACTGCAACTCGGCGGGCAGCGTGACCTCGATTCGCTGCCATTGGCTCGCCCGGCCGGAACTTGCTTCGAAAATGAGCGGTTGCAAGGCGCAACCTGTCGGGTCGATCTGAGCGCATTGTGGACTGTCTCCGACATGCATCCGCCATTGATTCCAGGGCAGGCGGAGGACGCTTTGTTGGGCACAGGCCGCAGGGGCGGCGACGGAAAGCGCGGCAAGGAACAGCCATGGTAAGGCAAAACGCCTCATTCGCGTGCTCCTGAACCTGAAAATGATGGGCTGCCTGGCATGCAGGCTAGCGTAACAAGTCTTCGAGGGTGGTGGATAGGTCGGTCTTTTCGTCGCGGTATTTGACGATGACGGGGGCGTAAAGGCTTAGGCCCCACTCCTGCCCTTTTCCCTTGCTTACGGCACGGGAGCCGGGGACTACTACCGCGTTTTCGGGGACGATGAGGGGCAGGTCGGGCGTGGCGCGAAGGACTGTGCCGTTGACGAGGTCGAACAGGGGCGTGCCGCGGGTGAGGATGGTTCCGGGGGCGAGGACGGCTCCGCGGCGGACGATGGTTCCCTCGTAGACGCCGGTGTTTCCGCCGACGAGGACATCGTCTTCAACGATGACGGGGCTTTCGTTGATGGGCTCGAGGACGCCGCCGATCTGGGCCGCGGCGCTGAGGTGGACGCGCTTGCCGATTTGCGCGCAAGAGCCAACCAGTGCATGAGAGTCGACCATGGTTCCTTCGTCGACGTATGCGCCGGCGTTGATGTACATGGGCGGCATGCATACGACGCCGCGGGCGATAAAGGCTCCGGCGCGGACCGAGGAGCCGCCGGGAACGATGCGTACGCCGTCGCGCGGGACGAACTGCTGCGCCGGGTAGGTGTGCTTGTCGACAAACGAAAGTGCCGGGGCGGCGGCGGTTGGACCGACGGCGGGGAATGCCTTGAGCTCGCCTAGCCGAAAGCCTAGCAGGATGCCCTGTTTGACCCAGGCGTTGACGCGCCATCCGGTGGGGGATGCGGAGTCTGGCGATGCGGCGCGCAGATGGCCGCGCTCAAGGCCCTGGCGCAGTTCGAGGAACGCCGTCATGGCGTCTGGATCGTGGCGCGCGGCTTCTCCCGCGGCAAAATGATCTTCGATTCTCTGTTGGAGCGGGCGGGTCGTCATTCCATTCTGAGTTTATCAACCCGGAATGGAATGACGATGGAGGGAGGTGGGATTCGAGGGAGGACGCTTGAAGAAAATCAGTTACGTAGATGGGATGCGCCGATGACGGCAAAGGATGGCAAGTGGAGGATGAGATGGCTCAGGCCGCGACGTTGGACTCTTGTTTGCTGGTTACGGGGCCGGTGAGCGTGACCGGCAGCAGACGGAAGGAATTGTTGCCCACTGGAATCATTGCCAGCGGGACGGGTGTTCGGCCCGGCGCATAGTGCAGATGCCTGGATTCCAGCCATGCGCACAACCGGGGGTCGTGAATCTCAGGCTGTCCCGACCAGAAGCCGGGGTCCAGCTCACACTGGATCTGCAAATGATCCAGTTGTAACTCGATTACGGCGATGTGCCTGGGAAAGTAACGCCGGACGTTATAAGCGCCGACGTGCAAACCGGTGACACCACGGCCTTTGGATTGTGTTTTGACTACCATGCATACCTGCTCTTCAGAAGAGGTTAAGGTCAGTCTAGGGAGTCAGGAAGGAAGAAACCGCTCTAGGTGCAGGGAATCCTAAGAGAAGATTCCTCATTTGAAACGCACCATGCGAATGTTCCGTTGTGGGACGATCATGCGCCGCATTTCCTGAAGTGTCAAGGGCATATTCGTTAAATTCAGTAACTGCGTCAGTGTGCCGCGACGGGCGCCTGCCTGGCCTTAAATTGTCTTTTGACAGTTATCGGCTGTAGGCGGAAAGAGTTATTGCCCGCCGGAACCATTGCCAGCGGGATAGGTTCCCGATCGAGTTTGTAGCGGAGATGTTTGTACTTGAGCCATTCCGAGAGGCGAGGGTCTCGAATATCGGGATGGCCGTTCCAGAAGCCGGGATCGAGGCCGCATTGGATATGCAGATGATCCAATTCCAACTCGATGGCTGCTACGCTTTTTGGAAAATAGCGGCGAACGTTGGTTGCCCCGACGTGCAATCCAGTAACGCCGTGGCCGAGGGAATGAGTTTTCACCATCATGGTGGGTATCTCCTGTACGGGAACGAAAGAGTGACGAGAGGGAATCAAAATGGAGGAAGCCGCCTACTTTCGCACCGAACCGCTCTGCGAATTCCCGTCTGAGAACCCTCTTTCTCTGATGTCAACTCCGCAAGGAAGGGATGCCTCGTCTTGCGGCCTGCATGAAACTTATACGGAAATTTTTTTGCGCAGCGCGAGAGACCTGGATGCGCGCCGGCGAATGTGGCTTACGGACCTAGGATTGCCGAGAATGCTGTGGAATTCTGGTCACTATTGAACAGAACGATCATGAATTCTCAATGAATAAGCGGGAAAATGTAACGCGGCACACATGGGATGACGCGGCCTCGGGTTATTTCGTCTGCTGCAAGGCGTTTCGAAGCGCTGCGGCGACTTCTTCCTGCTGGGCGAGCGTGATGCGGTTGAAGAAAGGGAGTGCGAGGGTGCAGCGGGCTATGGATTCGGTAATGGGGAGCGATGCCAAGGCCGCGCTGGGATGGGAGCGCCAGGCCGGCTGAAGGTGGATGGGGGCGAAGTAGCGGCCGGTGGCGATTCCGCGGTCGGCGAGCGCGGCCTGGACCTGGTCGCGGTCGATTCGCTCCGGCAGGAGAACCACGTAAACAAACCAGCTTATGGTGCGTTGGGGAAGGTTGAGGGGCGGGAGTCCGAGGCCGGGGATGTCTTGAAGCAGAGCCCGGTAGCGCTGGGCGGCGGCGGTGCGGAGGACGAGAATTTCCTCGATGCGGGATAGCTGGACACGGCCCAGGGCGCAGGCTAACTCGGAGAGACGGTAGTTATAGCCGGGCTCGGCGTGATCGAGCCAGTCGGAACCGGATCGGCCTTGATTGCGAAGGCTGCGGAGGCGGGAGGCGTGGACGGGATCGTGGGCCAGGATGGCTCCGCCTTCGCCTGTGGTGATCTGCTTGTTGGGATAGAAGCCAAAGACGGCAAGGTCGCCGAAGGTTCCGGCTGGACGGGAGTCGAATTGTGCGCCGATGGCTTCGCAAGCGTCCTCAAGGATGAGCAGGGTGTGGCGGCTGGCGATGGCCTTGAGTGCGTCCATGTCGGCGGGGACGCCGAAGGTATGGACGACGAGGATGGCGCGGGTTCTGGGGGTGATGGCTCGCTCGACGGCACCAGGCGAGAGGTTGAGCGTGATGGGGTCGATGTCGGCGAAGATTGGCGTTGCGCCCACCTGGAGAACCGCGTTGGCTACAGCGATGAAGGCAAAGGATGGGACGATGACTTCGTGGCCCTGGCCGATGCCGAGGGTGAGCAGGGCCAGATGCAGGCCCGCGGTGCCGGAGCTTACGGCAATGGCGTGGGGGACGGCGTGAAACTTGGCGAGTGCGGCTTCAAAGGCAGGGAGTTCGGGGCCGAGCGACAGGTGCGGCGTGCGGAGGACGGCGGTGACTGCGTCGATCTCCGCTTGGGTGATGTCGGGGGCTGAGAGAGGGATGGTCATGGGAGTCTCGGGGGCAGCGATGTTAGCGGAGTTAGCCAGTAAGCGGCGTTGGTTGCTTGATCAGGAGGTTTTCGAGTGGCACTGTGGTCAGGACGTGGGCGATTGTCTTTGCGGCGGTGCCGTTGCCGTAGGGATTGGCCATGCACCGCAGAGACTCGCGGAAATCCGGACTTAGGGCGCGGTGAATGGCGGCTTGAATTGCCGTGGTTTCGGCAGGGGCGTCGATTACGTTGCGGGCTCGTTCGCGGCCTTGTTGGCGCATGCCCACGTTTACGGCGGGAAGGGCGAAGGAAGCGGCTTCCATGATGCCGCTGGACGAGTTGCCGATGATCGCGTCCACATTGCCCAGAAGGCTCCAATATGTGATGGGGTCGAGGTTGATGAAGATGTGGGTGTGGGGGCGCGCGGCGGCCAGGGCTTTGGTTCGTTCGATGAGCGCGAAGCTCCCGGCGTCGGCGTTGGGATAGACGAAGAGTAACTGGCCGGGGGTTTGGGCGAGCGCGGAAAAGAGCGCATCGG
>Ga0302156_10002334_pt1 | contig 15583 bp, 7 predicted proteins | sample I_Bog_N3_2_FD_193503 | JGI IMG/M metagenome (GOLD analysis project Ga0302156, IMG submission 193503) | Peat permafrost microbial communities from Stordalen Mire near Abisko, Sweden - I_Bog_N3_2 | ecosystem: Environmental > Terrestrial > Soil > Wetlands > Peat | place: Sweden: Abisko, Stordalen... | reverse complement strand
TGAGATATTGGTTGCGCAGAAGCATCTCGCTCGCGTCGAAGGATGCATATTGCGCGCGGATTTTATCCATCAATACCTTGCGTTCCAGAGTCTGTTCGTAGCGAACTTCATCTGAATCGTGGATTGAATTGTCGGCGCGCCGCGCAATTGCGCTCACAGCTAACAGCCTCCACTGCTCAAAGCTGCGTCGAATGCCTTCGACCACGCGTTTTGAGGGGGGATCGTTTGAGACATGTTCATCCAAAGCAGAGAACTTCGAATCGACAACCTGATCCGCCTCTCTGTATGGCTGGAGAAACTCGGCCCTGCCTGTATATTGAAAGCCTCGAAGACCGGTCTCCATGTCAACATTGAGCTTGAGCAACTCCCGCTCGCCGCCGACCACATGACTTGTGAGTTCAACGTTCTGTTGGGCTGTCGTTAACGATCGAACCTCCAACAGAAGCGCCGACCCCAGAATCGCCAAAGCGGCGACTGGAATCACTAGATGCTGCGAGACTCTGAGCTTCTTATGATCCATAAGACATACGCGCCGCATCAGTCCTTTGACATGGCCCCGCAATCTCAGGAACAAAAGAGACTTGATCCCGTGATTGTCCACGCCCGTCTCGGACCAAGTAGCTAGATCCTTGGTTCGATTCTTTGCGGTCAATACCCATATCGGCCGCCCCTGGAGGAGTTTTGTACTTTATGAAGCACGATTGGGGCCAAAGTACCAGGATGGGAGAAGATGGCATTTTGACATCTAAAGGAAAGGGTTTAATGGGAGATTCGTCTACATATAGGAGATTGGAAGAATCGTACTGACGAAACAAAAACGACGATATGTCGTCTGTCGGACTACATGTCGTCTACTCGCGCGATCTCAATCCCTCATCAACGTGGCATTCAATGGCGTCCGCGCAATCCGCTTGTCCTCCGATACATAGCCACCGATACGGGATGAGCTGCCGTGGTTGATTCTTTGCGTGTGGGGAGAAATGTGACCAATAATGATCAGAACTGCACTTATGCGGTGAGTACACTCTGCAATAAGCGCAGAATTCATGAGGAATGCAATGGACCCCGGAACCAAATACGATGTCGCGAGCGTGTTAGAGCGAGATACACAGATAACGATCGCAAACTGGCTGGCGCGCGTTGACGAAGAACCAGGCCTGTTTAAAGTCCATTTGAGTGCGAAAGACCGATGCGCGCATCTGCCACAGTTGTTCCGCGACTTGGTCGCTCGTCTGCGTCATCCGCTCCCCTTAGGTTCCCGCGCTCTAAAGTCACTCGGTGCCGTCGCTCATGGTCGTCTTCGTTGCGATCAAGGTTACACCGCAACCATGATGGTGGAAGAATCGCGCATGCTTCAGGTTTCCATCTTCGAGACGCTCGAGCGGAATGTAGAGGATACCGAACCTGGGGTACTGCTGCTGTACGTAATGGCAATCGCCGACGAGGTGGATTCACAACTGGCTCAAGCGATGACCAGTTACGCCTCGAAGGGTTCCCTTGCGCCTATCCAATAAAGCCATCAATTCAATACCGGGGCCGGCGAAGAACGAGTGAGACTTTGGCCAGAGCTTTCAACACCCGATTTCACGAGCCTTTGCTGCCTTTTGTGATTTCTTTTGCTTATGTGCGTGGGAAAGCCTACGTTACGAGCGAAGGTATGCCACGATGCGCTCTCCTCATTCCCGGGAACAGGCTGTGATGGGTACGACCAGGCTCGAAGGGTCGGAGCTTGCTCAACTGACTCTTGAGAGCGTCTTCGCACAATGTTCCGATGCGATCTTCGTCACAGACAGCGACGGAATCATCCGCAGCGCGAATCCAAAGGCTACAGAATTATTTGGATATACACACTCGAAGTTGATCGGAATGAAGATCGATTCTCTGCTGCCGGAGCGCTTCAGAGACCACCACCCGGGCCACCGGGTGAACTTTTGCACTGAGCCGCGAACGCGCCAGATGAGCCGCGCGATGAAACTATTCGGTCTGCGCAAGGACGGGACTGAGTGCCCAGTGGAGATCATGCTCAAACCCGTCCAGACGCACTCAGGCCCGGTTGTGCTGAGCTTTGTCCGCGATATGACCGAACAGATTGCCGCGCAGGAAGCTGTTAGGCTCCAGGACCGGCAGATACGTTCCATCGTCGACAGCGTGCGCGACTATGCAATCTTTCTTCTCGATCATGATGGCTACGTTGTCACCTGGAACAAAGGTGCTGAATCCATCAAGGGCTACAAGCCGCAAGATATCGTCGGAAAGCACTTCTCGCAGTTCTTCTCACAGGATGATATTGAGCGCGGGCGGCCTGCGGAACTGCTCCGGCTCGCCGGCACACGAGGACGCTTTGAGGAGGAAAGTTGGCTGGTGCGCAAGGACGGGTCGCGCTTTTGGGCCCATGTCATCCTGACTGCCGTTTGCGATGAGGCCGGGAAGGTAACGGGGTACGCCAATGTGGCGCGCGACATCACCGACTACAAGGGAATTGCCGATATGGTCATGCTGCAGCTAAGTAGCGCCCTTTTCGCCAATTTGGACGTTCGGAACCTGCTGAGTGTAGTGTCCAAAAGTATCTGGGCGGTCATTCCCCACGACACGGCGACCCTGGCGCTCTATGATGCAGCGGCAGATGTGCTGGTGATGCAGTCTCTGGGACTGGTGGAATACGGCGTTCGACTCGACGATGTACGCCTGCCCATTGCGGGGTCGCCAGATGGGGAGGCATTTCTTACACGCGAACCTGTGATATTGGACCGCATGAAGGGTTCTCATTATTCTGCGGCCTCCGTTCAGCAACTGACCAGCCTCGGAATGCAGTCGGGGTGTTGGGTACCGCTGATTCATCGCGGCGAAGTTCTCGGAACCCTCGCCCTGGCCAGCCGGCTTGAGGCCGCATTTGTCCCGCGCGATGCCAGCATCCTGACCCAGTTGGCAAATCAGGTGGCAATCGCTGTAGGCAACGCCGTCGCTTTTCAAGAGGTCACGAATCTACGCGATCGCATCGATTTGGAAAAACAATACCTCGAAAGTGAAATCAACTCGGAGCATCTATTCGAAGACATTGTGGGCGAGAGCTCCGGCTTGCGCCAGGTGCTCAACGAAGTTGCGATTGTCGCCCCCACTGACACCACAGTGCTGATCCTGGGCGAGACTGGCACCGGAAAAGAATTACTTGCGCGTGCGATTCACCGGCTGAGCCCGCGCAAAGATCGGGCATTCATCAAGTTGAATTGCTCGGCGATTCCAGATGGCCTGTTGGAGAGCGAGTTATTCGGCCACGAAAAGGGCGCTTTCACCGGCGCCATCATGCGAAAGCTGGGACGCCTGGAGCTGGCTCAGGAGGGCACACTCTTCCTGGACGAAGTGGGCGACCTGCCACTTCATCTGCAACCCAAACTGCTGAGAGCTCTGCAGGAGAGAGAGTTCGAACGCGTGGGCGGGACTCGGCCCATCAAGTTGAACGTGCGCCTCATAGCAGCCACCAATCGCGATCTGGCAGAAATGGTTCGTGAAAAGCAGTTCCGCGCCGACCTTTTCTATCGGCTAAAAGTCTTTCCAGTCTTTGCTCCGTCACTGCGCGACCGCGTCAGCGACATCCCGCTCCTGGTACGACATTTTGTGGCAATCCACAGTCGGCGCATGGGCAAGACGATAGAAACAATTCCCGAGCCCGCCATGGAAGCGCTGATGCGCTGGAAGTGGCCGGGCAATATACGCGAGTTGGAAAACTTTCTGGAGCGGGCGGTGATCCTTACTCCCGGTTCAGTGCTTCATATTCCTCGCGGCGAACTGGTAATCGAAAACAATGAGCCGGATGCCGCAGAACACATCTCCACCCATAAGGCTGCCGAACGGGAACATATCTTGCATACGATGCGCCAGACCAAAGGGCACATTTCCGGAGACGATGGCGCGGCCGCCCGTTTGGGCTTGAAACGAACGACACTAAACTCCAAATTGAAGAAGCTCAAGATCGCCCGAAGAGACTATATGTAGTCTCGCAGACGAAATATCGTCAATTTTGCTTCGTCTTTACTCTCGATAAAAAGCTCTCGCCGGTACACCGGGTTCTGATTAAACCTTTTCCTATAAGCGTTCAGACAGCCTCCGTAGCCTTTTCGAGAAGTTTGGCCACTAGCATGCCCTATCAAGGGCAAATACAACGGATCCTTCTTCGGCATAGTGGCACATCAGGAACCCTTCGAGGTCTCAATTTCGGCTGCCTTAGGAACGCTATGAACACATTACAGCTCCACGGATATTACGATTACCGGCTGGTTGCCCTGTCGGTCTTCATATCGATCCTTGCAGCCTACGCTGCGCTCGATCTGGCTGGCCGCATAACCAGCGCCCATGGTTTTGGCCGCCAGGTCTGGCTCTTCGGCGGGGCGATCGCAATGGGTAACGGCATCTGGGCCATGCACTACATCGGTATGGAGGCGTTTCAATTGCCCATCCCGGTGAAGTACGACTGGCCCACGGTTCTGCTTTCGATGATTGCCGCCGTTCTCGCTTCCGGCGTGGCGCTCTTCGCTGTAAGTCGCCCAACCATGGGCCTGCGGCGTTTGATTGTTGCCGGCCTCATTATGGGCGGCGGCATTGCCGCAATGCATTACATCGGCATGGAAGCGATGCGCTTGCAGGCCATGTGCATGTACTCTCCCGGGCTCGTCGGTCTTTCCATAGCCTTGTCCATTGGCGTTTCCATGATTGCGCTGCACTTGACGTTCTCTCTCAGAGATCAACGTCCGGCTCAAATGCTGCGCAAGCTGTCGAGCGCCCTCGTCATGGGTCTGGCGATTCCCATCATGCACTATGTCGGGATGGCCGCAACCAGTTTCGTGCTCTTACCCCAAATGAACGGCAGCATGCAGCACGCCATTGACGTCTCCAATTTCGACGCCTCCAATTTCGACGTCGCCGGTGCCGCGGTGATGGCTGTCCTGCTTCTTGGCATGGTGTTTCTGGCATCGTTCATCGACAGGGGTTTTTCGCTCCAGGAACAACTTCTGGCCGCAAGTGAATCGCAGTTGAAGACCGTCGTCGACACCTTGACCGAAGGGATCCTGGTCCTCGATCACCAGGGGAAGACCATACTCATCAACCCCTCTGCGACGCGGCTGTTATCAATGACCGAGGGTTCCGGATATGGAGCGGTTGTAGAGCAGTTCGAGGCCTTTGCGGTGGACGGAGAACCACTCCCATTCGACCAGTTTCCAGGCGTTCGCGCTCTGCGCGGTGAGTTTGTGCAGAACTACGAGATGCTCTGTCGGCTGAAGTCGAGCGGGGAGACCGGCGTCAGAGAAATCAGTACCGCTCCCTTACCCAACAAGTTTGGCGAGTCCGGGAACATCGTCATTACCATGCGTGACATCACGGAGCGCAGGCGGATCGACGAGGAGCGTACCCGGCTGGCCGCGATCGTCGAGTCCTCCGAGGACGCGATCATCAGCTTGACCGATCAAGGCACCATCCAGAGTTGGAATCGCGGCGCCGAACGGCTTTATGGATACACCGCTGACGAAATGATCGGAGAACCCATCTCGCTGGTCCTGCCGGAAGGCAAAGCCGACGAAGAGAACGAGACGTTCGCGCGGGTCCAGAAAGGCGAGACAATCGAGCCCTATGAGACGATACGCAAAACCAGGAGCGGTCAGTCAATCGATGTCTCGCTCATTATCTCGCCGATTCGGGATGGTAGAGGCAACATCGTTGGCGCCGCAAAGATATCGCGCGACATCACCGTGCGAAAACACCTCGAACACCAACTCCGCCAGAGTCAGAAGATGGAAGCGATTGGCCAACTGACTGGCGGCATTGCCCATGACTTCAATAATCTGCTGGGAATTATCCTCGGCAACCTCGACCTGCTGGAGTTTTCCATTGAAGAGAATGGCGAGGCGTCGAAGCAGGTCCAGGCCGCCCAGACGGCCGCCGAACGAGGCGCCGACTTGATTCGCCGCCTAATGGCATTATCCAGCAATGTGGAATTGTCGGCCGCTGCAACATCCCTGAATGATAGCGTGCGCAATCTGGTCGAATGGGCTCCCGCCCTCGGCCCCCACATCACCTTCACAACGAAACTGGATGAATCGATGCCACCGGTCTTCGTAGACGCTGCTGGACTCGAAAGTGCGCTTCTGAACCTGGCCGTGAACGCGCGCGATGCCATGCCAAAAGGTGGAATCGTCACTATCGCGACTCACCTGCGCACACTGGATGAAGACTACCCACCTGTCCGGACGGGCGAGTTGAAAGCCGGCTGCTATGCATGCGTTTCCATTTCGGACTCCGGACATGGCATGTCCAAAGAAACCCTGGAACGCGTCTTCGAGCCGTTCTTCACAACCAAGCCACGCGGCAAGGGAACCGGCCTCGGGCTCGCCATGGTATACGGTTTCGTCAAGCAGTCTGGAGGAACGGCGCGCATCTACAGCGAGATTGACTTTGGCACGACTGTTTCCCTCTATCTTCCTCTCGCAGGGGAAGCGCCAGAACCAGTTCCGACTCGCAAGCGTCACCACAACGAAGCCAGGTTGAGCGGCACCGTCCTGATCGTCGACGACGAGGAAGGCCTGCTTAAAATCGCCAAAGCCTTTCTCGAAGAAATGGGCTATACCACCTATCACGCGCAGGACGGCGCCAGCGCTCTGGCCGTGGTTGAGCAGCACAACGACATCGATCTGATCGTCACCGACATCCTCATGCCTGGCGGGATGAACGGAGTAGAACTGACTGAGAAGATTCGCGAGTCTCTGGAGCAGGTCAAGGTGATCTATTGTTCCGGATTCCCGGCCAATGCCCTGGCGGAGCGAAGCATGTCGCTGGTTGATGGACCAGTGTTGCATAAGCCATATCAGCGAGCCGAGTTCACCTCCGCCGTTCGCGCCGTCATGGAGGGTGTATGAGCAGCACGACCCAGCGCGGTCCTTTCGGAGATCCTCCAAGCCGGGCGTGGACGCCGTCTGCATCATCCAGCCAGGCAACGCTCGGCACCATCCTGATCGCTGACGATGAAGAGGCAAATTGCGAACTCTTGACCCAAATGTTGCAAAGAGAAGGATATGAAGTGCTTGTTGCAAGAGACGGCGATGAAGCAATCACTCTTATCGGCAGTAACCAAATAGATCTGGCTCTGCTGGACGTAAAAATGCCGCGCCGGAATGGTTTTGAAGTTTGCCGGTTCATCAAGATGAACCCGGAAACCCGGCTGGTGCCCGTAGTGATGGTGACCGGCCTTATTAATACCAACGACCGCATAACGGGAATCGAGTCCGGTGCGGACGATTACCTGCGCAAGCCGATCCGCCGGGAGGAATTATGCGCTCGCGTCCAGTCTCTGCTTCGTATCAAGCAATTCACGGATCAATTGGCAAGCGCAGAGACCGTCCGCTTGCTGGCCGAACGCCTGTCGCTTGCCACCGCGGTTGCCAAGGTTGGTGTCTGGGACTGGGAGTTGGCCTCGGATGTCCATACGTGGGATGCCACGATGTCGGCGATGTACGGCTTCCTGCCAACCGGCCCAATCAGTTACCAAAAATGGTCTTCCGCGATTCATCCCGACGACCTGCCCGAAATGGAAGCCGTGATGCGCACAACACTTGCCTCGAAGGGCGAAGGGTCTGGGGAGTTCCGCATCGTTTTAGCGGACGGAACCATAAGAAATATCTCAGCGGTTTATAGGGCCGTTCTTGATGCGAACGGGAACGTCTTTCGAGTAATCGGCGTCAATGTGGATGTCTCCGAACGCAAGCAGGCGGAGGAAGCACTGCGGAGCAGCGAAGCGCGCATGACCCATTTGGCGATGCACGACTTCATGACCGGCTTGCCGAATCGAATGCTTCTAAACGAGCGGATTGGACAGACAATCGAACTTGCACGGATGAATTCCAAAAAGGCAGCACTGCTGTTCCTCAATCTGGATGGATTGAAACAAATCAACGATTCCCTGGGCCATCCCACGGGCGACAAGCTTATTCAATCCGTCGGAAAACGTCTGTTAGATTCTGTTCGCGCCTCAGACACGGTTTGCAGGTATAGCGGCGATGAATTCATCGTGCTGCTCTCCGAAGTCGAGCATCCGCAAGGCACTGCCATCGCCGTGAGAACCGCGCTGGAAGCGGTTGCAAAGGTCCATTCCATGGATCAGCATGACCTTCACATTACCGGCTGCATCGGCGTCAGCGTCTATCCCACCGACGGTATGGACGCAGAGACGCTCATCAAGAATGCGGGCACCGCCATGTACCAGGCGAGGGAAAATGGACGGCCTAGCTATCAATTCTTTAATCCCTCCATGAGCTCAAAAGCGATAGAGCGGCAATTCCTCGAAGAGAACCTTCGGCGCGCCTTGGACCGGCAGGAATTGGCGCTTCACTATCAACCAAGGGTCAACCTGAAGACCGGGGCGATTACCGGGGCGGAAGCGTTGCTCCGCTGGAATCATCCGACCCGAGGACCCATCCCACCCACGCAGTTTATTCCTGTCGCCGAGCAGTGTGGTCTCATCCTTCCGATCGGTAGTTGGGTGCTCGGTGAAGCATGCAGACAAGCCCGTGCCTGGATGGATGAGGGCTTGCCTGAAATGACTATGGCCGTGAATGTCTCTGACCGCCAGTTTGAAAGCGAGAACTTTGCGAATGATTTGTTCGCGATCTTGCATGACACCGGCCTTGACCCCAGATTCCTTGAATTGGAAGTTACCGAGCGTCTTCTTATGAGGCGACCGGAGGCCACTGCATTCATCCTCCAGACCTTGAGAGAAAAAGGCGTAAATGTCGCGATCGATGACTTTGGAACGGGCTATTCAAGCTTGAGCTATCTCTACAAGCTTCCGCTCGATTCGTTGAAAATCGATCAGTCGTTCGTCCGTCAGATTAGTGAGACTCCCAATCTGACAGGCATCGTGAGCGCAATTATAGATATGGGCAAGAATCTCAAGCTAAGTGTTGTTGCTGAGGGCGTTGAAACAGCGGAAGAGTTGGACTTTCTTCAATCTCGAAATTGCGATGAAGCACAAGGGTTCTATTTCAGTCCAGCCGTGCCTCCCCGCGAGTTCGTCAGGTTGTTTGAAGGGGCACGCTCATGGAACAAGCCCGTCCTCTCGTATGCGGGTCCTTGAAAGTCATCTCTGGACTGCGTGGGGTGTCTTGCATCCGCTCCTCATCAGGCCATAGCACATCGAAGTCCGGCTCAGTCTGGAGTCCACGATTTGTATCGGGACGAATCCACAGGCGAGCTTCAGTTCTCACAAATCTTGCATCTTTCGACTGGAAATCGACTTTAGCCATGGCCACTCCCGTTCTTAAATTTGAGCACTTAGAAGATCGAGCTTCTATCGATGTTCTCGTCGTAAGTCCAAACTCAAAACTACGACTGGAGCTCAATGAAAAGCTGAACCTTCCGCGTTGGAACGTAATGCAGGCTGGCGGAGGCGCCGAGGCATTGGAACTGCTGCGAGACCTTGGAGCTGAAGACGGTGTCCTGCTTCTCGACCCCATGTTGCCGGACCTTGATCCAGATGAGTTTCAGGGGATCGTTGCAAATCGATTCCCGAATATCCGTGTGTTAATCCTGAATTCTCACACAGGTCAACTCCTGGTGGGAAGTACTCCGCCAACTCTTGTGTCATCCGAGCTTGCGGATGAAGTCAATCGCAGCGGATCGGTGCGATGCGACCCCATTCCGTCGATGGCCAATGAAAACCTCTGGAAGATTCAGGACTGTACAGTCAAGCTGCGTAGCATGATCGGGGACTCGGAGCCGATCCGCCGCACCTTCGCCCTTACGCGCATGGTTGCGGCTCGCGATACAACGGTGCTCATCACGGGTGAAAGCGGCACGGGCAAGGACATGATCGCCAACGAGATCCATCTGCTCAGCCCGCGCAGAAACCATCCGTTTGTGGTGGTAAATTGCTCTGCAATCCCCGAGACACTTCTGGAAGCGGAACTGTTCGGTTATACCAAGGGATCGTTTACCGGCGCGCTGCAATCGCGGATCGGCCGCATTCACTCGGCGCAGGGCGGCACGCTTTTCCTGGATGAAATTGGGGACATGCCCGTGGCGCTCCAAAGCAAGCTCCTGCGATTCCTTGAGCAAGGGGAAGTGCAGCGACTAGGCAGCAATGAAAATCTCAAGGTCGATGTCCGTGTGGTGGCAGCCACAAACGCAGATCTGAAGAAGCGTGTATCAGTGCAGCAGTTTCGCGAAGACCTCTACTATCGACTGGCAGTGTTTCCCATTCACATTCCGCCATTGCGCGAACGGATCAGCGACCTGGAGGATCTGGCTATTGCGTTCGCCGCAAGATTTCGCATCGGGACATCTCTGTCCCGGCGAGCGATGCAGGTTCTGAGGCAACATAACTGGCCAGGCAACGTGCGTGAGTTAAGGAACGTGATTGAAAGGGCGACGATTCTGGTGGGGTCAGGGCGCGAGATCGATCCCGAGCACATTATTTTATAGAGCGCATTACTGGCAAAGGGATTTCCAAATAAAGCATTGGGTGCGTCCGCGCGCACATTCCGCGCGCCCAACTCGCGGAACCCGTGCCCTGGCGCAATGTGGTGGGGGTTTGAAACGGATTCCCGATTTGGCTACTTGGGCACTCCGAGAAGAAACGCAGAATTATTTGCTGTTCAATCCCCTTATGGTATATTGACTTTGCTTTCCAACAGAGCGGGCAGATTTCTCCCAACCCTCTCATTTCGTTCGAACCCAGAAGCATTGCAATTCTTTTCCCAGAATCTGGCACCCATCCCAAGTGTCTGACGCCCGACGGCAAAGTCTGGCGCGCACTTCAACTTTCCCCGGGGGTTGGTCCATGCAGCTTCGTGGCGTTTTCTTAGCACTCCTCTGTGGATGCTCGATGAATGTCGGCCTCCGTGCAGACTCCATAACAATCGTTTCGCAGAACACGCTTCACTACGGATGGGGATCCACCAATCCCAGCCGCATCTGCGATACCACCTGCGAGGACAAACTAAAGTCGCTGATTGCGAACATCAAGCTGGGCGATGTGACGGTGATGCAGGAGATCATGCCGCAGGCGGAAAGTGATCTGCTCACTACGGAAGGGTGCACAACCTGCGGCTATGCAGAATCGCTGTCGTATGGAAATGGCTTCTATCGAGAGCGCTACTTGTGGGTCATCACCGATCCAAAGAAAGTGAAGGCGGGAGCAGTGACGGAGTGCTCGGCAACGGGAGCAACCTGCACTTTCTCGCGGCCACCCGCGGCGTTGAAAGTGAAGAAGGCAAACTCGACCAAAACGATTGTGATAGTGGATTTCCACGCAGTCTGGGGCCGTAGCCAGAGCCTGCGCATTGCCGAAGCAACGCTGATGCCCGACCTGGTGAATAAGCTCAGCGGTACCGGCAATCTGCCCGTTGTGGTGGGCGGAGACTGGAACCTCACCGCGGATGAGATCAAGAGTGCGGCAAATTGCAATGCGACTTGCGCCGCTCCTGATGGACTCACCACGCTCAATCCGAATGGCAACCCGTCCAGCTCATACGACCACTTTTATAAGAAGAACACCACAGGCGTAACAAAAACGCCGAAGGTGATTCCCGCCAATGTAGGCGATCAAAAATGGAGATCCGTGGTCTCCGATCACCTGGGCGTACTCGCCGGCTACAGCTACTGAGGCTCGAAATGCCCGACGCTTTCTCGCGAACAAGCCGCTGTGCCCGCGCCGCAACGCCCTTGTGCTTTCTGCTGCTTTGTCTCGCCAGCGTTCACGGGCCCAGCGCGGATGGACAAAGCCCGGCGCATCCCACTCCATTCCGCGACAGGTTTGTTGACGGCAGCGGACGGCGCGGGCCACTCATGGTGCCGATTCCGCAGACCGAGGCAACAATCGGCGCACGCAGCGACGAAGCGGACTTTGGCGGAGAGCCGGAGATTCGACACCGCGTGCAGGTGTCACCTTTTGCGGCCGGACAATTCGAAGTTACCAATGCGGAGTTCGCCGCGTATCTGAACGATGCAGCCGCGCAGAAGGCCAAAGCGCCCCGAGTCGATGCAGCGGCTGTTCCTGACGCGGCGGGATTTGATGCCGCCGTCGGGGAACAGTTGCACAAGACAGCCGCAGGCTGGCGGGTCGCCAAAGATGGAGAAGACCTGCCTGTGGTGGGAGTCTCATGGCATGCGGCACAGGCCTATGCGCGCTGGCTTTCGGTGAAAACGCGCCAGCAATACCGCCTTCCCACCTCGGCAGAGTGGGAAGTGGCTGCGCGCGGGGGCACAGAGACCACGTGGTGGTGGAGTGACGCAGCCGATGACCCCGACGCGAACCAGGCCCATGCCGACCACACCCGGCCGGCGGCTGGGCTCGAGCCGAATCCGTGGGGACTCTATGGTGTCGAGGGAAATGTTTGGCAGTGGACCGGTGACTGCTTTCATCGGGATGCCGCCGCCCTGGCTGCGCTCAAGGATCCGGATTTTTTCGACGCCGGATGCGGGCTTCCTGAGATTCGCGGAGGAAGCTTCAAAGAAGGGCCGGAGTTTGCGCGGTCGGCCTACCGGTCGAACCTGCCGGCGGCAAGCGCACTGAAGAATGTCGGATTTCGCGTGGTGCGCGCAGCAGGCGCTCGACCGCATGGACAGGGAACAGCAGTGGAGTATGGCCCCGGTGAACCCGCGGAAGTGTGGGCATTGGCGAGCCGCGGCGAGGGGGCCCCGGAGTTCGAAGGCCTGACTGCGGGCGGACAGCTCCCCCCACTTGCTCTCGGTGCGCACTTGCTGCTGGCGGATACCGCATCTGGGCTTGTGCTGTTTGACGGCAGCGTGCCGGAGTCCGGTGCGATTCGCGTACACAAGGTGGTCCGGCTCACGGGGAAGATATCCGGTGTAGCTGCGGGTAGTGTGGTGAGCGCCAAGGTGGGCACGGGCGAGCGCATCGCCGCATTCGACCGGTGGCTGCGCGACAGCGGAGCGACCTCTCCGCGCGATGAGCGGGTTGATGCCAGTTTCGGCGTGCCCCTGCCGCTATCGCCCGGTCATTGGCAAAAAGCGCGCGTGCTCGACGGTGAGTTGGACTCCGGTTGGATCTTTGCTGATTCGCCCCAGGTTGTCGTGTTCGATTCCGCCGGTAACGCGCTGGTGCAAGACGTTTCTGTTCCTGCTGATATCAAGGCACACGCGAGCTTCGATGCGGGACAGCTTACGCTTGAGCCGACCCGCACACTGGATGTCTCGGTGAAAATTCCGGAGTCGGATTTGGAGCTTCCGCTGACTCTCGGCGTGCATGACATTACGCTGGGTGACGCGCCCGCCGCAGAGGTGGGCCGCTACCTGGCAGCGCTCGATCAGATCGACCCGCGACTGTTCGGTCTCCTGGTGCTGGAACACGGATATGCGCTGCCACCCAACGGCAATGCGCACCTTCAGTATTTGCCGCCGTACGCCGAGCTCACGCTGCTGGTGCACGATCCACGCTCCGATCAAGCAGTGGAGCGAAAGGTCGAGCTGACACGCGAGGCCACGGCCAAAGTGGCGCTCACTGAGCAGCGCGGATCGCCGGCCTCCGCCACCTTCAGCGGGCAGGTGCATCTTGGCGACACAACAACCGCCGTGGCCGGGGCGACAGTGGTAGTGAGCCAATATCCTGACCGCCGCGAGACGTTGACCGACGCCGAAGGCCGGTTCAGCGTAGATGGGATAGCGGCAAAGGAACCTGTGGATGTAGCTGTAACCGTACCTGCTGCAGCGGCCGGTTCGATCTATGTGCGCTCTCAGGTGTTTCGCCAGTTGGACACAGCCAAACCGGCAGACCTCGCCATCTCCGGCATCGACCGGCGCGCAGAGCGTGTCACGCCTTCTCCAACCGGCCATGGATTCGGCACGCTCGTGCGCAGCACCGCAAAGGGTCCATCCAAAAATGTGAACAATCCCCAATGCGCCAATCTTGTGGACGAGCAATATTCCCTTTACCAAAGCTGGCTTGCGCAAAAGAACGGCACGGCACAAAATGAGTTCACGATTCAGGAAGCCAGGCCGCCGCAAGTGAAAATCAGCGTTTGCACCACCGGAGATTGGAGTTTTCTTTACGCCCAGACCGTTATCAGAGCCTTCATAGGAAACGGCAAAGTCACAGAGGAAGACAAGTCGAAGGACCCGGAAATTGAGTGCCAGTATTTGCCATCCTGCGAAGAAGCTTGCTATACGAAGGTTTTTACAATGCAGGAGATTCAGCCCCCGGTCGATCGCTTGATCGCCTTCAAGAACAAGAATCTGTTCGCTCTCGGTGGGTTGAACGTGGAAATCTCGCCCATCGTCGAACTCAGAGATCTCGACCCTACTGCTGTTGTCGCGGACGGCGACGGATACGTGGCGCTTTGTGGACTCAACACCAATCCAATTCACATTTTTGCCAGCGATCCTCAAGGTAAATACGAATACGACTGCTCCATCAACCTTTTTGATTCCGCATGCGTGGCCGTGGTTCCGGATGGCGTGACCAATACTCCCAGCGCCTGTAACCAGACTCTTACCCCACAGAGCTGTGCTGTGAAATGACCACCATCCTCAATCCCGTACCCGGATCGACGCGCGTTTACGCGGAACTGCTGGACGCGGGCGGTCCCGCGTTCCTCATGTATCAATTGCCGGCCGGGACCGTCGATCCCTTGCCGAGCCTGACCCTGGCCGAGGCATGGGAGGCAGGCGGGTTCTTCCTGACTCAGCCAACCGCGCCCGCAAGCGAAAGCGTCTTGGAGACGCAGGCGGCCTATCTCGATACGACGCCCAATTTCTTCCCTCCTGTAACCCATGCGAGTTTTGCCTGGACCGAATGGATTGAGACCGCGTTTGCCGCGCCAGTGCTGCTTGAGCTCGCCGGCGTCAAAGGCGATCCGGTTACTGTCTCCGCGCCCGGTCAGCTTGGTGCGGGGCCCTACGGAATCGTGTTGCCGATGCAGACACCTGTTTCGGCCGCGTTCGATGGTGCGGAGCTGGTCGCGATGCGCCTTGGCTACACAGCGCAAGCAGGATGGCCCGCACCGAACGGAACCGGCCCTGCAATGAGCCTCACCGGCCCGCAGCGTTTTTGTCTTGCGGCCGAAGGCCTGATTGGCGACACCACCAACGCAATTGAAACAGGATTCGATGTAAGCCTGCGCTACTTCTATCCCAGCGAGGACGGCAAGAGCATCGAATCGGCAGTCTATCCGCTCTTCGATTTGTCCACTGGCCTTCACCTGCTTGCGGAAGCAGTCTTCGATCCGCTCACTCCCTTTTGGACAACCAAAAGCTCCTGGATGCCGCGCACGGTCTACGAGATTCCCGGCCCAATCTACAGCCTGACCGAAACCGGCGGAAGCTGGACACTGACCCTCGAAGCGGGCACGCTGCGAAGCACTCTGCGTACGGCCGCCGGGGTGGACATATCGCTGGTTCCAGTGCAGGCCTCTTTCGTTCCACAACCGCTCCCTGGGCCGGGGCGTGGCTGGTACCTTGCACCGAAAGGGACGCTCTCGCTCCAGACCGGCACTGCGGGCACGCACCGACTGCTGTGCGGCTTGCTGGGTACAGAGTTTGTCGAGTTCAACGAAGGAGATTTAATCGCGTTCACGCCGAATTCGGC
>Ga0302156_10002333_pt1 | contig 15587 bp, 7 predicted proteins | sample I_Bog_N3_2_FD_193503 | JGI IMG/M metagenome (GOLD analysis project Ga0302156, IMG submission 193503) | Peat permafrost microbial communities from Stordalen Mire near Abisko, Sweden - I_Bog_N3_2 | ecosystem: Environmental > Terrestrial > Soil > Wetlands > Peat | place: Sweden: Abisko, Stordalen... | reverse complement strand
GCTTTGCAAAGAGACAGCCCGCATTGAGAAGATCATCCTGGATCACTGGACGGCGCTGGGCGAGTTCGACCTGGACCACAAGGTGAAGCTGGTGGTGGACGAATACGGCCCATGGTACCGGCCGGGGACTGAGAACGCGCCCGAGCAGTTGCTGGGCCAGCAGATCACGGTGCGCGATGCCGTGATGACCGGCATGTCGCTCGATACCTTTAACCGGCACGCGGACAAGGTAGGCATGGCCGCCTGCGCGCAACTGGTGAATTGCCTCAACTCGCTCTTTTTGACGCGCGGAGACAAGTTCGCCACCACGCCGGTGTTCAACGTCTTTGAGCTCTACGCGGCGCACCAGGGCGGCACCGCGCTGCGCACGGAGTTCTCTTCGCCCGAGGTGCACTATGACCGCGACGGCAAGCCGGCCAGCTTTGCGGGCTTGACGGGATCGGCCTCGCTGAAGGGCAAGACGCTGACGCTGACCGCCGTGAACACCGATGTTGGCCAGCCGCGCGAGACGGAGATCGTTGTGCGCGGAGCAAAGGCCATGAGCGCCCGTGCATGGGTAGTGGCAGAGAACGACATCCACGCGCACAACACGCTCGAAGAGCCGGAGCAGGTGAAGACGCGGACTGCCCCGGTTGCGGTGCGGCCCGATTCCTTGAGCTTCACGTTTCCGCCGGCGTCCGTGGTGAAGATCGAGGTGCAGTTGATTTAGCTGCCATCCCACCCTAGCCGCAAAAACAAGAACGCGGCGAGGGTGGGGCACGCGGTGGGAGCGGTTCTTTGGGTTTTCTATAAAAGCGGCGAGTTAGCCCCCGCTGCGCGGGGATGGCGAGTTAGCAAGTTGGCGGAAAAGCGAGTTAGCGGAATTGCGGGGCCTGCGAACCCACCCTTGGCACAGAAAGCCAAAGGCGCGGTGCCCAGAGGGCGTCCAGGTTCGATGCGTTATTGCTGTTGCTGCTGTTGCATCTGCTGTAGATCGATAAAGGGAATCACGGCCGCCGGCGGCTGTTGGGCGCGCTCGACGAGCACGCTCCAGTCTTCGGGGATGGGTAGGCTGCGGTCCAGCGCTGGCGGCTGATCGCCGGCCTCCACATGCACGGCAACATAAAGCTCGCTGTCGGTCTTGCCGCGGAAGATGCCATGGGTGGGCGGGACGTCGGCATAGTCGCGGCCAACCGCGGTGCGGATGTGCCGATGGTGAGCGACAAGATTGTTGGTTGGGTCGAAACCGACCCAGCCGAGATGGGGCATGAGCACATCGACCCAGGCATGGGTGGCGTCAGGGGTGGAGCGGTCGTGATCTTCGCGGCTGCGATAGAGATAGCCTGAGACATATCGGGCAGGGATCCCAACGTGGCGCAGCAAGGCGATCATGGTGTGGGCAAAGTCCTGGCAGACGCCTTCGCCGCTGACGATGGCTTCATCGATGGGCGAATCGACGCGGGTGGAGCGGGGCACATATTTGAAGTAGTCGAAGAGGCGCTGGTTCAGCTCCTGCACGAGCATGAGCGGGTCGTCGCGGCGGGTGACGCCCATTTGCTTGGCCAGCAGCCTGACCGCCGGAGTTTCGACGGCAAAGGTGCTGGGCAGCAGCATCTCCCAGTAGTCGCCGGCTTCGACCATGTCGTCGAGAGCGCCCCAGGCATCGGGCGACAGGAAGGCGGGCACGTCGGGCAGCACCTGCTGCTCGACGACGGACTCGGCGACGATCACCAACTGGTTGTGCTCACCGGGAATGTCAAAGTGCTGCACATTGTTGCCGAGGTGATCGCGATAGCTGAAGACGCGGCAGCGGGGGCTTACCGAAAGCGAAAAGTTGAGGCAGTGCTGGTTCGAGTCCGAGCGCGGATTCATGCGCGTCTCCATGATGCTCTCGCTGATGGGCTTCGAGTATCGAAAACGCGTAAGGTGCCGGATGGAATAGAAGTTCATGCTCGCTCCCAGGGATTCTTGCCAATTGCTAAATGGCCAGCGCGGATTGGATGGAGTAGTGGACGTAGTAGCGGTAGATGAGCTCGTGGATGCGCATGCACTGCTCTCGGATGGTATGCAGGAAGCCTGCTGCATTCCCAGCCAGGATCTCGCCGACGGTGGTGTAACCGAGCATGGCGTGCAGCCGGCCGATGACGGCAACCAGTTCTTCCGGGGGACGGCGGCCGCCGGTGCGCTGAACGGATTCGACGGCGTGGCGAATGCCGTCGGCGCAGTAGCGTATGGCGTGTGGAAAATCGCGATTGAGCAGCAGGAACTCGAGGATGCGATCGGGCGAGAGTTCGGCAGTGTAGACCTGGCAATAGGCTTCAAACGACGTGCAGCAGCGGAGCAGCCCCACCAGTTCAAGGTATTGGTAGCCGGATTGTTCGCGCCCCTGTGGATGGAAGAGATCAGGCTGAAAGACTTCAAGCAAAGTCGCAGTCGCGTAGGCGCGTTCGAGATAGCGTCCCAGGCGGATGAACTGCCAGCCCTGGCCATGGATCATGGTGGTGTCGCTGACGCCCTGGAAGAGGTGAATGCCATCCAGGACTCCGGCCAGAGCTTCATTGATGCTGGAGCGAAACTGGGTCTGCGTTTGCGGAGAGTGCATGTGGTGGAAGAGCCGGTTGAGGCGCTGCCACTGCTCGCTCGATATTTCTTCGCGCACCTGGCGCGCGTTTTCGCGCGCGCCGTTAAGGCTGTGAGTTACCGAAAGGTGATTGGTATTGTCAAAGACCAGGGCGCTGGCCATGGATTCGAGATCGCTGGTCCAGGGAACTCCGTCAGGTTTGCCCAACGAGGCCATCAGCCGCTTCCATCGGGCCTCGGCGCTGGCGCCTCCGGTATCGAGCATCAGGCTCATGGTCACGTCGAGCTGACGCACGGTATTCTCAGCCCGCTCCACGTAGCGGCTCATCCAGTACAGACTGTCGGCAACGCGCGATAACATCGTCTAACTCCCCCGAACTTCGTGTTGCCCTACTGTTCCAGAATCCATGTGTCTTTGCTGCCGCCGCCTTGGGAGGAATTGACGACCAGCGAGCCCTTTTCAAGAGCCACGCGGGTCAGTCCTCCGGGCACAATATTCACTTTGTCGCCAAACAGGATGTACGGTCTCAAGTCCACGTGGCGCGGCTCAAGGCGATCGCCAATGAGGCAAGGAGCACGAGAGAAATCCAGCGTGGGCTGGGCGATGTAATTGCGCGGATTGGCTTCGATCTGGCGGGCAAACTCCTCGCGCTGTTTGGCGGTGGATTGCGGGCCGATGAGCATTCCGTACCCGCCGCTCTCGCCTACTGCCTTCACCACCAGCTTTTCGAGGTTCTCCAGCACATGCTGGCGCTGCTTTTCTTCGCCCAGCAGGAAGGTCTTCACGTTGGGCAGGATGGCATCTTCGTTCAGGTAGTAGCGAATCATGTCGGGCACATAGGCATAAACGGCCTTGTCGTCGGCAAGGCCGGTGCCGAAGGCGTTGGTTACGGTCACGTTGCCGGCGCGATAGGCGTTGAAGAGCCCCGCGCAACCGAGTGAAGAGTCTCCGCGAAAGATGAGGGGATCGCTGAAGTCGTCGTCAACACGGCGATAGATTACGTCGACGCGCTTGAGGCCGTCGGTGGTGCGCATGTAGACGACGTTGTCGTGAGTCACAAGGTCGCGGCCCTCGACCAGATCGATGCCCATCTGGCGGGCCAGATAGGTGTGCTCAAAATATGCGGAGTTGAAGACGCCCGGCGTAAGCAGCACAATGTTGGGCTCAGGGCGGCCCTCGGGCGCAAGGGAGCGCAAAGTGGCCAGCAAAAGTTGCGAATAGTGTTCGATGGGCCGCACGCCGTAGCTGTGGAAGAGCTGCGGGAAGGTCCGCTTCATCACGCGGCGGTTGGTAAGCATGTAGCTCACCCCGGAGGGTACGCGAAGGTTGTCCTCGAGCACCACAAACTCGCCGGTGTTGAGCCGCAGCAGATCGGATCCGACTACGGAGATGTACACATTGCGCGGCACCTGAAGGCCCCGCATCTGGCGCCGGTAATGCTTGCAACTGTAAACCAGCTCACGGGGAATGATGCGGTCGTTGAGAATCTTGGCGTCGGAGTATACGTCGCGGAGAAAGAGATTGAGCGCGGTGATGCGCTGGGTGAGGCCGCGCTCGATGCGGTCCCACTCCTGGGCAGTGATGATGCGCGGGAGCAGATCGTAGGGGAAGATCCGCTCGGTACCTTCGTCGCGGCCGTAAACGGTAAAGGTAATGCCCTGAGTCAGAAACGAGAGGTCCGCCGACTGCTTGCGCCGCTGCAACTCGTCAGGGGGCAACCCAGCCAGCGTCTCGGCCAGAGCCCGATATTGGGGGCGAACCTCTCCGCCCGCTTCGCGCATCTCGTCGAAGGCCCTATCGAGCGGATAATCTCCAAACAGCGTCTCCAATTCCACAGTATTACCAGTGCTCATGAGGACCTGGAGCTTTCTTTACCTAGAATTCAGGGCGCTAGCGGCTTTTGGGCTATGGCCGCGGCGGAAGGTGCGCCGCTCCCGCCACGTTCCAGCTTCCCAAACCATGCCGTTTGTACCCTGTTCTTTAGCTTTTATCACATCGCGTATAAGGGAGCCGTGAGGAAAGCGCTGCGGGCCAGGTCGCCGAGTACACCAAACTCTTGCGCCAAAAGAGCTTAGACGCGGCAAGGGCGGCAGCCGAAGCCGCCGCCCTTGCATTCCTGTGCTTTGCTCCGTGGTTAGAAGAACAGCTTTGCGGAGACTTGCAGTTGCCGCGGGCCATAGAGCGCGTTGTTGGTTCCGCTCATGACACCGAAGGCGCTGATACCGGTGCCGGCGTAGGGCGTGATGCAGCCCTGCACGACAGAGCCGGTGGGGGCGCTGGCGGTGCTGGGGCAGGTGGCGGAGGTGGCGCTCGAAGAAGCGTATGCCGAGTAGGTGCTGTTCACGCCGGTGATGATGGTGTGATTGAGCGCGTTGAATGCCTCGCCAACGAACTCCATGTAGATGGAGTCGTGGATCGGCACTTTGCGCGTGATGCGGAAGTCGACGTCGTTGAATCCGGGTCCCGTGATACTGTTGCGGCCGATCTGCGGCGGACGGCCAGTGGTAGGCGAACCGGAGCTGGAGCTCATGGCGCCACCGTAGATGCCGCCGTCATCTCCATAGCTGGTGGCGCTGGTGGAACCGCTATAGACGGTTCCGCTCATGCTCGCAGCGATAGGCTGACCTCCGGAAGCAATCTCGCTGCCTGAGAAGGTGAAGTCGTCGAGAAGATTCTTGACCATCTTGTTACCCATCAAGATTCTCGGCTGATACAGGAAGTTCATGGTGAAGCGGCCGCGGATGTCGATGTCCGAAGGCCCATTCTCACCGCGGATGTTATTGGGATCGAGCGCCGTATTGCCACCGTAGAAGGTGCCGAAATTACCCTGAACCTGGTCAGTATCGGTGGCATGTGCCCAGGTATAGTTCGCCAGCACTTCGAGGCCGTTATGGAAGGGGCGGCGGAGCGTGGCAGCCATGGAATTGTACCAGGTGTTGGCCACGCTGAAACCGGTGTTGTAGCTGGCCAGCGAAGTGTTAGCGCGATCCGACGGCAGATAGACGGGAACGGTAATCTGCTTGATGAGGTTGTTGCTGGCGTCGAGCACGTTGTAGCTCCTCAACCCATGCGGCGTCCGTCCAATCAGGTTGGCATCGACAAAGACCGGCAGCCTCATGCCGCGAGTGCCGACATATCCGACAGTGAGAGACATTTTGCCGGGCAGGGCCTGCTCGATGGACAACTCGGCTTCATGCGTATAAGGCGGGACGAAGTTGGGGTCGAGGCCGTGGAAACTCTGTGGGCCTGTGGTGGCGGGGCCGTTGACAGCGGGAGCTGCGCCGCCTGCCGGGTAGAGGGACCCAGACAGCGAAGGGCCAGCGGCGGGAAACGGCAAGTTCGGGTATTGAAGACTGCTGGTAAGGCTTGGCACCGTGGGGCAGGTGGATTTTGTAGTGCCGACGCTTGCCTTGCAGCCGTTGTAGTTGTAGTTAATCTGGACAACACCATTTTCTACGCGCATGGCGTAATAGGTGCTGCCCTGGTTGAGCGCGGAGAACATTCCGTAACCGCCGCGAACCACCGTGCCTGTGAAGGGGCTGTAGGAGAAGCCGATACGCGGCTGCACGCGGTTCAGAACGTTCTTGATGGTCTGGCTGTAGAAGGTGGAAAGCGGAGCGTAGTTGGTGTTGATGAGCCCTGGCGCGGGGGTGAGCTGGACGTCGTAGCGAACGCCGGCGGTGATCGTCAGCTTCTGATTGACCTTCCAGGTGTCTTCGCCGAAGCCGTCGTACATCTTCATCCAGAAATCGTCGGTGCCCTGGGTGCCGGCCTTGGTATTGACCTTATCGACGGTCTGGACGAAGGTGTTGTAGTGGAAGCCGGCGTAAGGGTCGGTATCGCCAGCCTGGCCCTGGAACGCGTCCGCAATCCAGTCCTGGAAGCTGGCCCCCGGTGTTGACTCGCTGTAGCTGTAGATGCCACCGCCCTGGAAGAGGTTGATCATGACCTCGTGGACGATGTTGGCGTCAGCACCCATCTTGAGCGTGTGCCTGCCCTGGACCCTGGAAAAAACGTCTGTCATCTGAATGCGATGCTCATCGGGCTCCGCCACGCGCGGCAGCGCATTTGGCATCCCGAATGTAACGACACCAGTAGCTACGCTTGGGCCGGGGGCGTTTGCTCCTGCGGTTTCAAGGTCGCGACCCCACTGGAGGTGGACCTGGTTGACCATCGTGTTGGAGAGAACCGTTGTCAGTCCGCCCACGAGGAACCGCTCGTGGTAGCTGGTAGGCCCATTTGTGGTCGGAGAGCTGTTGGTGAAGGTCGGGGCGGAGCTGTATCCGTTGGTGCTATCGAAGTTCGCGGAGTTGAAGTCGATGAACGCGTCGTTCTTGCCGTTGATGTGATAGTCGAGCCTGGGGAAGAAGAGGTTCTGCTTTGCGTACCGGGTAGGAGGCGCCTCGCCTTGAGCAATGCCAGCCATATTCATCAGGAAGGTGATACCCGCGGTGCATTGCGGGCCAGAAATGGTGGCGGGGCACTGGGTGGGCGAGATGACGGTGTTGCCGGAGTTGCTTGTGGTGGGGGTCAGTGTGATGCTATTTGTGTCCGAATAGAGAACGCGGCCAACCTTGCGGAAGCCATCATAGGTAAAGAAATAGAAGAGCTTGTCTTTAATGATTGGGCCGCCAACGGAGCCGCCGAACTGGTTTTGCTGATGGACGGGTTGCGTCAGCAGGAAGGGATTGCCCCCATTGTGCAGCACCTGAAACTTGCTGTACGGATCGAGCGCGTTGAGGTCGGGATAGCGCAGTTCCCAAAAGAAATCGCCGTGCAGCGTGTTTGTTCCGGACTTGGTGATGGCGTTCACCTGGCCGCCGGCCGCCTGGCCGAACTCGACTGAATAGTTTGAGGTCTCGGCCTGGAATTCCTTGATGGAGTCCAGCGAATAGACGTAGGGTGCGCCGCTGGAACGGCCGCGCGCCTCTGAGAAAAGCATCTGGTTGTTGTTGGCGCCGTCAACGTAGTTCTGGTTGTAAAGGCCGCTGATGCCGTGAAAGCTGATCAGGCCGCTGCCGCCGTCCTGCACGACGTTTGGCGTCATCAGGACAAAGTTGCTCCAGTTGCGGGCATTGACGGGCATGTTCTGGATCAGTTCCTGATCGACCACTTGCGAGACTTCCGTCTTTTCCAGGTCAAGCAACTGCGCTGTGGCCGATACCTCTACGGTTGCGGCGGCAGACTTGACGGCGAGGGTCAGATCGATGGTCAGTTTCTGACCGACCTGGAGGTTCAGGTCCTTGACCTCGACCGCGCCGAAGTTGCTGGCGGTTGCTTCTACCTTGTAGTGGCCTGGTTGCAAGAACGGCGCAACATAAATGCCGTCCACGTTCGTCGTATAGCCGTGCGGAACACCGGTGTCAATGTTGGTGACGGTTACCGAAGCGCCTGGGATGACCGCCTGCTTGGCATCCATCACGGTTCCGGTGATCGCACCCGCGCCGGAGGTTTGGGCTAATGCGGAGATACCGGCAAAGACCAAAGCGGAGACTACCGCCAGAAACAGCGCGGCGAAACGGAGCTGGGGACAGCGATTCTTAAGCATAATTGCCTCCTGAAAAGTTTTGCTTGCATAGGTTTGGTTTCATCGTGTCACGTACTTGCGCAACAACTGAATGATTCATCTGCGCCTTGCGAAGATTCAATTGCATATTCGCCTCTTTCAAAGGCTGTTGTAAATCCGAATTTTCGATTGATTTCGGTTGATCGTTGTGGATAAATGGACATTTTCTTCGGAGGATGGATCAGATTCCATCCAACCACAGGCCTGTTACCGGCAGGTTAAACCAGCTTCGGGTGGATCGAGGCGTTCAATGTCAGTTCGAGACAAACGCACCAAGGGCGGAGCGGCCTTTGTGGCCGTCCCGCCCTCTGGTTTGTAACCGGAATTGCCTCCAAATCCCATCGGCTGGAACCTCTTGGTTTAGAACAAGTTCCAGAGCGACTGGTTGTAGACTGCGTGGTGGAACTGCACCTCGGAGCCTTTGACGATGGTCCCCAGCTCGCGCGGAGAGCGGTTGGCGGCAGCCTGCTTTAACTCAGCATAGCGTCCCTGTACGTCGGAGCCGAGGATCTTGGCAATCCAGGCCGACGATTCGAAGTCGGCGATCGCTTTCTGGATGTTGTCGGGCAAGTAACGCCCACCGGCGCGCAGGTTTTCTACCGTAGAAATGTCGCCGTCGATGCCGGTCTTGAAGATGCCGTAGAGCGACAGGTAGGGGTTGGCGTCCGGCGCGACCGCACGAACCTCGGTGCGCATGGAGCGGTGGTTGCCAATCGGCACCCGGACCATGGCGCCGCGGTCTGTGGCCGAGGCCCGAATCTGATTGGGCGCCTCGAAATGCGGGTCGAGGCGGCGATAGGCATTCACGCTGGAGTTGAAGACCAGGCAAAGGTCGAGCGCATGGGTCAAAATGCGATCCAGGAAGTTCCACCCGAAGGTAGAGAGCTGCTCGATGCCCTTTTCTTCCCAGAACAGGTTGGTCTTGCCGCTGGAGACCGAGACGTTGGTGTGCATGCCGCTGCCGTTGACGCCCACCACGGGCTTGGGCAGGTAGCAGGCCGTGTAGCCCATATTGTTGGCGATCTGGCGGGTGAGCAACTTGTAAAGCTGGATCTGGTCGGCGGCTCCCACCACTTCGGCGTAGCTGTAGTTGATCTCATATTGGCTGGGCGCAACTTCGGGGTGGTCCTTCTCGTTCTGGAAGCCCATGGCGCGCTGCACTTCGGCAGAGGTGTCAATGAACTGGCGCAGCGGATCCAGGGGCAGCGAGTGGTAGTAGCCGCCGTTGGAGATGAATTCGAACTTGCCCGTTTCGTGGTAGCGCTGCTCGGCATCCTTGCCTGCAAACAGAAAGCCCTCGATCTCGGTAGCCGCGTTCAGGGTGTAGCCGTTGGTCTTGAACTGCTGGTCGGCGTAGCCCTTGAGCACGCCGCGCAGGTCGCCGGAGTAGGCGGTTCCGTCCTTGTCGATGACGTTGCCGAAGACCAGTACCTTGCCGGTGCCGAAAACATCTGCCGGCACCCAGTAGAAGGCGCTCCAGTCGATGCCGAGGCGAAGGTCGCTTTCCTTTTGCGCCGTAAACCCGCGGATCGACGACCCGTCAAAGGTGAGGTTCTCGTAGGCGCCGAGCAGGAACTTCTTATCGTAATCGAGCAGGTGAAGGCGGCCTTCGAGGTCGCTGAACAGCACAGTGACGGCCTTGATCCGCTTTTCATCGGTCAGGTATTTCAGCCGCTTCTCGCGGACCTCGTCGGCCGCCGTGCGGTTGGTGCGGTCTGCCTTGGCTGCCAGGTTAAGCTCTTCCAGCTCCTCATACGAGAGGGCAAGGAAATTCCGGTACTCAGTAGACATGGTTCTCCTTCTTGGCGAAAAAAGGTGCAGTCCCGGCGTTCGAGGACGCTGGCGGCTGTTTGTGGATTTGTGCCTATAGGGTAACGCGGCCAGGCACACATCGCATAAGAAAATCATAAAGGCGCAACCTGTAACGGTGTAAGACTGGAGCAAAACCGCCTCAGGCGATTGCATTCGAGTCGCTGGAGCGTATGGGCTAGGCGAGCTGCAAAAAAACTGTTTTGGAATGGTGTAGTAACAGGGCACAACTTTAGTTGAGCTGGAAAAGTGAGGCAGGTTTCGCCATTGTTGAAATGCAACTAATTGAAAACAAATGCCGCAGGGGCTAAAGCCCGACATCTTCTTGCTGTCTCTTCGGCACGACTAAAGTCATGCCCTTTTACAGGACGCGACTAGATTTGGGCATTCTACCAAGTCGACAGGCACCAACCATCCGAATCCCGTTTGAATTCCAAATGCAATCGCCCAGAAAGCTGCCCTTTTGCTCCAGCTTCAAGGCGGGCATCGTGACGCTGTAACCTGCCAAATCGCCACCTCGTGGAGTACTCTTGGTTTTCAGGAGATTTTTCGAACCAATGTCCGCACTTCGCCGTCGCTCTCTCGTCCTTTTGGCCGTTTTTGCATTTGTGTTTGCAGCCGCTCATGCCCAGCAACCGGCCCCCAGCGCGCCTCCGGAAGACTACGTCCGCGCCCATTACACCAAGTACGAGTACCGCATCCCCATGCGCGACGGCAAGCGGCTGTTCACCGCAGTTTATGTGCCCAAGAATGCCGCGGGTGGCCCCTATCCATTTCTGATGGACAGGACCCCCTATAGCGTGGCCCCCTACGGCGAAGACCAGTACGCAAAGCGCCTTGGCCCTTCCGACGAGTTTGAGAAGGGCGGCTACATATTCGTTTACCAGGACGTGCGCGGACGCTGGATGAGCGAGGGCGATTTTGTGGAGATGCGCCCCCACATCGACGAGAAGAAGTCCCCGCGGGACGTCGACGACTCCTCCGACACTTACGACACCATCGAGTTCCTGCTCAAGCATGTGGCCAACAACAATGGCAAGGTGGGCATCTGGGGCATTTCGTACCCAGGGTTTTACACTTCGGCGTCCATCATCGACTCCCACCCGGCACTAGCCGCCGCCAGCCCCCAGGCGCCCATGACCGACCTCTTTCTGGGCGACGACACCTATCACGGCGGAGCCTTCATGCTCTCAGCCAACTTCGGCTTCTACGCGCCATTTTTCCATCCACAACAGAACCCGCTGTCGCCCAAGCCAACGGTCGAATTCGACTTTGGCACGCCGGATAGCTACAAGTTTTATCTGAATGCCGGTAACATCGCCAACCTCGACAAGCTCTACCTCAAGGGCTCCAACTGGCTTTTCAACGACCAGTACAAGCACGATACCTATGAGGATTACTGGCAGTCGCGCGACCTTTCGCGCCACATGAAGAGCGTGCATTGCGCGGTGCTGGTGGTGGGCGGCTGGTACGACGCCGAGGATTTAGAGGGACCTTATCGCACCTTTAACGCCATTGCGAAATTCAATCCCGAAACCCAGGTCACGCTGGTGGAGGGTCCTTGGGTGCATGGCGGCTGGGCGCGGGGCGACGGCTCTCACCTGGGCGATGTGCAGTTCAACGCAAAGACCGGCGAGTACTTCCGCACCAATATCCAATTCCCATTCTTCGAGCATTACCTCAAGGGCAAGGGAGCGGCGCAACCCAAGGCCGTGGTGTTTGAGACCGGAACCAACGTCTGGCGCAACTTCGACGTGTGGCCCCCTAAGGCAGCCGCAGCCAAGACGCTGTACTTTCACGCAGGCGGCAGACTCAGCTTTGAGCCGCCTTCCGAAGCCAAGGGAAGCGACGAATACCTGAGCGACCCGAACCATCCTGTTCCCTTTGTCGGCTACACCACTGACACGGTGCCCCAGCGCTACATGGTGGACGACCAGCGATTCGCCAGTTACCGGCCCGACGTGGTGGTCTACCAGACCGAACCGCTGGAAGAAGACGTGACCATCGCCGGTCCGATATCGCCCAAGCTGAAGGTCGCCAGCTCCGGAACGGACTCCGATTTCGACGTGAAATTGATCGACGTGTATCCGGAAGACTATCCCGACCCGGACGACTCCTTGACCGGGAACAAGCGGATATTGGACGCGCCGCCGCTGCGCATGGGCGGCTACCAGCAGTTGCTGCGCGGCGAGCCTTTCCGGGCCAAGTTTCGCAACAGTTGGGAGAAGCCGGAGCCGCTGACGCCGGGCAAGGAGGCGGAGATCGACTTCACGATGCCGGACCTCTTCCATACCTTCCGCCGCGGGCACCGCATCATGGTTCAGGTGCAGAGTTCGTGGTTCCCGCTCACCGATCGCAATCCGCAGACCTTCACCGACATTCCGAATGCCAAACCCGAAGAGTTTCAGAAGGCCACCGAGCAGATATTCCGCCAGAAGGATGCAGCCAGCGGCGTGGAAGTGCTGGTGTTGCCGAGGGAATAGGCGAAAGGGAACAGGGAACAGGGAACAGGGAACAGGGAACAGGGAACAGGGAACAGGGAACAGGGAACAGGGAACAGGGAACAGGGAACAGGGAACAGGGAACAGGGAACAGGGAACAGCTTCTGACTCACCCGACCGCAACTTGTAACCACGCGTTTGGTTACCAGGCTGATTCCGCTAACTTGCTTCAACCATGAGGACCAAAATGCGCGCTCGCAATTTTCGCACCATGATTCTGCTGCCGGCGGCGCTTCTGCTGGCCGCAGCGCCAGTCATTCACGCCGAAGAAGGGATGTGGACCTTTGACAACCCTCCGCTGAAGCTGCTCAAGGCCAAATACAACTTCACGCCGACGCAAGCCTGGCTCGATCACCTTCGCCTTTCCAGCGTCCGTCTCAACGACGGCGGGTCGGGTTCGTTCGTCAGTCCCAACGGCCTGTTACTCACCAATCACCACGTGGCGCGGGGCCAGTTGCAAAAGAACTCGACGGCCGAACACGATTATCTGCGCGACGGGTTTTTGGCCGCCACACCCGACCAGGAGATGAGGTCCGCGGACCTGGAAGTCAATGTGCTGGTAGCCATGGAGGACGTGACCCCCCGGGTGCAAGGCGCGGTCAAGGGCGTTGCCGACGACGCCAAGGCCCAGAAGGCGCGGGACGCTGAGATCGCAGCCATCGAAAAGGAAAGCAAGGATAAGACCGGCCTGCGCTCCGACGTGGTCTCGTTTTATAACGGCGGCGAGTATTGGCTTTATTGCTACAAAGCTTATACCGATGTGCGCCTGGTCTTTGCGCCGGAACAGCAGGCGGCCTTTTTCGGAGGCGATCCAGATAACTTCACTTATCCCCGCTACGACTTGGACATGGCGATCTTCCGCGTCTACGAGAATGGCAAGCCGCTCAAGACCGGTAACTTCCTGAAGTGGAGCGTGAAGGGTGCGGCGCCGGGAGAACTGGTCTTTATCTCAGGCCATCCGGGCTCTACGGCACGGCAGGACACCGTGGCCCAATTGCTGGCGGAACGCGACGTAAGGGAACCGGCAATGACCGAGTACTTCGAGCGCCGCATAGCCGCCGCGCAGGGCTTTGGCGCGCTTGGGCCAGAACAGAAGCGGCTGGTGGGCAGCGCCATCTTCAACATGCAAAACAGCCTGAAGGTCTATCAAGGGCGCACGGTGGCTCTGGCCGATCCGGCAATTCTGGGCAAGAAAAAGGCAGAGGAAGACGACTTCCGCGCCAAAGTGGCAGCCAACCCCGAGTGGCAAAAGGCATATGGAGACGCCTGGGAGACGATCGCCCGTGTGGAAGAACAACTGAAGCCGGAGATCAAGGGCCAGGTCTTTCACCGTTTCGACAGCCGGCTCTTTACGTTCGCGATGCAGATTGTGCAGTTTGTTGCCGAAGTGAAAAAGCCGGACGGCGAGCGGCTGCCGCAGTACCATGAAGCCGGCCTGGAATCTCTCAAGTTTCAACTGCTTTCGCCCGCGCCGGTTTATCCCTCTACCGAGAAGCTGTACCTCGCCGCGGGTCTTAGACTCGGCCAGGAGAAGCTGGGCAAAGACGATGCCTACGTTCAAGCGATCTTGCAGGGCGGCGATGTAGACACGGTAGTGAACACGCTGGTGGACGGAACAAAATTGGCCGATCCTGCGGTCCGCAAGGCGCTGCTCGACGGCGGCGAAGCAGCCGTGGCCGCATCCACCGACCCCATGATCGTTGCCGCGCGGCGCGTGGACCCAATCGCCCGCGAAACCACCCGCCGCATACGGGACACCATCACAAGCGTGCTTACTCCGGCCGGGGAGAAGCTGGGGAAAGCCCGCTTCCTGGTCTACGGAAAGGACGCCTATCCCGACGCCACATTCACGCTGCGCCTGAGCTACGGCGCGGTGCAAGGTTACCCCTGCAACGGCACGATCGCCCCGCCTTTCACCACGTTCTACGGGCTTTACGATCGCGCCGCAAGCTTTAGCAACGCGCCGCCCTTCGACCTGACGCTGAAAGAGGCTGCGGCCCGCGACAAACTGGACCTCTCAACCCCGCTGGACTTCGTTTCGACGGGAGACATTATCGGCGGCAACTCAGGGTCGCCAGTCGTCAATCGCGACGGAGAACTCGTAGGCCTGATCTTCGACGGCAACATCGAATCCCTCGCCGGCGATTTTGTCTATGACGGAACCAGGAATCGCGCCGTGGCAGTGCACTCGGCAGGCATGATGGAAGGGCTGCGAAAGATCTACGGCGCCGACGCCCTGGCGGACGAACTGGAGGGCAAGAAGTAGCGCGCTTTGCCGGTCTTGAGATTCGTCCCGCTCAGCATCTCCGAATATCTCCGCGACGGCCGAGGCCTTTCGGCCGTCGTGGTTTTCGTGGGCAGTCCTCTGGCACACCAGTCGCCATTCTGTCGCAAGCCTGGGTGAAGTTGCCCGTTTGGCCTTACAATCTGAAATAGTTGCAACACAGCGGAGAGCTGGCCGAGTGGTTGATGGCATCGGTCTTGAAAACCGACGTACCTGAAAGGGTATCGGGGGTTCGAATCCCTCGCTCTCCGCCAAGATACCTTCCAAGAACACCCAAAGACATCCAATAGAAAGACGTAAAGCCTAGTAATTACTAGGCTTTATGTCTTTCTGCGTCCAGATGCGTCCGAGTGCAGCCGCGTTTGACAGGGGGAACTGTGGGGGTATTTTTATTTTTAAGTGGGGGTACTTTCTAAGAACGGAGGTTTCGGGTGAAATGGCGCTGACCGACACTGAAATCAAGAAAACCAAGGCGAAGGAAAAGGCCTACAGCTTGAACGAAAACGGAGGACTTTACCTCTGGATTACGCCAGTTGGCGGAAAGCTGTGGCGTTGGGCATACCGTTTTGACCGCAAAGAAAAGCTGATGTCCTTCGGCAAATATCCAGATGTGCCCCTGGCGCTCGCCCGTGAGCGCCACTCTGAGGCCCGCAAGCTGCTGGCTACAGGCGTTGACCCGATGGCGCAACGGAAGGCCGAGAAGACCGCGGAGAGAATCGCGATCGAGAACTCCTTCCAGAGCATAACCACACAGTGGCTGGAGCATTGGCAGGAGGGGAAGAGTCCCCGCCATGTAGACACGGTCCGGCGGCGCATGACGGCAGATATTCTGCCCTGCTTGGGAGCGCGACCGATTGCCGAGATCGA
>Ga0302156_10002330_pt1 | contig 15588 bp, 13 predicted proteins | sample I_Bog_N3_2_FD_193503 | JGI IMG/M metagenome (GOLD analysis project Ga0302156, IMG submission 193503) | Peat permafrost microbial communities from Stordalen Mire near Abisko, Sweden - I_Bog_N3_2 | ecosystem: Environmental > Terrestrial > Soil > Wetlands > Peat | place: Sweden: Abisko, Stordalen... | reverse complement strand
ATCACTCGATGTGGCTCAATTTGAGGGCGAGATTCTCAACATCTTTCTCATTCCGAGGTTCCTTGTCTATCGCTGCCGACGGTGAGTATTGGCGAGCCCACCCTTCGATAGAAAGAATCGAAGGATGGGGCACCCGCACAGCTTTTCATGGCCCATGGCCATCTCTGGAGTCGATGCCTGGGCCACCTGCCCCATACTCATCGAGAGTGACGCGTGAATAACAGCTTATTCTCCTCCGATCGGAAGGATCCGAGAAACCTCAATAATCCCCAAGTAACATGACAAAAGTATAAAATTAACGAGTGACAACACTGCGAATCCGTCACTGTTTTTCATTGTTCCTCTGTTAATCGCCACCCTCAAGAAGCGTATAAGAAAGCCACCAAAGACAATTGGAATCGCACAAATGATCGGCGTCATCAGATACGGAGAATCCCAGTGTTGCACTACATTTCGGTTCAAGATTCGATGGACAACGAGCAATTCTGACTCCGCAAAAAGCACGACGTTCAGAACAAATAGAGCCCATTGATAGCGGGGTACGGTTTGAAGGTTCAAATTGTCAAACTCCCATCTGAGATCCAAAAGTTCAATATATTGAGGTAGAACAACAAGCGACTCTGCAAAAACGACCGATGAGATAAATCCTAATCGGAGACAGAGCACCCCGCCCAGCCCTTCGCATCCTCAGCCGTCAACGAACCCAATTCTGCTCCGGCAGTTACAAGGCCCCCCACAGCCGCGGTGGGGGCGGCTGCAGGCGCATCCCAGCCAGCTGTTAGGCCGATGCTTACTACGGCACCCGCCGTGAAAACTCCAGCGTAAACTGAGATTCTGTGATCCGTTTTTTGGACGAAGCCTAAATACGCGCATAGATTCTTGTGGAACTTGGAAGTCTGGGGCGCGGATGTACCTGGGACGTTATTTGGGGCAACAACCGTGCCCGACACAATTCCAGACCACCCGAATTGCAAGCCTATTGCAGTTCGGGAGTTACAGACGAACTGCCCCGGATGCGGTGCAGGATTCCAACTCTGAACCCCATGACGCGGTTTTTCGCTTAGCTGCGGCATCGCGGCTGGAAGCGGCTCCGGGAACGGAGTTGAAAAGGCTGGCTGCATGTTGCTCCGATTGTACGACTTCGGGAGCCGGGAAGCCGAGCGGATTCTGTGCGGGATTGGGCAGCGGATCGGAGGTGGATTCCGCGCCGGGAGCAAGACCGATTCCAGGCAGAGTTCATTTTTCTTTAGCTGCTAAAAACAGCAGCTAAAAGAAGAACATTTAGAGTTGCTATTCGCGGTCGTCTTCGGCCTCTTCGGCGAGCATCTGGAAGAGCTTTTCCGCCTTTGGATCGGGAGCCTTCCGGGGAGCGTTTTCGTTGTGTCCGAGCATGGCTGCGGGATGCGTTGCTGCGTGGACCTGTTGCAGCGTTCGGATGGCGACGTGGGTATAGATTTGCGTCGTCTCCAGCTTCACGTGTCCAAGTATCTCCTGGATGAAGCGGATGTCGGCTCCGTTCTCGTGCATCAGCGTGGCCATCGTGTGGCGGAACAGATGGCAGGCCCCGGTCTTGCCCAGCTTGGCCGCGTCGATCCGCGCTTTCACGTTCGAGGTCATGTGATCGAGGCAGAACGGCTCGCCCTGGGCCGTAAGGAACACGGTCATGTCGTCCGGTTCGATGGCAAGCTGGGGACGCGCTTCGCGGATGTATTTCTCAAGCCATGCGATGGCTCTTTCTCCGATGGGAACGTAGCGGTCCTTCTTGCCCTTGCCCTGGCGAACCAGCAACACGCCTCGGTCGAGCGAGAGATCGTAGAGCTTGAGCGCGACGATCTCCCCACGGCGGATGCCGGTCGAGTACAGCACCTCGATGATGGCGCGGTCGCGCAGCCCGATGGAATCGGCCACGTCGCAGAGTTGGAGGATTTGTTCGACCTCGGAGGCCGAGAAGATGTTTTTGGGCAGCGGTTGGCCCAGCTTGGGCAGCTCCAGTTCCGAGGCCGGATTGTGCAAGAGATGATTGCGCCGCGTCATCCACCGGAACCACATGCGCAGCGGCACAAGGCGCGAGTGCTGCGAACGGAAGCTCATCGGCTCGCCGTTCTTCTTGCGGTAGAGGAACAGGTAACGCTGATAGCGTTCGAGCACGGGGCGAGTGACCTCGACCGGATCGGCGATGCCCCGCTCCCGGCACCACTGGATGAACTGGCGCAGCAGGAACTCGCGGTTGCCGATTGTCTGCTCGGAGTAGTTCTGGATGGCGAGGGCTTGCAGGTAATCGCGCATCATGATCTCCAGCGGGATCGCTGGCTGCGCTTTCTGTTTGCGTGGCGTAACGACGCGGGCCATTACTTGCCCCCCTTCTTGCTGCCGTTGTTACGATGCAGCGCGGCTACGACGGCATCTTCTTCCGTCTCTTCCCCAACAGTGCTTTTCGGCTCTTTCTCGTAAAAAGAGCCTTTACTCCCGATGGATACTGGCGATTCGTCTCCCCGCGATCCCCACGCTACCGGGCCGTTTTGGCCCCGCTTTGACCCCGCGTTCTGCTGCTCTGGCCCCGCGAAGTTGCCGTCGTACTTGTACCCGCCCAGCTTTTCCACGTCGATCAGACCCGCCATTACAGGCTTGCCGCCGTCTCCCTCGATGGCGAAGGCAAGCTCGTAAACGAAGCTCTGGCCGCGTCCGCCGCGATGGGCCAGCAGATACTCCAGTTCCTCCAGCCGCCCCAGATGCAGGCGCAACTGCGTATCACCCCAGCCGGTCGCCTCGCGCACGTCGCGCCGCGAGAAGCGGTAATCGGCCCGCTCGATCCGCTGCCGCCTGCACTCCGCCGTGACCATCGCATCGACCAGAAGCAACAGCCGCCGCGTCTGCGGCGGCAGCTCGTCGAGCGAACGGCCCAGAACCTCTGCCGTCAGCCGGTTGGCAACCGCGATGTCGTCGAGCGCGACTTCGATGTACTCGATGGTCTTGCCGTTGTGCTCGACCGTCTGCCGGGGCCGCTGATGCTGATGCAACAGGGCGATGGTGCGGATGAGGGTCAGATACTTGGTGTGGTCGCGCCTGGTCCGTGTCTGGCTGTCCAAGAACGTCAAGCCTGGCGCGTAGGGATTGACGACCGAGACGGGCTTCAAGAGCCGCTGTGCGTTGCGATGCAGGCGCAGCAACTCGTCGCGGTCCTTGCGGCGCAACAGACCCTCGATGGTCTGCGACTCGCGTTGTATCCGGTGGATAGCCTGGGTCTGCGCCCGCTCCTCGTTCACCGTCAGCACAAGGCAGCGATTCAACAGTTCCTCGTCGATGTCGATCGCCGTCGTGGTCAGGAAGATCATCACCGGACCCTTGACGCGGTACTGATGCGTGAGAAGCCGCCCCGTTGCCGGGTCCTTGCCCGTGCTGGCGATAGTGAGTTCGCCCTCCGACTGCAGCAGCTTCAAGGCATAGGCCGCGCTGTGCGCGCCCTCTTCCTCCACGATGGCCAGCACCTTGTGCTGGAGATCGTTTTCGCCCATGTAGAACAGCGATTGCCCCGTCATCGCGGAGTATTGGACGCGCTGCTCCTCCGGCACGAAGGCCAAGACAGCATCCATCAGCGAACTCTTGCCCGCCGCCGATGAAGACTGCACCATCACCGCCAGGGGCTCCGACAGATGCCGCGACACCACGCCCAGATAGCTGACGAGTTTGTTGGTCTCCTCACCGACAACACCGCACCTGGCGAAGTCCTCCACGATGCGGTCGAGCAGGCGCGGATCGCGCAGCAGAGCCAGCGCCTCGGCCCGCTCTTCTTCGCTCAACCGGACCTCCGTATCCTTCGGCGCGAGCGCCTGCTTGATCTGCTCGTCCTGCATCTCTTCAAGCTTCAAGAGCACTCGGCCCAAGTCGCGGCGGATGATTTCTTCCTTGATGCCAAGCTCCTCTGCGGCCTGTTTCATGAACACGCCGCGCTGACGCGCAGAGTAAAGGTCCAGCGTGTCCACGTGGAAGGCTTGCTCGCCGCGCGGCGTCGTGCCCGAGACAAGGACATTGACCTTCAACAGTTCGTAACTCAGGTTTTTATTGAGGCCACGGATGCGGTAACGGCGGCTGCCCTGTTGCACGAAGATGTCCTCGCCGCGCATTTCCACGGGAACATCGATGGTCGGCGCTGGCGCTGCCGATGGCTCTGTCGGCGCAACCGGCTCCGGCGAGGCGGCTAAAGAAAAAACCTCTTCTGTCGGCGCTGCAACAGTGGGCGCGTCGGGCAGCGGCATTGTCGCCGCGATTGGATCTGGCTCCGGCAACTCGTCCTCGATCTTTTTTCCTTTAGCCGCTGCTTTTGCTTCTGCTGGCTCCGGCTCGATCACCGGCTCGGCCACGATGACAGGCTCCAACACGCGCGGCGCCACACGCCCCATTGCCCGCTGACCCTTGCCCAGCCACTCGGCTTTGTTCAGCAGCACGCCCAGACTCTTCGCCGCGGGCGTCACCTTCCGTGCGTATTCGTTCGCGTCCATGCCTTTCGGGAACTGCATCCGGAAGCATTCGATCCCCATCTCGATCAGTTCCTCGGCCAGCTTTGCCGCTGCGCCGTCGCCCGCTTCGTCGCGGTCGTAGGCGATGTAAACCCGCTCCGTGCCATGCTTCTCGAACGCGCGCTTGTGATCGTCCGTAAAGCTGTTCACGCCGTAGCTGGCCGTCACGTTGCGGATGCCCGCAACCCAGAACGTAAGCGCGTCGATCAACGCTTCGCACAGAACGATCTCGCGTGACGCGATCAGTGCCTCCTCGTTCCACACGCCCCGGTGCGCACCCGGCAGGTAGAGATGGTCCGGCGTGCCCTCGCGCAGATTTGGCGTGATCTTGCGGCCATACATCTCGACCACCGCACCCGCCGAGTCGAAGATGGGGAAGACGATGGAACCGTTGAAGTGCTCGTGGCCGCTCTCGCGATAAATGCCCAGTGTTTGCAACCGTCCGCGCATCTCCGCGCCGGCGGCGCGGTTCTTCGCCGGCAGGCGATACCCCAGCGTCCGGTTGGCGAAGCCCAGCCGGAACCGGTCGATCATCTCCGAAGATTGGAGGCCGCGCGACTCCAGATATTTCAGCGCCTCCGGCGACTGCTTCAGCGCTTCGTTGTAGTAGTCCACCACCTGCAACAGCAGCGCCCGGTCATCCGCCTCCCGCTCGACCGGCGGCGGCAGCTTGGGCACCGTGCTCTTTTTCACCGGCTGCACCGGAGCGGCGGCTAAAGAAAAATGGCCCTCTTTGAGAAGCTCGACCGCATGGCGGAAACTCACCCCCTGCGCCTTCATCACCCAGTCGATGGCCGTTCCGCCCGCATTGCACGCCCCCAGGCAGTGCCAGAGATTTTTGGCCGGAGTGATAACCAGCGACGGCGTCCGGTCGTCGTGGAACGGGCACTTGCCCACAAGGTCGGCACCGTGCCGCGTCAGCTTCACGCCCTGCGCCTCGGCCAACCGCTGCACCGAGATTTCCTTCTTTAGCCGCTCGACTTCCTGCTCCGGGATTCGCGCCATATACCCTCCGTTGCGCCGTCCCTGTCGAAAACCTGTCAAGAGGCATTTTCAGGAACATTAGCTAGTACACAGATAGCATATATGCGATACTCTGATCAACAGATGGATTTGGGAGTCTCTATGCAGACTTACGCTGTACTCGTGCCGATTAACCACAACTGGACAGTGAGCTTCCCCGAACACCTGGCTCAGCTCCGCAAGGAGCGCGGCTTCACCCAGCCTCAGCTCGCCGAGAAGATCGGCCTTCACGTCGCCCAGATTCGCCGCTATGAGGCCGGAACCTCACAGCCTACCCTCGATGTCATCCGCAGCCTCGCCGTCGCTCTGGGAGTGAGCGCAGATGAGCTACTTTTTGCTAAGGACGAGCGTGGCCCCGATGATGCCCTCAAGCTCCAGTTCGAGGCCGTCTCCCGCTTCGACCCGGAGTCCAAGAAGGTCGTCCAGCAGGTACTCGACAGCATGATTCTCCAGCAGGAAGCCCGCCGCTGGTCCGCTGAGCGGTAACCTAGTAAACAAGGATTTTCCCCATGGCAACCGCCGCAACCAACCCGAGGCAGCAGGCTCACGAACTGATCGAGCGCATATCTACCGCGCAGGCCTCCGCTGTCGTCACCCTGATTACATCCATGCTCGATCCGGTGGACCGCGCCCTCGCCAACGCACCCTTTGAGGACGAAGAGATCAGCGAGGAAGAGACCCGCGCTGTTGCCGCTTCCAAGGCTTGGCTCAAGGACCACGAACCCATTCCCAACGAGGAAGTCCTGGCCGAGTTCGGCCTGACCGCTGAGGATTTCGAGCGCATGGGACGCACGCCTCTCGAACCAGAACCGCACCACCCTGGACAGTGAGCGTGGACCGGAAAAAGGTCGCCTGGACCGACCAGGCCAAGGCCGATCTGCGCGCCATTGACCAGCCCACCGCCCTGCGCATCCTGCACACCGTCGCCCGCTATCTCGCCTCCGGCGAAGGCGACGTGAAACGCCTACAGGACATCGAGCCGCCCGAGATGCGGCTGCGCGTCGGCGACTACCGCGTCCGCTTCTACGACCACGGCGATTCCATCCTCGTCCTGGCCGTCAAGCATCGCCGCGAAGCCTACCGCTGAACCGCCCTCGATCCGGCCCCGGACGATGGCCGGACCTGGCTCGAACAACGCCGGACACCGTGCGAGCTGCGTTCGATTTTGATTCGAGGACGGGCCGTAGAGCGGCTCCGCTAAGCCGTCAGGCTTAGGGATGGTGTCTACCTCACAACACACCGCCGAACGAGCCACGGAAGCCCGACAGCGCCCTGGTACTGCGTGCTTCGCCGGTGGACCTCACCACGCCGCCGATGGCCGGGAGCCGTGGCCCTGGTCATGTGGAACATGAGAAGAAGACATTCTTCTCATAGCTGAAAAACACCCGCAGCGAGGACGGCGGTCAAGGGCGCGCGTCCTCGGCGCGTTCATCGGAGCGAAGCGGAGACCCTTGACGGCCACCGCAGCGGAGGGTACTCGGCCACCGATGCTCAGCGCCGCGCTTCGTGGTCTTTGAGCCGGTCCCGAGCCACAGTAAGCGTTTGGTCCCGACCGTGTGGACGTTTTGAGTGTGCAGGTAGACGATGGCTGTATGGATCAGCACATCGCTGTGGATTCGGAGATGGTTGTCGGCCGGGCTGAGCGTGGTCGGCGTTGGCGCACGGTGGAGGAGAAGCGGCGGATCGTGGAAGAGACGCTGGTGCGTGGCGCGAGCGTAGCTCAGGTGGCGCGATTGCATGGAGTGAACTCGAACCAGGTTTTCCAGTGGCGCCGCCAGTATCGGTCCGGGGATCTGGGATTGACGAGTACGGTTGCCACGAAACTTCTTCCTGTAGTCGTATCCGATCCGGTGGAAGACGCCGGTGCAAGAGACGACGGAGAGCCGCGCTGCTTCGATTCATATTGAGTTTCCGGGCAGGGCTCTGGTCAGCATTGAAGCGGGAGTTGATCCTGCATTGGTGGCCGCTGTTATCGAGAGACTATTGCGGTGATCGAGCTTCCGAAGGGAACCAGGATCTGGATTGTTGCCGGCGTTACAGATATGCGACGAGGGTTCGATGGGCTGAGCGCACAGGTGCAAGGCGCGCTTCAGAAAGAGCCACTGTCGGGTCACGTGTTCATCTTCAGGGGACGCAGAGGCGACATCGTAAAACTTCTATGGGCTGACAGCGATGGGCTCTGCCTTTTCACCAAGCGATTAGAGCGCGGACGCTTCATCTGGACCAAGGCGGACAACGGCGCTCTGTCGCTCACGCGTGCGCAGTTATCGATGCTGCTCGAAGGCATAGATTGGCGGCGCGTCGAGCGCACATGGGAACCAGATCCGGCAGCATAAACCGGTGTGTTTTTGTTGTTGATTCTTTCCATATTCATGACATACTTCGGCCATGTCATCGAGTGCTCCTGTTGAAGTTGATCTCTTCGATCACCAAGCAGTTCGAGCGCTGCTGGCATTGAAGGATCAACTGCTGGCCAACAAGGATGCGGAGATCGCTGCGCGGGATGAGAAGCTATCCACACATGAACAGCAGATCGAGCATCTGAAGCTTCTTCTTGAAAAGATGCGGCGCGATGCATACGGCGCCAAGAGTGAAAAGCTCGACCGTAGCGTCGATCAGTTGGAGCTCCAGCTCGAAGAGTTGGAGTCAGACCAGGCAGCCGAGGAAGTTACCGAACAGCTCGCTTCCGAAAAGCCGCTCAAGAATAAGCCCGTACGCAAGCCGCTTCCCGATCATCTTCAGCGCGAAGTTATCACGCACATACCGTCTGAAGAGTGTTGCCCTGACTGTGGCGGCAAGCTTCGTAAGCTCGGTGAAGATGTGTCTGAGTACCTGGAGCGCATTCCCGAGACTTTCAAGGTCATCCGCAACGTGCGCGTGAAGATGAGCTGTTCGGGCTGCGACAAGATCGTGCAACCACCGGTGCCGCCGCGACCCATCGAACGATGCCTTGCCGGCCCGGCACTGCTGGCTCATGTTCTTGCCGCTAAATATGCCAACCATATTCCCTTGAACCGGCAGTCGGAGATCTACGCACGCGAAGGCGTCGAACTTGATCGCTCCACTCTGACCGGCTGGGTCGGCGCATCGAGCCACTTGCTTGCACCGCTGGTTGAAGCTGTTCGGCGGCACGTGATGTCGGCGAGCAAGGTCCATGCCGATGACACGCCGGTTCCGGTTCTCTCGCCAGGGCGTGGCCGCACCAAGATCGGACGCCTGTGGACATACGTTCGAGACGATCGGCCCGCCGGCATCGACACTGCGCCCGCCGTATGGTTCGCCTACTCGCCGGATCGAAAGGGCGAGCATCCGCAGCGGCACCTCACGGATTTCCGCGGCGTGCTCCAGGCCGACGCCTACGCAGGCTTTGGGCATCTGTACGGCACCGGCAACATCCACGAAGCCGCATGCATGGCGCACGCCCGTCGCAAGTTCCATGACATCCACGAGGTTCATCCTTCCCCGATCACAACCGAGGCGCTTGATCGAATCGGTGCACTGTATGGCATCGAGCGCGAGATCCGCGGCCAGACGGCAGAATATAGGCGAGAGATCAGGCAGACCAGAGCCAAGCCGCTGCTCGATCAGCTACACCGATGGCTCGAACAAAAACTCAAGACACTCTCCGCCAAGTCGGACACTGCGGGGGCCATCCGCTATTCGCTGTCGCGATGGCGTGCCCTCACGCGCTACGTCGACGATGGACTGATCGAGATCGACAACTCCAGCGCCGAGCGCGCCTTGCGCGCCGTCGCTCTCGGAAGACGCAACTACTTGTTCGCAGGCGCCGATTCTGGCGGGGTGAGAGCCGCGGCCATCTACTCGCTCGTCGGCAGCGCAAAGCTCAACGCGCTGGACCCGGAGCTCTATCTCCGACATGTCTTGACGCGGATCGCTCAGCATCCCATCAACCGCATCGAAGAACTGCTTCCCTGGAATATCAAAACTGATACTGTTACTGCCTAGTCGTGTCCAAAAGTCGCGACGTGTGGACACAATAGTCAGAAACCTGATAGTCAAGACGGCTCAGACCACACGCTTACTGTCTTGCCGGATGGCAGCTATTCGCTGCGCTTGTTGTCCCGACAACAGAATTTGAACCCGACAAACTGTTACGATTGCGGTGAATAGGTATCATGTCCCCCAATTTGGAGAGTTGCCGCACACAGCAAGGCCGCCCCCGGAGAGCTGCCTCCGCTAGGTCACATCTCTTCAGGAGGAGGGGACTTCACGATGAACTTCTCTACCAAATGAACAGCGCCCAGGATGATCAGAACATCTGCAAGCCCGATAGGCAGCGTACCGATTGCCGGGAGCCAGCCATGATAGCCCTCCGGCCAGTGAACCAAAAACAACAGTGGGATGTGGGCCGCAAGCACCAGAACGATAACTGCCCAGAACCAGGAGCGATTCCTCAAGTCCCAGCGAACCCTGATCGCAAGCATTGTCATTCCGAGAACGATGAACACTGATCTGCCCATCTCCTCTTTTCCCATGAGATAAAAAACTAGATAAGCGGGCGCTAGTATTGCCGCGATAATCAAACCCGTGTAGTCTGTGCCTTTTTTTATTTCTTCGTTCACGGATGCGTACCCGCCATACAGCCCTTGTAGTTTGCAATTAGACCTTCGTCCCGGAAAACGTCATGCAGCGTTGCTCCAGCGGAAACTATATTTCCGACTACAGGGATCATCTCTGTTCCATGTATCGCGATACTAGCTCCTGCTTTGTCTGCAAATGAAAGACCCACACCTGTGGCAGACAAGCCTGCATCAGTGGGGCTTCCAAATACGGAGAGACCTGCGCCAATAAGTCCCGCACCAAATTGGATACCGTGAAGAACATTCCCACCACCTGGAATGATTCCTACAGCGTCAAGCGTAGTGGACGCCAAAGACATGCCTACCTTGCCGGTAAATGTGCAGGACCAGAAGCCAGGCTTTTGCTGCCCGTTATTTGGGGCGATATACCCCAAATAAACCGTGGCGAATCCGACACAGTCATACATGGGTCCCCCGGCGCATTACTCTCTCAATCAGGGCGATTGACCCACATATAGCCACAAAATCTACAATGCCAATTGGCCAAAGCTCTGGAGCAGGAAAGCTCTTATTGGTCCAAGGTATGATAACAACCAGTGCCACATGAATAATCGTAAGGACTGCCACTGTGATCCAGAACCACACCTGCCGTCTCAGGTGCCAGAAGGCAAGGATGCCGCCAACCATCAGTGAAAGTGCAACCCCCGCAGCTCTTCCTCTCCCAGGATCAGCGATGTGACTGATGAATATAACAAAGGGGAGTGATAGAACGCCGACAAGAATTCCCAGTCTTGCTGCAGTACGTGGTGTGACTTTGTCGGGGTTTGGAATTTCCATCAATGCCCCTCCAAGCAGTCCAAATTGTAGTTAATGCCTTCTTTGACATCGTTGTATGTGGAAGCCACGTCCATTGCCGCACCGGCAAACGGAATCCATTTCGCCCAACCCCATCCTGCACTATTCGCAGCTAGCTCGGTCGTTGATTTAAGATAAGACGCCATTCCCAGTCCAGCGCCGGTGACATCCTTATTCGCTGCACTATTAATCGTGGATGCAGTTGAAAGGCCAAGCCCTATTGCCAATTTAGCATACTGCTCCTCTGGCCCAAATGCATCTGCACCGAGCGAAGCAAAGTCCAACGCAGTTGCAATGCCGTTATGCTGCATTGTGGAAATGTTGCATGCTATAGCCTTCTTTTCAAACGCCCATGCGTTATTTAGCGCTGAGGCGTCTGGATTGACCGCTGGGCCCATATAGGGCAAGGGATCAAAGCTGTCAGTAAAATCAGCCAGGGCAGGCGGAGGTGGTAAGAAGCATGTGGGACACTGTTGCGTCTGCATTTGAATTACAGCCATACCCGCGTCGGTCCATCCGTTCGGGCAGGTGGTATTGCTTGAGCCATTGGTGTAAAGATCGCCATCTGACGAAATACAATACTCAAGCCCTTGTGGGTCCACAGCATTCATCGGCTGATTCTCAACGTACGCATATCGATTGAGCGACTGTGGATCAGCCTGGTTCACTACGAACCAACCGGCCGGGTCAGGCGACATCCACCTTCCCGCCGACGGATCGTACTTGCGGAAAACTGTTGCTCCCGGCACGGATTCGGGCCGCCAGGACTGGCTAGCCCATAATGCGGTCATGGACTTGCAACGATTGAGGCCCCGATGCGAGGCCGGTTTTTTGCTCGAAAGCCCCTGATGCGGTTTTTCGCCCCCAAGCCGCATCGCGGCTGGAGGCGGTTCCCTTAACGCGCGGCTGGAGGCAAGTTGCATGTCGCTCCGATTGTACGACTTCGGGGCCGGGATGAGGAGCGGATTCTGTGCGGGGTTGGGCGGGCGATTGGCGCGTCCGTTGCGGGCCGGATTGGACCGCTGGAAGCAGCGGCTAAGGGAAGAACATCTGGAAGCGATTGTCCCGCCAAGCGCGGCGCATTTCGGGCATAGGCCATTCTTCTTTAGCTGTAAATACACAGTTAAAGGGGGGAAGATTTCCGGTTGTATCGCGTAGTTATGCCGGATTGGATTCGATGGCTATTTGTCCGGCTCTTCGCGGTCCTCTTCGGCCTCCCGGTCAAGCTCCCGGCGAAGGGCCGTGTGCAAGGCTTCGGCTCCCGGTCCTGGCTGTTTCTCTGGCGGCTGCTCCGAGCCTGACTGCTTTGGGGTCGGTAGATGGCCAGCCAGCGTCGCGCCGGGATGCGTGGCCGTGTGGATTTGCTTCAGGCTGCGGATCGACACCTGCGTGTAGACCAGCGTGCTTTCGAGGTCCGCGTGGCCGAGCATCTGTTGGATGTAGCGGATGTCCGCGCCGCCTTCGAGCATCAGCGTGGCCATGGTGTGTCGAAACATATGGCAGGCTCCGCGCTTGTCCAGATTGGCGGCGTCCACGTGCTCCCGCACCAACGCGCTGAGGCGATCGGGATGAAACGGCCCGCCTTCGACGCTCAAAAAGACTGTGCCGTCGTCCGGATCGCCGGCAAGCCTGGGACGCGCCTCGCGCAGATACTTGCCGATCCACGCCAGGGCGCGCTCGCCGATGGGGATGATGCGGTCCTTCTTCCCCTTGCCCTGCCAGACGGAGAGCGTCCCGCGCTCCCGGTCCAAATTGTACAGTTTCAGATTTACCAACTCGGTGCGGCGGATTCCCGTCGAGTAGAAGGTTTCGAGGATGGCGCGGTCGCGCAGGCCCAGCGACTCGCCGATGTCGGGCTGCGCCATCACCCGCTCGGCCTCCGATTCGCTCAGCACGGCGCGGGGAAGCCGCTGCCCGATCCTGGGCATATCGAGGTCCGCGGCCGGGTTGTGCAGGATGCGGTTGTTCCTTACCAGCCAGCGGAACCACGAACGCACCGGAACCAGGTTGGCGTACTGTGTTCGGAAGCTCAGCGGCTCCCCGTTCTTCTGGCGGTAGTAGAAGAGATGCCGCTGGTAGTTCTGCAACACAGGCCGCGTCACTTCCACCGGGTCCTCGATGCCGCGCTCATAGGCCCAGCGGATGAACCATGCAATCGAGGCTCGGCGGTTGTGGATCGTGTACACGGAGGCATTGCCCATCTGCATCCACTCGATAAATTCTTCCAGCAGCGCCGTCATCCGGTTGTCGGGAAGCGGCTTCGATTGCAGTTTCTTGTTGCGCGCCATTATCTCGCCTCCACTTTGCCGTTGCCGTTGCCGCTGGGCCTCATCATGGGTACGACTACGACGGGAGTTTGCGGGATGCCGTGGGCCTCGGCTCTTATATATGTGTTTTTCGCGTTTTTATCGGAAAAACCGGCTTCCGCCCGCGCCGTTGCTGGAGATTCCTTACTCAGACCACCCCCAGACACCCCCCGGACCTGGGCCAGACTCGACCCGGACCGCTGCCCTCCCAACCCAGACACCCCCTCCGCAGACCCAGACCGCTCGTCCCCACCCCACGGACCAAAACCTGTCCGTGGGGACCCCGGTTCCTCGGAACGCGCCCGCTTCGCGCCGTAGCTCAACCCCGGCAGGACCGGCCTGCCGCTCTCGTCCATCTCGAAGTTGAGCGCATAGACGAAGCTCTGGCCGGCTGCGCCGCGATGCAGCCCCAGATACTCAAGGTCCTCCAGCCGATGCAGGTGCGTCTTCAACTGCGAATCGCTCCAGCCGGTGCGCTGCCGCACCGTGGCCCGCGTGAATCGGTAGTCCAGACGCTCGACTTGAAGCCGCTCGCATTCCTCCGTCACCATCCTGTCGATCAGCAGCAGCAGGCGGCGCGTCTGCGGCGGCACGTCGTCCAGCGAACGCATCAGCACGTGGCTGGCAAGCTCCCAGGCCAGCTTTACGTCCTCCTCGGTCGCCTCGATGTACTCCAGCCTCTCGTCTTCTTCGACGCTGGTCTTGATCTCCCGCTGATGCTGGTAGAGAAGCGCGATGGCCTGGATCAGCGTCAAAAACTTCATGTGGTCGCGCCGCGTCCGGGTCATGGCGTCGGGGAAGCGGCGCTCCTTCAGGTGCTCGATGACCACATGGACCGGGCGCAAAAGCCGCTGTGCGTTGCGATGCAGGCGGACGATCTTGTCCCGCCGCGTCCGCGCCTTCAAGCCTTCGAGCGTCTGCGCCTCGCGCTGCTTCCGATGGATGGCCTGCGTCTGCTCCCGGTCCTCGTTGACCGCAAGCACAAGGCAGCGGTTCATCAACTCTTCGTCCACGTCGTGCGCCGTCGTGGTCAGAAACAGCATCACCGGGCCTTCTACGGTGTATTCATGCGTGACGTGCTTGCCGCTCACCGGGTCCTTGCCGGTCGAGGCGATATTCAGCTTGCCCTCGGACTGCAACAGCTTCAACGGATAACTGGCGGCCTCGGCTCCCTGCTGCTCGGCGATGGCAAGTATCTTGTGCTTGAGGTTCTTTTGCCCCATATAGAAGAGCGCCTGGCCGGTCATCGCCGTGTAACTCTCCCGGTGCTCCTCCGGCATGAAGTCCAGCACCGCTTCCATCAGCGAGCTTTTGCCCGCCGACGATGAGGACTGCACCACGACGGCCAGCGGCTTCGCCAACAGGCGCGAGACAGCGGCCAGATAACTCACCTTCTTGTTGGTCTCCTCACCCACCGCGCCGCAACGCTCGAAGTCTTCGAGCACTCGCTCCAGCAAGCGCGGATCGCGCAGCAACTCCATCGCCGCCGCCTGCTCCTCGGCCGTCATCGCCGTCTCTTCGGGCGGGGCATCCAACAGTTTCTTCATCCGCTCCCGCTGTAAATCCGCCAGCGCCGCCCACAACTGGCCCACTTCCCGATGGATCGTCTCTTCCTTCGCGGCGAGCTCTTGCGCCGCCTGCTTGACGAACGCCGCCCGCTGCCGGAAGGCTTCCATGTCCAGCGTGTCGCCGTGGCAGCAGAACTCGCCGCGCACGTTCTTCCCCGACACCTTCACGTTGACCTGCATCCTGCCCCGGACCGTGGATTTTTCCAGCCACAGCACCCGGTACACGCGCGGCCCGATGGTCACGCTCACTTCCTCGCCGTCGATCTCGACCTTCGGCCCGGTGGGTACAGCCAGCGGCATGGGACGCGAGGGAAGCTCTTCGCAAGGCACGGCGTTTACAGCAGTCACATCGTTTACAGCTAAAGAAAAATCCCTCTGTTGTGCTGGAGACTCCTGGTCTGGCTCGCTCGCTACTGGCGCGGGTTCCGGGCCTGGCTCCGGCTCCGGCATAGATTCCTCGATGATTTTTCCTTTAGCTGTGCTTTTCGCTTCCGCTGGCGGTGGCTCGATGGCTGGCACCGCCGCCGCGATCACCGGCACGGCCACGCGCTGCTGCGCGGGCGGCTGGCCTTTTCCCAGCCACGCTGCACGGTTCAACAGCACTCCAAGACTCTTCGCCGCCGGCGTCACCTTCAGCGCGTATTCGTTCGCATCCATGCCCTTGGGGAACTCCACGCGGAAACATTCGATCCCCATGCCCATCAACTCTTCGGCCAGCTTCGCGGCGGCTTTGTCGCCGGCCTCGTCGCGGTCGTAGGCGATATAAACCCGCTTGGTGCCA
>Ga0302156_10002325_pt1 | contig 15604 bp, 14 predicted proteins | sample I_Bog_N3_2_FD_193503 | JGI IMG/M metagenome (GOLD analysis project Ga0302156, IMG submission 193503) | Peat permafrost microbial communities from Stordalen Mire near Abisko, Sweden - I_Bog_N3_2 | ecosystem: Environmental > Terrestrial > Soil > Wetlands > Peat | place: Sweden: Abisko, Stordalen... | reverse complement strand
CGGCTCTCGGCTACTTGCCGCCGGTCGAGTTCGAGGCCCAACTGGCAGCGAAGAATTTGGAGGCCGCTGCGCGGCAGCTTATTGCATGAGTTTTTGAAGGCATGGGGAAATCTATCGATCCGATGTCGAACGGCAAAGCCGGGGTCCCCGCGGACAGGTCTCCGTCCGTGGGGTGGAAGGCCGGGAGCGGCATCCGTCGCACGCTCCCGGCGCTCATCGGCGTCGATGAGTCTCCAGCCGGCTATTCCTTGGCAGGTTGCGCTCCCGCAGAGCCTGCCTCCGCTTCACCGACCGGGATCAGAATGCGCTAAAGTGGTCTTGTCGATCGAGAATTTCGCAGCGAACGGCGAACATGGTCTTAACTGTTTGTGTCAGCCAAAGGGACAACCGTATGCTGCCGCTTCGCGCCAAGCTTGATTTGGCCCACTCGACAGGCTCGAACGCCACGCACGAAGGAAAACTGTGGGTCAGGCTCTGGCTTACCGTGACCCGAAAGAGTCGGAGGATATGAGTCTTGAAAGCACCTGGAGAGATCTCCGAGCGAGAAGGGATTTGGCGTTAATTGAGGCACCTCCAAGTTGTTGAAAATGCCCGGCGCACTACGACTCCCCGGCGCGCAGGATGTTCCAGCATAGATTGTCTTGCAGCCTTATCGTCCGTGTAAGACTTGGGTCACAAGGAGGTTCTTTCGACCCATCTTCGGCAGATGATGCTGGATGAACTCCAGCATCGCAATTACCCTCATGGTCTGGATATGCGATTGCATTAAGAAAGAGCACGACATTCACGCGCTCTCTCACAGATCGAGTCAGTCGCTGCCAACTTCGAAGCCGGCGATAGAATCTGGATAATTCCGGTGCGCCCAGGCTCCTGAAGACTGAAAGCCCTTCTTAGAAGGGTCCTATCGGAACAGGTTGGTGCGGGCGAGATCGACGATCTCATCTCCCCGTCCATTCAGGATTGCCCTGATCATGTAGAGGTTGAAATCGACGATCTGGTCCAGTTTGAGACTCGGTGGCATAGCCAGTTCCTGCCGGTTCACGGCAATATCCACCAAAGCGGGACCATCATGCGCGAAAGCCTGTTCGAGCGCGGGCCGAACTTTCTCCGGGTCATCGACATGTAGCCCGAGAATCCCCGTTCCTTCCGCAATCTTGGCAAAATCCGGATTGACCAGATCTGTAGCATGACTGAGAAAGCCGGTCGCCTTCATCTCTAGTTCCACAAAGCCCAGCGATCCATTATTGAACACGACTATCTTTACGGGAAGATTCAATTGCCTGAGCGACAGAAGGTCGCCCATCAGCATGGACACTCCCCCATCGCCTGAGAGTGTGACCACCTGGCGGCCGGGGTGAGAAATCTGTGCGCCAATGGCCTGCGGCAGGGCATTCGCCATCGATCCATGATTGAACGAACCCAGCAGCCTTCTGCGACCATTCATGGTCAGGTAACGCGCCGCCCAGATCACGGGAGTTCCCACATCCGCGGTGAAAACGGCATCTTCTGCGGCAAGTTCATTGAGTACCTTGGCCACGTATTGGGGATGAATCGGCAACTGTCCCGGCTTCCCTGTTGCCAGGTCGTCCAGGTCCTTGCGCGCTTCGCGATAGTGGTCCAGCGATGCATCCAGATGGCGGCGGCTCTGCTTCTGCTCAATCCCCGGCAGCAGCGCGCGCAGGGTTTCCGCAATGCCGCCCACAACTCCCAGGTTGACATGGCTGCGGCGTCCCAATTGCTCGCCGCGGATGTCGATCTGCACGATGCGCGCATCCTTCGGATAGAACTGTTGATAAGGAAAGTCCGTTCCCAGCATCAGCAGCGTCTCGCATTTCATCATGGCGTGGTAGCCGGAAGAGAACCCGAGCAGGCCAGTCATGCCCACGTCGTATGGGTTGTCGTACTCGATAAACTCCTTCCCTCGCAGGGCATGAACGATGGGAGCCTGTAGCTTACCGGCCAACGCGACCAGTTCGTCGTGCGCCCCCGCGCAACCGGCTCCTGCCAGGATCGTCACTTTTTTCGCGCGATTCAGCTCCTCAGCCAGGCGGTTAAGTTCTTCCCGGCAGGGAACAATCTCCGGTTCCACGCTAGTGAAGGCGACGCGCCGGGCTTGATTGAAAGCGTCGGAAAGCGCGACATCGCCGGGAATTACGACGACTGCAACGCCTTTCTTCGCCAATGCCGTCTGGATCGCAACCTCAAGAACGCGCGGCATCTGCGACGGATGCGAGACAAGTTCGCAGAAATGGCTGCACTCCTTGAATAAATGCTCGGGATGGGTCTCCTGAAAGTACCCGCTGCCAATTTCTTGCGTCGGAATTTGAGCTGCAATGGCCAACACCGGCACCCGGCTGCGGTGGCAGTCATAGAGGCCATTGATCAGGTGCAGATTGCCCGGCCCGCAACTTCCCGCACAGACCGCAAGCTTGCCCGTCAGAGCCGCTTCGGCTCCCGCGGCGAAGGCGGCTGTCTCTTCATGCCGCACCCCAACCCACTGGATCCCTTTGCGCACCCGCACTGAATCCGTGATGCCGTTGAGAGAATCGCCCGCCACGCCGTAAATATGTTCCACACCGGCGGCGGCCAGAACTTCCACGAATAGCTCTGCTACTTTCTTCGCCAATCTGTTCGATTCTCCTGCCGGCCCAGGGATTCCTTAGCGTTTACTTCCGCCTACGTGGCCGCGCCCGTCCCGAACTTCATTTCCTTTGAAGTGGTCAATCTTGTCGAGATGTTTTGTCGACTCGGGTTTATCACCACGCTGCGGCTTTGGGCCGGTATAGCCGTGTTCGGGATGAAGACGATTGTTTACGTGACCCTTGAAGTTGTCCGGGCCATGAAACCACTGTCCAGCGCCGATGAAAACGCCACCAGTAAACCATTCCGGGCCGTAGTAGCCGTAGGGAGCGCAGTCATATGGAGCGACGTCATAGTAGCCGTAGGGACAATCAGGTGCAGCTCCAATCTCCACGGCAACCTGAGCTGCCGCTTTTGGAGCGGTTGCCATCATAAAACATCCAGATACAGCCGCTAGTAGAACAAGCTTAAATCCGGTCATAAGCTCTCCTCGCCATTCTGGGGTCTTCAACGAAGTCCCTCGGCTATCCAACGTAGTGACCCGGATCGTCACCGTCTGAGCAAAATGGACCACATTTGATTTGAGCAAAATGCGGTTAACTCAGAAATCGACGTAATCACGGTGCTCTTCTCCGTTGACGAATATTGACTACTGCATAAATAATGCAATAATGAATATTGAGGTGCGTAAACCCTATGCCCAGACTGAAGGGGAGCGCCGATCTTCTGGAAGACCGGCGCAGACGAGCTTTGGCGTTGCTCGATGATGGGTTATCACTCAACGAAGTGGGACGGCGGATCGGATGCAATCCGAGTTCGGTGATGCGCTGGCGCGATACGCGGCGACAGGGCGGAGAAGACGCATTGCAGGTGCGCTTTTCTCCAGGGCGTCCGTTGAAGCTGGCCGCATCGCAGAGAAAGCGTCTTGTCCGTCTGCTTCTCAAGGGACCGATGGCGCAGGGCTATCAAACCAATTTGTGGACCACGGCGCGCATTGCCGAGATGGTCGAGCGCGAGTTCGGAGTGCGCTATCACCCGGACCATATCGGCCGCCTGATGCACAGCTTGGGGTGGACTCCGCAGAAGCCGGAACGACGCGCGCTGGAGCGGGACGAAGAACAGATCGAACGCTGGAAACAAGAGCAGTGGCCGCGTATAAAAAAAACGCTGCGCGGCTGGGAGCCCATATCGTCTTTGCCGATGAATCGGGTTTCCTGCTGATCCCCAACGTGGTCAGAACCTGGGCGCCGCAGGGACAAACCCCCATCCATCGCCGCCGCCAGGGACGGCGAGATAAGATCTCCGTCATTTCAGGAATCTCCGTAAGCCCCAGGCGCCGCCGACTGGGACTCTACTATCTGCTCTTCTACGACAACATCGGGCAGGATGAGGTCTGTGTGTTTCTGCGCGAGTTGCTGCGCCACCTGCGCGGTCCGGTCATTGCTCTTTTGGATAACTCTTCAACACACAAAGGAGCGCCGATCACAAAACTTCTCGGCCAACATCGCCGCCTGCGCATCGAGTACTTTCCTTCGTATGCTCCACAGTTGAACCCCGATGAAGGAGTCTGGGCATTGGCCGAGCAGCAACTGGCCAACAGTTGCCCCAACGATGTGGATGAGCTGATGGAAGACATCCTCGGTTCCATCGACGGAATTCGCAACTCTCAGGAAAAACTGCGTGGCTGCATAGTGCACTCCGAGTTGCCATTTTCTTTGCGTTAAATCATTGCCTTATTTATGCAGCTAGCAATAATCTCTCTTCGTCGCGCGCCATTGGCCAGCGCCAGCTCTCATCGCGCGATGGACAAGGATGCGTTGGTATGACGATTGCCTGTGTTCTCACTCTCGCTCTTTTGCGCGCAGATGCACTCCAGCCAGTTCCGATAGATGCGCGTCGCTGAGCTTCGCCACGTGTTGTCGATCTGTGTATCGAGCATCGCAGCCGCAACACGCGGCAGCATTTCCGCGCTCCGGCATGAAATAGCCGTGTCACGCAGGGTCGCCAATACCTTCTCGGTACCACTCTTGAAATAGCCCCGCGGCAGCAATGGATAGGCGCCAGCCTCGCCACTGATATACCTTCCCACATCCCGGCGATATTCCCGCATCAGGGTGTCGGTCTCATACTCAAGGTGCCCCTGAAAGAAGACAAACAAGCTCTTCTCCTGCTTGATAAACGTATCGACCCCATCGTCGGCAATGCGCGAAAGAACGGTGTACCCGCAATCCGTCAAATCCTCTTGCGCAACGCCATTCCAACGAGAGTGCGGAACATGGAACCGAGGCGACAGGCCCTGCGTCAATGCATGATCGGAAACATGCGCGCATTCGAATACGCCGAAATTCTTCTCGTCGCTCTTGCGGCGGCCAATGCCATCCATGTGCAGGATGGCGGCATGCGCGGCCAGGCAGGACCAAACGGTTGAGTATGTATTTGTGCGCGCCCATTCCAAAACTTGCGTAAAACTCTCCCAGTAAGGTTCGTCTCTCAGGCTGGCCATCTTCGGCTCTCTACCCGTGACGATGAGCCCATCGAGGTGCGTTTCCAAGAGCGCTTCAACGTTAGAGTAGTGACTGGAAAACTGGTGACCGCCCGATTCGGCCTGCGACAGACCGGGCAATGCGTAGAACGAAACATGAACGGGGATTCCCTCGGACGCTGAATCGAGAAGAGTGACAAACTGCCGCTCGGTGGCCTTGAACGCCGCGCCTGCCATGTTGTTGAGGAGCCCGATCGTCAAAGATCGACTCGCCCGCTCGGGGCGTTGGCCTGCAACCGTGCGTCGGACTGTTTGCGCACTGCCTGCTGAGCGGTCGTAGCTGAAACCGCTTGAGTCAATATTAACGACCATTGGCTTCTCCTTTCCCAAGTCTTTCTCTTCCGGTTTGTAACTTGCGCTTTCTCACGCGGTCGCTGCAAGAGCCTGATCCAAATCTTCGATGATGTCGTCGATGTGTTCGATTCCGATGCTGAGTCGGATCATCTCCGGCAGCACACCTGCGTCACGTTGCTCTTCAGCCGACATCTGCCGATGGGTCGTCGATGCGGGATGGCAAACCAACGACTTCGCATCGCCCAGGTTCACGAGCCGAGTTACAAGCTTCAGTGCGTCGTGAAATCCGACTGCGGCTGCATAACCACCCTTGACGCCGACGGACATAAGCGAGCAGGCCCGCCCGTGCAGGTATTTCTGTCCAAGTGCATAATATGGACTCTCGGGAAATCCCGCGTATTTAACCCAATCCACCCGTGGGTCGTTGCGAAGGAACTCGGCAACTTTCCTGCCGTTCTCCACATGCCGTTCCACGCGTAACGCGACTGTCTCGATCCCTTGCAACAAGAGGAAGGCACTGAGCGGCGACAGCACCGCCCCGCCTGTACGCAGATAAACGCTGCGGCAACGCGCAATATATGCGGCTCTTCCAAAATGTTCGGTGTAGACCAAGCCATGATACGCGTGGTCCGGTTGACTGAAAGCAGGGAAGCGCGATGCGTTCTGCCTCCAGTCGAAGTTTCCGCTGTCGACAATTGCGCCCCCGAGAGTGGTGCCATGGCCGCCGAGAAATTTAGTCAGCGAATTCACCACAATATCCGCCCCATGCTCAATCGGCCGCAGCAACACCGGCGAGGCAACAGTGTTATCCACGATCAGCGGGATGCCATGATCGTGGGCCACCCGAGCCAGTCCTTCAAGATCGCAAATGTTACCCGCCGGATTTCCGACACTCTCGCAAAACACCGCGCGCGTTTTGTCGTCAATCAGTTTGGCAATCGACTCCGGCCGATCGCTTTCCGCAAACCGGACTGCAACTCCCTGCCCCGGCAAGATGTGTGCAAAGAGCGTATGCGTCGTGCCATAAAGCTGCGGGACAGAAACGATGTTGCATCCCAACACTGTCACGTTCAGCACTGCATAATTCACCGCTGCCTGGCCACTGCTGACGCACATCGCTTCCAGGCCGCCTTCGAGCGCAGCCACACGGCGCTCCAATACGGCAGTTGTCGGATTCTGGATGCGCGTGTAGCGAAACCCTTCAGCTTCAAGATTAAAGAGCGCGGCGGCATGATCGGCGCTGTCGAAAACGTACGCGACAGTCTGATAAATCGGCACTGCCACGGCCTTGGTAGTCGGATCGACATCGTAGCCGCTATGGATCGCGATCGTTTCCAGTTTCATTGGCCCACCCGTTCTTCAAGCGCTCTGTTCACGTTGTTCTTCTTTGTGGCACATTCGATACGAGGCTATTCATCTGACCCACGACCCACTCAATATCCTTCTCCGTGGTCTTGACACTTGTGATGCACGCTCGCACTGCCGGCACGCCGCCAATCTGCGCGTCCGACATCCACGCAATCTGACGCTCGCGCAGTTCCGCGATAAACTCGGACGTAGATAGTCCATCGCGGGTAAAGCAGATCACAGGTAGCGGCGTGGAGTTCACGATGCGCCATCCCGTAGTCTCCAACGACTCACGGAGCATATTCCCCATGCGCGCCTGGTGAGCGAGCATCTCCGCGTATCCGGCCTCGCCAAATTCCGCGAGAGCCATGAAGAGCTTGAGCCCGATGAATCGCCGTGACCACTGTGCCGAATGCGTGAGCGGATTGAATGTGGCGGAAGCATCTTCACTGGCCGCCTTTGCGGGCATGTAGGTAACATCGGAGCGGAATGCCTGGGCAACACTGTCGCGATGTCTGCAAAAAAACATGCCGCAACCCATCGGCACCGAAAGCCACTTGTGCGCATCGCACGTGATCGAGTCCGCGGCTTCAATTCCCGCGAGCCAAGGCCTGAGGCCAGGCGAAACAACGGCAGAACCGCCATAGGCCGCATCGGCGTGAAACCAGAGATGCTGCTCCTTGCAAAGGATCGCAATCTCCGCCAGCGGATCGATAATGCCCGCGGCCGTGGTGCCGGCGGTACCGATGACCATGAAAGGCAAGAGACCATTTTTGCGATCTTCCTCAACCCGCCTTCTCAGATCGGCAACATCCATTTTCAAATCCGAGCCAGTTGCGACGATGCGGAGGTTGCGCCGTCCAAGCCCTACCATGTGCGCAATCTTGTTGAAGCCGTGATGGGTCTCTTCCGTGAGATAAATGGCCGGGTCGCCGGCGAGATGCCGAAGGCCATGTTCGCCGTATTGGGGAAATGCCCACGTCAACGCAACCACGACCGCGGAGAGATTTGCCTCCGAGCCGCCGCTCGTGAAGGTGGCAATGGAGTTTGCAGGCAAGCCAAATTTATCCGCAAGCCATGCAAGCGTGTGACGCTCCATCTCGTTCGCGGCAGGCGATGTGCGCCAGTTAGCTAACTGCGAGTTATACATCGCCACAAGCGTGTCCGCTACAACCGAGGCCAGCGTGACGCTAGGGTTATAGAGACCGAAATAGCGCGGGTGAGTTACCTGCACTTGCCATTTGCGCAGCATCTGCTCCACATCGGCGATAACTTCATCCAGCGGCATTGGCTGCGTGAAGTCAAAGCGCGACCCGAGATAGGCGCGGATTTCCTCTGCCGCCACATTCGGAACGATGGGACCGCCGGCAATCGCGGCCTCCACCATTTCGAATTGATCCCGGATTTGATCGATCTGCATCTTGATTCATCCTTCGTGGTTAGAGAACAGCACTTGCATCCTTCGTGGCCGGCCTAAGCTTACAATCGAAACTCCCCGCTCTGAATACGTTTGTATAAATCCCGGTCGAGCGCGACAAAACTCTCCGCGGCATCGAAGTAGAGTGCATCGCAGCATGCGTCTGGATCAAATCCCTCGCGGAGCAACTCGGTCTTCGAATACTTGAAAGTCCCTGTAAGGTCAACCTTGTTGCGAATACGCAGGAACACAGGCCTGGCATAGGGCGGAAGGCAATTGGCCAGATGGTTGCGCAATCCAATCAGATCCAGTTCGCGATCGGTAACCAAGGTTGCCATGCCAACGCGACCCTCTACCCCTGGAACCTCAACTCCATAAACACCGGCATGCTGAACCCCTGGAAATTCGCAGATAACCTGCGCAACCTCGGACGTAGCAACATTCTCGCCCTTCCGGCGGAAGGTGTCTCCAATGCGATCGACGAAGTAATAATAGCCCTTCTCATCCTTCCGCATTAGGTCGCCGGTGCGGAACCACGCGTCCCCGTATTCGAAGACGTTGCGCAGGATCTTCTTCTCTGAAGCTTCCGTGGACGTGTAACCATCGAAACGGCTGCCGAGATTCGATGGATCGTTCACGACCTTGCCGAGCGCCTCGCCAACCTGGTTCGATGTACAACGAATGCAGAATCCCTCTTCGTTGCGGGCCGGCTCGCCTGCTTCGAAATCAAGCAAGACCAACGCGGGCGAAAATCGATGCGTGAGGTAGCTGGGAATGTGGCCGATAGCGCCGCGCTTTCCTTGAATGTTGAACAGTGAAACGCTGCCTTCGGTCGCAGCGTAAAACTCAAAAATGTGCGGAATGCGGAAGCGGCTCTTGAATGCGTCCCATACCTCCGCCGCCAATCCATTGCCGCATGCCAGCCTGATGCGATGTTCGGCCTCATCGGGCGACCTCTCGGCATTGAGCAGATACCGGCAAAGCTCGCCAATGTACTGCAAAAGCGTGCAATCCCAGCGCGCGATGTCTTCCCAGAATTGACTCGCCGAAAACCGTTCGCGAACCACGACGGAGCCGCCGGTGACAAGCATTGCACCAGGCACCTGCACCCCGCCAATGCTGTGGTACATCGGCAAACAGTTATACATACGGTCAATGGGTTGCACATCCATCATGCCGGCGAACCAATAGCTCCATTGCATCGTGCGGCCATGACTTACCTTGGCAGCCTTCGGTAGCCCAGTGGTTCCGGATGTGTAAATGTAAAGTGCAAGGTCCTCAATCGCAGGAGCGCGTCGTTCGCTAAGAACCAACGGCTCTCCGGAGTAACGCTCAATTGCACTATCGATGCGCGGGAACGATGTGTCCTTACGGCCATGTGCCCAGACTACCGGAGATAATTCAAGCTGCGGCAAGACCGCAGTCAGGGGAGCGACAAACTCAGCGGACACAATGATGTGTTTCGGCGAAACGATTCGGATGCAATGGGCAAGCGACGAACCAACCAGATTGGTGTTGAGCAATGAAACGACCACGCCCACACTCGTTATACCCAGCCAGCAAGCAAAGTACTCGGGGCGATTCGTCATCAGCAGGCAGACCACATCGCCTTTGGCAAGGCCCTGGTCGAGCGCCCATCGAGCATATTGATTTGCCCTCTGCATAAGCGCGTTGTAAGTGAAGCTCTCCATTTCGGACAGCAAGGCCGGAGCTTCGCCCATCCGAACCGCAACCTCCGCGATCGCTGTTGAAAGAATGCGATGGCGATGGCGCACGATGGGCGCAGTCAGTTCAAGGGCGCGCAGCCACGCTTTCGCAGGGGAGACACTGGCCGGAATTGCGTCCCTGTTTTCAATCGTCGTCATGCAGTGTTTCCCGCGTCGACGGTGATAACGGTGCCCGTAATGTTTCTTGACCCCTCGCCCATAAGGAAGTCGACAGCGTTGGCCACGTCCTCAACGTCAACCATCCGCTTGAGCGCGCTCCGCCGCGCAATCTGCTGCCGATTTTCTTCCGTGAGACTCTGCGTCATATCGGTCGAGACAAACCCCGGAGCCACCGCGTTGACATTGATGCCAGTCCGGCCAACCTCTCTTGCCAGCGACCGCGTAAAGCCAATCAACGAGGCTTTGGTAGCCGCATAAACGGAAAGCCCGCTATAGCCGGTAAATGCGATGATCGACGCGATGTTGACAATGCGCCCGCCACCATCGGCCATCATGAAGCGGACCACATACTTGGTCAGGACCATGGGCGAAGTTGTGTTCAAGCGCACTACCTGCTCGATCTGATGCGTAGAAGTCAGCGCGAGAACACCGTCCGTACTCATGCCTGCGTTGTTGACCAAACCATAGAGAGGGCCGAATTCCTTGCGCAGTTGCTTCACCAGGCCGGGGATACCCTCGATCTGCGCCAGGTCGAACGGAACAAAATGCAATGATCCTGGATGAGTCTTCTCGGCTTCAAGTCTTGCGGCAATGAACTCGTCGTTTTCCTTCCGTGCAATGGCGATTGCCCGGTATCCGGACTCAATGAGCTTGCGGGCAATGCCCAGACCAAGCCCGCGGCTTCCGCCAGTAACGATTACGTTACGCATTGCGGCGCACCATCTTTCCTGCTTCACCGATCGCCAGCATGGGGACAATGTTGATGGCTGTGGGAACCATGTGCGGTGCTAGCTCTCTACGGCAAAACCTCAGGATGTCGCTTTGCACCGCAACCGAGTTACTCGAACCTGACTGCGGCAATCTCAAGACGACATCTGCAATCACAAGTGCGCCTGTGATGGGGCTCTTTTTCGCTTTCACCAGGGACATTGCGACTTCGGGATGGCGATTAATCGCTGCCTCCACTTCCTCAGGATGGACCTTGAACCCTCCGACATTAATGGTTCCATCGCGTCGCCCTGCAAAGTAATAGCGGCCGTCCCGCAACTCAAGCTCGTCGCCGCTGTCCACAAAGCCATCGTCGTCCTTTAGAGAAGGGCTGCCTTTATCCAAATAGCGCAATGCCGCGCGGCGAGATCGAATCCTGAGCGTTCGATTCTTCACTTTCAATTCGACACGGGAAGAAGATTCAATGATTTCCGCGGGAACGCCCATCAGGCCATCGTTTACTTCAAACACCACGCCTGCCTCCGTCGATGCGAAGGCATGCGTGACGGTGGCCTGCGGATATTGCTGCTGCACGTGGTTGAGGATGGCCTGATCGGCGATCTCTCCCGACATGCGGACGTTCTGTGGCCTCATTAGTTCAGCTGCGGAACTCATCAGCACGCTGCGCCAGTGAGAAGGAGTTCCAGAGAAGTGAGTTACCCCATGCAACGCGGCACGAGCGACAAGATCCGGCGACGACTCCTGCGGCGCTCTAAGCACCAGGGAGCTTCCCGTCACGAGGGCGCGCAGGAATATACTGAGACCCCCATAACGGCGCATGTCGTAGAAAGTGGCCCATACCACCGGATCGGCTCTATCGATATCGCCGGCCAGGGTTGCATAAGTATGCAGAACCAGCTTCGGATGCCCGGTAGTGCCGGAGGTGAGCAGTATCCATTCAGTTTCGATCGGATTGCCGCGGTCGATGTTTGCGGGAACGATTGCCCGGCCGCTGCGAACCAAGCGACATGACTGAGGAAGCAACGATGCCATGTCTGGCCGGTCGGTCACGACGAAATCGACATCTGCCGTTTCCGCTACGTACTGGATATGTTCCTTTGACAGATCGTGAGGATACAGCACGATTCGGCGTGCAATGCCATCAAGCTCGATAAGCGCCGCAATTGAACTGAACTGATGCAGGGTTGCGATCAGCACGGATTGGTTGCGCAGTTCACCTGGCCGGCTTTCAAGGATAGACGCTTGAGCCAGTTCGCCCCAACTCGCATTTGCCTCAGGGCCGGCCCAGAGGTGCGATGAAAGATTGCCCGAGGCAATGATCGCGGACCATAGGGAAGCCGTATTATTTCGCGGCATTTTCATAGAATCGAATGAAGTCGCCGAAGGTAACAGGGAAACGAGCGTCTTCGTCGTCGCTGAAGGGATCCACTCCAAGCGAATTCTCAAGCCTGGCTACGACGATAGCGAAGCAGAGCGAATCCAGGCCCGAATCGAGCAGGGCAAGATCGTCGGTGAGAGGCGCGAGCCGCTTATCCTGCTCCTGGGCTACCTGCTTGAACTGCGCAATGATTTCCGATTTAGTATCCATTTTTCGATCTACCTGCCTTCCAGGGCGCAACACCTGTCGACCGGCGCCGTGTGTGACTTTCTCGAATCGCTATCTCTTTCGCTTGCGCGGAAGGGAGGAATTTCCTCGGCGCTCAAATTGAGATCCGTCAACGGGAAATGCGAAACCAGCCAATCTGCGATATGGTCCTGAACTGCCGCTCGCCCTTCGCGATTCGCGAACGAATGATCGGCGCTTTCGACAAACTCGACAGAGACCCGGCACTTGCGGCCCGCCAATTTCATCACATGGTCGATGTAGTCGAACTCGCCAACTCTCGGCTTCGATCCTTGTGCTTTTATTCCCGGTGCCTGGAGCAGCAAAATGGGCAGCCCTGCAGTGGCCACCTGCTTCCAACAGGCAAGAAGCTGTGTGTTCGCATTCCCCGGCGGCGCGCTTCCACGCAATGCCAGGCGAAGGTTGCGCACATGATCGTAGCTGTTGCTGAGGAACCTGCCCATCCGGCTGCGGCGCGCCCAGTCGCTCAATTCCTGCCGCACTCTGGGCCGCGTAGCCTGGGGCAAATGGAAGTAAGTATCCAGAAGAATCAGACCTTTGCATTCTGGGCTGCCGGCGCTCGCATAGAGTGCGGAGACGGAGCCGGCGCAGTGGCCAAAGATCACCATGCCGGAAAGTCCAAACCGATCCACCAACTGCCCTACCGCGACGCCCGTGACCGACGCAAAGCCTCCTGCGTTGATTGAGTCCAGCAGATCGGTGGAGGCTTCTCCTTCGGAATCTCCCAGACCAGGAAGATCGATGCGAAACGCCGGGTATCCGAGCTCCGCGATGGAGTCCGCCCAGTGTACCGCTGAATCGCCACTTGCGGCCCTCGGCAGCGATAGCGAATTCACAAAGAGAACTCCAAGTCGATCCCTGCCTCCAGGGCTTACCGGCAATTCGGAAGACCGTTCGGCTGTGGGATGATATGTCCCCTGAAGACGAACCCCGAGGCCATCTAAAACAAAAAGTTCACGCTTCCCAATGGCCTCATGCATAGGCAATTCCTTTGCTCGATTGCGACGCAACCCTGGCGATCCATTCCCGGTTGGGAGTGAACAGCCAACTGAAGTCCTTCAGGTCGTCGAACCCTACGATGCCGCCCTTGGTTAGTGGGGCGGCATCTCTCGTGAGCTTCACAATTCTGACCGGCCGCTTGTATGCCTGGGCGGCACTCGCTTCAATGTCCAGCGCAGTGGGCAAAGTGAATTTGAAAGAATCCTGCCACAGGTTGACGGACCAAAGGTAGCCATCCACCTCCAAAGGCGAGCCTTGTTCCAATTCACGAATATAGTCCGACGCGGATTTGCGATCGTCGCCGAACTTGAAGATTTGCTCCAGGCCCACCCAGCGCATCAGCGTGGCTCGGAGCGCCTGATTTGCGTTGGCAGGCGGTGACCAAAGCAGCAGACCCTCGCCAATGCCCTCGTCAAACGCCCGGCCTGCAAGAACTGCACCAAGCCCCAGTCCGTGTAGCACCAGCGGCACATGCGGCGATCGGCTCTGGAACCAGTTGGAGAGAAGCCGAACATCCTGGCTCCAATCCGCGAATGTCATCTGCTCAAACACGCCAGTGCTTTCACCAATTCCGCGATAGTCGTAGCGAAGAACCTCGATATTCTCCGCGGCAAGACCGCGCGCCCAGCGAACCCAGGGAAGATACGAGTTATGGCGTTCTGAGGCGAATGGCCCGACAAGCAGCACCCGCGCCACGGGGTCTCTCACCTCATGGAGCACGGTGTAAAGATGCGCGCCGGATACGGGGAAGTATCCGGCGCGCTCCTCAATCTGCCTGTTCGATTCGAGCTTGTTTTCCACTGCAACACCCTGATTCACACTGCCCCAGCCGGTTATGCCGCGGAGTTTGAAGTGGAACCCTGAACGATCGCGATAATCAGGGTGCGAAGAATATCCACGCCCTCAAACAGATCCGCATCCGGGCTGATCGGGTTGACTGCCATCTCCAACGACAGTGCGCGGAACAGCTCGGCGGTATGCGTGATGTCGCACACGCCGTGGACATCAGTGTACTCCCGTTCCGTGGAGCCCTGCTCCCCTGCCAGATCGGCCAGGAAGCCCATGAACCGCTGAATCCAGCCCTCAAAGAAGGCCATCGTCAGAACCGACTGCACGCCCTGAAGCTTGCCCAGGAAGAGGCGAACTCTGGTCAGTTCACGATCGATTGACAACGCGTCGTTGGCAGTGGGGAACGCGTGCGCCGCCACTGCGAACTTGCGCATCATGACCGGATGGGAGTCGCGAACCTCTTCGAAGAGGTTCTCTGCCAGGATGGGGCGCACTTCATCGCTCTTTACGGCGATGTAGGTCGCGGTCATCCAATAAATGAAGTTGCCTTCGAGAACTGCGGTATAACGGGCGATGATGCCGCAGCGCTGCTCGCTGGTGAGGCTCTTGGGGTTGGGGAGTTGGGCAATGAGATCGTCGATCATGGTCGAGATCTGTTGCTGAATCGTGGCTCCGAGCGATCCGCCATCTACCTGCGGAGCGAGAGTGATTGTGCTCATTTTTCACCTTCAAGACAACGGAATGTGGAGTGCCAATGGCAGCATCCTGACAAAAAGCAATAGGCTATTCGTGCTTGCCTAGGAATGTGAAGAACTGGCGGCCATTCAAGGGCTCAAAACAGAGTGCCGGCCGCGAACCCAAATCGGACGCGGGCTTACGCCGTGTCCTGGTGAGCGATCATCGAGCTGTTCCCCGAACCTCTGGAATCGTCATACCATTAAAGTCTGAGCCGTGCTGCCGATTCCCGTTCAGCGAGATCCCCACGTTACGAAGTGGTTGCTTCGATGTGGATACAGAATACAGGATTTGTTGAAAGGTCCGGCAGCAACACGTCCATCTTGACGCCCCAAAGCGGCCATGCCAATGCCCCTTTTCCGTCATGGCGATGGGCCGTTGGTACTTCGAGAAGGTGGTTACCGGTAACGAATTACTAGCACCCTGACTGGGTGGTTTCATAATCTCGCCCACAAATCCGGATGTGTCGGGTGTCCCAGATATCGCTTTTGAGACCTGGGACAAGGGAATATCCCTCAGAACCTGTATAAAAACTCTGTGGATTGAAGGGTACGGGCTTCAGCCCGTACATCAAAAGCCAATTCAAGCCCCGGCTTTAGATGGGATGAGACGGCTGGTCTCGCGGACAGCTAAGCTGTTCGGTACGCATTCGAGATGCTAAA
>Ga0302156_10002324_pt1 | contig 15630 bp, 11 predicted proteins | sample I_Bog_N3_2_FD_193503 | JGI IMG/M metagenome (GOLD analysis project Ga0302156, IMG submission 193503) | Peat permafrost microbial communities from Stordalen Mire near Abisko, Sweden - I_Bog_N3_2 | ecosystem: Environmental > Terrestrial > Soil > Wetlands > Peat | place: Sweden: Abisko, Stordalen... | reverse complement strand
CAAGCTGACGTATCTGACGGAATATCAGGATCTCGTCGCCATGAAGCAGGACATTGCGGTCAACCAGAGCCGGTTGCACGAATCCGACGCCGCTGTCGCCGCCTTGCGCGAGACAAGGCAGCGCACCGAGGCTGAATATCGCCGCTCTCTCTTTTCCGAACTCACCAAGGCGGAACAGCTTGCCGCCGGCTTCGCGCATGACGTTGTCAGGGCGGAGCGGCGCACGAAGCTGCAAAGGCTGACGGCGCCGGTCGATGGCGTGGTGCAGCAGTTGGCGATTCATACGGTCGGCGGCGTGGTGACGCCGGCCCAGGCGCTCGCCGTTGTTGTGCCGGATAACACCGCCATCGAGATCGAGGCCATGCTGCCCAACCGCGACGTCGGTTTCGTCCATGCGGGACAGGATGCGAGCATCAAAGTCGATACGTTCAATTTCACGCGTTACGGCCTGCTTCGCGGGTCGGTGCTGAGCGTGTCGCAGGACGCCGTGTCGCCGTCGTCGTCCCAGGGCAAGCAGAACCCGACAGCCGAGGGCGCGCCGCCCGGCGCCGACGACGGCAAGGCTGAATCGCTGCAATATGTCGCTCGGATTTCGCTTGGCCAGACGCAGATGAATATCGATGGCAAACCGGTGAGTCTCACGCCCGGCATGGCTGTGACCGTCGAAATCAAGACGGGCTCCCGCCGCATCATCAGCTATCTGCTTTCGCCACTGGAAAAGAACCGCCAGGAATCGTTGCGGGAGCGTTAAGGCGATCATCTCTGTGAGAGCGCGAGACTTCGAACTTGACCCCGACGGCCTTGGCCGCCGGGGTCAATCGCGTTTATCGAGGCGGACGGGGGGGTCGCGCGTTGCCCCGTTATGCTGCCCGAGCACCTCCAGCAAGGGGGCGGAAGTCCCCAGCGCCATGTCGGATCTTTGCGACCCCCAGGAGTAGGCGTAATCGAAGACGGGCGTGGAAATCAGCTTGCTCCAGATTTCCACGATGCGCCGCAACTCCCAGGCCTCCGGCAGTCGATAGCCGCCGCCTGCCGCGCTCCAGGCGCCGCCGCCGAAAGTCTGGTAGATGGGAACGACGCTGCTGTCGGGAATGCCCACCCGCCGAGCCGCCTCCACGAAATGTCCGATCATCGCAAAATCGCATTCCTGCCAGTTGCGCCGGCAGGGATAGGGCGCGACGCCGAACAGGTCGACGTGGCTGTTTTCCGGACGTAGCGCCGGATCGAACGCCGGCGCGGCGTCATCGCCGACATTCATCAGCGCGATAAAGGTCACGGCGTTTGCGCGGCGCGCGTGGATCCAGTCGACTTCCGCACGCAGGTCTTCGCCCCTGCAACGCGGACGCCAGCGACCGGAGGGATCGGGATCGTCCATCAAGTAAAAGCCGAACAGCTTCGGGTGGTGAATGACCGACTCGACCAGGGCGCGAAACGGCCCGTCGGCTCCGCCGCACTGGCCAACCCACATCAGGCCGAGCACGCCATCCGGCAGTCCGTTCAGGCTTTCGGCGCTGGAAACGTCCGCTATGTTGAACCCATAGGCCAGAGGAGCGAAACGACCGGCTCCATCGAAATTTTCATTGACCGCGAAATGGCGTGGCGCATTCGAAGAGTCATCCGCCTTCGCCCTCGCGAGGGCGAGTCCGGCCGCAACCCCGAAGACGATGACCATTGTCCATTTCGTCAAACCTCGCCACCGCATGCTGCGCTCCTTTTCAGGCTGCCGCCGTTGAACGCAGAATGCGAACACGCGGAGTCCCGCCTTTCGCAATGAATCGTCCTCTCAATAAAAGTCCCGAGCATGATGCGTTGGCGTGTCGCATCATGCCCGAGACCAGCGAAAATCCCGTGGGGGCCGGGATCTCCGCCAACATCAGCGCCGCATGACCAGTCACATTATTTGTCTTGTGGGACCAGCGAACGCGTTGAGGGTGGCGCGTTCCGCAATGCCGATGTTTTCCTCAAAAGTCTCATCGTCGACCGAGTTGAGCGCCAAGACCTGCCGGTCGAGTCGCCGCAACAAACCTTCGATCCGATGCGCCAAAGCCGCGTGCTCCTGAACGCCGACGCTGGTTTCTTCGAGCAGGCGTCCAAACCCGCCGATGCTCCGGTGGCGGCGCCCAATCCGGGTTTCAAGCTCATCGAGCGGCGCCTCGACGCGAAAGGCGATATCCGCTTGGGGCGCCGCCTGAAGCAAGGCGACGATAGACTCGTCCTTCATGCCCGGCTGGACCAGCGCGATCGAGGCGACGGCCTGGATATAGGCCTGGTCGAAAATCCAGATATCCTGGCTCCGGCCGGCCTGAGCCCAGACACTGGAAAGGCGGTAAAGATATTGCCGCATCCTGAGCGAACGCAATATCTGTCCTTGCGGCAAAGCCTTGGACAGCATGCTGGCGACACGTCCGTTGGGAGAAGCGTGGTTAGACCATCCACCAGCCTTGGCGATCAATTCATAGGCAGGAAAAATAAGTCGGCGAGCGGCCGTCCTGAAGGAGCCGGACGGCTCCTCCTCGCCATGCACGCCGGTGGCCAACACCTCTTCGCCCGGCCGCGCGCTTAGCCTAAGCGAGGCCGGATAGCCGCGCCCTCGCAAGCGATCGGCCAGCGTCAAACTGAAAGTCGTTTTGCCGGACCCCGGCGGGCCGAAAAATTCAATGATCACGTCTTCACCCCGGCTACAAAATATCCCAAACGGCGCGCTTGATCGTGCGAGTTACGGTCTCCAGCGGCGCGGTCGCGTCGATGGAAACCGTTTTAGAGCCGGCAAAATGCAGCTGTTTAAGGCAGTCGAGGCGATCTTCAATGAGCGCCGGACTCATGTCTGGCTCGCGGCGCAAAACGGCGTCAACTCCGACGTGCAGCTTGACGACCAGATCGGGCGGAGCGCGACGCGCCCGCAAATAGATCGACGCCTCGAAGCGCCTGAGCCAGTCGGGAGTCCAGGCCAGACGATGCAACAGCGGCCCGTCGTTGAATCTTTCGATTTCGTCTTGTGGGTAGCGGTCGGTGACGACAATGAAGCCTCGTCTCGCCGCGCGCTGGATCAGGATCAGCTTGTGCCGTTTGTCGAGAGCCACAGCGACCGCCCAGACGGCGAAGAGCAAGGAATAGATTGGCCCCGGGGGGCGGTCGGAAATCTGGCCGTGCGACGCGCCTTTCGGCTTTGTCTTGATAAAGCGGGCCACGAGTTTGGCCAGCGCCTTGAACGGGGCGAGCACCAGCGAAGGCGCGCCGTCTCCGGTGCCGAAATAAACCTTGAGGACGTCGATCTCCGGGCCAAGCCAGCTGAGAATATTGGTCGTCGCCGTGCTCTTGCCTGAGCCGTCAACGCCGACAAAGGCGATCACCACGCCGCCGCCGGGCGCGCGCCGCCCCCAGATGCGCGGTAAATGCAGTATGCGCCGGTTGAAGGCGCCAAACAGGAATTTCGCTGTCCGGACCACGCGCCGTAACCCGGCCTCGACATCGCCGCAGAGCCTGTATTGCGACAGGGCGCGCGTGATTTTCCAGCGCAAGTCGTAAGGCGCCGCCATCGGATCGCCGGAGGTCACGGCGAGCGCGATACGGTCCGCGATGTCGGCGTCGAAGATCCCGGCGGCGGCGAGCCGCAGGCGCGCCGGGTCGACATGGGGCGTGAGTTCGAGAAAGTCCTTGCGGAATTTGTCTTCGATCTGCGCCCGGCGCCTGATCTGCACAGGATCGAATGGGCTGAATTCGAGCATGACGCGGACGAACAGCAGCAACGCCGCATCCTCGACCGCGAGCACGCGAAGGTTGCAGCCGGACAGCAGCCGGCTGCGGGACAGGAAAGCCTGCTCACAAGGAAGGCGGCTGTTCTTGAAGAGTGGCGGCCCAAGGATGAGGCGGAAATGCAAATGCACATGCAGCAAGGCGCCGCTCACTTCATCGAAACCGAGAAAGCTCATCATCGCGGGATCATCGCGGCCGGGCGCGTCCGGCGCGTGTTTGAAACCGCAACGCGTGAGAATCGCCACCGTTGGCCGCCGGTCGCAACGGTCGATCAGCAGGTCGAGATCGCCGCGGCCCGCGAAAGCGTCGGCCAATCGGCGCGCGCTCTTCCAACAGCACCATCCCAGGCCAGCCGTTTCGAAGGCGTCGAATAGCCGGGCGAAGATACGCGGCGGCGGAGGGCATTCGGTTTCGACGCCCTGCGTCGACATGGCCAAGGACAGATTCATTTCGCTGCTCCCTCGATCGCGGCATGATTTTTCTCGGCGCCATTCATGCCGCCAGCGGTGTATTTCGTCTCGGGCTTTTTCGTTGAAGCGGGCTTGTCCAGCGGACGCAGCCAGGTGGGGCTTTCCGGCAAGGTGATCATGGCGCGCGCCAAACGCGACCTGTCGTTCGAGGGCGTCTTGGGCGCGGGCGCCGCCCCCTTCGATGGCAGCCGGGCGACGACGGCTGGCGATCCGGACGCTTCCGTCATGGCGAACACCAGCCTGCGGCGTAGACCGGGATCGCTCTCGAACTCCCCCATCGGCGACAACTCCTTCAAAGTCGCCGCCACGTCGTCAACGGTGGTTGCGCCAGTGGCGACGCTGACGACAATGGCGTTGGCCATGCCAGCCAATACCTGAGCGACCGGCGAGGCGGAGGCTGGCGGCGCGGCCAGCACGATCCAGTCATAAGTGCGGCGAAATTCAGTGAGCGTGCGCGACAGCGTTCCAGAAGCCGCCTGCGCCAGCAACTGCGTCCCGTCGCCAGCCAGCGAGAGAAAATCGATCCGGGCGCCATCGCGCAGCGCCGCATCGGCGGCCTCGCCGTAATGCGCCATCGCCGACCGGTCGCCAATCACGGCGAACAGCACGTTCTTCATCCGCGCCGCCGCCAAGGCGAGATCGAGAGCCAGCGCGTCTCCATTGGAAGTATCGGCGCAGGTCACCATCACCGTCCATTTCAGGCGGGCTTTGGGATTGAGGAAGATATTGACGGCCAAGGATTGAATCGCAGAGTCGTAGCCCGAAGCGCTGCGCTTCGCCGATTGAATATCGACCTGATAGAAGGACTTCGGCGGAATCGCGCCCGCGACCGGAACGGCGAAGATCCGGCGCAAATCATTGGCGGTCTGGATGCGCCGGTCAAGCCGGCCCATCAGATGCGCCAGCGCGACGCCGAAAAGCGCGGACGCGAGCATAGCGGGGATGATCATCCATATCGGCCGGGTCGAACTGGGCAGTTCCGGTGGCCGCGCCAGCGCGTAGATCCGGATCGGCGGCGAAAGCGCTAAAGCCTGTTTGCGGTTTTCGTCCTGGCGTTGTGCGAGCGACTGGCGAAGTTTCTCCGCGTCGATCTCGCTCTGCAAATCGGCGACGCGCTGGAGCGTGTCGCGGCGCGCGGCCTCCCCGACGCCGACTTGCGTCGCCTGAAGGCGTTTCAATTCAAGTGCTTGCTTGTAAGTTTCTTCCAGTTCGGCGATCCGGAGCGCCGCCGCATCGGCTGTCCGGGCGTCAGGGGGCGACACGCTCTCCTCGACATAGAGGCGGGCGATTTCATTGGCGACGCCGGCGGCGACAACGGGGGATTTGGCGGTGAAATTGATCGAGATCAGATGAGATCGCAATTCCTGCATCACCTTCAAGTGACGCTCCAGATCACTCACGCGCGCATAGCGCCCTTTCAGTTGCGGATCCTGCTCCATCGCCGCCAACACATGTTCAAGATGAGCCTGCGAACTCAGCATGGCGATATGCGTATCGATGGCGCCCTCGTCGGCGCGACGCGCGACGTCGCCGATTTCACTGTCGGTGTCCATCAGGAGAGCTTTGGCCGTGTAGCGCGGCAATAACACCAAGCTCGCAATGATAGCCAGCGTCGCGCCCACGCCAACACAGGCGAGGATCAGCCGTCCTCGCCGGAGCAGGTTTTCCAGGATGCGCCCAATTTCAGGCGGCCGGCCGGAAGCCTCGCTTTCGCCGGACTCGAATGGATCCGTTGGGCCCAAATTACGTTGGCTACGCGGGGAATATACGCTTTGCCTGATCATGGTTGGAACCTCATGGGCAATCCGGCGACGGGAAGCGGTTCCGCCATTCGGCGCCGCACGATCCGTGCGGGCGACCCCGTGACGATCAGCGCGCCACAGATAACGAACCAGACTAAAGGATGTCGAAACACGACATGGAAACTGCCGAAGGCGTTGACGGCAAGCAACGCGGCCACCATGCCATTCATTCCGGCCCGCCAGGAGCGCCAAACCGCCAGGCCGACAATCCACAGGAAAGCGCTGACGGCGATCAGGCCTCCCTGCACGAACAGCTCGAGCACCGTGTTATGCGCTTCGAAATTCGGCGCCAGGCCTGGATCCGGGTGCTGCATGTTGGCAGGCTCCTTGCCGCCGCGCCGGCCGGCCAGCACGACATTGGGGATATCTAGATGCGGCCCGGGTCCGAGGCCAGCCAGCCAGGAATCGGCCCCTCGTTGCAAAGCCTGCGCCCAGAGCTGAGTGCGCGTGGACGAGTCTTCGAGTTCGGCGCGATTGTCGCGCGCAACGCCGCCGGCATCGCGCATCAGATCGCCCTTCGATTCGATCAGCGGCGCCGTGAGCAGCGCGAAACCGAGCAGCAGCGCAGCGGCTGCGGCGCAAAACGAGAGAGCGGGAATGCGTCGCCGCTCCAGCCGCCCGAACCAGCGCAGCGTTTTGGCGCCCAGGAAAAAGCCAAGCCCTGCGACGACGACGATCAGATAGGCGTTGCTCTTCGCGTACAGGCCGCCAATGAACGCCAGGGCGCTGCAGAAGATGGCGACCGCGCGGCGCGATCCTGCCTCAGTTTCTGCGACAGTCAGGGAGACGAAGGCGAGCAGAAGGCAGAGCAGCGCGAATTGATTGGGATTGGCGGTCCAGCCGCGCATCCGGTCCCAATACCAGGGATCGATATCGCTGAGAACGAACAGCCCGGCGGCGTTGGCGAGTTGCAGCGCCAGGAGCCCGCAGCCCAGCGCCATGACGTTCCATTGCGTGCGCCGGACGCGCAGCGCGGCGTCCGGGCCGAGCGTCAACACCACGCAGATCGCCGCCACCAGACTATCTGCGACAACGTCGTGCAGGCTCAGGGGAACATCCACCGGCGTCGCCGAAACGATGCTCTGCATTGTCCCAAGGCAAAGAGCGAAGGCGAATATCGACCAAAAGGCCGCGATCTCCAGCGTGACCTTGCCGAGCCGCATGGACGGCCGGATCTGTTCCCCCAAGAGCAGCAGGCCGAGCCAGGCAGCCAGCAGGATTTCGCCGGGTCCGGCGATGGAGGATTCCGAACGCAACTGCGTCTCCAATGCCATGAGCATGCCCAGCGCGAGCAGCCAGTCCACGAGCAGATGGTAACGCAAGGCGGGCATGTGGTTTGACTTTCTCAGGCGGCGACGGCGCGGGATTATGGAGACATTCACTCGGCGGCCTGCTGGAGCCCTCCCTGCGTCAGCCGGCCACGTTTCAGAAGCCGCTCATAGAGTTCGGCATGAAGCGAAACGACATTGTCCAGACTGAAGGAGCCCCGGATCAATTGCGGGGCGCGCGCCGCCATCATCAGGGCGTCGCGGCGGTCGTTGAGCATTTCGATCAGGGCGTCGGCCAGCGCCCGCGGATCGCACAATGGCGTCAAGCGGCCACTCCATTTGTCGCGAATCACCTGGCGGCAGCCGGCGATATCCGACGCGACAATAGGCAGGCCGGACAGCGCCGCCTCCATGATGGCGCGCGGAACGCCCTCGGCATATTCCGACGGAAAGGCGAAGATATTGGCCATGGCCAGCAGCGACGGCACATCGCCCCGCGCCCCGGGCGCGATGACATAGCCGGCATGCCGCTCGAAATCTTCTGCGCGCATGGCGAAGGGTCCTTCCCCTTCGCGCGGACCGACAATCAGGAATTTGACACTCGGATGGGTGGCGTGGACCAGTTCCGCCGCTTTAAGCAAAGCGGGAATGCCTTTTTGCCGGGTCACGCGCGTAACGGTGATGACGACCGGCGCGTCGCCCAGGCCGAATTCCTCGCGCAAGGCTTTGGGAGAAGGACCTTTGGCGCGGGCGCTCTCGAAGCCTTCGACATCGATGCCGGCGCCCGGAATAATCACCGCTTCGGTTTCGCCAAGCAGGCCATGTTCGGCGAAGAAGGCGTAATCGCCGTCATGCTCGAATACGGTCGCGGCGGTCGATCGCGCCGCCTGCCGCTGCAGGGGGTGATAAAGACAACGCAGTCCCATAGCGGCGGGGGAACGCGACGAATAAATCCAGCCGCGACCATTGATGGTGCGCACAATCTGCGTTCGGAGGTCGCCGCTTGCGGCGAAGGGAACCATCAGGCTGAGTTTGGTGTCGAAGCAATGCGCAATATCGGCGTCGACGCTCTTCAACACCCCGGACAATTGGCGCATCGCCTCAAGGTCGCGAAGCGGCGACACGAAGCGATTGAACGCGATCGGCCGAAATTCAACGCCTGCGTCGAGAAAGGGCTCGGGCGCTCCGCTGGCTGCGGCCGTTACGCGGTAGCCGCGCGCCTTCAGCGCCAGCATGAAGGGAAGCCGCATATGATGGTCTTCGCCACCAAGAAAAAACAAATGTGCGGCCAAGGCGTTTTCCTTTCTTTCGTGCTGCGTCTCGCAGGCTCGTCCCGCAGGCCAATCGCCGCGGCGCCGCCTGCGTTCTTTGCTTCGAAGATGCTCGGTTGGAAGCGGCTTTCGGTCAATCGACCCCTTAGCTTGCGGGGCGTTTAAAGGTGGGTGGCGCGAGCGTGTCGCCCTAGCCGAAAGGAGTTCCCGCTACTGCTTACGATGTAGCGGGAGACGGCGTGACGACGGTCGGTTCGCTATCCAGATTCGCCAATTTTCTTCGGAAGGCCGACCAGACCAGCGCTAATCCGATCAATGTTCCCGCCGCGCCCGCCGTCGACATCAGCCAGATCGTCGCCAGCGCGCTCATCTGCATGTTGGCGCCAATGAAAATGGCGGCGAAAACCAACGCGCCGGTTTGCAATTCGACCTTGAAGCGCAACATCTGAAAGCGGTAGATCGAGGTTATTTCGACAAAGGGCGTGGCGAGCGCCTGGGCCGAGGCAAGGACCGACAAGGCGAAGGCGATCTGCCCGGTCGCGGCCCATTTGGCGCCAAGCAGCGGAGCGGCGAAAGAAGGGGCCAGCGCGCCGGCCAACAGGATCGGCGCGCAGACCAGACCGAGACTGACCAGAAAAATTTTGCTGGCCAGCGCTTTGACGGCGCGCGTTTTGGCGCCGCTGCAAACTTCCGATGTGAACACATGGCCCAGCGACAGGGAAACGATGGCGATGGGCGCGAAGATAAGCCGATAGGCCATGCCATATTGGCCGGCGACTTCGGCGCCAAACAGGGAGCCGAGCAGGATCGGCGGCGCGTTGGAGACCAGTTGCGAAGCCACATTGGCGGGCATGACGAACATCGGAAACATGCGATTCTTCCCCGCCTGGCTCACAAGCTGTGAAACAGGCGGAAAAAACACCTCCCTGACTTCGGAGGCATGCAATGTTCGCCAGAGAATAAAACCAGAATAAAGCGTATGGCTCAGCAAATGCGCGGCGATCAGGGAGACGGCGGAATGGTCGACCAAACCCGCCGCCACTTGCAGCACCGTCATTGTCGCCGGTTGCAGAAAGCGGGCGATAGCCAGCGTGGAAATGGCGTTGCAACGCACGGCCCAGGCGGAAGTCGTCGACCACAGTCCGGCCAGCAGGACGCCCGCCGGCGTCAAGAGTCCGAGCGCCGCCGAAGCTGGCGCGAGGGCGCCGGGCAGGTGAGCGCCGAACACGCCCAAGAGCGCGGCGGCGCCGAGCGACACCAATCCGATCGTGAAGATCGCCAGCGCCAGGATCGGCCGGGCGTGCTCGCGGGATGGCGCTTGATAAAGCGCCGAGTCGAATTTCATTCCGGCGATGGGGCCGCAAATATTCACAATCGACAGATAGACCGTGAACAGGCCGAAATCCGCAGGCGTGAACAGGCGCGCCAGCAGCGGCAAGGCGATGACGAAAGTCATCTGGCCGACAGCGGTCATGCTCGAAAGTCCCGCCGCCTTGCGCACAAGCGGGCCGAAGAGCGAGGAAGACTTTGGATTGGCGATCCGCATAGGCCCTTTGTGTCTCCCGCTCAGTTGGCAAGCGCTTTTAAATGTTCGGCAAGGCCCGCATCGGCCAATATCTTGCGCGGCGGCGTCGCCTCGCGCGAAATCAGCGCCGACAAGGTTATAAGAATGATTTCAAGGTCGGCGCGCAAGCTGATCTCTTCGAGATAGACCCGGCAGAGTTCGGCTTTGAGCGGCATGATCGCTTCGCGATAGAACCGGGCCGGATCGCTGGCTCGCGCCAGAAGCGCGCCCTCGTTGCGCAGCAAGATCGATGCGTAGTCGGTTACGCCCGGCCGAATCGACAGCATGTCGGCGCGTTGCTCGGGGGTATAATGGGCCATCAGGTCGGGCGTTTCCGGCCGTGGCCCGACCATCGACATGTCGCCTACTAGGACATTCAACAATTGCGGCAATTCGTCGAACTTGGCCGCGCGCAGCCACGCGCCGACGCGGGTGATGCGGAGATCGCCCTCGACGGTGAAATTCGGCCCTGCGGCTTCGGCGGCAGGGCGCATGGTGCGGAATTTCAGGATAGGAAACGGCCTGCCGTTCCGGCCGACGCGGATCTGGCGGAAGAACACGGGTCCGGGACCGTCGCATTTGATGGCGACCGCGACAACCGCGAAAAGCGGAAGGCACAGGGCGAGTCCGAATCCCGAAGCGCCGATATCGAATAGGCGCTTCAACGTTCTTTCGCGCAACGACGCATTTCTTGCCGTCGATTGGTTTTGCTCCATCGGACTCACCCGACCGATTCATGCAGGACGGCGACGACCTCGTCGGCTTCGCTCCTGGTCATGGCCGGGAAAAGCGGCAGGGTCACGGCGCCGTCGAAGTAACGGTCGGCGTTGGGAAAGGGCCCGACGCCGCCGGGCCGCCCGCGCCAGTAGCTCATCTGATGCAGGGGCCGGTAATGCACCGAAACGCCAATCCCCGCATCGCACAGCCGGCCGATCAATTCGTCACGTCCGCAACGCGCGCCGGGCTGGACGCTGATCGGAAACAAATGCCATGAATGCAGGCCATTGCCGGGCGCGCGGGACGGGAGATCGAGCGGCAGGCCGGCAAGACTCTTCAAGTAATATTCGGCGATCGCCTGTCTATTTTCCTGAAATTCATGGGCGCGACCCAATTGCACGATGCCGATGGCGGCCGCGAGATCGGTCAGGTTATATTTGAAGCCCGCCGCGACGATATCGTAGGACCAGCTGGCGCCAATGCGATTGAAACGGTCGAAGGAGTCACGGTTGAAGCCATGCGTGCGCATGATGCGAGCCCGCCGCGCGATTTCCGGATTGCGCGTGACGAGCATTCCGCCTTCGCCGGTGGTGATCGTCTTGTTGGCATAGAAGCTGAACACGCAGGCGTCGGTGTCCCATGAGCCGATCAGCCGCCCGTCGCGATGCGAGGGGAGGGCGTGGGCCGCGTCCTCGATGACCCTCAGCCCATGCCGGCGCGCAAAGGCGCCGATGGCGTCGAGATCGCAGGGCCAACCGCCGAAATGCACCGGCACTATCGCTTTGCAGCGCGGCGTCATCTTGCGCTCGGCGTCGGCGAGATCAATGGTCAGCGTCACCGGATCGACATCGACCAGGATCGGTTCGGCGCCGAGATGATGGAAGGCTGCGGCCGAAGCGGTGAAGGTCAAGGTCGACGTCAGGAATTCGTCGCCGGGGCCAAGGCCGCAGGCCTCCCCCGCCAGATGCAGCCCGGCGGTGGCTGAGTTTACCGCGACCGCCTCGACTCCCCCGCCAAGGAATTCGACGAAGCTTTCCTCGAATTCCTGGCATTTACGGCCGGTGGTCAACCAGCCGGACCGCATGACGGCCACCGCTGCTTCGATTTCATTCTCGCCGATGGAAGGACGGAAAAAGGGTACGGACATGCTGGGTCCTTGATGTTGTGTCCCTCATAACTTGCGGCCTTTTGCCCGCCTTTGGTAGACCGCCTTATCGTCGCTGCTTAGCGCCTTTTGCCGCGCCTCTACGCCTTTGGGGTGACGAAGCCATCCACCAAGGGCCGCATCCAAAACCCTTTGCGTCTATGTGAACCGTGACGCTCCCGCACCATCATCTCCAGGCCAGCATTCGTCTTGTCGAGGCGTCAACTGCTCGCTCGGCGCGAGGACCGCGCTGTTCGAGCGGTTGGAACAAAGGACGGGGCTGGAACCGGGGAGCGCTCGGATATCATCAGGAGATTATTAAATGTCCTCACGTCGTCTCTCGGATCTGCGTTGCGCCAAAATTTCTGATTTCAAGGCCCGCCTAGGACAGGATCCACTGGCCGCCAACCTCTTTTCCAAGGGCGGCGCCACGGGATGCTCAAGCGTTTGCGGGCGGCGCGTTCTGGTGACCGGCGCCGGAGGCTCGATCGGCTCTGAGCTGGCGGCGCAAATCGCCAAAATGGGTCCGGCGCATCTCACGTTGCTGGACGCCTGCGAATTCAATCTTTATCAGGTCAGCTACGCGACCAGCCACGAGTATCCCGACCTCTCCTGGACGGCGCGTATTTGCGACATTCGCGACGAAGCGGCGATGCGCCATTTGTTTCTTCAGGAAAAACCCGACATCGTTTTTCATGCCGCGGCGTTGAAGCACGTTCCTCTGCTGGAGGAACACAATGTCGTCGAGGCCGTCCGCACCAATGTGCTGGGCACCAAGATCACGCTCGACCTCTGCTGCGCCTTCGGCGCGGATTTCGTGATGATTTCCACCGACAAGGCGGTCAATCCCTCGTCATGCATGGGCCTGACCAAACGCGTCGCCGAAATCTATGTCCATGACCGCGCGATGCGGTTTTCCGGCAGCCGCGCTAGTCTGGTGCGGTTCGGCAATGTGCTCGGCTCCTCGGGTTCGGTTGTGCCGCTGTTCCAGAAACAGATCGAAGCGGGCGGCCCGGTCACCATCACGCATCCGAAAATGAGTCGTTTCCTCATGACAATCGATGAGGCGGTTCGGCTTACCCTGTCGGCGTCCTGTCTGCCCCAGCAGGGCTTCTCGCTCTATGTGCTGGATATGGGACGGCCGGTCCGAATCTTCGACCTGGCCGTCGAAATGATCAAGCGCGCCGGGCGGCGTCCCTTCGCCGACATCGATATCCAGTTTGTCGGCGTCCGACCGGGCGAAAAGCTTTACGAAGAACTGAATTATGAATGGGAGGTGCTCACCCCCACGGAAGTTGGCGGCGTCCGCGCCGCAATGCCCTTATTCGACCCGGAGCCCAAATTGCACCTGATCGATCAATTATTTGCTGCGGCCAACGCGCGCGACGAAAAATTGGTGAAGCGGGCGTTGATCGAGATCGTGCCCGAATATGTGCGCATGAAGCGGCAAGTGGAACGCCAGCGGCGGTCATGTCCGCCGGCGGCGCCGCGCGCCGAAATTGTCGAGGCTCCGATAAACGCCGAATTGTCCACCCCGCCGCTTCCCGAGACGGTCGAGCGACAACTCCAGCTCAATCGCGCCGGATGCAGATAAAGGGGCCAGCCCTCGACGCAATGTTTCGATTCAAAATGTCTGGAGCCAAAATGTCTCGACTCGAAATCATGGCGCGGGCCGTCACCTCCGCCTTGAACACGCGCCGCCGCGCATTTCGCGCGGCGGCGTTGTGCGGCGCGATGACCCCCGGCATGGCCTTTGGGGCGTCTCAACCCTTTATGGACTATCATATCCATGCCGGGGACGTGATAGAGATAGCTGTCGCTGGCCTGCCGGAAATGCACATGCGCAGCAATGTGCAGCCGGACGGCGCTGTCTCCATTCCGCTTCTTGGCGCGGTCAACGTCGCGGGCCTGACGCCGGCCGAACTGCGCCAGACCGTGCAGAGCCGGTTGGCGCAAAAGGTCTTTCGACTGCGCGCCAATGATGGACGCGAGGTCTTGGTCGTCATCAAGCCCGATGAAGTGAGCGCGGCCATCGTGGAATATCGTCCGATCTATGTGAATGGCGACGTGAGCAAACCGGGCGAGTTGGCCTATCGTCCGGAAATGACCGTCCGCCAGGCGATCTCGCTCGCAGGAGGCATAGATATCGTCGCCTCGCGGGCGACCAATTCGGCGGCCGAGGCGGCGGTGGCCAGGGGCGAATATGAAGCCGCTTGTCTGGAACTCGCCAAGGCGGAAGCGCGCGCCGCCCGCATCGCAAGCGAGCTGAAAGGCAAGGAGTCTCTCGACGCGGCCACGCGCCAGGACGCCGATCTCACACCAGCGGATGTCGCCCGAATTCGACAGGGCGAGAATGACATTCTACAGGCGCGGTTGACCGACTATCGCCGCGAGCAGGACTTTCTCCGGACGTCCGTCAGTCAACTCGGCGAACGCACCGCGGTGCTCGAAAAGCAGCAGCGAGAGGAAGATGAAGGCGCGCGCGCCGATACCGAAGAACTCAAACACATGATCGATCTGCTCAATAAAGGCAACGTCGCCAACCCGCGCGTGCTCGACGCGCGTCGGGCGTTGCTGCTGTCGCAGACGCGCGCCCTGCAAGTGACGGACGGCGCGCTTCAGGTCAAAAAGCAATCGAGCGAAGTGGCGCGGCAGTTGCAGCATCTGGAAGACGACCGCAAGACGGAATTGCTGAAGGAGCTACTGGAGGCCGAATCCAGCGTGGCCATTCTGAAGATCAAGCGCGACGCCGCGCGCGACAGATTGGATCAGCTGTCCCGGGTCCGCTCGCGGCTGTCGATGGACGACGCATCGCAAACCGAAATTCGATTGGTGCGGGGGGAGGAGGGCCGCTCCACGAGCGTGATCGTCAATGGTGATTATCAACTGACGCCTGGAGATGTCGTCGAGATTGCCGTCAAGACGCGTTGACCCGTCAAATTCGCCGCTGTTGGCTGGCCGCAAGGTAAAATCGGCGGCGCGAATTCTTGCGCCGCCCCGCTTTTACTTGACCCGTTCCGAGCTTGCCCGGTTCGCGGCGGCAAGAAAAGCGAACACCGGTTCGCCGACCTCCGGTCGCACGGGCGGAGGCGACGCCAACTCGGCGCTTTTGATGGCGACATCGGTCCGGTTTCTGGCGTGCAGCTTTTTCATGATGTGCCGCACATGCACTTTCACCGTGCTCTCGCACAGGTTCAATTCATAGGCGATCACCTTGTTGGGTTTGCCCTTTCGGATCGCCTGGATCACCGCGAGCTCACGGTTTGTGAACAAGCTGACGGGTGACGCCTGTTCGCATACGGCCGCGGGCGCCTGCTTGGCCTCAAGGAGACATTGCGCTGGAACATAGGTCCCCCCGGCGCCGACGAAACGCAACGCCTGGATGAAAATATCAAATCCCGAGCTGATCGATATGTAGCCATTCGCGCCCTGACTCAAGGCGAGCAATACCTTGTTCAGATCGTCGTTCTTGCCCAGGACCATGGAGCGTGTGCGCGGACCTATATCGGTCAGCTGCGCCAATTCGGCGTCCGCTTCTTCCTCGCTCAGAGAAAGTGTTGACAGAAGCACGACGGTCGAGCGGCTGGCAGGCCCGAATTTTCCCAAATCGGAAATCATGGCGTAGCCAGCGGCGCGACCTT
>Ga0302156_10002323_pt1 | contig 15630 bp, 18 predicted proteins | sample I_Bog_N3_2_FD_193503 | JGI IMG/M metagenome (GOLD analysis project Ga0302156, IMG submission 193503) | Peat permafrost microbial communities from Stordalen Mire near Abisko, Sweden - I_Bog_N3_2 | ecosystem: Environmental > Terrestrial > Soil > Wetlands > Peat | place: Sweden: Abisko, Stordalen... | reverse complement strand
CAGGCCAGTGAGCGAGATGTCGGTATCGGCTACAGCGATTCCTTCGACTACGCCGTGCTGGCCGACCACCTTCGACTGAAGCAGGTGATCTTGAATCTGTTGTCCAACGCGATCAAGTACAACCGGAGCCACGGCAGCGTGACGCTGAATTGCCAGGTGAGCAAGGACGTCGTTCGATTCTCGGTCTCGGACACCGGTCTCGGGATCGCTCCGGAGTTACGAGAACGGCTCTTCACCGCCTTCGATCGACTCGACGCCGAAGCGCGCGGGATTGAGGGAACGGGCCTCGGTCTGACATTGTCCAAGACGCTTATCGAGGCCATGGGCGGCACGCTCGGATTCGAGACCGTGGTCGACCAAGGTACGACATTTTGGTTCGAGTTGCCGCTTTCTGGCGATTCACCAGGGGCGTCACTAGAATAACGCCAGGGGCATGGGAAGAGGGCGAACGACTCAGCATGGCAACGATCCTTTACATCGAAGACAATCTTTACAACGTGCAACTGGTCGAACGACTCTTGCTTCAACGGCCCGATATTCAACTTCTCACGTCCGTCCAGGGAAATCCAGGCATTGGCATCGCCCAGGTCCGTCACCCGGAACTCATACTCCTCGACGTGCACCTGCCCGACATCAATGGTTTTGAAGTCCTGGAACGGCTCCGCTTTGATCCGGCGACCGCCAACATTCCGATCGTCGTGCTCTCGGCCGACGCGACGCCGGGCCAGGTTCGGCGATTTCGAGACGCCGGCGCCAACGAATACCTCACCAAGCCACTGGACCTGAAACTCCTCCTCGCCCTCATCGACATCTATCTGGGCGACGGTAACGCACCCGAAGAACCCGCGGTCGACTCCTAGAACTGCGCTGTCGACCAACGCACGTCGAGCGGGTTGGACGCGTCGCCGTGAGCGACGGTGACGTCCGACTTGATCCAGTGTTGAAGGGTCCGAATTAGGCTCAGGCTCGATGGCGTGAAGGGATACACCGTGCCAGAGTCATTCCAATACATCCTCAGTGAACGTGAGCGCGACACCGTCACGATTTGGCTGAATCATCCTGAACGCCTCAACGTCCTCTCGCTCGCGCTGATGCAAGAACTGACGCAGGCGTTCCTCGACGCCGGAGAGAGTGACGCCACGGGGGTGATCCTCGCGGCCAAAGGACGGCTCTTCAGCGCGGGACACGACTTCGCGGAGATGGCCAATCAAGACCTTGAGTCCGTGCGTCACCTCTTCGGAGTGTGCACCACGATGATGCAGACGATCCAATCGATTCCCCAACCCGTCGTGGCCCGGGTTCACGCCTTGGCCACGGGCGGCGGTTGCCAGTTGGTTGCCACCGCCGATCTCGCGGTCGCCGCCGAAGAGGCGACGTTTTGCACGCCCGGTGGAAAGGGCGGTCTCTTCTGCACGACACCCATGGTCGCGGTCGGCCGATCGATCGGACGAAAACGAGCGCTCGAGATGGCGATGACGGGTGACGCGATTGACGCTCGCACGGCCGAAAACTGGGGACTGATCAACCTCGTCGTGCCGATGAATGAGCTCGATGTCGCGAGCACTCGACTGCTTCACCGTGCCACGCGCGGAAGCGCGATCTCGAAGGGGATCGGCAAACGAGCTTTCTACGAACAGATCATGATGGACCAGTCCGACGCCTACGCCTACGCCACCGACGTGATGGCCGCGGCGAGCCTTCTCCCTGACGCCCAGGAATCAATTGCCGCCTTCATCGAGAAGCGCCAACCGAACTTCGGTTCCACGCCGTCGACGTAGGAGTCATCGACCTCGACGACGTCAACCGGTTGTCGCACGAGGAATCGGCCGACGTGGAGCGAGTCGAGCGTCCGCGTCACGGCTCTCCCCCAGCCCAGAGTCCAAGGCGTCATGGCTACCGCGAACTCTCCGCGAGCGGCGCCGGTGGCGCACTCACGGTGTCCAAGTACTTGGCAACAATGAACACCGTGCGCCCAATCGGTTCAAAGACGGCGAGGGAAATAAGTGCCGTAAGAACGAGCGATTCAACTCCGACGCGGTTGTGCCTGACGGAACCCTCGACGAGGCGAAGCACGATGAGGAGTCCTAGTAGCGCGTACTCGGCGCCACTTCGACGGAGTATCACGCTCTTGGAAGCGCGCACGGCGCGCACGAACATTACTTGCGCCCGCGCCCAGGCGATTCCTACGCCGATGACGCCCCCGACCAAAGCGAACACCAGGTGCTCGACATTGGTGGACGTCAGATGCCAGAAGATCGGTCCAATGATGAACAAACTCACCACAGGATCCAGCAACGTGATCGCGAGAGGTCGAATGCGCTCCCCCTTCGCCAAGGGAACGTGGGCAGTGTTCATTCGACCACGGCGAACGAGTACCGCGATGACGATCAGGACGACGAGTACGAGAAGTGAACCTGCTCCGGAGCCATTGGATGTCGCAATCATTGAACGACCCTAACCTTCCGGCACAACTCCATCCGACGACCGTCGCCTGGTGGCCCCATGAACATTGTGATATTGAAGGGTCGACACGTTACAGGACCATACCGCTCGGAAGTTGTTCTCGACCGGACTAGAAATGAAGAACGATGACTGCCTCGTCACAACCCCAAGAGATGACCTCTTTGCGCGGCGCTGAAGCACAACGCATCGGAAGGCGATTTTGGTACGTCACCGGCACTCTCCTACTCTGCGCTTTCGCCGTGCTCATTATTGTTAGTTTCGTCTCCGCGTTCAATGACAATGCGCGCATCGACCGATTGAAGAGCCACGGTGTCTCGGTCGTGGTGACGGTGACCAATTGCGTGGGCAACATTGGCGGCAGCGGCAGTAACGGCGCGGGCTATACCTGCCACGGCTCGTATCGCGTCCACGGCATCCGATATCAAGAGATCATTGGTTCGAAAACGACATTGTCAACCGAGGGAACCAAAGTGCGCGGTGTTGCAGATCCGAATCACCCGAGCACGATTGAATTAGCGTCCGCAGTCGCGAAGTCCTCTTCATCGGCTTCGGTCTACGTCGTCCCGAGCGTGCTGGTACTGGCCCTCGTCATCATTGCAATCGTTATCCTTCGACGCCGGCGCACGTCTCGAGTGCGAAAGGTGATGACACAATCAGCGTCGAAGCCTCTCGCGGCGCAGAACTGATTGCGGTGCTGACGCTTCTCCATCTCCCAACACGGGTCGAACCCCTCGTATGAACGGATTCCAGTCCCCTGGTCGGCGAAAAGCTCACGTACCGTCAGGCACCTGGGCGTCGCCGAGGCGACAACGAAGGAAGTGATCCAACCTCGCCAATGGAAAGTCCAGACCTTCACGACGTTCAGGCCCGCTCCCAGGACGGAGTTGCTCGGTGCTCTATCTACTATGCAAGTGGTTGCGTCATGCAGTTCCCACTTCGCTAGAGAGAGTCACGTGTCCGGTCATTAGCCTTGGTAGTCCGTGACTATTCTCGTCGACCTCCAAGAGGTAACCCTCGAAGGCTCTGACCGCACACTGCTGGAGAGTCTTTCCTTGACCATCTCCTCGGGAGATCGAATCGGTGTGGTCGGCATCAACGGTGTCGGAAAGACGACACTGCTCAGAATCATCGCCGGATCGCTGATCCCGGACTCCGGCACGATTCGCCGTGGTCGCGACGTTCGCGTCGGTCTCTTGGAACAGATCCCCCGGCTACCCAGTGGCACCGTTCGTGAAACACTTGGCGTTGGCTGGGAAATCGACGCCGCACTCGACCGGCTCGGAATGCTTGGGGAAGTCGACGTAGAAACCCGCAGTCTCTCCGGCGGCCAACTCAAGCGCGTCGCGCTCGCCCAAGTCTTCGGCGAAGAACTCGACGTACTCATTCTCGACGAGCCCACGAACCACCTGGACCTCAACGCCATCCAGTGGCTCGAGAATGAGATTACGAGCTTCAGGGGCGCCGTCGTCCTAGTGAGTCACGATCGGTTCCTCCTCGATCAAGTCACGACTCGCATGGTTGAGATCGACCGAGGCAAGACGTTCATTCACGCCGGTGGCTACTCGCGACTGCTCGAGGTCCAAGCTGAACGTGAGGAGAAGGCGGCCTCGGCCGAACAGGTGCGTCGTAACCTCGCCAGAACTGAATTGGCGTGGCTCCGTCGAGGTGTCAAAGCTCGCGCGACCAAGCCCCAAGCTCGACTCGACGCCGCGAAGCGGCTCTTGGTGAGTCGACCCCAGGGCGCCGCGCGCGTCGGCACGCTCGACCTCGCGACCGAAGTCCCGCGCCTCGGCACCACGGTGATCAAGGCACATCAGATCTCGTTTTCCTACGAAGAGGACGATCCGATCCTTCACGACGTCACTCTCGATCTCGGACCAGGAGAGCGCGTGGGCATCGTTGGTCCGAATGGGGCTGGTAAGTCGACGTTGATCGACCTGCTCGCCCATCGCCTCACGCCCGCAAAGGGAACCGTGAAACGCGGTCCCACGGTCGTCGCTTCCTACCTCGAACAGAGCGGTGGCGGCTTCGATCTAGAAGCAACGGTGCAAGAACTCGTCGCGGGCCCGCGCGGAGTACCCGGCTCACCCGCAGACGTCGCGCTCATGAAGCGATTCTGGTTCACCGGGGCCTTACCGATGACGAAAGCGAAGGAACTTTCCGGCGGCGAGCGGCGGCGGCTGCAGTTGCTTCTGGTTCTCTCGTTACGACCAAACGTTCTCTTCCTTGACGAACCCACCAACGATCTCGATCTTGAAACCATTCGCCTGGTCGAGGAGTTCTTGAGTCAGTGGTCAGGAACACTCGTCGTCGTCTCGCACGATCGCACCTTCCTCAGTCGTACGACCGACCGCCTCATCGAAGTGCGAAGTGACGGAACGATCGTTGAAGTTCCTGGCGGAATCGACGCCTGGATCGAGCGAACGACCAATGGCCTCACCAGTGCGTCATCGCTCACGGGAATGAAATCGTCCGCCACGACGTCAAATGCTCCGAACGGGCGTCAGATTCGTGACGCCGAAAAAGTGATGACTCGACTCGAGCGACAACGCTCGGTGATCACCGAGAAGATCCTGACTTCGACCGATCACGCCGAACAAGTGAGACTCGGTTCAGAGTTGGCCCAACTCTTAACCGAATTGAACGCTGCCGAAGAGCGCTGGCTGGCCCTGGTCGAATGACCGAGACCTCGATTTTGCACGAGGTCTGAATCAGTGAATTCCCCCGGCAAAATTCGAACCTACGCTCACGGTTTAAGAAGCCGACGGTCAATTCACGAGAACGAAGTAGACCGCACAATCAACAACCTTGGGCTTTCGCAAAATCTTCCTTGCGAGTCGACGAGATGCAATCAGCACTATCCACGTCAGTCGATACTTACGGCGCACCGCGAGCTCAACTTCCAGAGCTGACGGTCCCTCGAGTAATTCACCTTGACCTTGATAGGTGGCGGCTCCAACCAGTGCGCGACCACGAAAGTCACTGGGCGTAACAGCGACTCGGTGGTTGCGAGCCAGTCTCTTGGTCTTCCAAGAGCCAAGTTCAGTTGTGAATGCGTAACCCTCTCGAAAAGGGACGACCCACGTGGGGGTTGACACAATGGAACCATCTTGCCGATACGTTCCAAATGCAATGTACTTGGCCCGTGTAACTTCATCCATGCGCGCCCTCACTGACTCTGCATACAAACGGTGCCCCCGGCAGGATTCGAACCTGCGCACACGGTTTAGGAAACCGATGCTCTATCCCCTGAGCTACGGGAGCTTCGACCCTTTGCTCCAATCATGCTCCAATCTTTCGATAGGGTGCAGAAATGGCAACGAGACGCTCCTATGGTACAGGCTCACTCGTTGAACGTCCTCCTGGCAGTGGCAAGTGGATGTTTCGATTCGTCCTCGGCATTGATCCCGTTACGAATAAGGTCCGACGTCGAAGCGTCACGATTACAGCGAAGAACAAGTCTGCCGCTCAAGCCAAGGCGCGAAAGATTCTGTCCGAAGTGGATCAAGTAGGTACTGGAACTTCGGCGACGCTCAATCAGCTGCTGACGGAATGGATGAAGTTTCAAACCGGTCGCGGACGATCTCCGACCACGCTGAACGGATATCAGAGTCTTATCGACCATCACATCAAGGGCACGTTAGGAAACGTGAAGATCAGTGATCTCACGCCGCATCAACTTGACACCCTCTACGGCAAGAGTTCGAGCGCCGGCAAAAGCCCGCGAACGATCAGAAACATTCACAATGTCATCTCAGCCGCACTGAATCAGGGTGTTCGCTGGGGATGGATAGACAAAAATCCAGCGCTGCGGGCAACGCTCCCCGAAGCTAATCCTCTGAGGATTGAGTCACCCTCACCCGAGCAAGCGAGACTTTTGATCTCAACTTGTCAAGCCATGGATGATCTCTTAGGGGCCTTCGTTTTCCTGGCCGCCGTTACGGGATGTCGTCGAGGAGAGATTGCCGCGCTTCGATGGAACTCGTTCCGGGGTGATGTCTTGATCATTGGTCAAAGTGCGTACGCAGTCAAGGGCGTCACCGGCATCAAGTCGACAAAGACTGGAAGAGATCGAGTGGTCCATTTAGATCAATCAGTGCAGGAGTGGTTTCAGTACTGGCATGGTCAATGCGTGGAGCGCGCAACCGAATGGGGCGTTCATCTAACTCCCGAATCTTTCGTATTGTCGTCTCAACCTGACGGTTCGAGGTTCGTCAACCTCGACGCCGTATCGCGCAAGGTGCGAAAGGTTGCCGATCAACTGGGGATGAAGTCGGTCCACCTTCATTCGCTTCGCCATTTCGCCGCAACAGAGCTTCTGGCTGGAGGTGTCTCACCCCATGACGCAGCCGAAATGTTGGGCCACGCAGATCCGTCGCTGACCTTACGGGTCTACGCGCACGCCTCAACAGAGAGGCAAAAGGCAGCCGCGGGGATTCTCGCCAGTGTCATCAAGGGTCCACAGTGACGATGGATCAAGCGCGGTTGTTGGGTTCCACATAGTGAATCAAGTCAACGACGCGAATTAGCCATCGGGCTCCGTGCTTCCTCCCGGGAATCTCTCCGCTCTTGAGCCTTTGTCGCACCGTGTAAGCACTGACTCCGAGATACTCGGCTGCATCGTCGGGCGACATTAATTGTGGCAAGGGCATGTCTCCTACCCGTAGCGACACGTCACTCCCCATCGGTGGCACCTGTGATGCCGATGGATGTCGACTTGCGTGATTCGACGGACAGCTGGTGCAAGAATTCGGCGATCGCGGTGGCGCGCGGATCGTCGTAGCCTCGACCGTCGTAGCTGAAGGAGCCTTCGACCGGGTCGTCGGAGTGAGGCGATTTCATGTGCTCCGCACGAGCGTCACGGAGGTCCTGAAAGCGCGTGGAGTAGTGGCGAGACTTGGTGATCAGTTGCCCGCGAAATCCGAAGGCGTGCGCGTGACCACGAGTGTTCAACGACTCGAGGGAGGGATCTTGGGCGAGGTCCCAGGCGGTCAGCGCTAACTGTTGAAGGTGCGAGGGAGCGTTGAGTTTCAGTATCTCGCTTCGAGCGTTGAATCGCCGAGCGAAGTCGAGCGAACCGTCAGCTGACTTCGTGGCGTATTTGGCCACGTAGGCCGCGATGCGCAAGTCGTCACGATCGAGCGTTGACGCGTCGGACACCTGCATCTGCCGGCCCCACGAGATGGTCCCGCGAGGACCCGTCACGGAGAACTCCTTCGCCACGCTGTGAATGATGCTGGCGAGGAGTTCCGTGGTGAGTTCTGGAGGCGGAGGGCTGAAGGGTTCGCCCGTTCCGTCGAGGCGAAGAACAACGTGGAAGTGCGCGAGTCCACGACGCTGGAATTCGGCGACCTTGAGGTAGTTCAGTCGGGCGTGCTGTGAGAGCTCTTCAAAAGGGACGCCGAGAGCGATGGCCAGGCGACGTCGAATCTGCTCAAAAGTCCTGTTCCAGAGACGTGAGGACTCCGCGTTCCAGAGCACCGCGTCCGCGAAGCAGTAACAGAAGTCACAGAGCGGACTGCCGATCTCCGAGTCGGCGTCGTCGTGGTGTCGCGAACAGGACTGGACGCGGCCGTGTTTGCAGAAGCGGAGCCGACCGGGTTGACAAGAGCCGTCGCTTTTGCGGGCGTGGACCGTGCCGAACGAGGGGGCCGTGAGGGTGAGGAAGAGTCGTGGGTGATCACTGATTGACGCCGGCACGCCTTTGCCACCGATAAGACCGGTCGAGACCACGATCCAAGCGTCCGCCTTGTAGAGGTAGGAGCACGAAGGACAGAGCACCGCACGGCGGTCCTTGCAGGCGACGAGTAGCGGACGCTCGTTGACCTCGCCAGTGGCGACGTTGACGAATTCCCCGCGCAGTCGGATCGGGTGCGAGCACCCTCCGGCTTCATTGATGTCCTTCACTAGTTCATGAGTCGACTTTCGGTGGATCATGGTGGCTCCTTTCGGAGAGGAAATAAATTGCTCCTCTACTTACTAAGCCACTCCTAAAAGGCGAAATGGAACAGATTCTTTGTTACAACTTCGAATTCGGTACACCGTGGACACCGGCGGACAGCCGCGGACACATTTGTGTGGTGCCGAAGCGATCCCGCCTACCATCCGCGCGTAACTTTTTCGCCGTGTGAGCATCCCCACAACGTTCGTGAATTTGCTCGATTGGACGCCAATGATGTCGTCGATTACGAGAGTCTTGGACACCGATTGCAGTCCCATATGACGATTCTCCGAGTGTGCTGATCGGTGCAAATTTTCCCACGAATGTCGCACCACTGACGACGAGTCGAAATGGGTGATTATTGACGGTCTTCAGGTTGGGCCTCTTGGCGCTGCGCGCCAACGGCCCAAAGGAGGCGAGGTCGTTGGGTGATCAGAACTTGTACAGCGTGCTTATGCGTAACTTGCCTTTACGTCTTTCAAGAAGATGAGCGATGCTATTTGGCGTACTTCAGCGGAATAACAAATTGTGACGCCGGATTATTCGTCCGCATCAAAAGAAATCGGGGACGGGTGTGGCGTGGAAGTGTAAAGTAAACCGACATATTAACGGTCGACTTTGAATCAATTCTGACCAATCTCTCGTGTTGCAATTCTTTAAGGAAGAAGTCTGCGTAATACACATCGGAGTTTGCCGAAATGGCTTCTTGGTGCCGAGCGTTTAACTCAACAACACGATGCGACTTATTAGTGATTGTCAAATTTGCTCCGCAATACCAACCGTCCTTGGGACTGATTTTTACTCCGTCCGAGGACGACCAATTGCACCCATCACCTACGAGTTTCAAGACCAGCGGCGACGTCTTTCCGCTTGCACCGTTATTTTCTGAACGGTGCAGAAGAAAGAGTGAGACACTTACTATCAACACTGCAACAGCCAAGGCGAGCATCTTCGTCAACCAACGGCCAGCATTTGATCGCGCGCTAAGCGACGATTCATTCGGTTCGGAATTCGTCATCTGCGCTTGATTCTAACTCGCACGAACCTCAGAGACTGGGCGTGGAATGCCTTCGGAATCGGACATGCCCGAAATTTCGGAACACAATGAGTTTCCATTCCCCGTCCTCCGCACGGTTGTGCGACAGAATGCAGATTGGTTCTTCAATGGAAATCTGAAAAAGCCGAGCACCAATGACGTTGAGCTACTTGCACGTTTGGTAATTTACAAAAAAATTGCCACTGCTTTGAATTTGAGTGGGTGTTGCCTGAAACAGGCCAGCCGCGTCCTTCATGTTGACGTAAAAGGCGCTGGAGTTGTCCATTGACACGTAATTCCCTCCCGTTTTAACTTCCGAACTGTTGATTGCAATCCGAGTGAAGTACGGCAAATCTGAATTGTCACCCTGCAAATCAACCACGGGAGACTCCACGATTACCTCAGCAGATGATCCATCAGGTCGGAATCCGCTCGGCGCTGTCATCAAGACATCGTAAGCTTTGCCACTCGTCCAGTCGTTAATGTTCACGTTGTAGAGAAGCCCACCATCGTAAGCAATTTGAGTTTCAACGCTGTCGCCGACGGCCGCCGAAGTGTTCAAATTAACAGTTCCCGCCGAATTTTCATCGGGAGGGTTGGGGGCAAATTCAAAGAAGAACTGGCCATTGGAAACGCCGGGATAATTAGATCCAAAGAAAGTTCCATCTTGCGCGAGGTACTGAGTATTCGTGCCTCCCAGACCGGTCCAAATGCCTCCTAAAGAATAGCCACCTCCGCCGGTGCACATAGAAAGCGAGGCACTCGGTTGGGTGAAGTACGCAAGAGTTGCCGTATTCGACGATGTATCACTTATCCAGCCTGCATAAGTGCGTGGCACGGTGGAGGCTTCGACCGGCGTCTCGATTAGGTCCGCCGGTGGTGTTGGGTAGTTAATGTTGCTGTATTTGGTAAGCCAATCTGCTAACGCCGGCGCCGAGCTTGGTTGACTTGGTATCCCGTACGTGGCTAACTCTGAACTCGAAGCGTTGGCGGGATCAAACCCGGGGGGAGGAACTACAATCGTGGCGCTTGCTCCATTTGCCAGGTCATAGGTGTAGCCACTGCCCCCATCCGGAAGCGACGTGACCGCACTTCGAGGGATCTCCGTGAATCCACACACGCTAATGCTGGTTGACGGGAGGGTGTAGGCGCTCACGCCTTCGGGACAACTTTTCGCTTGAGCAGACGCATTATCAACTCCGACTTCCACGGTCGTAGTTACGAGCACCATGACGACAATGAATGCCATCACAATGCGCGACGCCTTGAATCGATATATCACGCACCCACCCCCAATTATCTTCCCGATCGTACGTCAAAATCCGATCTCATGCGCTAGCTCTTTCTCAATCGAGCGAGGGTAAAGGGGACTACCAGGGCACAAGTTCGGTCGGCGACGACGAATTGCCTTTGGAGTGCCCAAGCAACCTGGTTAGCAAAGTCGCGAAGTAATTTCAACCTCGCGCTTTCCCCAATCTTGCTCCAATTTTGCTCCATTTCCTTTCAAGTTCGATGCGTGTTCCGACCCGCGCATCAATTAGAAACCCAGCAATGCCAACGTTTGCGAGTTGCCACCACACGATTCTTCGGATTAGGAAACCGATGCTCTATCCCCTGAGCTACGGGAGCATTCCTGGCCTTTTGTCACTGTTGACGAGTTAGTGCTCTTCCCAGCACCACTTCAGCACCACAACGACAGAAAGCCACACCACAATTACCTACTCCACACCACCATTCAATCATGGAGAGTCCAGGTCTACGCTACGAGGGGGGCTCTAGTTCGTCCTTAATTACTCCAGCAAGACCAACTCAATTCCAGACGCCGGCCAGATCAAGTCATGTCTCCGGTAGCGAGTGAGTACTTGCCTGCTTTGCACAAACTGTTGTGCTTCGAGGCATCTCTCTATCGTTCACGACCCGTGGCCGGGACCGAGGGATTCCTCCCCATTTGCATCGCGAAGTACCCTTCGACGAGACACTTCACGGACGTCTATCTCCTCCAACGCGCACAAGTTACTTGGAGGGCCTAAAGAGTCTCGAGCGCACGAGGCGTAGTCCAAGCATCAGCACACCTAAGAAAACCAGGGCGACGACGATGAAGGCGAACGCGGTGCCTTGACCAGCAATCACTCGCAGAATCATCCCCAACGCAACCGTCGCCAGCCACACCTCCACGCCTGCGCCGAGTGAGGCGCCGTTTTGGCGACGAATGAGCACGATGAGCCAGCCGATTGCGAGACCGACAGCAAAGGGCCATGTCGTCGACACCATGCCAGAAAGGCTGTCCCCGTGGTGGTGGTTGGCACGACCGATGCCAACGAAGAGCAGGACGACGAGAAGGTCAATAACTATCCAACTTCGAGTCATAGCGATCGACCCTATCGGTACTTAAACAGCCATCGCCAAACGGAGCCACCTGGAATCTACATTCCCTACGAACCGTTGAATGAGCGCAGCGCGACGACGCTCCACGTGGTCTTTCGAATACTCCGCAACACTTTCTCGCTGCGTCAAATTGAACGCCATCCAGGTCACCTTGACGTTGGCCAAGATGATGGTGAATCACTGATGAAGCCACGCTGGCTGCATACACTCGGTCGAATCTGGCGAGGCAGAGGACCGAAAGATGTCGCCGTACGCCATTCGAGGGAAATGGCAAATGTTGATCTAGTAGTAGTGGTTTCGACCGCCAACTGCGTGGCCCAACGATCCGAGGAGCCACAGTACAAGTCCGACGACGAGCACAATCACGCCGATTGTCCACACGATCGCAATACCCGTGACGAACCCAATGAGGAGAAGAATCAAACCGAAAATAATCACAATGCCTCCAGTAGTAATGGCCAAATTTTCATACTGCCGACCGCCGCGAGTTCGCCAATTCCAAGGGAATGGACGCGTGCAGAGGTCAATAACTACTTGTGACGCGAAGCGTCCTTCCCTGCGGCAGTTGCGGTGGCGCCGAGCACCATTCCGGGGAGACCCACATCACACCTCCTCGTATTGTCCCTGACCAAGTGTCAGGTGAGAGGGAAGCGGGGTCTTGACGTCCTAACTCAAATTGTAACACCCGAGGTCGGTCGTTGCGCAGAAACTCATCGCGACTCCATGCAGCGTCGACCTTGTTCAACGCAACGACATTGCTTCGACGAGCGCAACGCTCGCAATGTTGGGAGTCAGGCAATACCTGGTCAGTCGGGGAGTCGACCCTCTTGTGAATGTTATTCAATTCAACGTCCATCCGCGCAAAGCAGTCCAACGAAGCCCTCGAGAATCATCTCGTGCTCGTCGATCACCACGACCTAGATCTTGTACGACTTATCCAACTTCATCAAGTACCTTGCGCACACACTGCAGCAAGGTCGCCTGATCGAACGGTTTCTCAAGTAGCAGGAATTCCGTCCCGAGCATCAACTCGGCTTCAAGGACTGAATATGCGTGTCCCGACATGAACAGCACCCGCACGTCGGGTCGAAGTTTACGAATCTCTCTCGCAACGGTCGGCCCCTGCATCTTCGGCATTACGACGTCGGTGAGGAGAAGATCAATCGTGCCGTCGAAGGTCGAGGCGATCTCGACCGCCTGCATTCCGTTCGAGGCGCTCAACACCTGATATCCGCTCCTGATGAGCAACCTTCTCGTCACCTCGCCGAGAGCCTCTTCGTCGTCGACGACCAGGATCGTCTCGGTACCGTTCAGTTCGTCACGAGTACGTCGATCCTCTACCAACGTCGCGCCCGACGAATCGTGCACGACTACGGGCAGAAGAATGGTTATCGACGTCCCAACGCCCTCATCGGAGTAGATCTTGATGTGACCACCCGATTGCACGATGATGCCGTAGACGGTCGCGAGCCCCAAACCGGAACCTTCGCCGCTTGGCTTGGTGGTGAAGAAGGGTTCGAACGCACGATCACGCACTTCGGGCGACATTCCCGTGCCGTTGTCACTCACCCGAAGGCACACGTACGATCCGACCGGGAAGCCAGAAAGAGCCTCCTCATCGCTCGTAATAGTTCGCATCGCTGTCGAAATCGAAAGTGCACCGCCGGGCGACATCGCGTGTCGAGCATTGATTGCCAGGTTGAGAACGACCTGATCAATCTGACCCGGATCGGCCAACACCATCGCATCGTTGTCGGACAGATCGATCACCAGATCGATCTGCTCACCGATCGTTCGACGCAGGATCAGTTCCAATCCAGTGATGGCGTCGTTGAGACTTAGCTCGCGCGGCTGCACCACTTCTCGGCGGGCGAAGGCCAGCAACTGATGCGTGAGCTCACTCGCTCGTTCCGCGGCTAAATGAATCTGCTGGACATCGCTCAATGCGAGTGCCCATTGATTGTCCTCGGTCGTCGCGCCGGCGGACGTCAGTTCTTCTCCGACAAATGTCGCGTAGTTCAATATGACCGAAAGAAGGTTGTTGAAATCGTGCGCCACGCCGCCCGCCAGTTGCCCCAGACTCTCCAGTCGCTGCGATTGATGTAACTGGGACTCCGCGGACTCACGTTCGCTTTCCGCTTTGAGTCGCCCTTCCTCCGCTATGGCCCTTCGGCCCTCGGCGAGTATCATCACCTCTTCCGCGTGGCGGCTGTGCTCGAGGGAGGTTCTGACTGCATCGAGCGAGTTCGTCGCCTCTTGGGAACTCACGAGTAGTTGCAATTCGGCATTTCTCAGAGCGGTATCCATCTCGTCGAATTCGTCCCCCGAAGGCGATTCGAACTCAAGAGGCTCGCCCTGGCCGAGTCGAAGGGCGTTACGCACGGCGATCCTCAGACGGCGTGTGATCGAACGTGAGAAGTAGACGACGCCCAAGACGCCGCCGATAATGCTTAGGAGCAATCCCGCCAGCTCGCCCGCCGTAACTTCATCCTCGAGGGTGGCGATCCGGTTTTTCGCGACGAGTTCTTTCGCAGATTCATAGGTTTCCAGGCTTGCGATCTGCACGCGCAGCCTGTCCATGACGGCCTTGCCCTCCCTCAATGGAACGGTCAACTGTTCATCCGTTGCACCGGCGACTACCAGTAAGCGCACGCGATTGAATGCTGCGAACCGCGAATTCACGAGAGCCAAAATACTACGGACTCGCTTCTGCGAAGTTGAACCGAGCACCTCACGACGCAACGACTGCTCGTCCTTGACGCGGCGCCTCGCCGCCGCGTAATAGGGCTGGAGAAACGTTGCCTCGCGCGTGAGGGCGAAGCCTCTGATGCCGGTTTCCGCGTTCAAGGCGTCCAGGAGAACGGTGGCGCTGGTGGCGTTAATCTGCGCTGTCACGAGGTTGCTGCCTCTCTGGCTTCGTTCACGAGACTGGAGAAGAAGACTCGACGAGACAACCAGCACGAGCACCAGCAAAGGAAGCGCCACACTTAGCATCGACTTGGACCTCACACCGCCGGCGAACCGTTTGCGCGCGGGGTCTACCATGCCAACGTGGGATGAATCATCAACCACCCCTTCGTCGCCCTTTTGCCAATCTACATTGTTGTGACGCAGTGCGAGCGCGTCAAACACAAGGAATGAAACCGCTTACGCGCAATTCGTCAAAAATTCCAGCATCAATTGCGCCTCGCAAGGAATTGTGAGCGATTAGTTAATTTCGGTCACCACTACGCTTATCTTACGCTTCGCTTTCCATGGAGGTATTCAACCTCTTAAGGACGGTCGTGTGACTCTTCTTACCGACAGAGTATTGATCGAACTTCTCGATGCCGCGCCCGACGCGATGCTCTCGTTCGATAGCGACGGCCTCGTCGTAATGGCCAACATGAGAGCTGAAGTGCTCTTTGGCTATCGGCGCGAGGATCTGATTGGACAGTCAATAGTTCCCCTCGTCCCTATTGAGTTGAAGGCCATTGAAAATGGCGCTTCCGAAATCCTGGTCACGAGCTTCCGGCGTGACGGAACGGATTTCCTTGCCGAAATTTCTTTCTCGAAAATCACGAACCACTCCAGTCCAATCGTTACGGCAACCGTTCGTGACGTATCGGTTAGAAGTGAAGTCGAAGCCGAGCGGATGCGAGTTAAGTCCGAAGCAGAACGAGTGCGACTGGAGGCCGCCGCCGCCCTCGTCACCGCCAAGGATGAGAAGGCCGTCGCCGAACACGTGCGACTGGAGGCCGCCGCCGCCCTGGTCACCGCCAAGGATGAGAAGGCCGTCGCCGAACACGTGCGACTCGAGGCCGCC
>Ga0302156_10002320_pt1 | contig 15640 bp, 13 predicted proteins | sample I_Bog_N3_2_FD_193503 | JGI IMG/M metagenome (GOLD analysis project Ga0302156, IMG submission 193503) | Peat permafrost microbial communities from Stordalen Mire near Abisko, Sweden - I_Bog_N3_2 | ecosystem: Environmental > Terrestrial > Soil > Wetlands > Peat | place: Sweden: Abisko, Stordalen... | reverse complement strand
TGATTCCGCTTTATCTGCTTGCAAAAATGCAAGTTGGCGTTGGGTCGCCGCGAAAAAGCCCGGCCTAGGGCGGAGGAATCGTGATGAAGCAGACGCTGGAATGGTCCTTCGTGTTGCCGGATTCGCTCTCGGACGCACTGTCAATGTGCACTGACGCCGAGGGGTCACAGTCGCCCTTTGCCAACGTGTAAACCATCCGGGTTGCGCCATTGGCCAGCGGCTGATAGGCCAGCAAATCCGGCCCGATCTCCGACTGCGGCAGAATAAAGCGCCGCTCCTTGCGTGACTTGAAGTTGAATTCCACCAGCAAGGCAGCCTCGCTCGAAAACAGCAGATCGCGGCCGCGGTCGAGTTCGTAATCGGAGGGGAATGCGCAGGCGGCCACCGTCTGCTCCCATTGTGGCTGCCTCGAAGCGGCCACCAGCGAATTGCATTGCCCGAGTTCCCCCTCTCCCAGCCTGAGGGTGAATCGGCCGTCGTTCGTTGTCTCAACGGTTTCGGCCCTCATCTTCTCTTCCGCTTCCCGGTCTGCTGCTCCACTTGCCGCTTTGCGCGCCAGCTTTTCCTGAAATGACTTTGGCAAATCGGCAACCGGCCAAAGCGCAGCCCGCCCACCTTGCAGCCGCATGGCCTCTGTCTTGATCGGATTTGAGTTGTAATCGGTGAAGTAAACGTAGACCAGATCGCCGTCCCATGCCACCTCCGTGGAACTGGCATCGCAGTATTTGTCAGGCAGGCTGTCGCCCAATTCGGTGAGCTGTTCATTCGAGAGATCGTAGGCCTGCGCCATGCAGCCACCAGAGCGCGGTGAATCGTCCTTGGTGACATCCTGCAATGCCGCCGATCCCGGAACAAGAAAGGCGACACGATTGCCATCCGGAGTGAACGCCGGAGCAGGGTAGGAAACGCCCGCATAGCCGCCCTCCTGTTGATTGAGTTTGGCCAGCGCCGCATCGGAGATCGATCTGAGATCAAGCAGGTCTGGCTGGAGACGAAGCACTCCAACTGCCGGCAGGCCAAGGACCGGCGCGGGCTTGTCTCCGGCCGGCTTTGCCGCAAAAACGTCGTGCGCCCCAAAGTAGCCCGGCGCCGTGGCGCGAACGTCGAAAGAGCCTCGCGGAAGGTCCGGCACGGTATAGCTGCCGTCCGCCGCGGTCGTGACCTCGCCCTCGCGACCGGCCGGACTGACCCCATTGGTGTCTTTGTCTTGATCGCCACCCACAGCGCGATAGTGAACTGTTGCCCCGGCGACAGGCCGTCCGTTCACGGCATTCAGCACATGCCCCGAGATGAGCGCATCGTCGCTCTTCGCCGGGTCATTCGTCTGCGCCGACGCAGCGGCTGCGAACAGCAAAGCGAACACGAGCCAGCGAATCACTGAACAACCTCCGCGCAATCACTAACATCGCAATAACTCTGATGGCGCCTCCGGCTCAGGCCCCAGAGCATCCCTCAGCCCGTATTCCTAAGCCCCGCCGAGATCCCGCTGATCGTTGCGGCAATCGCCCGATTCACCTCCGGCGTATCTTCGCCCGCCCGCTTCCGCCGCAGCATGTCAACCTGAATCAAATGCATCGGGTCCACATACGGATTGCGCAGCTTGATCGACCGCGCCAGCACCGGGTTCGATTCCAGCAGCTCCTTCTGCCCAGTCACCGCCAGCAGCGCGCGCACCGTCCGATGAAACTCGCCTTCAAACAAATCGTAAATACGCTCACGCAGCTTCGCGTCCTCCACCAGCTCGGAGTAGAGCCGCGCCGTAGCCAGATCCACCTTGCCCAGCGCCAGCTCCACATTGCGCAGCAGGTCGATAAAGAGCGGCAACTCGTGCTTCATCGTCTGCAATAGCTCCAGCGCGCCCGGCCGCGCCAAAAACTCCTCCAGCGCATACCCCACGCCAAACCACGCTGGCACCAGCAGCCGCGACTGCGTCCATCCAAACACCCACGGAATCGCCCTCAAATCCGTAAGCTTCGGGCTCGCATTCCGCCGCGAAGGCCGCGAACCAATCTTGGCCTGCTCCAGCTCACCTACCGGCGTCGACTGCTCAAAGTAAGTCACCACATCCGGATCGTCGAGAATGTGCTTGCGGTAATACTCAAACGCAATGCCCGATAGTTCGTCGAGAGCAGCATCCCACTCCGGCTTCATCACGCCACTAAAATGCCCCTCCGGATCGCGCGCATTCGGCCGCGCCAATGCGTCGAGTGAAGCCGCGATCATCAACTCCAAATTCCGTTCGGCCAGCACCTCGTCGGCGTACTTGAAGTTCAGCACCTCGCCCTGCTCGGTAATCCGCAACTGCCCGTCAAAAGAATTCATCGGCTGGGCAAAGATCGCGCGATGCGTCGGCCCTCCGCCGCGTCCCACCGTGCCCCCGCGCCCGTGGAAGAGCCGCAGCTTCACCCCACACTCCCGCGCCACCACATGCAGGTCGCGATGCGCGCGAAAGATCTCCCACGTCGAGGTCAGCATGCCGCCGTCTTTATTCGAATCCGAATAGCCCAGCATGACCTCCTGCCAGTTATCCCAGGTTGCCATCAGCTTGCGATAATCCGCCCTGCCCCACAGCTCGCGGCAGACCTCCGGAGCCTTTCGCAGATCCTCGATCGACTCAAAGAGCGGCACCGGCATCAAACCCGGATCTCTACCCGCTCCCTCGACCCTCACGCCGCCCAGCCGCGCCAGCCGCACCACGGCCAGCACGTCTTCCACCGTCGAAGCCCCGCTGATCACGTACTGCCGAACCGCCTCCGGCGAACAGCCGTCCTTGATCTCCGCCACCACGCGAAAGGTCTCCAGCACGCTCGCCGTCTCATCCGAAAGCCCTCCCGGCAGCGTCGGCGCAACGGTGTCCGCAATCGTCTCCTGCAAGGCCGTCGCGTGCACCCGCGCATGTTGCCTTATGTCCAGCGTATGCAGATGCAGCCCAAACGTCCGCACCTGCAAGATCAGCGGATCGACCAGCGTCCGCGCGATCCGTATCCCGCGATTGGCCGCGAGCGACTCCCTCAGCACTTCCAAATCGTCGATGAAATCCAGCACCGAGCAATACGCAGGAAGAGAATTGGCCAGCTTGCCCGAACCGTCGTCGACCCGCGCCAGCGTATAGGGCATCACCGGCAGAGCCGCGGCCGCCGTACCCGCTTGCTCCGTCGCCTTATCCAGCGTGCGCCGCAGCCGCGCCTTCAGGCAGATCGCAAATCGCCGATAGTACTCAAACTGATACTGTGCCTCGAACGCCTGCGCCTCGGGCGTATGCACCAGCGCGACATAAGCCTCAAGCCTTTGCAGCAGCGCATCGCTCACCCCGATCTGCTGCGCGCTCGTCGTCAGCAGTTCGATAATCTCATCGAGCTGCCGCTGATAAAAGAGCAGCAGATGCCCCCGAGCCAGCCGGATCGCATCGCGCGTCACCGCAGGCGTAACAAATGGATTGCCGTCCCTATCCCCGCCGATCCACGAGCCAAAGATCAGCACCTGCGGCAGCTCGAGCGTCTCCATCTCCAGCCCATACGCGGCCTTCAGCGCCTCGGCAATCTCGCGATAGAGGCTGGGCAGTGTCGCAAAGATCGAGACGTCATAATAATCCAGCCCCATCTTCACTTCGTCGTAGACCGTCGGCCGCCGCGAGCGCACCTCGTCGGTCTGCCACAGGCTGGTAATTTCCGCGCGGATCGCATCTTCGAGGCGCGCCATCTCAGGCTCCGGCACTGGAATCCGGTCCAGCCCCGCCAGAAAATCCCCAATCCGCCGCCGCTTGAACATCACCGACCGCCGGGCGACTTCAGTCGGGTGCGCCGTAAAGACCGGCACAATCAGAATGCGCCCCAGCCACTCCAGCGCCTCGTCTGCGCTGATGCCCACGCGCTTCATCTCGCACAGCGTTCCCGCCAGCGACCCCCTCTGCCGCCCGGCGTCGCCGCTCATATGCAGAGCCGTGCGCCGCCGCTTGCGATGGTTCGTCTCCGCCAGGTTGATCAGTTCGAAATAAAACGCAAAGGCCCGCGTCAGCAGAATGGCCCGCTCCACCGGCAGCGAATGCACCAGTTCGAGCGCCGTAGCCGCATGGCGCGCAGCCTCGTCATGCTGTCCCCGCGCCTCTTCGTCGCGCCGCCGGATCGTGCCCTGCCGCAGCGCCTCCACATGCGCGAAGAGATCCACGCCCGCCTGTTCGCGCAGCACCTCGCCCAGCAGCATGCCCAGCGAACGAACATCGCGCCGCAGCGGAGCCTCCTTCAGCTCCCCCGTCTGCGCCTCCAACTCCGCCAGCCGCAACGACCAACTCTCGGGATTCCACAATAGACCCATCGTGCCTTCATTATGCACGATGGCCTATCAAGGCTTCTTTGTTCACGAGCGAGTGATTGAGTAGCGCCGGCCTCCTGGCCGGCTGTCGCGCGGACGTCCACGTCCACGCCCACTCTCCCCGTGCTCTCTCCCGTCTTATCTGCTCTCTCCCATTTGATGCGCTCTGACGTCTCATGCGCTCTCTCCCGTTGGATGCGCTCTGACGTCTCATGCACTCTCTCCCGTAGGGAGAGAAGGATAATAGCCCAGGGTGAAGCGCAGCGTAACCCTGGGACCAGAATCACAAATCAACCCAAAGCCCCGTAGGGGCGCAGCGAAACCCGCCAGCCACCTGTCATCCTGACCAAACCACCTGTCATCCTGAGCGAAGCGCAGCGAAGTTGAAGGACCTGCGGTTGCTTTTCGTCGCATCGTGAAGCCTCCACTAGCCCGCCAAAATTCGCGGCGGTCAGATGTGCGCCTTCGCGGGTATTCAAGTGAAGGCCGATGAGAATTGGAATAGAATTGGTCGCAACACTCTGGGACAGGTTTCTCGGTGGAGGAGCTTTTCATGGAAACCCTCAAATTGCTTCTGACCCTCCTAGTGCCCCTCATCGGCGGGGGCGCATGCGGAGCAGTGATAAACGAATGGTTTCACCGCCGCAGATCCCGAACGCAGCCTATCCCGCTGATTGAACGGGTCAATCGACTTGTGAGTTCCGAGTTGCAAGGGTTCGTCCTTGCGCGACCTGCAGGCGAGGGGCAAAACCGGCACCTGGAGGCAATCCAGAGGGTTCGCGAATACCAGCTAACACTCCGTAATACTTCCTACATCCACATTCACAGCGCGGAGATCCAATTCGAATTTCCGTCAGAGGACGTCGAGGCGTGGGCGGAGCGGCCAGCCCGCAGCAAGACAGCCCCGATTCCCCTCGAAGCATCTATATCTGAGCCATGGAAGAAGGGGTATCGCTGGCTAATTCCGGAGTTTCCTCCCGGCGATTCAATGGAGTTCACATTCAAAGCGGTCGACCCGCCGTCGGATGAATACGAAGTCGCGCTGTACGGTGGAGGCCAAGTTGTCATCGAGAAATCCAAAGGCGAGCCTGTGGCTAAGGGGCCGTTCCTAGCAAAGCTGGCAGATGGCACCAAAATTGCGGCGTCCGTCATTCTCTTTTTCATCTTGCCCCTTGCGCCTGCGAGCATAATGATCGCGACGTCCCCAACCGGCTCAAAGTCAACCGTTGTCGATTGGGCGGGGGGCTCCCTCAATGTGGAATCCTCGTCCTTCCAGGTGAACTCCAGCCTTTTTTCGCGGGCAGGCCCCTGGAAACTCCATTACAGTATCTTGAACACCGGGAGCAGGAAGTGTTTCGTAAAGTGGGAGAACGCCCATGAGAACCCAGCCACCGTTGAGCCAGGAGGAACCATTTTAATCCCGAGTGAATACACCAGCAAAAAACCAAGATTAGTTTCGGAGGGACTTCTTTTCGGCCCCGATGACCCATCGAACGAAGCTATGGTGAAGATCTACGTGCCCGGAACTCCCTAAGGATGTCAGGCGGACGGCTCGTCTTAGCGCTTACGAATATGTGTGCCCCAGGTCCGGATTTTCGGACCTGCGAAACCGCAACCCCTCCTTCACCGCCGCTAGGAGTGCACCGGCTTCGCGACCAGACGCACGCCGAGCGCCGCACAGACGCGATTGATCGTGTCAAAGCGCGGAGTGCTGTCGGGACGCAAAGCCTTGTAGAGTGCCTCACGAGTAATCCCAGCCGATTTGGCGATCTCCGTCATTCCGCGCGCGCGCGCAATATCGCCCAGCGCCGCCGCCAGCAGCGCGCCATCCTGCGCCTCCAGTATGTCGGTCAAGTACGCGGCGATGGACGCCTCACTGTTGAGGTAAGGGGCCGCGTCGAACTCCGGAAGATTGCCGGGTGCCCCATCCTTGAATCGCTTTTTGATTCAAGGGTGGGAAACGAAAATCTCTCCCCGCCGTTTTGCAGATAATTATCAGTCCCCGGCGCGAAATGGAATCAGTCAGAAGGGCGTGGCCAAACTGACCACTGTTCACTGACCACTATCCACTGACACGGAGAATCCTCCATGACCCCAAAATCCACCACGGAACTCAGCCTGGTCGAGGCCATTCCACTGCCGGCGCTCGACCCCAAACCCAAACAAGCCCGCGCCGCCATCAAGCGTTGCTGCGCCGCCTGGCAGCGCGCCTACGATGCATACCTGGGGGGTAAGCCTGGGGACAACACTGACAAGATCATCGCTGCCCATCGGGCCGGTCCTGCTTACTGCAACGCCATGCCCCCTCTTGCCGGTTATGAAAGCATCCGCGACTTCATCGCCTGCGCAGCTCACGGCATACTCATCGAAGCAATCCCCCAGAACCGGGCCAACCAGCTCCTTTACGCCGCGCAGGTCGCGCTCTCCTCTCTGCATTACGAACCGAAACCTCAAAAATCCGCCGCTTTTTTGCGCTTTTTGAATGACTATTATTACAGTTGTAGATCGTCGAATCCGGAGGGAGCCGGGGGTTTTAACCCCCGGAAAGAGTGCGAATTTGCGCGGCCTTCAGGCCCGGGCCTTTGCTGTTTTTCTGGGGATTGAGGGAAGTACAACTGTAGTTCCTAAGCGCCCTCCAACTGTACCATCAGCTCTTCCCACTCAGCGGTGAAGGCGGCAAGCTGCGAGCGCAACTCCTCCGCAAGGTCCGTCAGCCGCTGCGTCTCCGAGGCAGAGACGTAAACGCCCAATTGCTCCTCGGTGTGCGCAATCGAGGCCTCGATGCGCGGGACTTCTTCTTCCAAAAACGCGCACCGCTCCTCCATCTGCTTCTGCTTGATCGGATTCAGCCGGCGCGTACGTTCCTTGGCAGCCTCTGGCTCCTCATCGGTTCCGCCATTTGCCGCCTTCCCGTTCGAAGGCGCGGCTGATTCCGCCGGTCTCGGCTTTACCGCTGCCTCGACCGCTGTTCCGGTCGTTTGCGCCTCCTTCCAGCGCAGATAGTCCTCGTAGTTGCCCTCGTGGCTTGTCACATTGCCGTTCTCAACTTCCAGCACGCGCGTAGCCAGCCGATCGATAAAGTAGCGGTCATGCGACACAAAAACAACAGTCCCGCTGAAGGCCGCCAGCGCATCGAGCAGCACATCCTTGGCCCGCATATCCAGGTGATTCGTCGGCTCATCGAGCAGCAGAAAATTCGACGGCGAAACCAGAATCCGCGCCAGTGCGTAGCGGTTGCGCTCGCCGCCGCTCAGCACGCCCAGCGGCTTGAAGACATCGTCGCCACTGAACAAGAAGCAGCCCAGCAGCGACCGCAGTGCCTGTTCCGGCACCTTGAACGCCGCGCCGCTGATGTCGTCCAGCATCCGCGCATCGCCGTTCAGCACCTTGTACTGGTCCTGAGCAAAGTACTCGCTCACGACGTTGTGCCCCAGCTTGACTTGTCCAGAGGTTGGCGTCTCGTCGCCGGTGAGCAGCTTGATCAGCGTAGACTTGCCCGCGCCATTCACGCCCACCAGCGCCACGCGGTCGCCGCGCTCGATTCCGAAGCGCACGCCACAGAGGACCTGTTTCGCACCATAACTCTTCGAGAGTCCTTCAGCCTCCACAACCATCCGTCCCGAAGGCGGCGGCTGAGGAAACTTGAAATGAATCGTCGACTCCTCTTCGGGGATTTCGATCCGCTCGATCTTTTCCAGTTCCTTGATGCGGCTCTGCACCTGCTTGGCCTTGGTGGCCTGGGAGCGGAAGCGATTGATAAACGCCTCCAGGTGCTCGATCTGCAACCGCTGGTTGCGATAAGCCGACTGCAACTGCGTCCGCCGCTCGTCCTTCTGGCTCAGATATTTTGTGTAATTTCCCTGGTAGATATTCAGCCTCTTGTTCCAAATCTCCACCGTGCGATCAATGGTAACATCCAGAAAATACCGGTCGTGAGAGATCAGTATGTAGCCAAAAGGATAAGCCTTGAGATAGTCTTCGAGCCAGTTGCGCGTCTCAAGATCCAGATGGTTGGTAGGCTCATCTAGTAGCAAGAGATTCGGCTTGGCCAGCAGCAGCTTGGCAAGCGCAATCCGCATCTGCCAACCGCCCGAGAATTCATCTGTCTGCCGCGTCCAGTCCTCCTTGCCAAAGCCTAGTCCCGTCAACACGCCGCCAACCTGCGCATCCAGCGCATACCCGTCCAGCGCGTGAAAGCGCTCCTGCAACATTGAGTAGCGCTCTGCCGTGGCCTCGTACTCCGGCCCTTCGTGATCGAGCTCGGCCAGTTGCCCGCCGAGCCGCTCGACCTCCCGCTCCATATCGCGCAGCTCATCGAAGACCGTCAGGCACTCCTCGAAGACACTGCGCCCGGCCAGCGCCAGCCCTTCCTGCGGCAGGTAGCCGATACTCATCCCGCGCGTCTGCTGCACCTGGCCGTAGTCCAGCGTCTCCAGGCCTGCGAGCACTTTCATGATGGTGGATTTGCCGGTGCCGTTGGCGCCGACGAGCGCAGTCTTCTCCCGCGCCCGGATGAGCCAGTTGGCCTCAAGGAAGAGAACTCGCGGCCCAAACCGCTTGCCGGCATTTTGCAGGGAGAGCATCTACTCCCTATTTTCTCAGGTGGAGGCCACGAACCGGGTTTACGGCCGAATCTCCACCGACGTGCCTACCGGGACCAGCTCCCAGATATCGTCGATCTCGGCATCAGTCACGGCGATGCAGCCCAGGGTCCAGTCGTAGAGCCGGTGCGTCGCTCCCAGCCAACCCATGCCGCTGGGCAGGCCATGGATCATGATTGCCCCGCCGGGCGAGACGCCAAGCTTGGCCGCGCGCTTTCGGTCCTCGGCATCGGGATAGGAGATGTGCAGAGCCTTGTGATAATGGCTGGCGGCATTGCGCGAGTCGATCACATAGTAGCCCTCCGGTATGCGCCCGTCGCCCTCACGCTCCTTGGGTGCAAGGCCGCCTCGCCCCAGCGCCACCTTGTACGTACGAATCACCCTGCCCCCGGCGAGCAACTCCATCACATGATCCTTCTTCAGAATCAGAATCGAATCGGCCTTTTGCGGCGCTGCCGACTGCTGGGCCGGCGCCGCCGGGGTAAGCGCACACAAGGCAAGGCAAACGAATGCACAAGCCATGCCAACGGCGAAACCAACGCGAAGCCTGTGCGAATTCATGCGGTCACTTTACTACATTCCACAGGCCTTCTGGACAGAATTCATCTCCCTTTCACACGGCTCGTATATCCATTGTGTGTCTCAGGTTTTGCTTCCCCAGCGTAACTGGACTCGAATCCTATCCCACACTCTGGAGCGTTTACATGTCAGATTTGGCGACAGCACTCCCAGCTCATCCCGCCGCTGCGGCGATCCTCGACAAGAAGATGAAGAAATCCCACGCCATAATCAGCGGCGGTGTCGTTCTTGCGGCGCTGGCGATCGGCCTTGGCTTCATCGGCGTCAACATCTTTCAGGACTTCAACGGCGTGGCCATCGGCAGTATCTGGCCTTATCTGCTGCTGATCTTTGCGTTGTTGATCGCTCTCGGCTTCGAGTTCGTCAACGGCTTCCATGACACAGCCAATGCCGTTGCCACGGTCATCTACACTCCCTCGATCCCAACATTGCCGTGGTCTGGTCCGGGTTGTGCAACCTGTGCGGCGTACTGCTCTCCTCGGGAGCGGTGGCCTTCGCCATCATCACGCTGCTCCCCGTCGAGCTGATTCTTCAGGTGAGCACCGGCGCAGGCTTTGCCATGGTCTTTGCCCTGCTCATTGCCGCCATTATCTGGAACCTCAGTACCTGGTGGCTCGGCCTGCCGGCCTCGAGCTCACACACCATGGTCGGCTCCATCATCGGCGTTGGCATCGCCAACCAGCTGATGAGCGTCCACACCGGCACCTCCGGCGTGGACTGGGAACAGGCCACCAAGGTCTTCAAGGTGCTGCTCATCTCGCCCCTGATCGGCTTTGGCGCCGCGGCTCTGCTGCTGTTGCTCTCAAAGCTATTCATCCTGACGAAATGGGCCAAGGCTCTGGCAGTCAGCTACGACGCGAATCACAAGAAGCCCCTGTGGGCGCTACCCACCATCGCGGTCACCGGTGTGGCCGGAACGTATGTTATGAACTTCATCGCGCCCCTGGTTCTCGGGCTCTTCGGTCCCTTGGGCGCACCCTTATGGCAGCCGGTCGCCTATGTTGAATCCTGGAGTTCCCCCATCGGCCTGATTGCGGTCATGTTCCTGGTAGGCATCGTTGGGCTCCTCGTTGTCGCCTTGTTCGCCAGAATCGTGATCGAGAATGCCGATGTGCTCTTCACGGCGCCCAAGGGCAATACTCCTCCACCGTGGCCCATTCGCGCCCTGCTGGTCTTCACCTGCTCCGGCGTCAGTTTTGCCCATGGCTCCAATGACGGACAGAAGGGCATGGGACTGATCATGCTCATTCTCATCGGCACAGTGCCCACCGCCTACGCGCTCAACCACGCGGTCACCGGGCGCGAGACTGAGGCCTTCATCGCCGCCTCCGAGCAGGCAGGACAAGTCCTGGACCAGCATGTGGACAAGAGCGGCGTTCTCGGCGAAGACGCCCGCGCCGAGGTCACCGACTACATCCGCACCAAGCAGATCAGGCCGGACACGGTATTGGCTCTGAGGGAGTTGGTCAAGGATCTGGAAGGGGATGTGACCGTTTACAAGGAATACAAGTCGGTACCGGCCAACAAGCAGGCCAATGTCCGCAACGACATGTATGTGGCCAGCGAGGCAATCCGCCTGATGCAAAAGAACCACAATCCGGCCTTCACCGCCGCCGAAACCAAGACTCTCGCCACTTACAAGGGCAGCGTGGACAAGGCAACAAAATTCATCCCTACCTGGGTCAAGGTGGCTGTGGCACTTGCTCTGGGCATGGGAACCATGGTCGGCTGGAAACGCATCGTCGTCACCGTCGGCGAAAAGATCGGCAAAGAGCACCTCACCTACGCTCAGGGAGCCTGCGCCGAGTTGGTCGCCATGTGCACCATCTCGGCTGCCGACAACTTCGGCCTGCCGGTCTCAACCACCCACGTCCTCAGCTCCGGCGTGGCCGGCACCATGGCAGCCAACGGCAGCGGCCTGCAACTCTCCACGATTCGCAATATCGCGATGGCCTGGATTCTAACCCTCCCGGCCGCAGCTCTGCTCTCCGGCTCGCTCTTCTGGGCCTTCCGCCAAGTGACTCACTAACGCCTGTTTCAAAAATGCCGCCTTGTGTCAGGGCACGACCTCAGTCGTGCCGAAAAGGGCCGTAAAGATTCGGGCTTGAGCCCCTGCGGGATTGCATCTACAAACCGCCAAACCATTTTTGCAACACGCTCTAACGCCAAAAAGCTTCTCCCTCGGCCTTTCAGGGCGTCCGATGCTACCGGACGCCCTCTCTATTTCCGGTGTGCTCAAGCTCTTTCTGTGGCTCATGGAGTTTCATGATCGCTTTGACCCCGCCCGCAAACTCATGCCAAAGCACCTGATTGCGGAGATATATGATCATCCTACCGGCTAAACTGCGTTGATTAACGCGCACAAAATAGCCGGCTTTTCGAAATCAACAATGAATGGATTGCGGCGGAGACGGACTTGCGCTGCGCGATAACCCTGGAGGCTATCTCTTAAGTGATAAACCTGACCAACGTTTCCAAGAGCTACGGGATGGGGAAAGTAGTCCAAGCCGTAAGCAACATCAGTTTGCAAATCGGACCGTCGGAGCGCGTGGCGGTGATGGGGCCTTCAGGGTCGGGAAAGTCCACGCTTCTCAATCTAATTTGCGGACTTGATGAACCGACCTCAGGGTCGGTCAAGATCGATGGCATGGAGCTGTCCAATCTGAATGACGATGCGCGCACCCGGCTGCGGCGCGAAAAGATTGGAATGATTTTTCAGACGTTTAATCTATTGCCCACACTTACTGCGCTTGAGAACGTGGCCTTCCCGCTTCGCCTGCAAGGGCTCGCAAAGAAGGAAGCCGAGCATCGCGCAGCGACCATGCTGGAGCACGTAGGGTTGCAAGAACGTGCGAGTCACCGGCCCGACGAACTTTCCGGCGGAGAGCGCCAGCGGGTCGCCATTGCTCGCGCACTTATCTTTCGTCCACCTCTGCTTCTTGGCGATGAGCCAACTGGCAATCTCGACTCCTCCTCTGGCGAGGAGATCCTTCGCCTTCTCGACAAGCTCCAGCAGGAATATGGCAGCACTCTCCTTATGGTTACCCACAATGCTCAGGCAGCGAGTTACTGCAACCGGATTATAACTCTGCATGATGGCCAGATTGTTCAGGATGAGCGATTTGAATATGCCCCCGCGAGTGGCCGATGATGGTCCCCGCACTTTGGCAGATAGCATCGCGGCAATGGCGAACCCATGGCCTGCGGGTTGCCATGACTACTTTGGGCATAGCTCTAGGTGTTGCTGTCTTCTTTGCAGTTCGCACAGCCAACGCAGCCCTGCTTGACTCCCTCTCTGCTACGGTTGAGCGATTGGCTGGAAAGTCGACCCTGGAGATCACCTCAGGAGAAACGGGATTCCCTGAGGAAGTCCTAGACACGGCGCGGGCAACGCCAGGGGTTGAGCTGGCTGAGCCTGTAATTGAAGTGATTGTGCACACAGCCTTCGCGGACGAGGGAAATCTACTTATCTTGGGAGTGGATACAACGGGCGATCAGCAGTTGCGCCAATACGAATTTGATCGCTCGCAAACAGAGATAGCAGATCCGCTGACTTATCTAGCTCAACCTAACTCAATTCTTCTTTCCCGGTCCTTCGCAGATCGCCACGGCTTGCACATCGGCGACCGGATTCCAATTTTCACCGCCAACGGGCGCAAGGACTTCACGGTTGAAGGACTCTTCAAACCGGTTGGAGTGGGGGCGGTCTTTGGCGGAAATCTCGCGGTCATGGATGTGTACTCGGCCCAGGTCGTTTTCAATCGCGGCCGTAACTTCGATCGCATCGATCTGATGAATTCGCGGGACGTTCCCGTGGATGAGCTTCAACGGCGTCTGCAAGCGCGCTTGCCTGCCGGCCTTGAATCGGCTCGCCCGCAAATGCGAGGGCAGGCGCTGGAAAATGCAGTTACCGCGATGCGGCTCGGAATGCTGATCACCAGTTTTATCGCTCTGCTCGTGGGCGTCTACATTATCTTCAACTCATTCACAATTGCCGTGAACCAGCGATGGAAGGAGATTGGCATTCTGCGCGCGATCGGAGTCGAACGCCGAAATGTCAACGCCATGTTTCTCGGCGAAGCGTTGCTCATGGGCGTGATCGGCTCGATTTCAGGAATCGCAGCAGGCTTCTATTTGGCATTACTGGCAGGAAAAGTAATGGGCTCGATCGCGGCATCCGTTTATGGCATGATCTCTACTGAGGTGGCGCCGAAGCTTCATCCCGGCGCAGTGCTTGTCTCGTTTGGCATGGGCGTTGCCGCATCCCTTGCCGGCGCATGGTTCCCATCTCGGGCCGCCTCTCGCCTCGACCCCATTCTGGCGCTGCATAACATTGAGTCGCGCCAGCAGGAGTCGTCTCTTGGATGGAAGCGCATTGCGCTCGGCTCTGCGCTGGTTTTGCTCACCTCGCTGCTGATTGAGTTTTCCCCATCTCGCGTGGGAATGACGATTCAGCTATTCTATGCGGCTCTCACGCTGCTCGGCCTGACCATGCTCTTACCAATGCTGGTGCAGTGGACCGCGCGCATGATTCGTCCGTTAATGGATTGGGCTGGAGGTTCAGAGGGAGCGCTCGCCGCCGATGCGATGATCCGATCGCCCAGACGCAGCGCGGCTACGGTCGGCGCGCTGATGGTTGGGCTGATGTTCGTTTTTTCCACTGGAGCTTACATTCAGAGTTACAAGCACATGATCGCCCGCTGGACTCATCGCATGCTGAATGCCGATCTGGTTGTAGCTACCTCCGCATTGTTGCGGTCGACGTCCTACCATTTCAGCGAAGATATGGGTCACCGCATCTCGGCGCTCCCTGAGGTGAAGAGCGTCGAAAACGTGCGTTTCACATTCATTCCCTTTCAGGGAGACACGGCGGCCCTCAGCTCAATCGAGATGGATAGCTTTTTGGCGCGTGCGCCGGATTCGGTTGAAGATGCCAATGTCAATGATGTGCCTGAGCGGTTATCGCGTGGCGAAGGCGCATTGATCTCCAAGAACTTTGCGGCTCGCTGGAAATTCCGTGTGGGAGGCCGCGTGCGTCTCAATGCGCCAACTGGGGTACTGGACCTGCCTGTTCTTGGAATTGTCGAAGACTACCGCTCAGATAAAGGGACGATCTTTATCGACAGGGCGCTCTATAGGAAATATTGGAAGGATGACGCGGTGGATTTTGTCAACGTCAACCTCAAGCCCGGAGAAGATGCGATCAAAGTCAAGCATGAGATTGAGCGGCTTACTGCCGGCACAGACCATGCGCTGGTCTATACAAACGCCGAGTTCCGAGAGTGGATTGGAAGCCTGGTGGACCAGTTCTTTCTGTTGAACTATATGCAACTGGTCGTCGCAGTGATCGTCGCTATCGTGGGAATTGCAAACACGCTGGTTGTTTCCGTCATGGATCGCCGCCGCGAGTTCGCGATTGTCCGCGCCATTGGCGGTTACCGTTCCCAGATACGAAAGATGGTGTTACTGGAGGCCGTTGCCATTTCGATCGTAGGTGTCATGGTGGGTGCGCTGGCGGCGGTCTTCAATATACAATTCATGTCGCGCACGGTATCCACGGTTTTGGCCGGTTACGATGTTCCCTTCTACTTTCCCTGGTTGCTTGTCTTGTGCACTCTTCCGGCCGTGACGGCGGTATCGTTACTCGCCGCCTGGATTCCCGCGCGCCACGCGATGCAAATGTCAGTTATCGAGGCAATCGGATATGAATAGCGAATCAGGATTCCGCAGCGGGATATTGAGGCAACGGGCTGCACTTATTCTTTGCGCCGCGATTGCTTTTTTGGCGGGCGGGCCCGCATTTGGCGCGTCTCCCGACGCCCACAAGATCATGGAAGATGTGTATCGGCAGGACACCAGCCGGGGCACATACATGCGGGCCAGCTTTGAAGTCTCTGACGAGGAAGGCCACCGCACAAAGAAAGAGTTCACTTACCGTCGAATAGGCTCTCCCGGCGACAGCAAGACGCTCGTTGTATTCACTGCTCCGGAGGAGATCCGCGGCGTCGCGCTTTTGTCGATTAATCGGCGCGGAGTGAGCGATCGCCAATCTATGTACATTCCTGCCACACAGCGAGTTCGCCCGGTCGCGCCGCAGGAGCGGTCCGCACGTTTTATCGGCACCGACTTTACTTTTGAAGATATTGCGGAAC
>Ga0302156_10002314_pt1 | contig 15680 bp, 13 predicted proteins | sample I_Bog_N3_2_FD_193503 | JGI IMG/M metagenome (GOLD analysis project Ga0302156, IMG submission 193503) | Peat permafrost microbial communities from Stordalen Mire near Abisko, Sweden - I_Bog_N3_2 | ecosystem: Environmental > Terrestrial > Soil > Wetlands > Peat | place: Sweden: Abisko, Stordalen... | reverse complement strand
AAACAGCCACTTATCTACTCCGACGCGTTTCGCCATCTGCCTCTGCCTACTTCAGGTTCGCAACCAATTCCTTGAAGACGCGACCACGATGCTCATAGTTCTCAAACTGGTCGAAACTTGCACACGCTGGTGCCAGCAAAACTGTGTCGCCTGAGCCGGCCTGGGCGTGTGCCAGCGCAACGGCGCGCTCCATCGTCTCTGCTCTTACTATCTTCAGGACTCCAGCAAGCTGACGCTCAATCTTTTCTGCCGCCGAACCAATGGTGACAACCGTCTTCACCCGCTCGCGGAGCAGAGTAGCCAGCACGCTATAGTCCGAATCCTTGTCTTTACCACCGAGAATCAGCCAGATTCCACCCGCAAAGGCCTCTATCGCCTTCACTGTCGCATCGACGTTCGTAGCCTTCGAATCGTTGTAATAACGAACGCCACGGATTTCACGGACAAACTCGAGACGGTGCTCCACCGCCCGAAACTCCACAACCGCCTTTCGAATCGTCTCACTGGGTACCCCAGCAAGTCGCGCCGCGCACACCGCTGCCAGCACATTCTCGACGTTGTGCTTGCCGGCGAGCCCAATCTCGGCAACTGGCATCACCGGTTCGGGCTTTGAGCCCTCTCTTGACGTAAAGAAGATCGACTCACCAAATACAAATGCTCCCTGCTTGATCTGCCGTCGCAAGCTAAACCAGTAGATCTGGGCTCTGCTCTTCGCTGCAATCCTCTGCGTTGTCTGGTCCTCGCCATTCAGTATCAGGAAGTCGTCTGCCGTCTGCCGTTCAGTAATACGAGCTTTGGCCGCTGAATACGCCTCGAACGATCCGTGCCGGTCCAGATGGTCAGGAGTCACATTCAGCACGATGGCGATACGCGGCTTGAACGTCTCAACCGTCTCAAGTTGGAAGCTGGAGATCTCCAGCACGCTCCAGGTGTCCTTCGTACTCTCACCGACCATCGCCGTCACGGGCCTGCCGATATTGCCGCCCACGAGAACCGGCTTCCCCGCAGCCTTCAGAACCTCGCCCAGCAGTGCGGTGGTCGTCGTCTTGCCATTCGAGCCCGTGATCCCAATCACCAGGCCACGGAGAAACTGCGAGCCTAGCTCCAGTTCACCGATGATGTGCGCGCCCATTGCACTTACTGCCATCAGCTCAGGCGTAGACATCGGCACACCAGGGCTCACCACGATTAGGTCCTGCCGTCGAAATGTCAGTAGCCCATGGCTCCCTGCCTCTACCATGAATCCTTCATCTAACAAGCTGGATAGTTCAGCGATAAGCGTCGCCGGCCGCGCGTCGCTCACCGTAACCCGCGCTCCGCGTTCCCTTAAGAAGCGCGCCGCTGACAAGCCGCTCTTTCCGAGTCCCACCACCAACACACGTTTGTCCGCAAGATCCAGCATTGCACCAACCTCTTATCGATTCTTCACCTCAACTTCAGTGTCGTCAGCGCAAACAGCGCGAACACAAGTGCCATAATCCAGAACCGCACAATCACCTTTGACTCGCTCCAGCCCATCAACTCGAAGTGATGGTGGATAGGAGCCATCTTGAAGATGCGTTTTCCTCCGCGCAACTTGTAGCTGCCTACTTGCAATATCACACTCAGCTCCTCAAGGATGAATACTCCGCCGATGAAGGGCAGCAGCAACTCCTGCTTGATAATCACCGCAACCGTCGCGATGGCCCCGCCCAGCGCCAGCGACCCAACGTCGCCCATGAAGATCTCCGCTGGATGCGCGTTGTACCAGAGGAAGCCAATGCTCGCACCGACCATCGCACCACCGAAAATCGTCAACTCACTTACCATCGGCATGCGCTGTAGCTCGAGATAATCGCTGAACACTGCATGCCCACTCACATAAGTCAGTACAGTCAGTGCTCCAGCTGCAATGATGGTGCATCCGATAGCCAAACCGTCCAGGCCATCTGTAAGGTTGACCGCATTGCTTGAGCCTGTAATCACAAGCATCACAAACAACACAAACGGCAGGAACGCCAGCGGCCAAACGTACGGCACATGCAACAGGCTATCGATGATCAGATCCGGGCGGGTCCCTTTTGCAAACGGCACCATCAACCGCGTCGAATATTCTCCCTGCACACGCAACGCCAGAAGTGCAACTGCAATTGCAGCACTGGCAATGAACTGAAAAAATAACTTTTGCCGCGACGTCAGCCCAAGGTTCTGCTTCTTCACTACCTTGATGTAATCGTCGGCAAATCCAATCGCCGCAAACGCAGTTGTTGCAAACACTACGAGCCACACATAGAGATTGGAAAGGTTACTCCACAGCAGAGTAGGCACCAGAATGGAGATGCAGATCAGCACCCCCCCCATGGTTGGGGTGCCCCCTTTCTTCTGGTGACTCTGTGGTCCCTCTTCTCGAATGTACTGGCCAATCTGAAATTGGCGTAGGCGGTCAATGACAAACGGCCCAATCAGCAAGCCAATCAGGAGCGCGGTCAGGCTCGCAAACACGCAGCGAAACGTGACGTAACGAAAGATACGGAAGACCGGTATGTACGGAAACAACTTTTGATAGAGCAGCCAGTAGAGCAACGTTCAAAGCCTCGCGAGTGCATCATCAGACCACGTCAAACGCAGTCCACGGCTATCTTACTCTTTGCTTTGCCTGTGAGCCGGCGGATGAATCTACCTCTGTTCCTCTGCACTATTCCATCTTTAGTGCTTCCAATGCTTTCTCCAGCCGCACGCCGCGCGAGGCCTTGAGCAGAACCACATCACCGTCGCGGAGGTTTGCCTTCAACCACTCTCCAGCGAGCTCGGGGGTCGACACAAACTCTGACACTACGCCCTTCCTGCGCGCTGCCTCGACCAACTCCTTCGCAAGCCCACGCACACCTAAGACCAGGTCGATTCCCGCATCTGCCGCCTCTTCACCGCACTCAGTGTGCAGCCTTTCACCTTCCGGCCCTAGTTCCAGCATCTCCCCAGCAACCACAATCCGCCGTTTCGCTTCCACCCCACTTAGCACAGCAATCATCGAGTTCAACGCCAGTGGATTCGAGTTATAGCAATCATTGATGACCTTCGCTCCGCGCCACAGAATGACCTCCCCACGTTTTTCATTTGGCGCGATTTTCTCAACAGCAGCACAACATACCGAAAGATCCATGCCACACTGCAGTCCCGTCGCAATCGCGGCCAATGCATTCAGTATGTTGTGGCGGCCTATTAGCGACAGATGAGTCGCTTGTAGTGAGCCATGATTCTCCACCACAAATCTTGACCCTTCCAAACCCAGATCTTCGATACCCACAGCTCGCACGGATGCGAGGCCGCTCGTGCCGTAGAGGATAGCTCGCTCACCCATACCACGACCGAAATCTCGTACGTAGTTGTCGTCTGCATTCAACACAGCGATGCCATTCCTAGGAAGCGACTCCACCAACTCATACTTGGCACGAGCTATCCCAGCTAATCCGTCGGCAAAGTGTTCCAGATGTACTTCAGCAACATTTGACACGACTGCCCAGTCCGGTTCCGCGATCTTCGCCAGCGCGCGTATCTCGCCCTCGTGATTCATGCCCATTTCCAGCACAGCGATCTCATGTTCCGGCTCCAGCTTTAGCAGTTGTAGAGGCATACCAAAGTCATTATTCAGATTGCCTTCACTCTTCAGCACGGTGAATTTCGCGCTCAACACCTGCGCAATGCACTCCTTCGTTGTCGTCTTTCCCGCCGATCCGGTCACGCCGATGACTCGACCACCCCAGTCCCGTCGTACATGGTTCGCCAGTCTGTGCAAAGCCTGCAATACGCATCCTGGCCCTTCGTCAGGGACTCGCAAGAGCTTTGCCTCATCCACCAACGCCGGCTTCAACCAACGCATACTCACAACCGCGGCAACCGCTCCATCGTTCAGCGCGGCTTCGACGTAGTCGTGCCCGTCAACGCGATCCCCTTTTACGGCGAAGAACAACTCACCTGCCGCAATCGTGCGTGAATCTATCGAATACCCCACCGCGACTGCATTCGAGTCGAACTCACCCTCTGCGTGTATCCAGTCTGCGATCTGCCCCAGCTTCAACTTCACGCCCTCACCTCATCACGTAGCTTGTCCAATACACTTGCTGCTACTTCGACGTCGTCGAACACCACCGCACCATCAGCAAAGATCTGCTCTTTCTCGTGCCCTTTGCCCGCGAGCAACACGATGTCTCCAGGTTTCGCTGAACGAATCGCCACCTCAATCGCCTCGTGCCGATCTTTCTTTACGATGAACGCAACATCCGTCGCTCGCAAACCAGTCATCACTTCATCCATGATGAGCATTGGATCTTCGCTGCGCGGATTGTCACTCGTCACCACCACTAGGTCGCTCATGGCGCCCGCCACGCGCCCCATCTTCGACCGCTTGGTCTTGTCGCGATCCCCACCACAGCCAAACATCGTAATGACGCGCCCGCCCTGCTCCTCAACAAGGCTGCGTGCCAACATAATCAGATTCGCCAGTGCGTCCTCGGTATGCGCGTAGTCGACCACCACGGCGAAGCCCGCCTCCTGTGTCCCCGGCACGACCTCAAACCTTCCCGGCACCTGATGCAGTGTCTTCGTAGCATTTGAAATCTGCCGTAGAGTGAGGCCTCGCGCATGGGCCGCGCAAGCTGCAGCCAGCAGGTTATATACGTTCACTCGTCCCGTGAGCGGCGACCACATAGCGATCTCGCCTATAGGTGTCTGCAGCAGGAATGTCGTTGAACCCGCTCGCAAATTTATATCCTCTGCGCGCCAGGTGCCTGCCTCTATCCCGTAGGTAACCACTTCACAGGCTACAGCTGCCATGGTCATCGTTTCTGCCGCTGCATCGTCGGCGTTGATCACCGCAACCCGCGGAGCAGGCGCGCCAAGACCTTCAAAGATCCTTGCCTTCGCCTGAGAATATTTCTCCATCGTACCGTGGTAGTCCAGATGGTCCTGGGTCAGGTTTGTAAAGATCGCCACATCCACCTCTAACCCCCAAACCCGCTCCTGATCCAGCGCGTGACTACTCATCTCCATCACCGCCTCTTTGCAGCCGGTGCGCACTCCCTCGGCAAATAGCGCCAACACATCACGGCTCTCCGGAGTCGTATGCTCACTCGCGCGCACTTTGTCCGCCACATGCGTCTCGATGGTTCCAATCAGGACGCACTTCCGTCCCACGCTTGTGAGCATCTGCTCCAACAGAAAGGCCGTCGTCGTCTTGCCGTTAGTGCCCGTCACCGCACTCAGCTTCAATTGCAGTTCAGGATGGCCGAATACCTCTGCACTCACTTCCGCCAGGGCTCGCCGCCCATGCTCCACCAGAGCGAGCGCCAACTCCGGCTGCCGCGTACGCAGATCGACAAACATCTCCAGCGAGTCCGTGATGATCGCTGCCGCCCCGTTACGAATTGCTGCCTCTATATAGTTGTTGCCGTCAGTAGATCCACCGCGCATCGCGACAAAGATGTCGCCTGCGGTGACGCGACGCGAGTCATACTGTATGCCGCGCACCTTGATGTCTTTTCGTCCTGAGATCTCTATCACGCGAACGGCCGTGATGGCTTCAATCCAATGCATGGAATAATTCTAGGCTCTTGCTCCATCACATGGCGCTAACGCGCGAACCGCACAACGATCTCTGTTCCGAGCGGCACCAATGTTCCCGATGCCGGTGCTTGCTCCAGCGCCAAGCCGCTGCCGAGCATCTGAACGCGCAGGCCTAATCGATCTGACTGCTCCACAACCTCTCGCAGCGAGGCTCCCTTGAAATCCGGCACGGATACACGCTTTCCCCCATCCACCATCACGGCTCCGTTTCCTTGGGCCACAACTTGTGGCGGCACGACCGGGGCCTTCATCTGTACATCTTCGCTTCCCGCCGTGGTCTGCATCCTTGTATTCGGTTCTCCATTCCTACGAAGCGCCGCCAACAGCTTATCGGGCAACGTCCCGACTCCTCCGTGCGGGTTCGTCGGCTGGCTTGCAGCTACCTGCTGTTCTGCCAGCCGATCAGCCTGCACATTCGCAGCCATAGCTGCTGTGTTCTCCGGCTGCCGTATCGGGTCGTCCGCAGGCAAGCTATTTACCTCATCAAACATCGCCGCGAGATCCCCAATATGTTGATCCGGCACATCGTCGGGTTGCACAGTATTCTGGGCAAGATTCATCTGACGTTGGCTCCGCACCGGCTGGTCGTGCGGCACGCCGAGATATTCCAGCACCTGCTGCGCGACCTCGCGGAACACCGGCGCGCTTACAGCCGACCCGTACATGCTTCCCACCGTAGGCGTATCAATCACCACGGTCACCGAGATCGCCGGCGAACTCACCGGTGCAAATCCCGCGAAGCTCGCAACCAGCTGTGTGTGCGAGTACGTCCTGGTATGCGGATCGATCTTGTTCGCTGTTCCGGTCTTGCCGCCTGAGCTGTAGCCGTTCAACTGCGCTTCCTTGCCCGTACCCTCAAGAACGATGCCCTGCATCATTGCGCGCATCTTCGCTGCTGTCAGTTCCTTGATCACACGATGGGCGCCATCCGGCAGTCGCGCCGGCATCTGATCCACAGGATGGAAGGGACTCGCATGCAGCCGTTCATCTCCAGGTGTCTCGCTGCTCTGCTGTAGTAGGACACGCGGAGGCATATACGTTCCGCCGTTCGCAATTGCAGACACCATCGACACTAACTGCACAGGAGTCACGGCAACCTCCTGCCCGATCGCGATCGACAGAATGCTCGTCGGTCCCCATCTGTGCGGCGTCTGCAACAGGCCGCGGGTCTCACTCGGCAGTTCTATTCCGGACCGGCTGCCGAAGCCGTAGGCCTTGATGTAATCGTAGAATTTTTCAGGCCCGAGCTTCAGTGCCATCTTTGCCGCGCCCACATCGCTCGAGTGTTCCAGGGCGGACTGCACGGTCACCAACCCAAGGTGACCGTCCGACTTGTCGTCATGCAGTGTGCGCCCATACATCGTCATGGCGCCGCCCTGGCAGTCCACCATGTCCGTCGGCTGCACGCCCACCGCGTCCATGGCCGCCGAGTATGCCACCAGCTTGAACGTCGACCCCGGCTCATACACGTCACTCACGGCGAGGTTCGTCAGTACGTCCGCATCCATGTGCCGTTTGTCATTCGGATTGAAGCGTGGTGAGACAGCCAGTGCCAGAATCTGTCCTGTATGCGGATCCTGCACCACTACGGTTCCGTGCAACGCCTTCACCTTGGCCATCTGCGCGTCCAGCGCGCGCTCCGCCATGTACTGAATGTTGGAGTCGATGCTCAGTTGCAGGCTCTGCCCGGGCAGCGGGTCGCGCTCCACCGAGCCGAGCACGTGACGCTTGGCGTCGATGGCCGTGAGCATGTGCCCCGGCGTGCCATGCAGCTCCGGCTCGAACTTGCTCTCCATACCGCCGAGGCCGTTGTCGTCGGTGCCCACATACCCCAGCACCTGCGCCGCCAGATCGCCGTTCGGATAGAAGCGCTGGAACTCCTTCTGGATATAGATGCCCTTCAGGTTTAGCTCGCGCACCCGGCCGGAGGTCTCGGGGTCCAGTTTGCGCGCCACCCACGCAAAGTTGCGCGAGGCATTCAGGCGCGCCTCAATCTGCGCCTCGGTGGTGGAGCGGTCGTCGGGATCCGTATGCACGATCTGCGCCAGCAGACCAGCGTCATTCACCTTGTTGTCACCGACTTCGCTGGGCACTGCGTAGACGCTGTCCACCAGCACTGTCATCGCCAGCTCGCGCATGTTGCGGTCGTAGAGAACGCCGCGCCGCGGAGCCACCTCAAACGTACGCTGCTGTTGCTGGTTGGCCCGCTCCACAAACTCCGCATGGCGTCCGATCTGCAGCCACGCCAGCCGACCTGCGATGACCGCCACCCATACACTAAGGAACAAGGCAACGTAAACAAACCGCACCCGGCGGATGGGTGCGGTCAGAGTCTGACGTTGCGGTTTCTTCATGATGAAAGGTCCATTCGCAGGCCCGCGCAGACTGCCACGAGTCTTCAGTCCTCAGTCGTTAGGCGATGCCGGATTTTGTGACTGCGCAACAACGCTGCCGTTGGGCTCATCCTGCCGCACTACCTGTCCCGGAAGGGGCTCGTCCATGCCCAACTGCCGGGCGATATGATCAATCCGGCTGGGTCCGCTCAACTCCGCCTCCGTCAAACGTAGTTTGCGGTTCACCTCGCGCATCTGCTCCACCTGCTGCTTAGCCCCCTCCACGTTGTACCCGACCTCAATGGCCGAGAAATGCTGCCAAACGTACACCATGGTCAGCGCAAAGAGCAGCGTCATTGTGAAGGTAAAACTGATCATCTCGCGCCGGCGCTCGGGATCGTCGGACTTCACCATGCGGGTGTTATCGATGTGTTTTGAAAAGAGCATCTCCGGAGTTGGCCCACGACGACGCGCTCGCTGCTGTTCATAGATCTCGCGGTTACGCTGCGCAACGCTCGCTGTCCGGCGCGATGACGGCGTTTGCATCCGCTCCATCTCCGATCCCGCTATCGCCATGGTTGACATCCAAATTCCTCCAAACTCTTGACTGCTTCCAACTTGAAACCCGTTCTCTAAACCTTGCGTGCGGCTCTCAGCTTCGCGCTTCGCGACCGTGGATTGCGCAAAGCCTCCTGTTCCTTTGCCATCACAGGCTTCTTGGTCAAAATCTCCAGAATGCCGTTCCTCGCGGCATCACGAAAGCTATCCTTTACCAGCCGGTCCTCAAGCGAATGGAAACTGATGAGAACCACCCTCCCACCCGGCTTCAAAAGAGGACCTGCACTATTCAGTAGCGTTTGAATCTCGCCCAACTCGTTATTCACATGGATTCGGAGCGCCTGAAAGGTTCGCGTGGCCGGGTGAATCTTTTCGCCTTTCATTGCTGGGGCAACGGCCGATATCACTTGAGCAAGTTCCGCTGTCGTTTCTATCGGCCGCGCCCGCACAATGGCTCTGGCGATTCTCCGCGACCTCCTTTCCTCTCCGAATTCGTAAATCAGGTTGGCGAGGTCTTCTTCGTCTGCCTGATTTACCACTTGTTGGGCGGTCAGCTCGCTGCGCGGATCCATCCGCATGTCCAGCGGCCCGTCGGCCCGAAAACTAAACCCTCGCTTCGCCTCGTCCAACTGCAGGCTGCTCACTCCAAAATCGGCTAGTAATCCATCCAGAGTTCCGGGCTGGGTGACTTCGGCGATCTCTGAGAACGATCGCGACACAAACTCCATCGCCGGCATCTCTGGTCCCAGTTCTGCGGTTACACGGGCCAGCGTGGCCTTCGCTAAGGCCATTGCGTGCTCGTCACGGTCAAAGGCGATCAGTCGGCCACTGGCGCCTAATCTCTTCGCGATCTCCGCGGAGTGGCCGCCAAGTCCAAGCGTCGCATCGACTACTACGCCGCCAGGAGGCACCTGAAGGTATTCAAGACTCTCTTCCAAAAGAACCGGAACATGTAGCGGTGCTGCCATCTCTTCCGCCTCATGCGTCCCCTGGGGGACTCGTTGCATTCCTTCAAATCCTTCGTTCCATCGGCCTGCTAGAGGCCCGGAATTCCCAACGTCTCAAAATCTGCATCCGTCAGCGGATCGCCTTCCATCCGCTGTTGTTGCTTCTGGTCATTCACTACGGCTATATGGTTCTGCAAACCAATCACGGCTAATTCACCAACCAGTCCAGCCTTCTCCCGCAAGTGCTGCGGCAGCAGGAGTCTTCCCTGCCCGTCTATCTCTACAACCTGGCCGTTGTAGTTGGCGATCCGCAAAAACCTCTTCTTCGCCGGACCCGACATCTTCTCCACATCGGCCTCGATCTTTTCCCATTCCTTCATCGGAAAGACTTCCGCCTGTACGCCGTCAAAACTGGTGATAAAAAAGGCCGTTCCGTATTGTTCATCGAATATCCGCTTGAACTCAGCAGGGACCTTCAGCCGGCCCTTCTCATCGACCCGCGCTGGATGATTCCCGCGAAACATTGCCAAACCTCAAAGGGGGTACCTGCCCAAAGACTCGTATTGCGGTACCCGTTGCCCTACTATTGGAAGGAGTCATATGGGATAGATTCATAAATCCTCCACTTATTACCACTTCCTTCCACTCAGAATGGCTTGGAATGTGCCGTATGGCAAGCGAAATCTTTCTGCCTGACTGCCCATATCTTCATAGCAAATGTGGAAAATCCACTATCTTGGGCTACCTAATGGGTATACCCCTAGGGATTGTGTTGTCTATACTGAGTCGTCCCTAGACGCTTACTTGCGGAGGAGTGCGATCCTGAGTTAGGCGTACAAAAGGCGAAAGCGCATCCATCTCAGAATCTACCGAGGCTGGATAATTACAGAGCTCAGATTATGCCCTGCTCGCTTTTCTTCTTCTTGAGTACCCACAACAGATACAACAAGACCAGGATATTGAGCAGCAACAAGGCCAGTTTGAAGATCGTGTAGTGTTCCAGGACTTCATAGCCCTCCCACGGCATGGCCAATATGGTGAGGACCACCGTGAAGTATTCCGCCCACCCCTTCCTCAGGATCAGTCCGGTGCCTTCAATCAGGCACAGCACGGAATAGCCGAAGAAGGCTATGCTTGCCTGTCGCAGTTGGTGGCCCCCAATCAAGTCGGCGCGATCCATCAACAGATTCACAAAATGGCCTTCAGGATCGATGATCCGAACGTCGTCGACAAAACGGAGGATGAGGTCACCCAAGTTGCGGTGGACCAGGTTCAACGCACCTGCTCCCAACGCTGCAAAGAAGATTGACTTGATCAGCTTGTAGAGCCCTACCACTAGCAGACCGCGCGCATGGGGATGCAGCGGCATGGTCTCTGTCTTCGTTCCAGCCTGCAGCTCCGTGTTGACGGTTCGATCTTCTTCGGCCACGGCCTTTTCCTCCGTCGCCCCGGCGTTACGACTTCGCATCCTTATGTCTCAGTTGATGGCCCGCCTGCCTCTTTGTCAACGCAGGACGACTCAACTTCGTGTCCTCATCCATCCTGATGGTTTCTATTCAGGACACCAAAAACCGTTCCTGCCTTCTTTGTCCACATCTATCTTTCTCTGACTACCCGCAATCCGCATCTGATTCTGTCGCGTAGATGAGGTGTACCACTCTGGAATGCAAAGGGACGGAATCGATGCCCTCGTCTCAGATTGTTCATTACGCACGATAAAAGGAGAAATACTCATGAAGAAATCTCTACTCACCGCGATTGCCGGCGTCTCTCTTGCCATTACATCGATGACTGCCCTGGCTCAGAAGGATCCTGACGTCGGCGGCGCCCCGATGTTCGCCAGCAAGAACATCATCCAGAACGCGGTCAACTCGCCAGTACATAAGACGCTGGTAGCCGCCGTGAAGGCAGCCGGTCTGGTCGACACATTGGAAGGCCCGGGACCGTTCACCGTCTTCGCACCCACCGACGATGCCTTTGCCAAGCTGCCGGCCGGCACGGTTGACAACCTGGTTCAGCCCGAGAACAAGGCCACCTTGGTGAAGATCCTGGAATACCACGTGATTGCCGGTAAGATCACCTCCAAGGACCTGATCAAGTGGATCAAAAAGGGCGGCGGGACCTACTCCGCGAAGACGCTGGAAGGCGATTCGCTCACCTTCTCGCTCGACATGGGCAAGGTGAAGATCACCGATGACAAAGGTGGCTCGGCCTATGTCACGACGGCCGATGTCATCCAGTCCAACGGAGTCATCCACGTCATCGACAGCGTATTGATGCCCTAACTGACGTTCCCTCCCCGGAAAGCACAGAGACGGCGCCCAACCGGCGCCGTCTCTGGTTTTGCGACAAGTGGACTTTGCGACAATCGGGTCATGCACCTGCACTTTCGCACCGAACAACGGCTGCCTTACCCGGTGGAGCAGGTCTTCGCGTTCTTCGCGGACCCGCAAAACCTCCCTCGCTTGATGCCAGCCTGGCAGCGGGCGCTCATTGAGTCCGCGGCGTTGATCCCGCCACCGCCGCCGCCCCATCCCTTTCCCGGCTCTGAGCGCATACAGGCGGGCAGTGGCTCGCGCATGACCCTCACTGTCTGCCCGTTTCCGTTCTCGCCCATCCGTCTGCGCTGGGAGGCACTCATCGAGGACTTCCGCTGGCTGGAAGGCTTCTGCGACGTCCAGACGCGCGGCCCGTTTGCCTACTGGCGTCACTGCCACACCGTCAGTGCCGCCGACAACGGCACGCTGCTTACGGATTCCGTGGAGTACGAGCTACCTCTCGGCGCACTCGGCATGTTCGCGAACTGGGTCGTGGTGCGCCACCAGCTCGCCGCGACCTTCCGCTTCCGGCAGAAGCGCACACTGGAACTGCTCGCGAAGCCTTCGCTCGCAACACCGTTCGTTAGATAGCTAAACCCCAACCGGCTTCCTCAACATAGGACGTACTCGAGTCAGAGCCGCCTCTGCGGTCAATCCGTGCTTGGCTCGGAGTGCTTCCACCTTCCCGTGCTCGATGAACTCATCCGGCCAGCCAACGCGCACCACCGGCACATCGATCTGCCGCGCGTTCAGACACTCCAGCACCGCTGAGCCGAACCCGCCCGCGAGTACATGGTCTTCCATGGTGATCAGCAGGCCGCAGCGCTGACCGTAACGGGCAATACACTCTGAGTCGACCGGTTTGGCGAAGCGGGCGTTGATGAGCGCCACGCTGTAGCCCTCGGCAGCGAGCAGCCGTTCCAACCGCTCGGCTTCAGCCACCATCGCTCCCAGGGCGAAGATCGCCACGTCGCTGCCGTCCTGTAGAACCTCTGCACGACCGATCTCCAGCGCGACCGGCTTGTCCTTTACCGCAGCGCCCGGACCAGTGCCGCGCGGATAGCGGATGGCACTGGGTCCTGGATGCTCCAGCGCGGTCAGCATCATGTCCTGTAGCTCGTCCTCGTCCTTAGGGTCCATGTGGATCAGGTTCGGCACGCCGCGCAGATAGCTGATGTCGAAGAGTCCATGATGCGTTGGCCCATCATCGCCGCTGAGGCCTCCGCGATCCATGCAGAAGACCACCGGCAGATTCTGGAGTGCGACATCGTGAACCACCTGGTCGAACGCCCGCTGCAGGAACGTCGAGTAGATCGCGCAGAACGGCCGATACCCTTTGGTCGCCATGCCGGCGGCGAACAGGACCGCGTGCTCCTCTGCGATGCCCACATCGAAGTAGCGGTTCGGATGATGCGGACGGAAGAGGTCCAGAGCGGTACCGTTCGGCATAGCTGCCGTAATGGCGACGACCTTGTCGTTGGCATCTGCCAGTTTGGTGAGGCTCTCCGCGAAGACTTCGGAGTAGGTCTTCTGCGCGGCGGGCTTGGTCTCGCCTGTCTCGGGATCGTACGGTCCTAAGCCGTGGAACTTCTTCTGCTTCTCCAGCGCCGGCTGGAATCCGCGGCCCTTCTGGGTGAGCACGTGCAGCACGACCGGCTTGTTCTGCTGCTTGAGGAACTTGAAGGTCTCAATCAGCAGCGGCAGGTTGTGGCCATCGACGGGGCCATAGTAGTTCAGCCCGAACTCCTCGAAGATCATGCCTCGGCCGACGATTCCCTTGGCTGCTTCCTCGGCCTTCCTAGCGATGTGCCGCGCCGCCTTGCCGCCGAACTTCTCCACCAGTCCAGCCGCGCGGTCGTGCAGGCTCACATAGGTCGGATTGGTCACAATCTTGTGGAAGTACTCCGCAATTGCGCCGACGTTCTTGTCGATGGACCACTCATTGTCATTCAGGACGATGATCATCCGCTTGGTCTGCGCTATGTTGTTCAGCGCCTCATAGCTGATGCCGTTGGTAAACGCCGCATCACCGGCCAGCGCAACGACATGCTCGTCGCCGCCGCTCATGTCCCGCGCGACAGCCATGCCCAGAGCGGCACTGAGGGCAGTTCCGGCGTGGCCAGCGCCAAAGCAGTCATGCTCGCTTTCGGTGCGGAGCATAAAGCCGTTCAATCCGCCCGGCTGACGGATGGTGTCAAAACTCCGTTCACGTCCGGTCAACAGCTTATGGACGTAGCTCTGATGGCTCACATCGAAGACAAAGCTGTCCCGTGGAGTATTGAAGACGTAGTGCATGGCGATGGTCAGCTCCACTACGCCCAGGTTGGGGCCGATATGTCCGCCAGTCTTGGCTACGCTGAGGATCAGCCGCTCGCGAATCTCCTCGGCGAGCCGCTCCAGCTCGATCATGCCGAGCCTTTTTACATCCAACGGCGACTTGATCCTGCTTAGATACTCACTCATGCGTTGGGTTCCCGGGCAGCCTGCGACCTGCCGCAGAGCCAATCCCATCTTCCCAGTGTACCAACGCGGCAAAGTGCCCAATGTTGGGCCGGCGCGACCTCCTACAGTCACCGGACGGAATTATGACCACACAAAAACGAAGCCTGAACCAGATTTCCTATATGCCGAACCACCGCAGCTCGGAATACTATGTTGCGCATGACACTACGGCACCGTACGCTCGCGCTGGCCCCCCTCCTTTCGCTCCTCACTACGGCGTTTGTCGGCGCCGCGCTGGTCTTTCCCGCACAGGCTCAGCAGACCGTTCTCCCGCTCTGGCCGCACGGAACTCCCGAACCGCCGCAGACCACCGAGCCCGAGGCCGACGTGACCAAGCCGACAGACCCGCTGGACGGAGGCCATCACAGCGTCCGTCTGACCAATGTCACCGTGCCGACGATCACGGTGTACAAGCCTGCGCATGACGGCAACGGAGCCGCTGCGCTGGTCTTTCCCGGAGGCGCCTACATTCGGCTCTCCTGGAACGCCGAAGGCACCGACGCCTGCCAATGGCTGAACTCGGTCGGCGTGACCTGCCTTCTGGTCAAGTACCGCGTTCCGCAGCCGCCGGGCGATGCCGGTCACTACCCGGCGGATCCCGCTGACCTGGAGGACGCGCAGCAGGCCATGCGCATCACCCGCGCTCATGCCGCGGAGTGGCATCTGGACCCCAATCGCATCGGCGTCATCGGCTTCTCCGCCGGAGGCAACCTCGCCGTGCTGATGTCCACGCATCCGGACGACGACCACGTGGAGAGCACGCCGGCAGCCGCCGATGTTCCGATGCAGGGCGGAGCGCCCGTCGATGCGCGGGCGAACTTCGCTATCGTCGTCTATCCTGCCTATCTTCCCATTCCACCCGCTCAGACCGAACTCAATCCGGTCTATACGCCCAACTCCTTTACTCCGCCGACCTTCCTGCTGCAGGCCGAGAACGACCGGGGCTACGGCAAGAACGCACTGGTCTACTATCGCGCGCTGATGGATACGAACCATCCAGCGCAGCTTCACTACTACGCAACCGGCGGGCACGGATTCGGGGTGTTTCCTACCGGCTCGCCGGAGGAACACTGGACCGATCTCGCAACCATCTGGCTGCGCGAGATCCATGCCATTCCTGGTCGTCGCGGCGCTCCGGACTCCGGAGCCGGAGCGAATGCAGTCTCGCCGTCTCCGTGTACCGCTCCACAGCCGCCACAACCAGGCCAGACGCGGCCCAATCCCACGGATACGAACGCGGCGGCGAATCAGCAGCCTTGCTGGTAGGTGTAGACGCCTCTCAGCGGGACGTACAATCTCTGCATGATTTCCGCTCTCTCTCACCGCTTGTCTCTACCGCTGTTGCTCGCCGCCGTTTTGACGGCTGCGAGCAGCGTCGGCCAGACTCTTTCGCCGTCGCCGCAGTCCTCCGCGCCATCGACCGA
>Ga0302156_10002309_pt1 | contig 15705 bp, 16 predicted proteins | sample I_Bog_N3_2_FD_193503 | JGI IMG/M metagenome (GOLD analysis project Ga0302156, IMG submission 193503) | Peat permafrost microbial communities from Stordalen Mire near Abisko, Sweden - I_Bog_N3_2 | ecosystem: Environmental > Terrestrial > Soil > Wetlands > Peat | place: Sweden: Abisko, Stordalen... | reverse complement strand
TCATTGCCGTCGCGAGTTTGTTGGCTCTCAATCTGTCATGGGTTTCGGCTAACGTCTCTCAGCATCTCGGTGTCGGTGCAATCAGAGTCCTCGCAATGTTGCTATTTTGGCCAACCCTAGTTGGTCTCGCACTCTGCATCGGCGGATCTGGCAGTGTGCGATTTCTGGGAGTTGCAACGTGTATTGCAACGGGGCTTTGGTGGCTTACTCTGTATATGAGTGCGGCCATTTCGATGGGTGCGCCACCCATGGTCCGCCATCCGATCAGATATTTAATTTGAAAGTTCTTCCGCAGACTGGTTGGGACAGCGGCGGAATGATCTGGGGTGACACCGTCGGAGCGGATCAGCCTCCTGAGGGCTCGAAGCGCACACGGTTTACTGAGAGCTTCTACGTCGGAACTGAAGACCAGTACCATCGAAACGTCAATGGTTCAAAGTGAGAGCATGATCGTTCGCGATGCGGCTAGCTTTATTTGCTCGGCGTGGTTATCTTGGTTGCCGTGTGATTTGAATGCAGTGGGGCTCGGTGAAGCGATTTGCCAGCGGACCACAGAGTTAGAGGGAGAGCGCATGGCAATTCGTTTGCATTTCTGGGGGGCGGACCAGACCGTCACCGGGTCGTCGCATCATTTGGAGTGTGCGGGGCAGAATATTCTGCTGGACTGCGGGCTGTTTCAGGGCCGGCGGGACGATGCGGCGAACATCAACTCGCACCTGGCGTTGACGCCGGAGCAGCTTGCGGGCAAAGCGGCGCCGGGGCTGAATGCGGTGGTGCTGTCGCATGCGCACATCGACCATAGCGGCGACCTGCCGCTGCTGGCGAAGCAGGGGTATCGCGGGCCGATCTATACGACGCCGTCGACGATTGACCTGTGCGGGCCGATGCTGAAAGATGCGGCACATATCCAGGAGAGCGATGCGGAGTTTATTGGCAAGCGGTATGGACGGAGGAAGCAGATCAAGATGCCTCCGGGGCCGGCTGCGCTGCCGCCGCTGTATACGCAGGACGACGCGGCGACGGCGAGCACGCTGTTCAAGCCGGTGAAGCTGCATGAGCCGCAGGTGCTGGCGGGCTCGACGAAGGATGCCGGGTTCACGATGACGTCGACGAATGCGGGGCACATGCTGGGGTCGACCAACGTGCTGCTGGAGGCGACGGAGAAGGGGCAGACGGTGCGGCTGCTGTTCTCGGGCGATGTGGGGCGGAAGAACCTGCCGATCATCAAGGACCCGGATGCGGCACCGGCGGCGGACTACCTGATTATGGAGAGCACGTACGGCGACCGGCTGCACGCTCCGATGGGCGATGTGAAGGCCAAGCTGGCGGGGCTGGTGAAGGCTGTGCTGGCGCGCGGCGGGCATATTATCGCTCCGGCGTTTGCAGTGGAGCGGACGCAGCAGTTGGTGCTGCTGCTGCACGAGATGATCGAAGCGAAGGAGATTCCGGAGTTCCCGATCTTTGTGGACAGCCCGCTGGCGACCGCCGTGACCGAGGTTTTCAAGAAGCACCAGGAAGATTGGGACGCGGATGCGTGCGCATTCTTCACCAAGGGAGAAGACCCGTTCGGGTGGAACCGGCTGAAGTATACGCAGACGGTGCAGGAGAGCAAGGCGCTGAACGAGCTGAAGGTGCCATTTATGGTGATGTCGGCGTCGGGCATGTGCGAGGCCGGGCGGATTCTGCATCACCTGAAGAACGGGATCCAGGACCCGCGGAACCTGGTGCTGATCACGGGCTATCAGGCGCCGAACACGCTGGGCAGCAAGCTGGTGGCGAAGGAGCAGGAGGTGAACATCCTGGGCGAGCCGATGTGGGTGCGCGCGCAGGTGGAGTCGATCGACTCGTTGAGCGGGCATGCGGACCAGCAGGAGCTGCTGGACTGGATGGCCCCGGTGGCGCCGACGCTGAAGAAGGTGTTCCTGGTGCATGGAGAGCTGGAGGCGATGCAGGTGCTGAAGGGGAAGATCGAAGAGCGGTACAAGCTGGAGGTGGTGTGTCCGAAGCGCGGGGATCGGTTTGAGGTGGGGTAGGGTGGGTTCGTGATCGGCGATCATGATTCGCAGATCATTGGCAAAGTGCGGATCACAGAGTGAAAGAGAGATCACAGAGGTCTTCCTAGTGGCGTATTTACTCTGTGCTCTCTCCGTTTCTCTGTGGTCTCTGTGATTGGCTTCCTGATTTTGTTGACACTGATGCAAGGCGGGTCTAATTTCGAGGTGTGAGCCATTTCACTTCGATCGCGTGTTGTTGTTGCTCTGAGCACGCTTGTGCCTGCGATCCAGTGTCTTTTACGCCGTAGCGATTTCAGACAATTGGGAGTGAGCACATAGCCTGCGAGGACGTGACGCGCAGGTTTTGTTGTGTGCGCTGCGCCTTGCATTCCATAAACTCTAGAGAGAATGGTTGGAGATGAAGGCAACAAGCCCCATCCCCATGGAGAGGGAACGATGAAGATCGCGGGAAGTGTGCTGGAACTGATTGGCGGAACTCCACTGGTGCAGTTGAATAAGGTGACCGAAGGCTGCGGCGCACGAGTGGTGGCGAAGCTGGAGAGCGCGAATCCTGCGGCCAGCGTGAAGGACCGCATCGGATTCGCGATGATTGACGCGGCCGAGCGCGAGGGCAAGATCAAGCCGGGCGAGACGGTACTGATTGAGCCGACCAGCGGGAATACAGGCATCGCGCTGGCCTTTGTGGCGGCGGTGAAGGGCTACCAGATCATCCTGACCATGCCGGAGACGATGAGCGCGGAGCGGCGGATTCTGCTGCTGGCGTTTGGCGCGAAGATTGTGCTGACGCCTGGACCGAATGGGATGAAGGGCGCGATTGCGAAGGCCGAAGAGTTGGTCGCGGCCACGCCGAACAGCTACATGCTGCAGCAGTTCAACAATCCGGCGAACCCGGCGATCCACATGGCGACGACCGGGCCGGAGATTTGGAACGATACCGACGGGACGGCGGACATTTTGGTGTCGGGCGTCGGGACAGGCGGCACGCTGACCGGTGTGAGCGAGTACATCAAGGCGAAGAAGCCGGGCTTCTGGACGGTGGCGGTGGAGCCGGCGGACTCGCCGGTGCTGGAGGGTGGCGCTCCGGGGCCGCACAAGATCCAGGGGATCGGCGCGGGCTTTGTGCCGAAGGTGCTGCGGACGGATCTGATCGACGAGATCATCCCGGTGACCAACGACGAGGCGTTTGTGATGGCGCGGCGGTTGGCCAGGGAAGAGGGTCTGCTGGTGGGCATCTCGTCCGGCGCGGCGGTGCATGCGGCGCTGAAGGTGGCGCGCGAGCCGAGGCACGCGGGCAAGCTGATCGTGGTCATCATCCCCAGCTTTGGCGAGCGGTATCTGTCCACGCTGCTGTTCGATGATCTGCGGCAACAGGCTCTGAATACACCGACGTCCGCTATCGTTCCATGAATCTGTTTGCATCGATTCGCGAAGATGTTCAGTGCGTGTTCGAGCGCGATCCGGCAGCGACGTCGCGGGCGATGGTGCTGCTGTGCTATCCGGGATTGCAGGCGCTGTGGGCGCATCATGTGCAGCATTGGCTGTGGTGCAGGGGGATGAAGTTGGCGGCGCGGTTTCTGTCGCAGGTGACGCGCTTCTGGACGGGCGTGGAGATTCATCCGGGGGCGCGGATTGGGCGGCGGGTGTTTATCGACCATGGCATGGGCGTGGTGATTGGCGAGACGGCCATTGTGGGCGACGATGTGACGCTGTATCAGGGCGTAACGCTGGGTGGCACGGGCAAAGATGTCGGCAAGCGGCATCCTACGCTGCGCAATGGGGTGTTCGTGGGCAACAATGCGAATATCCTGGGAAACATTACGATTGGGGAGAACTCGCGGGTGGGCGCGGGGTCGGTGGTGGTGCGGGATGTGCCGCCGGACTCGACGGTGGTGGGCGTGCCGGCGCATATCGTCTATCAGGGCGGCAAGCGCGTGCTGATCACCGATCCGCATGAGGTGAGCGATCCGCTGAGCGATGTGATTATCGCGCTGTCGGATGAGGTGAGGCGGCTGAAGGGGCGGCTGGAGAAGCTGGATGGCGAGTTCCAGACGGCGCGGCTGGAGCCTGCGAATGCGTTTTCGGTGGAGCAGGAAGAGAGCGCGCTGTACCGGACGGAGCAGGCGAGCAGGGTGGACGTGGTGAGTATGGGGGAAGGGATATAGCAGCGTCCCGCGAGGTGGGGACAGGCTCGGAGGGGCTGACTCTGTAGCCTCGCTGGCTGCAATTTAACCCCACATTCGCCTGTTCGACAATCGCGCCTCAGATTCAGCGATGTGGACACTTTGGAAAGTGTCATAATTCTCCTCTCAAGACATGAGTGCACTGAGAGACTGGACAAGTGTGATCAGTCGAAGGGGATGCTGGTATGAGGCGTTGGGGCGTTGGAGCCAGGGTAATTTCGAGCGCGGGTGTCGGGCTGCTACTGGCGGCGGGGATGTGTGGCGCGGGGCGGATCGAGGACCGAGGAGTTCACGATGGGTTTCCGGGCACGTTCGACGAGCTTGGGGGAATCACAATTCTTGCGTCAGTCTTCGTTCTGGTGGTGGGAGTGGTGATCGCTCTTCTAGAAGCAATCGGCGAACGTAGGGGAGCCAGACGCGGCTAAAAGAAATGGGTGACGGGCTATGGGTATCAGGATACGGTCTCTTTGCTGAAAGTTAATCGCCTTCTGGCGCTAGTTATGGATTCTGAGCTGCGCTCAGAATGACGGGCGAAGGCCAAGGGCGACTGCAATGACAAATGCGAGGCCGAGGGCAAAGGCAAATGCGGGGATTCTTCGCTGCTCTCAGAATGACAAGCGTTGTTTGCTCCGGCCGGCGTCAGCTTGACGGGCGCTATTCTGTGACGCGGCCGGTGACGTCGGTCCCGCCGGCGAGGGGTTTTTCGACGATGTGCCAGATGTCGCCGGCGTCGTCGAGGACGGCGAGCACGGGGACTTCAATGCGCGTGCCGCTGCGGGATGTGGCAATGAGGACGCCGGTCGAGCCGGGGGTAAAGGTGGTGCGGTCGAGGGTCATGCGCCAGCGGACGGCGGAGCCTTCGCGGGATTCGAGGCGAATGTCGGTGACGACGGCGGAGAATTCGGCTTCGCTCATTTTGTCCGCCTTTCGGCGATGCGGCGGTCGTGGAGGACGGGGGCGTGGACGCGGCCGTCGAGCAGCGCTTCCATCTCGCGCTTGCTGCCCACCATGAACGGAGTGCGCTGGTGGATGCCGTCCGGTTTGATGTCCAGGATGCGGATGTCTCCGTTGGAGGCCATGCCGCCGGCCTGTTCGGCGATGAAGGCGAGCGGGTTGGCCTCGTAGAGCAGGCGGAGCTTGCCGCCGGGCTGGTCTTTCGTCGGCGGGTAGAGGAAGACGCCGCCCTTGAGCAGGGTGCGGTGGAAGTCCGCGACCAGCGAGCCGATGTAGCGCGAGCTGTACTGCTTGCCGAGAGCGCCGGAACGCAGCTTGCCGACGTACTCGCGGTACGAATCGGGCCAGGTGGCTGCGTTGGCCTCGTTCACGCTGTAGTAGCTGCCCTGCTCGGGCATCTTCATGTGTTCGTTGGTCAGTACGAAGGCGCCGATGGTGGGGTCGAGCGTGAAGCCGTGTACGCCATGGCCGGTGGTGTATACCAGCACGGTGGAGGGACCGTACACCACATATCCGGCGGCAACCTGGGTGTAGCCGGGCTGCAGCACGGAGGCCGCGAGGTCGGCGCTATGGTCGTCGGGCAGGCGGCGCAGCACGCTGAAGATGGTGCCGACATTGACGTTGACATCGATGTTGGACGATCCGTCGAGGGGATCGAAGACGATGATGTACTTGCCGGTGTCGACGGAGCGGTTGAAGGTGACGGGCTCCTCGTCCTCCTCGCTGACCAGCGCGGCGACGGAGTCGCGCAGGCCCAGGCAGTGGAGCAGCGCCTGGTTGGCGTAGACATCGAGCTTCTGCTGCTGCTCGCCCTGCACGTTGGTCTGTCCCATGGCTCCGAGCACGTCGCTGAGTCCGGCGGTGCGGATCTTGGCTTCGACCATCTTGGTGGCGAGCGTGATGCCGCTGAGCAGCCAACTGAAGCGGCCGGTGGCCTCGCTGATCTCCTGCTGTTGTTGCAGGATGTGCTGCTGTACTGTCGTAATCATTGCGATATTTTTCCTCCGGGGTTGAATCCCAACATTTTGATGCGGCACTTCTCCGAGTGTCCTGAGTCAGAAGTTCGCTGCACTCTATGTCGGGCCTTCAGCCCTCTGCTCCTTTTTGCTTCTGTACCTAGGCCTTCGGCCTAGGCTGGTATATGTCGGGCCTTCGGCCCTGTTCCATTCAACGGGCTTCGCCCCTATTCCGTTCAGCGCCCCTATTCCGTTCAGCGGGCTTCGGCCCTATTCGGTTCAACGGGGCTTGGACTCAAGACTTTCAGGTCAGGTCGTCGGTGTCGAACGGAGTGACTTTGCGGCCCAGCGCGGAGATGTCGCGCCGGCCGCTGACCAGGCCTTCCACCACGGCGTTGAGTTCTTCTTCAGAGCCTGCGTCGGCGCTGGCTTCCATGTGTTGGAGCGTGTCGGGGCCGGGCAGGCTCTCCAGCAGTACGGTGCAGTGCGCCTGGGCAACGTGGTCGAGGTTGAGGCCCTCGGGCGTCTTGGCCTTGATGCCGACTTCGCCGGGCTTGACCCCGAGGAGACGGGCGACGCTCTCGCGCAGTTCGCCGGCAATGGGGACGATCTTGGGCCTGGCCATCACCAGCACGGTGTCGATATTGACGATACGGTAGCCAGCTGTGGCGATCTCTTCCAGTGCCGTCTGCAGGAAGACGCTGGAGGCCGCGCCCTTCCAGCGCGGATCGCTGGGCGGGAAGAAGGTGCCGATATCGCCCGCGGAGACTGCGCCGAGCAGGGCGTCGGTGATGGCGTGGAGGAGGACGTCGCCGTCGGAGTGGCCGGCGAGGCCCTCGGAGTGCTCGATGGAGAGGCCGCCGATGATGAGGGGCACGCCGGGCTTGAAGGCGTGGGAGTCAAAGCCGTAACCGATACGCATACTCATACAAGCACCTCGGCGTCCGCTACATGCGCCTCGGCATCCGCTAAAGGCTTAACACTGATCGACACCGATGGAACCGATTTTTCTTTTGATTTTTTAAATGCGTTATCCATGATCAATCGTTTGAACTTGGGAGTGGGTCCAAAGTTCATAAGTAGCGCTACCTCAATATTCGTGGCTCGTAGGTAATGCAATGTCTGCGATTCGTGTTCGTGAGCCAGAGCGTCACATGCCTTCAATTCGACCAATACAACATCGTTCACAATGAGATCAGCCCTGAAAATGCCGACTAACTCACCCCGGAAATAGACCGGAACTGGAACCTCTGTCTGCGCCATCAATCCCGCTTGCGAAAGGGCCATCCGCATGGCCTCTCGATAGACCGATTCCAGGAAGCCCGAGCCCAACTCGTTGTAAACATCGTAGAAGACGCCGATGATCTTCTGCGTAAGATCGTCATGCTTTCCTCGGACTGGCCTTTCCTCAGTATTCATCATTGCCTTTGATCGGTGCTTGCCGGTGCAAAATCTGTGTTAAGCCTTTTGATTGCCGAGGTAGAACTCGGCTAGTTCGAGGTCGCCGGGCTGGGTGATCTTGAAGTTTCTTGCGGAGCCGGGCACGACGGCGACGACGATGCCGGCGCGTTCCAGCAGGCTGGCCTCGTCGGTGCCGGCGAACTCGTCAGCGGCGGCCTCGGCGAAGGCGCGTTGCAGCAGGCCGCAGCGGGCTCCTTGCGGCGTTTGCGCCTGGACGATGCGCTCGCGCGGGATGGTGGCGGTGACGATGGCGCCGTGGGCCGTGCGTTCGACCTGCTTGATGGTGTCGACTGCGGGCAGACCGACGATGGCGGCGCCGTGCTCGAGGACGGCGTCGATGGTGCGGTCGATGGTGGCGGGATCGATGAGGGGGCGCGCGGCATCGTGGACCAGCACGACATCGTCTTCGGCGCAGCCGGTCTCCGCGACGAGCTGGGCCAGCGCGTTGCCGACGGACTGCTGGCGGATGTCGCCGCCCTCGAGCACGTGGACTTTGGCCGATAAGCCAAACTCCGCAATCTGCGCCTGGACGCGGTCGATCTCCGGCTTGCGCACCGCGACGTAGATGGCCGCCACACGCGGCACCGCCAGGAACGCGCGCAGGGAGCGCACCAGCATTGGCACGCCGGCCAGGGTTAGAAACTGCTTCGGAGTGGGATGGCTGCCAGCCGCCCCACTGCCCACGGACATCCTTGTACCAATACCAGCCGCCGGAAGAATAACGAAGACACGCATCGAATCCGGAGTATACAAGATAGGCGGGTCGCGGAGGTTTGCCAGGCCCATTCTTCGGGTCGCAGCGTAATCCCGGCAGAGCGCGGCAAGCCGTTTTGCGCGGCAGTAGGATGGAGTATCGATGGCAATGGCGACTCCCCCACTGAACCGCGAGCATATCTCTCCCGGCGACCGCGTCTGCGCGGCGGTGTCCGGCGGGGCGGACTCCGTGGCGCTGCTGCTGCTGCTGCACAAGGCGAATGCGCTGCCGCGGAATGGGCTGGGTGTGGGGCTGTCTGCGGTGCATGTGCACCACGGTCTGCGGGGCGCGGAGGCGGATGCCGATCTGGCCTTTGTGGAGGCGCTGTGCCTCCGGTTGCAGGTGCCGCTGCATGTGCACCACTCCAGCGTGCCGGAGCGCATGGCCGCCAGCCGGCAGGCGGGTGAGCCGGAGGGGATGGAAGAGGCGGCTCGGAACCTGCGCTATGCGATATTTGCGGGGCTGATCGAGCAGGGGCACGCCGACTCTGTGCTGACGGCGCATACGTTGGACGACCAGGCGGAGACCGTCCTGATGAAGCTGCTGCGCGGAGCCTGGACGGAGGGGCTCAGCGGCATCCACCCGGTGGTGCAGGTACAGGGAACAGGGAACAGGGAACAGGGGGCATCCGGTGGGCGAATTGTGCGGCCGCTGCTGGGAGTGCGGCGGGCGGAGTTGGAGGACTATCTGAGTGGGCAGGGGCAGGCGTGGCGGACAGACGCCTCCAACGCGGACGAGGCGTTCACCCGTAACCGGATTCGCCACAATCTGTTACCGTTGCTGCGCGAGTTCAACCCGGGGCTGGACCAGGCGCTGGCCAACCTGGCCGAACTGGCGCGCGAGGACGAGGCGCGCTGGCAGGCGGAGTTGGGCCGCATTCTGCCCCAGGTGCTGCTGCCGGGCAAGCCAGTGCGCGGCGGCGGGAGGGCGGTGAGCACAGCGGCGGGGGAGTCGGGGTCGGTGGCGCTGGAGATTGAGCGGCTGCGGGGGTTCGATTCGGCGCTGCGGCGGAGGGTGGTGCGGGCGGCGGCGCGCCAACTGGGCGCGCGGCTGAGCTTTGACGAGACGGCCCGGCTGCTGGCCCTGGCGGGCCTGGGAGTGGACCCGACGGCAGCGGGCCGCATGGTAGCGAGATTGGAGCTGGGCGGCGGGTTGCGGGCAGAGCGCTCCGCGCGGGAGCTAAGGCTGAGTTCCGGGAAGCCGGCAAAGGGTACCTGAGGAAGGCCGAACTCACCCGATTCTTTTGCCTTAATTCGTGCTTCGCGCTTTCGGCTCAGGTGTAGACTGATCGGGTTCCGGCCATGGGAGAGCCTTGGCCGTCGGAATGGGGACAGGCGATGAGTACGGCGGTAAAGCAGTTCTTGATTTGGCTGGTGGTGCTGGCAGGCGTATTCAGCCTGTATCTCGTCGTAAACAAGAGCATCGGCGGCCCGAAGGTGCAGACTGTTAGCTACGCGGATGTGCTGACCAAGACGCAGGCAGGGCAGGTGAAGGATGTGACGATCGAAGGGACGACGATGACGGGGCACTATGTCACCGGCGAGGCCTTCCGTGCGACCCTAGCCAACGATCCGCAGATATACACGGCGTTCCGCGACCATGGTGTCAACGTCACGAACAAGGACCAGAACTCCAATGTCTGGGTCAATACGCTGATCTCCATCGTGCCGTTTCTGCTTCTGCTGGGGACGCCGTGCCTTGCGCTTCTGGCTCTGCTCTTCCTCGTTCGCCGCTCCCGGGCGCAGCAGCCGAAAAGCACCTGATCTCCTTGGTTTACATCACCCAAAAGGTGCAATTGGGAGCCGGTTTTGTGCGCGACGAGGCCCTGAGGCTTTGTGCATAATGGCTGAAGCGTGCTTCCAGTTTGTTTTCACATGTCTGCCTATTTGCGTTCGGGCAGAGTAGAATCAAGGTACCTGGAATCCTCCCGCTCGGGGCCGGGACGCCGATTGGCGTCAAACTCCGGAACCCTTAAGTCGGTATGGGACGTCTAATGCAAGAATAGCGGGCGGGATCCAGGAGCGTATTCTGGATTTCTGTCTCTCGATGGGTAGCTTGTCTGGTCGCACCATGTGGGATTTTCAGGCCGGAAAAATGAGGAAACGCGATTGAATTCGACCGTGAAGCAGCTTCTGATCTGGGTGTTGTTGTTTGCAGGCGTCATCTGTCTCTGGATGGTCGTGGGCAAGAACATGGGCGGGGCCAAGGAACTGACTCCCAGCTACAGCGAAGTGATGTCGAAGGCCAAGGCTGGTCAGATCAAGGACGTGACCATTGACGGCACGACCCTGAGCGGCCACTACCAGAACAACGACGCGTTCCATACCACCATCGGCGCCGCGGGCCAGGACCCGACGATGATGCCGACGTTCCTGGACCATGGCGTCAACGTGACGAACAAGGATCAGAACTCCAATTTCTGGGTCAACACGCTGATCTCCATCGCTCCGTTTGCGCTGCTGCTGGGGCTGTGGTTCTTCCTGCTGCGGCAGATGCAGTCTGGCGGCAACAAGGCGATGAGCTTCGGCAAGAGCCGGGCGCGCCTGCTCTCCATGCAGCAGAAGAAGATCACGTTCAAGGACGTGGCCGGCGTGGACGAGGCCAAGGAAGAGCTGAAGGAGATCATCGAGTTCCTGCGCGAGGCGCAGAAGTTCCAGCGCCTGGGTGGCCGCATCCCCAAGGGCGTGTTGCTGGTGGGCCCTCCGGGAACGGGCAAGACGCTGCTGGCACGTGCGGTTGCGGGCGAGGCCAATGTGCCGTTCTTCTCCATCTCCGGTTCGGACTTTGTGGAGATGTTTGTGGGAGTGGGCGCGAGCCGCGTGCGCGACTTGTTTGAGCAAGGCAAGAAGAACGCCCCATGCATCATCTTCATCGACGAGATTGACGCTGTAGGACGCCATCGCGGAGCAGGCCTGGGCGGCGGACACGACGAGCGCGAACAGACGCTGAACCAGTTGCTGGTGGAGATGGACGGATTCGAGTCCAACGACGGCGTGATCCTGATTGCCGCAACCAACCGGCCGGACGTGCTGGACCCGGCGCTGCTGCGTCCTGGCCGTTTTGACCGGCGCGTGATTGTGGATCGCCCCGACATCCGCGGCCGCGAAGAGGTTCTGAAGGTCCACTCGAGGAAGGTTCCAATGTCCGAGGACGTGAACCTGAACATTCTGGCTCGCGGAACACCTGGCTTCTCCGGCGCCGATCTGGCCAACATGGTGAACGAGGCTGCCCTGACTGCCGCGCGTTACAACCGCAAGGCCGTACACATGTACGACTTTGAAGTGGCCAAGGATAAGGTGCTGATGGGCGCCGAACGCAAGTCCATGTTGCTGTCCGAAGACGACAAGCGGGACACGGCCTACCACGAAGCCGGTCATGTACTGGTCGCAGCCAAGCGCAGCCACTCCGACCCGCTGCACAAGGTCACCATCATTCCCCGCGGAATGGCGCTCGGCGTTACCATGCATCTGCCCGAGGAAGACAAGCACACGGTCACCAGCGATTATCTGGAGACACAGCTTGCCATCCTGATGGGCGGACGCTGCGCGGAAGAGATTTTCATGAAGCGCAAGACGACGGGAGCCGGCAACGACATTGTCCGCGCTACCGAACTCGCCCGCAAGATGGTGTGCGAGTACGGCATGAGCGACCTGGGTCCGCTGACCTACGGCAAGAAGGAGCAGGAGGTCTTCCTGGGTCGCGACATCGCCCAGGCTCGCGACTACTCTGACGACACCGCCAAGCAGATCGACGTTGCGGTTCGCCACTTTGTAGATGAGGGCTATAAGTCGGCCTACTCGATTCTGGAAGCCAACGCGGACATCATGCATCGCATGGCAGCTGCACTGCTGGAACGCGAAACGCTGGACAAGGCGGAGATTGACCTCATCATCGAGGGCAAGGAGCTGCCGCCGTTCAAGTCGCCGCTGGCATTTGCAGACCCCGGTCCCAGCGATGGGCAGAAGGTCATCAAGCCGGAACCGGGCCGCAAGCCTGGCTTTGGCGAAGGCCAGCCTTCCCCGGCATAGATTTGTGCCAGATTCGTACTAGAACAGCAGATTGGGGCGGCCTTCGGGTCGCCCGTTCTACTTAATCTTGATTACAAGGATTATCCATGTTCAATCGTCCCGTATCGCTTCTACGCATCGAAGAAGCTGCTCTGCTTGCTGCCGCCATCGCCCTATACGCACACTTTCACTTCAGTTGGCTGCTGTTTGCAGTGCTGTTTCTGGCGCCGGATCTCTTTATGCTCGGTTACCTTGCGAATCCGCGCATCGGAGCGGCTCTCTACAACCTCGGCCATTTTGTGTTTGTTCCGATTGCTCTGTTTGGGATCGGCTTTGTTACTCAACGGCAGCTTCTCACTGCCGTTGCCCTCATTTGGTTCTGCCACATTGCCTTCGACCGAATGCTCGGCTACGGGTTGAAATATCCGGCACACTTCAAAGAGACCCATCTGCAACGCATCGTCTGAGTGCGACAATAGAGGCAGACGCATGCGCTTCCTGACGCCCCACGCTGCTCTCGTCCGCAACTTGTCCAGCATCCTTGCTATCTTCCTTTCCCTCGGCTGCCTGGTGCCGCTGGCTGGCTGCGGCTACCATACCGCCGGATCTGCCACGCACATTCCGGCCAACGTCCGTACCATTGCGGTGCCGGTGTTCGCTACGCATGCGCAGGCGTACCACACGGAGATGGCGTTTACGCAGGCGGTGGTGCGGGAGCTGAATACCCGCACCAAGTATCGTGTGCTGACCAATGCCTCGCCGGACGCGGATGCGGTGCTGAGTGGCACCATCCTGACGCAGACCTCTGTGCCGCTGACGTACGACTCCTCCACCGGCGAAACCTCCAGCTATCTGGTGACGATTACGGTGAAGGTGGTGCTGACCGCGCGCGATGGACGAGTGCTGTACCAGAACGATGCGCTCAGCTACCGGGAGCAGTACCAGTCCACGCAGGACCTGAGCGGCTTTATCCGCGAGGACCCGCCAGCGGTGCAGCGGCTGTCCCGCGATTTCGCGCAGGCGCTGGTAGGCGATATGCTGGAGTCGTTCTAATGGCCACACTCAAGAGCTTCGCTTCCTCCGACCGCTTCCTCGGCGAGATCGCCTCGCCGGGCACGCTGCGGCCAGGCTATGTGCTGCTGGGGGACGAGGCGTTCCTGTACCAGCGCTGCCGCCAGGGTGTGCTGGCTGCGCTGGCGCCGCTGGAGAGCCGCGACTTTTCACTGAGCGACTTCGATCTGGCCGAGACCTCCATCTTCGAGATACTGGACCGCGCGCAGACGCCCTCGCTGATGGCGCCGTTCCAGGTGCTGTTTGTGCGCGGCCTGAAGAATCTGTACGGGCGCGGCAGCAAGAAGGACGAGTTCGCGGCGATCGATGGCTACTTCCGCTCGCCCAATCCGGGCGCGTTGGTGCTGTTTGTGGCCGACCACCTGCGCATTCCCACCGACCTGCGCAAGATGGACTACCAGGACAAGGAACGCTACGACCGCATCCGCGAGACGCTGGGCGACGGGTGCGGGTTTGTGGAGTTGGCGCGCGTGGACGAGGGCGACGCCGTGAAGTGGTGCCTCGCCGAGGCGGACGGCCGCGGCGTGAAGTTCGACCCGGATGCAGCACGCGAGCTGGTGGACGCGTTGGGCGCGGACATGATGATGGTGGCGAGCGAGTTGGAGAAGCTGTGCCTGTACGTGGAGGGCAAAGGACGCATCACGCTGGGTGATGTGGAGACGATGGTGCTCGCGGCCAAGCAGCGGTCGCTGTACGAGCTGACGGATGCGATCTCGCAGCGCGACCGTACGCGCTCTCTGCTGCTGCTGCACGGGCTGCTGAACGCGTCGGATGGCGGCGAGGATGCGGCCATCGGCCACTTGTACATGCTGGCACGGACCTTCCGCCAGATGCTGATTATCCTGGAGAAGAACGTGCGCGACTCGCGCGCGATCTGGGCGGTGCTGTGGCAGGGCTTCCGTATGCCTCCGTTCGCGGCGGAGGACCTGATCCGGCAGGCGCGGCGGTACAAGTCGCGGCGCGAGCTAACGCGTGCACTGCGGCTGGTGGCACGCGCGGACCTGGAGCTGCGCAGTTCTCCGGCGAACAAGCTGCTGGTTCTGGAACGGCTGGTGCTGGCGCTGGCGACCGAACCCGCGCACCCGACGTATGCGGTGAGCCACCAGTTTGCGATGGAACTGTGATCACATTTCACAGGTGGAGTTGAGGGTGAGAATAGACTACGGCTTTGCCACTCCTGATGCGTGACATCTTCCCAAGTGCGACCGCACCTCACTACAGCAGCTTCACCGGATATCCGCTGAGCTGACTATCTGCCGTAACCAGTACCATCTGCTCCACAATAGCCTGCGCCACCAGCATTCGGTCGAACGGATCCCTGTGCAGAAGCGGCAAGGTTGCGGCGAACTCCGCATGGGCAAAGGTAATCGGCAACTCAAGAAACCCGAACCGCATTCGTTGCTCGGAAACCGGCTTCAAAAGGATGAGTTTCCCATTGCTCTGCTTGATGCCCAGCTCCCATGCCGTGGCAGCACTCACGAAAACCTCGTTCGCGCAGTCAGCAATTACCTCCCTTTGGAAAGCCGGGACAAGGTTCGGATCAGAATCCAGGCGAAGCAAAATATGCGAATCGAGCAGCAGACGCATCGGTCACATGCCCCATTCTTTCAACTCTTCCTCACTCATCGGCGCATCGAAATCCGGCGCAATATAGGTAATGCCAAGAAGATTCTGTCCGAAGGTGCGCTTGCCTGTCATCGCCGTCTCAGCAACTACCGGCACGATCCTCATCGCCGGACGCCCTTCCCGCTCAATCAGAATCTCTTCCCCGCCTTCAGCGCGGATCAACAGTTCGGCCAGGTGTTCCCGCGCCTCGCTCAACGCCACAGAACTCGCCATCGCCGCACCTCCGTCCTGCCGACAGTATAGCCCGAAGTCCCACCGAGCTCTATCTGCAAACCCCGCCTTTCCAAACTACTCCAGACCCGCGCCCTGCTACCATTAACCGTTGAACCTAATCATGACGATCCCCACCGATTCCTCTGCTCCTATCCGCGTTCGTATTGCTCCTTCGCCCACGGGCGACCCGCACGTTGGCACCGCTTATATCGGCTTGCTCAACTTCATCTACGCCCGGCAGCGCGGGGGGCAGTTTGTGCTGCGCATCGAGGACACCGATCAGACGCGCTTTGTGGCCACCTCGGAGCAGATGATCTTCGATTCGTTGCGCTGGCTGGGGCTGGCGTGGGATGAAGGCCCCGATGTCGGCGGGCCATATGGCCCGTACCGCCAGTCGGAGCGGACGCCCATCTACCGGGAGTACGTGGAGAAGCTGCTGGCCAGCGGCCATGCGTACCGCAGCTTTGA
>Ga0302156_10002304_pt1 | contig 15745 bp, 9 predicted proteins | sample I_Bog_N3_2_FD_193503 | JGI IMG/M metagenome (GOLD analysis project Ga0302156, IMG submission 193503) | Peat permafrost microbial communities from Stordalen Mire near Abisko, Sweden - I_Bog_N3_2 | ecosystem: Environmental > Terrestrial > Soil > Wetlands > Peat | place: Sweden: Abisko, Stordalen... | reverse complement strand
AAGATCCAGGACATCGACCTCGACAAAGGCACTGCCAGCGTCAAGCTCGAACACTCGGCGTTCGTCTACGTCTACGGCAAGGTCGGGCGCAAGGTCGACTATATGTTCACCGGCTGGTTCGCCGGCGCCATGGACCAGATCCTGGCCGCACGCGGCAGCGCGATCCGTACGGTTGCCGAGCAAGTCTACGGTGGCTCCGAAGAAGGTCACGACGACGGCTTGTTCACCGTCAAGCCGTTGTAAGTCGAGGATCGTCCCATGGCTTTCGAAGCAATGTTCCAGCCGATCCAGATCGGCAAACTGACCATCCGCAACCGCGTGCTCAGTACCGCCCACGCCGAGGTGTATGCCACCGACGGCGGGATGACCACCGAACGTTATATCCGTTACTACGAAGAGAAAGCCAAGGGCGGTATCGGCCTGGCAATCTGCGGCGGTTCGTCCGTGGTCGCCATCGACAGCCCGCAGGAATGGTGGAGCTCGGTGAACCTGTCCACCGACCGCATCATCCCGCATTTCCAGAACCTGGCCGACGCCATGCACAAGCATGGCGCCAAGATCATGATCCAGATTACCCACATGGGTCGGCGTTCGCGTTGGGACGGCTTCAACTGGCCGACCCTGATGTCGCCCTCGGGCGTGCGTGAGCCGGTGCACCGTGCCACCTGCAAGACCATCGAGCCGGAAGAGATCTGGCGGGTGATCGGCAACTACGCCCAGGCCGCGCGCCGGGCCAAGGAAGGCGGCCTCGACGGCGTCGAACTGTCCGCCGTGCACCAGCACATGATCGACCAGTTCTGGAGCCCACGGGTCAACAAGCGCACCGACGAATGGGGCGGTACCTTCGAAGGCCGGATGAAGTTCGGCCTGGAAGTGCTCAAGGCCGTGCGCAAGGAAGTCGGCGACGACTTCTGCGTCGGCATGCGTATCTGTGGTGACGAATTCCACCCGGACGGCCTGTCCCACGAGGACATGAAGCAGATCGCCAAGTATTACGACGACACCGGCATGCTCGATTTCCTCGGTGTGGTCGGCTCGGGTTGCGACACCCACAACACCCTGGCCAACGTGATTCCGAACATGAGCTTCCCGCCGGAGCCGTTCCTGCACCTGGCGGCCGGGATCAAGGAAGTGGTCAAGGTCCCGGTGCTGCACGCGCAGAACATCAAGGACCCGAACCAGGCCACCCGTATCCTCGAAGGCGGTTATGTCGACATGGTCGGCATGACCCGCGCGCATATCGCCGACCCGCACCTGATCGCCAAGATCAAGATGGGCCAGATCGACCAGATCAAGCAGTGCGTCGGCGCCAACTACTGCATCGACCGCCAGTACCAGGGCCTGGACGTACTCTGCATCCAGAACGCCGCGACCTCCCGTGAATACATGGGCGTGCCGCACATCATCGAGAAATCCACCGGGGTCAAGCGCAAGGTGGTGATCGTCGGTGCCGGTCCTGCCGGGATGGAGGCCGCGCGCGTGGCCGCCGAACGTGGGCACGATGTGACCCTGTTCGAGAAGAAGGACGCCATTGGCGGGCAGATCACCACGGCTTCGAAAGCGCCGCAGCGTGACCAGATCGCCGGTATCACCCGCTGGTTCCAGCTGGAGCTGGCGCGTCTGAAGGTCGACCTGCGTCTGGGTACCGCCGCCGATGCCGCGACTATCCTCGATCTGCGTCCGGATATCGTGGTGCTGGCCGTCGGCGGGCACCCGAACCTGGAGCAGAACGAACACTGGGGCGCCGCCGAAGGGCTGGTGGTCAGCAGCTGGGACGTGCTCGATGGCAAGGTTGCACCGGGCAAGAACGTGCTGGTCTACGACACCATCTGCGAGTTCACCGGCATGTCGGTGGCCGACTTCCTCGCCGACAAGGGCAGCCAGGTGGAAATCGTCACCGACGATATCAAGCCGGGCGTGGCGATTGGCGGTACGTCGTTCCCGACCTACTACCGCAGCATGTACCCGAAAGAAGTGATCATGACCGGCGACATGATGCTGGAAAAGGTCTATCGCGAGGGCGACAAGCTGGTGGCGGTGCTGGAGAACGAATACACCGGCGCCAAGGAGGAGCGGGTGGTCGACCAGGTGGTGGTGGAGAACGGCGTGCGTCCGGACGAGGAAATCTACTACGGGCTCAAGGAAGGTTCGCGCAACAAGGGCCAGATCGACGTCGAAGCCCTGTTCGCGATCAAGCCGCAGCCTTCGCTGAGCGAGGCGGGTGACGGTTACCTGCTGTTCCGCATCGGCGACTGTGTGGCCCAGCGCAACACGCACGCGGCGATCTATGACGCGTTGCGTCTGTGCAAGGATTTCTAACGGCATCACACCATCACCTGTGGTGAAGGGGCAGGTCCATCAGTTAGGAAATGGGATATCGAAAACGCCACATAACCTTGTAGGAGCAGGGCTTGCCCGCGAAGCTTTTAGCGGTCTCAAGGGCCCCTTCGCTGGCAAGCCATGCTCCTACAGGGACGGTGTTCGGCCTTAACTGAGCGGTATTTGGGAGATCCCCTTAGCCACAAGTAGGTGCATCGCTTTCACCGGCATGCATATGAACCCTTGCAAGACCCGAGGTCTTTGGGAGCTGCACCATGTTGAACACCCTTCTTCCCATCCTGCTGTTTGCCGCCCTGGGCCTTGCCGTCCTTGGCGCGCTGCGGCGGGTAGCCATGTGGCGTCGCGGCCGACCGTCGAAAGTCGATCTGCTCGGCGGCCTTTTCGCCATGCCCAAGCGTTACATGGTCGACCTGCACCACGTGGTGGCGCGGGACAAATACATCGCCAATACCCACGTCGCCACGGCCGGCGGCGCGGTGGCGTCCATTGTGCTGGCGATCCTGGTGCACGGCTTCGGCCTGCATAACCGCATCCTCGGCTATGCCTTGCTGCTGATGTCGGCAGTGATGTTTGTCGGTGCGATCTTTGTTTACCTGCGCCGCCGCAACCCGCCCAGCCGTTTGTCGAAAGGCCCGTGGATGCGCCTGCCGAAAAGCCTGCTGGCGTTCTCGGCGTCGTTCTTCCTGGTGACCCTGCCGGTGGCCGGCATTCTTCCGGAAGATTTCGGCGGCTGGGTACTGGCGCTGATCCTCGGCCTCGGTGTGCTGTGGGGCGTGTCGGAGCTGTTCTTCGGCATGACCTGGGGCGGCCCGATGAAGCACGCCTTCGCCGGTGCCCTGCACCTGGCCTGGCACCGCCGTGCCGAACGCTTCGGCGGCGGTCGTTCCACCGGCCTCAAGCCGCTGGACCTGAGTGACCCGAAAGCGCCCCTGGGCGTGGAAAAACCCAAGGACTTCACCTGGAACCAACTGCTGGGCTTCGACGCCTGCGTGCAGTGCGGTAAATGTGAAGCCGCCTGCCCGGCGTTCGCCGCCGGCCAGCCGTTGAACCCGAAAAAGCTGATCCAGGACATGGTGGTCGGCCTGGCCGGCGGCACCGACGCGAATTTCGCCGGCAGCCCGTATCCAGGCAAAGCCATCGGCGAGCATTCGGGCAACCCGCACCAGCCGATCGTCAATGGCCTGGTGGACGCCGAGACCCTGTGGTCCTGCACCACCTGCCGCGCCTGCGTCGAGGAATGCCCGATGATGATCGAGCACGTCGATGCCATCGTCGACATGCGCCGTCACCTGACCCTGGAAAAAGGCGCGACCCCGAACAAGGGCGCCGAAGTCCTGGAAAACCTGATCGCCACCGACAACCCCGGCGGTTTCGCCCCGGGCGGTCGGATGAACTGGGCGGCGGACCTGAACCTCAATCTGCTCGGTGAGAAGAAAACCACCGACGTGCTGTTCTGGGTCGGCGACGGTGCCTTCGACATGCGCAATCAGCGCACCCTGCGTGCTTTCGTCAAAGTGCTGAAGGCGGCCAAGGTCGACTTCGCGGTACTTGGCCTGGAAGAACGCGACAGCGGTGACGTGGCCCGGCGCCTGGGCGATGAAGCGACCTTCCAGCTGTTGGCCAAGCGCAATATCCAGACCCTGGCCAAGTACAGCTTCAAGCGCATCGTCACCTGCGATCCCCACAGCTTCCATGTGCTGAAAAACGAATACGGTGCCTTTGGCGGCGAGTACCTGGTGCAGCACCACAGCACCTATATGGCCGAACTGATCGGTGCCGGTGCCTTGAACCTGGGGCAGCACAAAGGCAACAGCGTGACTTATCACGATCCGTGCTACCTCGGCCGCTACAACGGCGAGTATGAAGCGCCGCGTGATGTGCTGCGGGCCCTGGGGATCGAGGTCAAGGAAATGCAGCGTTCCGGTTTCCGTTCCCGTTGCTGCGGCGGCGGTGGCGGCGCGCCGATCACCGATATTCCCGGCAAGCAGCGGATTCCCGATATGCGCATGGACGATATCCGCGAAACCGGCGCCGAACTGGTGGCGGTCGGTTGCCCGCAATGCACGGCGATGCTCGAAGGCGTGGTCGAACCGCGTCCGCTGATCAAGGACCTGGCCGAACTGGTGGCCGACGCCCTGCTTGAAGAAGCCGTGCCGAGCAAACCCGCCCCCAAGCGTGAACCCGCGGAGGTGCACTGATGAGCGATATTATCCGCCGCGACCCTCGCGCCGAGTGGATCGCCCGTAACCGCCTGCACCCGCTACACGCGGCCATGCAACCGCAGCAACAGAGCTGGATGGGGCCTAACGGCCTGGTCCGCAAGAATGTCCATGGCGTCGGTTTTATCGGCCCCAACGGCATCAAGCGCATCGACCGCAGCGGCGCCCAGCAGGGCGGGGCAACCAAGCGTTCGGCCAGCGTCGAAGTGCTACTGCCCCTGCATCAGGTGCCGCAACCGGCGTTCTATATCAGCGTGGTGCCGGACATGGTCGGCGGTCGCCTGAGCAGCCACGACCGCGACCTGCTGGGCCTGGCCCATCAGATGGCGGGCAAGGACGGTGCGGTATTGGCCGTGGTCTTTGGCGAGCACAAGGAATCCGCTTTCGAAACCGCCGGCGTCGACCGCCTGCTGGTGCTCGACGGCAACGAGTTCAGTGGTTATTCACCGGAACAACGGGTCCAGGGCCTGCGGGCTGTGGATAACCAGTTCAATCCCCGTCACTGGTTGCTGCCGGACAGCCGCAGCGGCGGTGGTGAACTGGGCCGCCGCTTGGCCGCGAGCCTGGGCGAACGTCCGGCCACGCGGGTCTGGCAGGTCAAGGGCGAGGAGTGCATCGGCCGTGCCGGTGCTGGCCTGCAGGACCTGGCGCGGCCATTGGCACGCTTGATCCTGGCTGCCGCCGAATGCGCCGAGCCGGTCAGCGAAACCCGTCATGAAGCCTTGCCCGTGGAGTTATCCACAAGCCTGGTGCGCAGCCTGCCGCGAATCGAGGATCTCGGCGCGGTGGCGGTGGACCCGGGGGCGATTCCCATGGCCGAAGCCGAATTTATTTTCTCCGGCGGCAACGGGGTCAAGGACTGGGCGCTGTTCCACGAAACGGCGGCGGCCCTGGGTGCTACCGAGGGCGCGTCGCGGGTTGCCGTGGACGATGGCTTCATGTCCCGCGACCGTCAGGTCGGCGCCAGCGGTACCTGGGTCACCGCACGGGTCTATGTGGCCGTGGGGATTTCCGGGGCGATCCAGCACCTGCAAGGCATCGGTGCCTGCGACAAGGTGGTGGCGATCAACCTCGATCCGGGTTGCGACATGATCAAGCGCGCCGACCTGTCGGTGATCGGCGAAAGCAGCGAGATCTTCCGCGCCCTGATCGCGGCGGTGACGGCATACCGCAACGGCGCCAAGCGCGATGCGGCTTAAGGTAGGGATGACGTCATGAGTACGAATGTAATCAGCCTGGTCTCCATCGGCGCCCACCCCACCTCCGGCCGCGCCCGTCGCGCCGAACAGGATGCCCGCGCGGTGGAGCTGGGGTTGCAACTGGCTGGGGATAACTTGCAGGTGGTGCATGCCGGCGATGTCTCGGAGCCGGCGCTGCGGGCTTACCTGGGCATGGGCCTGGACGAGCTGCGGGTGCTGGAACAACCGGCCGGCGCCGATGCACTGCCGGCCCTGACCGATTATCTGCGTGATGCCGGCGCCCAACTGGTACTCACCGGCAGCCAGGCGGAAACCGGCGAAGGCTCGGGCATGCTGCCGTTCCTGCTGGCGGAAAACCTCGGTTGGCCGCTGGTGGTGGGCCTGGCCGAGGTCGAGTCCATCGAAGGCGGCGTGGCCCATGTGCTGCAAGCCTTGCCACGGGGACAGCGGCGCCGCTTGAAAGTCCGCCTGCCGTTTCTCGCCACAGTGGATAACGCCGCGCCCAAGCCACGGCAAAGTGCTTACGGCCCGGCGCAACGTGGCGTGCTGCAGGCCGAGGAAGTGGAGGTGCTGGAGGATGAGTTATTCACAGGCGCCTTGCTGCAACCGGCCAAGCCACGGCCCAAGCGCTTGAAGGTGATCAAGGCCAAGAGCGGCGCCGACCGGATGAAGGCGGCCACGGCGAAGGCCAGCGGTGGCGGCGGGCAGGTGCTCAAGGGCGTCAGCGCCGAGGCCGGGGCCGATGCCATTCTCAAGCTGCTGATCGAGGAAGGCGTACTGCGTTGAAGCCCGTTCAGCGCCGCGCCGGTCGGTACAGCAGCAACAACTCACGGTAGTAGTGCCACACCTGCAACGCATAGTGCTCGCGTCCGTCGCCTTGCTCCGGCAGGGCGCCGGCGTTGTAGGCACCCACGGCCTGCCAGCCGTAACCCAACTGCTGAACGAACTGCGCCAGAATCCAGGCCCCGACCATGACACTGGTGCAGGGCTCGCTCTGGAGTTTGTGTTCGTCGATCCCAAAGGCCGCCAGGCGTTGCAGATGCCGGCTGTTGATCTGCATCAGGCCGATATCCCGGCTGCCGTCGCGGTTGGTATTGAGTGCCGCCGGGTTCATGCCCGACTCGACCTGGGCGATGGCGTAGAGCAGCAGCGGGTCGATGTGATAACGCTCGCCGGCGTCCTGAAAGCAGTTGGCCTCGGCGCTGCCGGCCATGACCAGGTAGAAGACGACGAGCAGGGTGTATGGATGGCGCATCAGGTTCCCTCGCAAAGCGTGTGGCCAAGACACCTCCATACCTCCACTGCAAGAACATGGCGCGTTGTGGACAGAGTGTAGTCGGATGCTCAAGGGCTTCATTTCCCGCAGTGTAAAACCACAAGCCTTCGCTTGACGGCCAAGTGTCCACAGAGACTGTGGGCCGGCCTGTGGATAAGGTGTTTGTGCATGGCTACAGCCCTTGCCAATCAACGTCTGTAGCCCTTCGTACGAAAAATGATCAACCTAACTGACGGTTTTTATTCGAATTTTTATGTGGATAAGGGCGTTACCGGGTCTCGCGCGAGCGCCGACTTGTTAACAAAGTCTGTTGGCGTATATGTGGATAAGATGTTTGCTGTCCTCTGTAGACCTTGTTTTATATGGCTTGTAGAGGTTTGTTCAAAAAACATCCAAATAGGCCTTTTGCGGCATTCGATCGGCCTGAAACCTTCATATCTCGCGGCTTTCAGCGGTTTTCCACAGATGGCTGGGAAAATGCCCGACTTGCACACAAAGTCTGTTGGCCTTTCTGTGGATAAGGTGTTCGCGGTCCGCCACAGGCCTCTGAAACCGTGGCCTGTAACAATATGGTTAAAAACTGATCAATGGCTGCCGGAATCGGCCTTTCTGAATAAGTCACGGATTTTATTCAGATTCTCTTGCCGTCGATGGTGCATAAACCGCGACTTGCCCACATTTGCTGTGGGTGGCTCTGTGGATAAGTTGTTCGCTAAGGGCGCAAAGCCCCGGTTCTTATAGCCCATAGTGCTATAGATCAAATTTCATACAGTTCTAAGGGTGTTTATTGACACCCCCCGGCGCAAAGTCTTCACTCATGGCACAAGGACAGAACGTTGCCGGCGTCCACGCCAGGTTCAGGGAGAACGGTTTATGGGTTCCCATTTGTCTTACCACTTGCTGCAAATCCCCATCGCCAATGCCTTGGCCAGGACCTTCATCCTGGTGCGCGGGCGTGTCCATCGTGATGCCTCCAACCAGCGTGCGCGCCTATAGCGCCTGACCCGGCGCCTGTGCGCCATCTCGATCTTCGCCTGCATGCCCGGCTTGTCTGGAGAACCCGCGTGCGCGTTGGTTTGTTGCATCACCGTCTGCCCCTGTAGCGGCAACCGCAGAGTTGCCCGACCTAGCCTGATAGAGGAAATAGCCATGCCACGGATTTCGACATCCATCAGTGAGATCAAGGAACGCTACGACGTCATCGTGATCGGTTCCGGCTACGGCGGTGGTATCGCCGCGTCGCGGCTGGCGCGGGCCGGGAAAAGTGTCTGCCTGCTGGAGCGCGGGCGCGAGATCCAGCCAGGGGAATACCCCAACACCATGATCGCGGCGACGGAGGAGTTGCAGGTGCATGACCCGGACGGCCATATCGGCTCGCGTACCGGCTTGTTCGACCTGCACGTCAATGCCCAGCAGAACGTGGTGGTCGGTTGCGGCCTGGGCGGCACCTCGCTGATCAATGCCAATGTGTCCCTGGAACCGGAGCCGGGGGTCTTCGATGACCCGCGCTGGCCCCAGGCGGTGCGTGAACACCGGGACACACTGCTCGCCGAAGGTTATGCGCGGGCCCGGGAAATGCTCAAGCCCAATCCGTATCCGGCCTCCGGACCGAAATTGCCGAAGCTGGACGCGAATCGCAAGTCGGCGGACTTCCTCGAGGAGAAAGCGCATTTCTATACACCGCCGATCAACGTCACCTTCGACAAGCTGCCGAACAACCTCAACCATGTCGGCGTCGAACAGCTGCCGTGCAACCAGTGCGGCGACTGCGTCTCGGGCTGTAACAACAAGGCCAAGAACACCACCCTGATGAACTACCTGCCGGATGCCTGGAACCATGGCGCGGAGATTTTCTGCCAGGCCGAGGTGCGGCACCTGGAACGCGACGGTGACGGTTGGATCGTGCACTTCCAGTACCTGGACAGCGGCCGGGAAAAATTCTCGGCACCGACCCTGTTCGTCAAAGCCAACATCGTGGTGGTCTCCGCCGGCACCCTGGGCTCCACGGAGATCCTCCTGCGCTCGCGCAGCAAGGGCGTGCCGATGTCCGACCAGCTCGGTGAAAACATGAGCGGCAACGGCGATATCCTCGGTTTCGGCCACAACTGCGAACAGACCATCAACGGCATCGGTTTCGGCGCCCATTCGGCCAAGGAGATGGAGCCGGTCGGGCCGTGCATCACCTCGGTCATTGATATGCGCACCGAAGGTGACTGGCGCAGCCGCATGGTGATCGAAGAGGGCTCGATCCCGGGCGCGCTGGGGCGGCCGATGGTGCCGGCCATGGCCGGGTTTGCCGGGATGATCGGCGAGGCCACCGACAAGGGTGTCAGCGCCCAACTGCACTACAAGGCCCGTGAGGCCGAGAGCTTTCTGCGTGGTCCGTATTACGGCGCGCTGCACAATATGCAGACCTACCTGATCATGAGCCATGACGACGGCAAGGGCCGCATGCTGCTGGATGACAAGGACCAGTTGCGCATCGACTGGCCGGGCGTGGGCGAGCAGGAAAACTTCAAGCTCGGCAACGAGCGCCTGCACCAGTCGACCAGGGCCCTGGGCGGGGTCTGGGTGCCGAACCCGATCTGGACCAAGCTGCTCAAGCACAGCATTGTTTCGGTGCACCCGCTGGGTGGCTGCGTGATGGGCGAAAATGCCGCGCAAGGTGTGGTCAATCACAAAGGCCAGGTGTTCAGCGGGACCTACGGCGATGCGGTCTATCCGGGGCTGTATGTGACCGACGGCGCGGTGATTCCGACTTCCCTGGCGGTCAATCCGCTGCTGACCATTTCGGCGGTCAGCGAGCGCAACATGGGCCTGCTGGCCGCCGATCGCGGTTGGGTCATCGACTACCGGCTGCCCTCGGCACCGCGCAAGCCGGTAGCGCCACCGACCCTGGGGGTGCAGTTCACCGAAACCATGAAGGGCTATTTTTCCAGGGACTTCACCCAACCCCAGGGCACCGACCTGGCGGTCTACCAGGCCGCGGCCAAGAGCGGCGAGGCGCAGAACTCGCCCATCGAATTCACCCTGACCATCACCGGCAACGACCTCAATCGCCTGATCAAGGAGCCTGAGCATGCCGCGACCCTGGTCGGCACCCTCAATGCCCCGGCGCTGTCGCCTTATCCGCTGACGGCCAGCAATGGTGTGTTCAACCTGTTCGAGCAGTACCAGGAACAGGTCGGCGTGCGGCATATGAACTACGACATGAAGCTGACTGCCGAGGACGGTCGCGACTATTACTTCAGCGCCTTCAAGACCGTGCCCGAAGACAACGGCGTGCTGAATATCTGGCCGGACACCAGCACCCTTTACGTCACGCTCTACCAAGGCCCGGACAAGACCGGCGCGGTGATCGGCTCCGGGGTCATGCATATCAAGCCCGCTGACTTCGCCAAGCAGATGACCACCATGAAGGTGCTCAATGCCCGCAACGAGCGCGAGCGCATCGAAGCCCTGGCGCGTTTCGGCAAGTTCTTCGCCGGGATTCTCTGGGAAAGCTACGGCGGGGTGTTTGCCGGGGATATCTACTTCAACCCGGATGCGCCACCCCGGCACAAACGGCCGCTGGATGCACCGGTGCCGACCGTGCATTTCTTCGAGACCGAGGACCAGGTCCAGCTGCGCCTGACCCGTTACCAGGCCGGCAGCAAAGGCCCGGTGATGCTGGTGCATGGCTTGGGCGTGGGCTCGAATATCTTCTCCACCGATACCATCCAGACCAACCTGCTGGAGTACCTGTGCAAGCACGGCTATGACGTCTGGCTGCTGGATTTCCGGGTCAGCATCCTGTTGCCGGCGAGCAAGCACGAGTGGAACGGCGACCAGATCGCCCAGTACGACTACAAGGCGGCCATCGCGCAGATTCGCCAGGCCACCGGTGCCCGCGACGTGCAGTGCGTGGTGCATTGCTATGGCGCCACGACCTTTTTCATGTCGATGCTGGCTGGGCTGCAGGACGTGCGTTCGGTGGTCTGCTCGCAGATTGCCGCGGACACGGTAGTGGCCACGGCGACCGGGATCAAGGCCGGCCTGCACCTGCCGGGAGCGCTGGATGCAGTGGGTATCAAGTCGCTGACCGCCTATGCCGACAGCAAGGAGAGCTGGTTCAACAAGCTCTATGACAAGGCCCTCAACGTCTATGCGCGGATCGAGGCCCAGGGTTATTGCACCAACCCGGTCTGTCACCGGATCACCTTCATGTATGCCTCGCTGTACCGTCACGACACCCTCAACGAAACCCTGCACGACAACCTGCATGAGCTGTTCGGCCAATCGAATATCCAGACCTTCGAGCACCTGGCGCTGATCTGTCGCAAGGGGCATCTGGTGGACTTCAAGGGCAACGATGTCTACATGCCGCATTTCAGCCGGCTGCAATTGCCGATCTGTTTTATCAGCGGTGCCGACAACCAGTGCTATTTGCCGCAGAGCACGGAGAAGACCTACGACCGCCTGGTCGAGCTGCATGGCCCCGAGTTGTTCAGCCGCCATGTGGTGCCGGGTTACGGCCATATCGACTGCATGTTCGGCAAGAACGCGGTGGTCGATGTGTATCCGCTGATCCTTGAACATCTGGAGAAAACCGCGCTGGGCTGATGCGCAGCGGTCTCGAAAACGCCGCCACACCTGTAGGAGCCGGCTTGCTGGCGATGAGGCCCGTAAGCCTTGCATCGATCTTGCGGACGCCATCGCCGGCAAGCCAGCTCCCACGAGGACCGTGATCGGCCGGTAAAAACGGATTGGCAAGGAAGGGTGATATGGACAATTACATCCGCTGGTTTCAACGCTTTATCTGGATAGGCATCGTGATGAACATGGTGTTCGCACTGCCTGCCCTGTTCGCCCCGGCGCTGCTGACCTCGGTGGTCGGCCTGCCGCCGGTGCTCTCGGACCCCTGGCTGGAAAACGCCGGCATGCTGCTGGTGGGGATCAGCCTGTTCTACATGCCGTCGGGCTTCAACGCCCCGCGCTTCGTGATCCACTCCTGGTTATGCGTCTTGAGCCGGCTGGTCGCCGTGGCGTTCTGGATCTACCTGATCGACACCAGCACCACCCCCACGGTGTTCGTGCCCATGCTCTACGGCGACCTGAGCATGTTCCTGATCCTGGGCGTCACGCTCTTCATGGGCAGCACGCCGGCCCACCGGCCCTGGGCCTTGCTGGTCGATGGCTGGCATGCCTGGTGCCAGGGTTGGGAAGCCCGCTGGCATCGCCACGGCTTTCGGGTCGGCCTGCTGATCACCCTGCTGGTGCTGGGTTTTATCGGCTACGAAACCTGGTACAACATGCTGCGGGTGGTGCCCGAAGAGAAATTCGCCTCCGACGAAGACCACTTCAAGTACGCCGCCATCGGCCTGGGCATCGAGGCGCGGATCCCCTATTACCTGTTTGCCGTACTGCCGCAGATGTGCCCGGAAAAAATGCCCAAGCCCGGCGGCTGGGAAGCGTTCGGCTTCCTCTATGAAAACGGCCGCGACCTGCCCATCGGCATGGCCAAGCGGCAGATCGGCTACCCGACCGTGGAACCCAACTGCGCGCTGTGCCATACCGGCTCCTACCGTGCCTCGCCGAGCGATGTGGCCAAGACGATCGCCACCGCGCCGGCCAATACCCTGCAACTGCAAGCCTTCCAGTGGTTCGCCTACGATTGCGCCAGCGACCCGAAATTCACCACCGATGCGGTGATGACGGCGATCAACGCCAAGTTCCAATTGGGCTTTTTCGAGCGCCTGTACAACCGCTACCTGATCATCCCCATGGCCAAGACCGCGCTGCTCAAGCAGAAGCAGGCCTACGCCTGGCAGAAACTGCGGCCGGCACAGGGGCCGGGGCGCACCGACACCTTCAACCCGACCAAGATGGTGGTCTTCGGTTTCCCGGATGATTCGACCATCGGCACTGTCGATCTGCCGCAGATCTGGAACCAGAAACCGCGCGAATCGCTGTACCTGCACTGGGACGGCAACAACAACGATATCCACGAACGCAACTACGCCGCGGCCATGGCGGTGGGCGCGACACCGCAGTCGGTGCTGCCGGAGAGTTTCAATCGGGTCACCCACTGGCTGCTCGGCACCAAGCCGCCGGCCTGGCCGTTCGCCCTGGATCAGGCGCGGGTGGCCCAGGGCAAACCGCTCTGGGACAACAACTGTGCGGGCTGCCATGAGTTCGGCAAGGCCGACACCGGCCAGGTCACCACCCAAATCGACCAACTGGGCACCGACCCCCATCGCCTGGATTCCTTCACCGTCGGCCTGGTGCAGGCGTTCCATGGCTTCAAGAAACCGCCTTTCGATTTCAACGCCTACCGCAAGACCCAGAGCTACAGCAACACCCCCACCGACGGCATCTGGATGCGTGCGCCGTACCTGCACAACGGTTCGGTGCCGAGCCTGTGGGACCTGTTGCAGACACCGGACAAACGGCCCGTGGTGTTCAACACCGGCTCGGATGTCTACGACCCGGTCAAGGTCGGGTTCGTCACCAGCGGCGCACTGGTCCAGGCGCCGACGTACTTCCGGTATGACACACGCCTGGAAGGCAACCACAACAGTGGTCATCTGTACGGGACCCAACTGACCGACGCCGAGAAATGGGCGCTGATCGAATTCATGAAGACGTTGTAGGGAGAGCGCCATGAACTTGCCTCACTTGGAACATGAACTTGCGAAAATCCGCGTCCGCCTCAGTGGCCTGAAAGCCCGGTTGGAGTTGTCCTGGCAAAAGCTCGTCAGCGATATCGAGCCGGAGGAGTTCCAGGCCATCCAGGCGTTGTTGCAACGCGGGCATGACCAGGCCCAATACGTGCTGGACCACGGCGAGCTGCCAACGGACGAGCCGACAGTGCCGTGGGAGCTGTCCCATGGCTTGTCGATCCTGCATATGGGCAACGCCAAGGCCTTGCCGACCTCGGAGTCGCAACTGCAGACCCGGGTGCTCAAGGACGGTACGTTGCTGGGCTGTCGCAAATGGGAGTTGCTGGACCTGTTGTGGAGCGAGGCGCTGATCAAGTGGATCGAGAACCTGCGGCGCCACGCCCCGTTCGCCACCACGCCGATGGTGATGATGATCGACAACGACGTGACCCTGGCGATTGCCGGCGATTGGGGCACCGGGCCCTTTGAAAGCCATGCCCCGGCGGTCAATGTCGCCAACCAGATGCAACTGGCCCAGGCCGATTTCACCATTCACCTGGGCGATGTCTACTACGCCGGCACCGGCTCCTCCGAGCACGTCGACATGGCCGGCTGGCCGATGGGCAAGCACGGCGCCTTCACCCTCAACTCCAACCATGAGATGTACAGCGGCGCCCACGGTTATTTCGCGGAACTCAACTCACGTTTCCCGGCGCAGCAGGGCACCAGTTACTTCGCCTTGTACAACGATGACTGGCTGATTGTCGGGCTGGATTCGGCCTATGCCTCGGCGCCGCTAGGTCTCTATATGGACGGTACCCTGAACCAGCAGCAGATCGACTGGATGAAGGGCCTGCCCAAACGCAAGAAGTTGCTGGTGCTCAGTCATCACCAGGGCTTCGATATCAGTGGGGAAAACAAGACCACGCTGTATCAGCCGGTATGTGATGCCTTGGGCCGGGTGCCGGATTATTGGTACTGGGGGCACCTGCACAACGGCATTGTGTATGCCGAGCAGGGCGGGCTGCGGGCGCGCTGCGCCGGGCACGGGGCGATTCCCTACGGCGTGACCAGCGAGCTGGATGGCAATGAGCGGGTGCTGTTTTCCGAAGTGCAGAATGCCATGGACGACGAATACCCGGAGCGGGTGCTCAATGGGTATGTGAAGGTGCGGTTGAGCGGGGAGAGTATTGTCGAGGAGTTTTTTGGCGAGGATGGGTCGGTGAGGTGGTCGTCTCACGGCTAGGTCGGTGCTGACCGGCCTATGCTTGAAATACAAACCTTGTAGGAGCCGGCTTGCTGGCGATGGCGTCCGGTTGGGCGACGCAAGGCTTACTGGCCCCATCGCCAGCAAGCCGGCTCCTACAGGATTGCGGTGTTTTCAGTACTGGTGTCAGCCGTGAACGGGAACACCCTTGAGGTACGGCGCAGGCTCCGCCCCCAGGTTGCTCAACAGCCGCTCGCTGTACCAATCCACAAAGTTGACCACGCCAAACTCATAGGTCTTCGAGTACGGCCCCGGCTGGTAGGCCGTGGAGTTGATGCCGCGCTGGTTTTCTTCCGCCAGGCGACGGTCCTGGTCGTTGGTCGCGTCCCAGACTTCACGCATGCGCGCCACGTCATAGTCCACGCCCTCCACCGCATCCTTGTGCACCAGCCACTTGGTGGTGACCATGGTTTCCTGGGCGCTGATCGGCCACACGGTGAACACGATGATGTGGTCGCCCATGCAGTGGTTCCACGAATGCGGCAGGTGCAGGATACGCATCGAACCCAGGTCCGGGTTCTTGATCCGGCCCATCAGTTTCTTGCAGCCCTGCTGGCCGTCCATGGTCATGGACACGGTGCCCTTGAGCAGCGGCATGCGCACGATACGGTTTCGCAGGCCGAAGCTGGCGTGGGCGTAAGGGATCTTTTCGGCTTCCCAGGCCACGGTGCATTCGGCCACGTGGTCCTTGAATTTCTGGTCGGCCCGCGGGTCGGTGACGTCGTCCCATTCCAGCAGGGTCTTCAGCAGTTCCGGGTGGGAGCCGCCGCAGTGGTAGCACTCGCGGTTGTTCTCCAGCACCA
>Ga0302156_10002295_pt1 | contig 15766 bp, 16 predicted proteins | sample I_Bog_N3_2_FD_193503 | JGI IMG/M metagenome (GOLD analysis project Ga0302156, IMG submission 193503) | Peat permafrost microbial communities from Stordalen Mire near Abisko, Sweden - I_Bog_N3_2 | ecosystem: Environmental > Terrestrial > Soil > Wetlands > Peat | place: Sweden: Abisko, Stordalen... | reverse complement strand
TGCCCGTGAAGTTGGTGAAATACGTCAGTCCTTGTCGGAGCCAAAGGCTTGAGGCGGATTTGGCGAGCGCGGTGTTGGAGACCAACAATCCGAAATACGCGATTCGAAAGAGCTCGCTCGCGAGAGGTATGCCGATCAACGCAAGCAAAAGGAGGAGCCTACGAGAACGTCGCTCTCGATTATCATTCCGCGTCTGCAACATGAACAAGACGACGCCGAATGAAAGCGTGAATAGAGCCATGTCGGGTCGAATCGTGAAGCCCAGCGAGACGACGAGCGCGGCGGTGATGATTCCCTTGTTCTGATGCAAGAAACATCGTACGAGTAGCCACCAACTCAGTCCCAGCCAACCGAAGATGAGACCCGTCTCCAGTCCCGATGTCGCGAACATCCACACACCCGCCACGCAGGATGCACACACGAGGCCAACCGGGAAGATTGATCTTGAGGTCCGGTGTTCGGCGAGATTGATCGTGCCAAGGCCCGCGAACCAAAACCCTGCACCGGTGAAGAAAAGACCTAGCAGTACGGACCACCACTCCACGTCGATGAATCGCAGTGGCCCCGAGAAGACAGTCAGCAAGAAAACCCAGAGGGGATCGGAATACGCTTCAATCCTCTCGCCGGGATTGTACACGGGCCCGTAGCCACTGAGAATATTGTGCACCACCCGAAAGTCGATGAACGCGTCGTCAGACACCCAGCGGTATCCCCAACCTCCAACGAGGACGATGACCGTCGGAAGCAGGATCAAAAGGTATTTGAGGGTGCGCCGTCGATCACTGAACATATCAGCGCATGTTTAACAGATTCGGTTGCGCCAGCAGCCGTCATTGCGTGAGATGGATTTCGAGCCATTTCGAAGTAACTGTAAGGAATGACAGTTTGGTCTCAACGTTCAAAGCAAAGACCCTGAACTCGTAGAGTTGTGAATCTATTCCTTGGTAGCCAACGAAGGGAATAAAGGGCACCTCGGGAATCTTCGAGATGGCTTGGGCCGATTGTGGTCGCGCGACCTTTGCGCACGGAGAATCAAGGGCAGTCCCCGAGCCACGCTTAAATGGGCGTCGCGTCGGCACCCACGCGATGGTCGACCAGCCGCACTTCATTTCGCGAGGCGGATTTAGGGGAGTATCGGCTTGCTGAAGGGTTGCTGACGCGACGTCGTCATACAGAAGGCAACATTGTTTCGGCGCACCCAAACGAGTTGCTTGACAGGCAAGTGGTAATGGAACGCCGGTTCAGTGGGAAAATTGGCTCCGAATTTGGAACAGAGAATTGGTCCATGTGCTACATTGTCGCACATGGAAATAGGTGTGCGAGAACTTCGTAATCAGACCAGTCAAATCATTGACGCCGTCCGTGCCGGGGAACGAGTTGTTCTCACCGTGCGCGGCGAAGCCGTCGCCGACATTGTGCCGCACGCACAAAGATCCCGTTGGGTGGCGGGAAAGAACCTGCGTCGCAGTTTGATCGAGTGGGCCGCCGACCCAGCATTAAGCACTGACCTTGATGCAATCGCCGGCCAAACCTTGGACGAACTTTGAGCGAATCGTCTGGACTTCTTGATACTTCGGTATTCATAGCGCGAGAATCCGGTCGACTTCTCGGCGAACTTCCCGACCGAGTCACCGTGTCAGTGGTGACAATTGGCGAACTTGAACTTGGTGTCTTGGTTGCTGCGGACAACGCGTCGCGAGGGAAGCGGGCTGGAACCTTGGCATTGGCTCGTACGATTGTTCCACTGCCCATCAGTGAGTCCGTCATGACGGCTTGGGCCCGCCTCGTTTTCGATTGTCGCCGCGATGGCGTACATCGAACCGTCAAACTTGCTGATGCACTCATTGCCGCCACGGCAATCGATCTCGGATTGCCAGTGGTGACGCAAGATGAAGATTACGACCAGATGGCCAAGGCTCATACACAACTTCGGGTCCTCAAGGTTTAGCCATCAGTGGCCTCCGTCTTCTTCAACGAAGTCGACAGGTGAAATGTTCATCACGTTACGACCGATGTCATCCAAGCTTGCGCCTCAATGGTCAAACGGCGGATAATTGTCCTGTGAGGACTGAGAGGAGTGCCACCAGTGAGTGATTTCTCGGCTCAGTTGGCGGAAGTCGTCGAACGCTTTACTCATGACGCTACCGACGTTGACCACGCCGATGCGATTCCTCGAACGCACTTCGATCAACTCGCGGCGCTGGGTCTGTTTGGTGCCTTTGCTCCCATCGACATGGGTGGGCTCGAATTCAGTCTCGCTGAACTTTGTGACTGTGTCGAGTTGTTGGCTTCGGCGTGTCTAGCCAGCACCTTCGTGTGGATCCAGCATTTTCGTCTGCTCGCGGCGGCGCTGGATCCCTCAGCCCCGGGAATCGTGGCTGACCTGCGCCGCGAGATCGTACGCGGCCAAGTTAGAGGCGGTGTTGCTCTCACCGGATCACAACCGGGACCCGCCCGATTGAAGGCCACGCCGACACGCGAAGGGTGGTCACTGGATGGTGAGGCGCCGTGGGTGAGCGGCTGGGGACTCGTGGACCACCTCGTCGTCGCCGCGCGCGGGCCTGAGGATACCGTGGTGACGCTCCTGCTCGATGCCCGTGACCAGCCGGGCCTCGTCGCTACTCGACACCAACTTGCAGCGCTCAACGCCACCGCGACGGTGAAATTGACGTTCGCAGCAATGTTGGTGGAAGCTGACCGCGTGCTCGGTCAAGTTCTCTATGATCCGACACATGAGCTCCCGGAAGGTCTTCGCGTCAACGGATCTCTGGCACTCGGTGTAACGCGTCGATGCCTTAACGTCATTGGACCGTCGCGACTCGACCACGAGCTGCGCGAAGCGCGCAACGCACTCGATGGTGCAAACGCGGAGACGATGCCCCTCGCCCGTGCGCAAGCCTGCGAGTTAGCGGTGCGCGCGTCAAACTCGCTGGCGGTCCATCAGGGGAGTTCGTCGGTGCTCGAAGCAAGCATCGCCGAGCGAACGGGTCGCGAGGCGCAAGTCCTACTCACTTTCGGTTCGCGTCCAGCGATTCGACGCGAGTTACTCGAGCGTTTCGGCGCGGGAACCGCCTAGCCCTTTCGCCGGCATTCGGGCGTTAGCCCAAACCAGACTGCGTCGTTGTGGTGGTTCCAAGCAGCGTTGTTGATGTCGTGGTCGTCGTTGCGGGGATGGTCGTCGTGGTAGTTGAAACAGCTGCTGATTGCCCAAGTTCCTTGAGAGCCTGAGACCAGGTGAAGACGACCCCCGAAGTTGGTTTCGCCGCGAACCAGGAGAACTCCATGGCTAACGAATAGCCCAACCTTGGATTGAGGGCCGCGCCAGCGCCCATGACCAGGACTGCTTGCCTCTTCGAAGCGAGCGAGGTCGGGCGAAGTTCGAGGATCGCATTGCGATGGTCCCAACAACCGGGCGCACCTTGTTGTGAACAGAAGTAGTTCGTCCACCCGTGGTAGGGAGGGGGACCGTCTTCGTACATCCAGCCCCAGTCCGCTTGGAACGCCGCCTGAGTTCGTGCGGTGCCCGCAGTGGACCAGATGACGTGATAATCGTAGGGCCACCTTGGCGGTGGCGACGGGTCGCGACGCAGTTGCGCACCCTCCAGCGAGACCCTATTGAGTGTGGAGATAAGCGCGTAGCCAGGTTGCTCGCCTCGGCTGATTCGTTCGAGATTGACGAGTACGAATAACTGTTCGGGGACCGTCAGTGCGTCATATCTCGAGAGATTTATGGACAAGGGACCGAGCCCTTCTTCCGCGGAGCGGGCGTCGTTGATAAGTGTCAGCGCGGGCAGTCCTGGACCGCTTGGTGGATCAAAATTGGTAGGCGGCGTATTTGGAGGGAGAATCACCCCGGAGCCAGAAGAGCCCGCGACACTCGAAAAACTGGTCATGAGCGACAAAATGGCGACAAATACGAGCACATTACGATTTCTCACATCTCTTGCTTACTATTTGGCATGCGTCAAGGCAAGCGCATCTTTGTTACTGGGCGCCACTGCCAGTACCTGGCGAATTCTTCGAGCTAAAGAGCGAGTGTTCTTTGGTGAGCCTCAGTCGGTCCCAATCGTGTTGGAGGTGACACCCTCGGCACTCACGTAGTCACTGCCATTCGACTCCGTGTCATAGCACGTGTTCGTGGTCAGTGTCTCGGTGCTGGACGTCAACGCAGCGGAGTAGGGGCCGTAGTTGGTGCCCTCATCGACGCAGTACCAAGTGGCCGTTCCTATCGGGAAGTTCGAGAAGGTGATACTCATCCAGTTGCCGGAGGGCGCCGGGTTGGTCCCCCAACTAACTGAGATCGACGGAGAGGAAGTTCCTCCCACACTGCCGCCGAGACCTGCGGTACTAATCGTGGTCGTTGGAGCGCTCGTTGGCACAGGTCCAACGTTGATCCCAGGAAGATCGGGTAAGAGTTCTGCCAGCAAGCGGCCTTCGGCGGCGTTGCCCAACTCAGACGGATGAAACGACCTTCGCAAGTCCGAAGGCACGACGCCATTGAGCCAAGGAGGACCCGATCCGCAAAGATTGTGTCGTTTTCCTACCGAGGGTTCAAAGAGATTCTGGTTGGTCGAAGAGATTGACTTGGAACCCGAATTCGATCCTGAGTTCACGTCGAGGAAGGTCAAGGTCACGCCGTTGGGATGTTCGGCGTTAACCGCTTGGACGTCGGAACTGATTGAAGCGTTTAGGTCGCCGGCGTCGCCGCGAATCTGTGTCGCATCGCTGGTCCCGAGGTAATCACACGTTCCTAAGTGTCGCAGACGTGGAGGCCAGAGTCTCGGTAGTTCAACGATGTCGGGATAACCAAGAACAACTATGTTGCCGCCAGGTTCGACGACATCGTTGGCGACCTTCGTGAGAAAGGTCTCGTACGCCGTCGTCAATTTCCGAGCGATCAGTTTTCGAACATAGGAATCGGAAGGGCAACTGTGTCCCGGATCCGGTGGAGCGACTCGTGGAGAACCCGCGACACATTGGGTCACAATGCCTGCAAAATCAACGTTATTGCCGCCAAAAGTGAACGTCACAAGATCAAACCGGCCCAGGGCGCTCGTCCATTCGGGCTGACCGGCCGCATCGGCAAGTCGAAGGAAATCTGCTGAAGTAGCACCAGAGCACGCCACGAAAGTTGGTTCATCGAGTCCGGGAACCGATGATCCCAGATCCTCGTAGGCGTGCTGCGGGTACGCCATTGAATTCGTGGTCGTCCCCGCTTGATCACAAAGCCCAGAGGTATTTGCGAGACCCGCCCCCGCCGAATATGAATCGCCCGCGGCGAGCCAGGTGATCGGGGCACTCGATGAATGTGACTGGCCGGTAGCAGACGCGCTGGAGGAAAACCCTACAACCGCAGACAACGCAAGGGCGAACAAAATCCTTCGAGACAGCGACATTCCCTGACTATATCTTTGTGGGCCTGAATTCATGATTGCCATGAAGGGGACGCTGCGTCCATCGGTGATGACGATCACGTTTCTCGTATGGCATCATCGCAATCGTCGAGTGTTGCGTCGATTTCAACCTCCGACTTCATGTCGGGGCGTTTCTGTTATGCGCACTTGTGGAGCATTGGCACATTCGAGCTCAGAGGTAGAGCGTGACAAATGATTGTTGACCATTGAGCGACACGAGGCGAATGTCGTCGCCGGGAAGGCACCGTCGGCGATTCATCTGCGCCGTCATCAAGATTTAACCTCCTACTTACATGTTGAGAGGTATGTGGCCGCTTCATCCGAGGCAGTCAAAATCAATGAACAAGACGACAGTTCGGTTTTCGACTCGACTCGAATCAATTGTCACGGGCGCACGAAGGCAATTGGCGATTGGTGGGCCTCAGGGTCATGGCGTCTTCGAAATGAGGCCGAATTCATCGTGCAATAATTCGCCGTTTGGTTTACTCTGGTGCCCAGTAGGCGTGATTGGCGCCCGTGGTTGGTAGTTGATCAAAGTAGGGCGACTGACGATCAAAGGGGGCACGAGCATGAGTCCGAACAGCCGTGAGGTCCGTCAGCGTCAGCAACAAAAGACCCACTGGTTCCGGAAGCTCCCCAGACACACCGGTGAACCTGCCGATCGTTGGCTCACGCTCCTGCCAACTTTCTCTCTCTTGGGAATCATTGCGCTCGCGATTTACGCCTTCTCCCTACATAACTCCTGGGCCGTCCTTGGCTACGGCGTCGTCGTCGCTGTCTCGTCGACTCTGGCCGGAGGGCTGGTCGGTGTGCTTTTCGGGATCCCTAGGTCGGTGGAGGGATCGCAGAATCAGAAGCCAACCGACGGCTACGTAGGCAACACAAACTTGGAACAGGTTTCGGACTGGCTTACGAAGATTTTGGTTGGCGTAGGGCTGGTACAACTGGGCCATGCTCCGGACGCCTTAAAACATCTCGCCAATTCAATGAAGTCCGGATTCGGCGCGAGCACGTCAAGTGCGAGTTTCGGACTGGCGTTGTCGTTGACCTTCGCTATCGGAGGCTTCCTTTACTTCTACCTCTGGAGCCGAATCTTCCTCTTCATCGACCTTCCAAGGTCGAAGAGTTCGAGTAGCGAAACCGCCGATTCGTCGAAGGCAGCTACACCAGTCGCGAAAACTGCAAGGAGTCAACGCAGATCGTAAGCATTTCTTACGACGACTGATGCTGGAGCGGAGTTATTGGCAGGGCTCGTGTGAAAGTTTCGCCTTGGCGACGGCGTACTGAAAGCTAATTGAAAAACAGCAGCGATCATTGGCCTTGCGTTCGGCAACTGCTTGCTCGGCATGCTGGAAGAACACCGTCACAGCTACCACCACTACCGACCACGCAGTGTCTTTGATTATCAGACTCCCGTTGAATTCGTCACCTAGTGGTGCGAGGAGAACACTGCGCTAATCTCAAAAGAGGTGGACCGATGAACGGGGTGCTCGACAGATTGAGTGGATACTCGACTCTTCGGATTCGAGAGGATCGTGCATCTTGAACTCGCAAAGGACTGGGGTTAGCCCGCTGTGGTGAGTAATTCTGAGGATCCTCGATGGCCTTCAAGCGGTTCGCTGCTGCGGGCGGCGACAACTACGGGGCGGCGCAACGTCGGACTGCTCGGAGTCTCCACCTACGTCAAGTCGGTCAGCCCTCGTTCGTCGACCGGCACGCCGAACGCGGTTCGCGTGGCGCTCGAACGCTTCTCGACGTGGTCCTATAGCGACCATGTCGATCTGGCCGATGTGGTGTGCGTCGTGGACTACGGCGACGTGCTCGAGCCCGATGGCGAAGGCGGCTACGAGCGAGTCGGTGCCGCGGTGGCGACGTTTGATGACCAACTAGAGCTGTGCATCGTGCTCGGCGGTGACAACGCTGCGACGTGGTACGCAATGTCCACGTTGGCCGGCGCGGACCTTTCGCACTACGGACTCATCACTCTCGATGCCCACTTGGACCTTCGCGACGGCGAGTCCAACGGCTCACCGGTCCGGCAACTGCTCGAAGCAGGTCTTCCGGGTGAGCACGTGGTACAGATCGGTTTGGCCGATTTCTCGAATTCGTCCTTCTACGCGAAGCGAGCCCACGATGCTGGCATCACGGTGATCACACGTGACGAATTGCGCGATGAGCGTATTGAAGACGCTGCGCGCCGCGCGCTCGACATTGCGGGCGCCGACGGACGACCGATCTACGTGGATATCGATATGGACGCCGCCGACCGCTCGGTCGTGCCGGCTTGTCCGGCCGCGGCGCCTGGCGGTTTCAGCGCCGACGAGATGCGACGATTCGTTCGTGCCGTCACGGCCGATCCCCGGGTCAGTGCCATCGATGTCACCGAGATCGACGTCGATCGTGACAGCGACGATCAGCGAACTATCCGCCTCGCAGCGTTGTTAGTTCTCGAAGCGCTCGCAGGCGTGCAAAGGAGACCGCTATGACCATCGTTCTAGGCACCCAGCCGCTCGAACGAGGTCAGGTGCTCGCCGTCGCGAGGAACTACGAAACATTGACGTTCAGCGATGAGGTGCTCGCGCGGCTCGAGCTTCAGCGAGCCGCCATCGACGCCTTGGTGCGCAGCGGCACCCCGGTCTACGGGCTTTCGACGGGCTTCGGCTCGTTGGCGACAACGTTCATCTCGCCCGACCAGCGCCGTGACCTGCAGCGATCCCTGATCCGCTCGCACGCTGCAGGAGTTGGCGCAGAAGTCGAGACCGAGGTCGTGCGCGCGATGATGGTGTCGCGCCTGACCAATCTCTGCAGCGGGGTGTCGGGCGTGCGTCCCTCCACAGCCCTGGCGTATTGCGCGCTGTTGAACGCGCGGATCACGCCGGTGGTGCACGAATACGGCTCGCTCGGATGTTCGGGTGACCTCGCGCCGCTGGCCCACGTGGCGCTGGCCCTGATGGGCGAAGGCGACGTGCGCGACCAGGGCGGGCAGCGCATACCCGCTTCCCAGGCCCTTGCCGAAGCCGGTCTTGAGCCGGTGGTACTGGCCGAGAAGGAGGGTCTGGCCCTCATCAACGGCACTGACGGGATGCTTGGCCAGCTCATCCTGGCTCTCGAGGACGGCACAGGTCTCCTGCGGCTCGCCGACGTCGCCGCGGCTATGTCGATCCAAGCCCTGCGCGGCACCGACCGGGTCTTCCTCGCCGAGATCCACGCACTGCGTCCACACCCGGGCCAGCACGACAGCGCAGCGAACCTGGTCAAGCTGCTAGCTGACTCGCCGATCGTCAACTCTCACCTTGACGATCCGACCCAGGTCCAGGACGCCTACTCACTTCGCTGCGCGCCCCAGGTCCACGGCGCGGCCCGCGATACGTTCGCCCACGCTGCGCGCGTGGGCGACATCGAACTCGCGTCGGCCATCGACAATCCGTCGATCCTCGATGACGGAAGGTTGGTGTCCAACGGGAACTTCCATGGGGCGCCGATCGCCTACGTGCTTGATTTCCTGGCCATTGCGCTGGCGGACGTGGCCTCGATGTCCGAACGGCGCACCGACCGCCTGCTCGACGTCGACCGTAGCTACGGCCTTACGCCGTTCCTCGCCCATCAGGCCGGCGTCGATTCCGGACTGATGATCGCCCAGTATTCCCAGGCTGCGCTGGTCTCAGAGATGAAACGTCTGGCGTCGCCGGCCAGTGTCGATTCGATCCCTTCCTCGGGAATGCAGGAGGACCACGTCTCGATGGGCTGGCACGCCGCGCGAAAGTTGCGCCTAGCGCTGGCGGCGTTCGCCGACGTCCTCGCCATCGAGTTGCTGGCCAGTGCGCGTGCGCTGGCGTTACGGGCCCCCCTCGAACCGTCGCCGGTGACCGCTGCGTTGCGCGACCGCATCAACGCCGCCAGTGGCGGTCCGGGTCACGACCGCTGGCTCTCGCCCGAGATTGCCGCAGTCGGCGAGCTGGTGCGCAGCGGCGCGCTGCTCGATGTCGTGGACCGCTTTGTCACGTTGACCTAGGTCGAAGAAGGAGTAACCATGGAAGGCGCCCGTCCGGTTCGAGCAACACGCGGAACCGCATTAACGACGCTCGGGTGGCCCCAGGAGGGCGCCCTTCGGATGCTGCAGAACAACCTCGACCCCGAGGTGGCCGAGCGACCCGACGACCTGGTCGTCTACGGCGGCACTGGCCGTGCCGCACGCGACTGGCGCAGCTTCGACGCGTTGGTGCGCACGCTCAAGACCCTGAAGGGCGACGAGACGATGCTCGTGCAATCGGGCCGTCCGGTGGGCGTCTTCTCGACCCACGAGTGGGCACCGCGCGTGCTGATCGCGAACTCGAACCTCGTTCCCGACTGGGCCAACTGGCCCGAGTTCCGCCGCCTCGAGGCGCTGGGGCTCACGATGTACGGACAGATGACTGCGGGGTCGTGGATCTACATTGGCACCCAGGGGATACTCCAAGGAACCTACGAGACCTTCGCCGCGGTGGCGAAGAAGCGCTTTGGCGGCACCCTCGCCGGGACGTTGACCCTGACCGGGGGGGCGGGGGGCATGGGCGGCGCGCAGCCGCTCGCCGTCACGATGAACGACGGGGTGTGCCTGTGCGTGGACGTCGATCCGTCGCGGCTCCAACGCCGCGTCGATCACCGGTACCTTGACGAGTGGACGAGCGACCTCGACGATGCCGTGGCGCGAGTCCTCGCCGCCAAGCGCGAGCGCCGGGCGCTCAGCGTGGGACTGCTCGGCAACGCGGCGACCATCTTCGCCGAACTTCTTCGTCGCGGAGTAGAAGTCGACATCGTGACCGATCAGACCTCGGCGCACGACCCGCTCAGCTACCTGCCTGAGGGCATCGACCTGGCCGACTGGCACGACTACGCCGACAAGAAGCCCGAAGAGTTCACCGACCGCGCCCGCCAGTCGATGGCCAAGCAGGTCGAGGCGATGGTGGGCTTCATGGACGAGGGGGCCGAGGTCTTCGATTACGGCAACTCCATTCGCGGCGAGGCGCAGCTGGGCGGCTACGGCCGCGCCTTCGAGTTCCCCGGCTTCGTGCCGGCCTACATTCGTCCGCTCTTTTGCGAGGGCAAAGGCCCGTTCCGCTGGGCAGCGCTCTCGGGCGACCCCAAGGACATCGCGCGCACCGACCAGGCGGTGCTCGACCTCTTTCCCGACAACGAAGGCTTGCGTCGCTGGATCACCAAGGCTCGCGACAAGGTGGCCTTCGAGGGACTGCCGGCCCGGATCTGCTGGCTCGGTTACGGCGAGCGCGACAAGGCAGGGCTAGCCTTCAACGAACTCGTGGCGTCGGGCGAGGTGTCGGCTCCGCTGGTGATCGGACGCGACCATCTCGACAGCGGCTCGGTGGCGTCGCCCTACCGCGAGACCGAATCGATGCTCGACGGTTCGGACGCCATCGCCGACTGGCCCCTACTGAACGCGATGGTGAACACGGCCTCCGGCGCCACGTGGGTCTCGATCCACCACGGCGGCGGGGTCGGCATCGGGCGCTCGATCCACGCGGGCCAGGTCTGCGTCGCCGACGGTACGGCACTCGCGGGCCAGAAGCTCGCTCGGGTACTGCGCAACGACCCCGGCATGGGCATCATCCGTCACGTCGACGCCGGCTACGACCTCGCCGACGACGCCGCGAGCGAGCGCGGCGTGCGAGTCCCGATGCGCGAGAGCTGACCGTGTCCGCCCGGCTCATCTTCAACATCGGTGAGTTGACGACCAACGACCCGACCCTCGGCGACGGCTCCGTGCTGGGTCGACTCCGCGACGCTGCTCTCGTGGTCGACGAAACCAAAGTGCTGTGGGTCGGCGAGAGCGCGAAGGCCCCGGGCTGCGACGAGTCGATCGACGCCGACGGCGCAGCCGTGGTGCCGGGTTTCGTGGACTCGCACACCCACCTCGTCTTCGCCGGCGAGCGGTCCGACGAGTTCGAGGCGCGCATGGCGGGCACGCCCTACGACGGAGGCGGAATCGCTCGAACGGTCGCGGCGACCCGCGAGGCATCGCGTATCGAGCTGCACACTCAGACCGCCAAGCGCGTTCGCGAACTTCAGGCGGGAGGCGTGACGACAATGGAGATCAAGTCCGGCTATGAGCTCACGCTGAGCGGTGAGCAGCGCCTCTTGGCGATTGCCAGTGAGTTCACCGATGAGGTCACCTTCCTCGGCGCGCACGTCGTACCCGACGAGTTCGCCCACGACCGCCGGGCCTACGTGGAGCTGGTGATCGACCAGATGCTAGAGAGGTGCGCGCCAATGGCGCGCTGGGCCGACGTCTTCTGCGAGCAGGGGGCCTTTGACGTGGACGAGGCCCGCGAGATCCTGCTCCAGGCGCGCATCATGGGCCTCGGGCTGCGGGTGCACGGCAATCAGTTGGGCGACTCTGGCGGAGTGGCGCTGGCGGTCGAGTTGGACGCGGCGAGCGTGGACCACTGCACGTTCGTGAACGACCACGACCTCGAGGCGCTGGCGGCTTCGGGCACCGTGGCGACGCTGCTGCCGGGCGCGGAGTTCTGTACGCGCTCTTCGTACCCGTCGGGTCGGCGCTTGCTCGACGCGGGCGCCACGGTGGCCCTCGCGACCGACTGCAATCCCGGTACCTCTTATGTGACGAGCATGTCCTTCGTCATCGCTCTGGCCGTGCGCGAGATGGCGATGACCGTTGACGAGGCGCTCTGGGCCGCGACGCGCGGCGGGGCGCGGGCCCTGCGTCGAGACGACGTCGGACACCTCGGTGTCGGGGCTCGCGCCGACGTGGTGCTGCTCGACGCCCCCAGGGCGGCTCATCTCGCGTACCGGCCGTGCGGTGCAGTAGTAGGTCGGACCCTGCGTGCACTGCGCTAATACCTTGTTCAAGGAATTGCCCAAAGCGGCGACGCGAAGGAAGTCCGGGGACCGTTGTACTTCTTTGGGGCTTGGAAGGGTACGCGCGTGGCAAGGAGTCGGGGCAATGGCGAAGGTTCCATTTACCAACGTTCGTCAGATGGTCGTTGGATCGGTGCGCTGACGATTGGCTACAGCTCTCGGGGAACGCTGGTGCGCAAGTCGGTGAGCGCGAAGACGAGGGCCGAAGTCGTACGTCGTTTCAAGGTCTTGCAAGCGCAGTACGACAGTGGCGCTCCGCTCTCAGATACGCAATTGACGGTCGTCGATCTGCTCGCCCATTGGCACCGCGACGTGCTTCGCCACCAAGTCGCGCCGAACGCCGCAAAGAACTACAAGGGTATTGCCGACCAGCACATCGTGCCGACCCTCGGCCGAGTGACCGTTGCTCAATTGACCGTGCTGGACGTTGACCGTCTCTTGTCCCAGAAGCTTGATGACGGACTCTCGGTCTCAACCGTGCAAAGAATTCGCTCGGTTCTCGCCCAGGCGCTTGACCAAGGCATTCGTTGGGGGAGCGTGACACGCAACGTCGCGCGGCTCTCGCGGGCGCCCAAGACGCTTCGACCGGAAGGACGTACTCTGACGCCCGATGAAGCTCGACGCTTCCTCGCCGCGCTCGCCGGCCGTCGAAATGGGGTTCTCTTCACGCTCATGCTCGCGACCGGACTTCGACGAGGCGAGGCTCTCGGGTTGCGGTGGTCGGACTTTGACGAGAGTAATGCCACCCTCTCGGTACGTCGCCAACTCAAGCGCGAGACCGGTCGCTTGGTCACCTCCGATACCAAGACCCTTCGTAGTCGTCGTACCCTCAATGTCTCGAGCTCGGTCGTGAGAAAGCTGCAACAGCAGCGACGAGATCAAGTGGCCGCGTGTGAGCGAGCTGGTCCTCGTTGGATTCAAACTGGCTTCATCTTCACGTCAATCAAGGGCACGCCGCTTGATCCAGCCAATGTCAACAAGGATTTTCAGTTGGTCTGCGATGCGGCGGGTTTGGGTCGATGGCATCCCCATGAACTTCGCCATTCCGCCGCCAGTCTGATGCTCGCCCAAGGGGTGAAACTCCAAGTCGTGAGCGAAGTGCTAGGTCACTCATCGATCCGCATGACTTCTGATGTTTACGGGCATATCCTCGCCCCTGACCGCGAGGTTGCGTCCGAGGCAATGGAGACCTTGTTATGGCGAGAGTAGAAGAGCGATTGTCGGACTTCGGCCATGTGGCAGCAAAGCCCTGCGACCCCCGGAATCGATCGCGAGATTCAACCATATGTGTTACCATATGAATCATGACACGCCGCGAAGTATTGGTACAACTCGATGATCATTTAGTCGAAAACCTCGACGTCCTCGCGCGAGAGTTGGGATTGAGTCGTTCCGAATTGTTGCGCCGGGGCGCGCAAGCGATTCTCGATGCGGATGCATTGAAAAAGGCGGATCGTCGACTCCAGTATTCGTATCAGTCATTGCCCCAGGATGAAGCCATCATTGAAGCTGCCGCGCGCCTCGCGCGAGAGACGACACCTCTCTGGTGAAGCGAGGAGACATTATCTGGTGTGACCTAGGGGGTGAGGCAGGTCGGCGCCCCGTATGCGTCTTGACTCGGGATGCAGCAATTCAGGTGCTGAACGCGGTGACTTGTGCTCCGATTACTCGCACGGTGAGAGACATCGATTCCGAGGTCCTCGTAAGTTTCGAGGAAGGTCTTCCAGACTTGAGTGCAATTACCTGTGACAACATCATGACGATACCGAAGGCTCTACTCCAAGAGCGCCCTATCGGATCCCTGACGTTTTTCAAACGGGGAGAACTTGACCGAGCACTTCGATTTGCGCTGGACATCCAGTTTTAGGAGCTCGTGTCGTCTCTTCGCGAAGATTCTCGGTTGCGCTTTCTTATATGCCAAAGCTGCGTCAAAAGACCGATGCTGGAGGCGCTCCTGAAGCTTCAATCTCGACCGTAGATCGCAATCGGAGATTCGTGAAATTCGTAGAGAAAACAGACGTGGAGAATTTCTCGATCGTCGAACGTAAACTGGCACTCTTGCCTGGCATGCAAGTGGTCAACTCATGGAATTCCAAATTTGACTTTGATTGACTTTCTTCTTCGCGACGCCGGGCATCACCTTGACCGCCGAATTGGCGTTGGAAACCCGATGCTGAGCGATTCGCGTCTGAATATTGGGCTTTCACTATCCTCGAGTTGCGCCAATTCGTTGCCTAACTATTCTCCGCCCGTTGCGACAAAATGACGGAAGGGTGGCAGCAGGAGACGCTCAGAGCTGCCCTCTTCGGCGAATGCGTGAGTTGCCTCCAATTGTGCGCGGACGGTCGAGGTGTTGGTGAAGTCAATCCGAGCACTCCAGTCGTTCGCGAACCGGAGCGCGTCAATCAACACTGAGGGATCGTTGGCACGATCCAAGCGACGTAAGGCACCGATGTAGTCATCGCGAAAGACTGTTGGAATTATCGTTCGAGACTGTCCACCGGCATCCAATTCGGCGTTCATCATGATTCGAGACAAGCGCCCGTTGCCATCGTCGAAGGGATGTACCGCGGCCACGAGGTACTTCACGTAGACCGACCGCTCCCAAGCGCTGTCCAGATCATCGAGACGGCCGAATCCCTCGATGAGGGTTCCGCGAACCAAGTCGGGGTCTACGAACACGGTTGCTCCGGCTTGGTTGGCACGCTCCTTGAAGAGTCCGGGGTGCCTGTCGGGGCGTGCCTCCATGATTCGGGCGTGGCGCTGCTGGAGAAGTTCGAGGAACTCATTGGGACCATCCGCGAGTCGTCTCATCTCAGCGAGATCACTCACGAGCCAGAAGGTGGCAAGCACATCGTGGGCGTCTTGAGGTCGTCCGGCAGGTTCGATTCCCCTGTACACAATATCTTCAGCCTCCTCGACGGTGAACTCCGTGCCTTCGATGTAGTTCGAAAAGTAAGCCTCGTAGAAGGGGAGGATGCTGGGCTCGAGCGGAGCAGCGGGATGGTTTTGGGGAGCGGCTGATTGCAGCGCGACGACCAGAACGTCGCATCGTTCGATTCGTTCGGCGTCGTAGGGAATGCCGAGCGCACGTTGTCGAAGTAACCGCGGGAGACCCGACACTGGCCTCGTCCCTAGCGCGGCTCCGATCAGGTTGTCAAGATCGCCAGCGTCCTCGGCGCTGACCCCGAGTAGAGGTGCCTGCGTGCGAACTTGGTCGCGTACCTGACCCAGCTCGTCGGCACCGCCATATCGAGCGACTCGCTCGACCCATTCACCGAGTTCGCGGCGAGTGAGCCGACGCGAGAGCGCACCGTGGCGAGCCCTTGAGGGGATGGCGTTCTCGGCGAGGGCCCGGACGAGCGAAGCTTGGTGCAGGCCGCCGGGAAGAGGAATGTCGCCTGGTTGGGGAGCGGCGCCGCGGCGCAGGGAAACGGTGAGTCCTGGCAAGATCAGAACACGGTCGTTGTGCGGGTAGA
>Ga0302156_10002291_pt1 | contig 15785 bp, 22 predicted proteins | sample I_Bog_N3_2_FD_193503 | JGI IMG/M metagenome (GOLD analysis project Ga0302156, IMG submission 193503) | Peat permafrost microbial communities from Stordalen Mire near Abisko, Sweden - I_Bog_N3_2 | ecosystem: Environmental > Terrestrial > Soil > Wetlands > Peat | place: Sweden: Abisko, Stordalen... | reverse complement strand
CTCGCTCGACCATCTCCTCATCGGCGCGGGGGTGGCCGGCATCATCCTCGGCGTCGCGGCGCAGCAGAGTCTGGGCAATATCTTTGCCGCGTTAGTGCTGCTGCTCGCGCGCCCCTTCGTCGTCGGCGACAACATTCGCATTCGCTCGGGGGTCACTGGCATCATCGATGTCAAAGTGCTCGGCATCGGCCTCACGTACGTGACGGTCCTCACGGAGGATGGCTACCTCAAGGTTCCCAACTCCATCCTGCTTGGTGCCGGTATCGGACAGTTCATTCCAGGCGTGACACCGCCGGCTACGCCGCCGGTGGCCCCCGCCGCCCCGGCGCCGAGTGCGACCGCCGCGACGACGTCTGCGGCATCAGAACCAAACCCCGAGTCGACCGCACCGAACACCACTCTCTCGGGGTCGGACGAATCATCAATGTAGGGTGCTGTCGCACGTTTAACGCAGGGAATCTTCGGTGAACGAAGAGAGTTCCTCAATAGCGCGACGATCTCCAGGGGAAGTCGCTTGACGTTGATATCGCAGTCATATAGGATGACTCCTAAAACGTAGTCAGCTCGATTGACTGCGATATCAGCGTCAGGAGCATCGGATGGCTTACGAGGGAAAGATCTCTAGTGCCGAATCACTGGGACGCGTTCTGCAACAAGCCCGTCTCCTCGCGGGGTTGAGTCAGCGCGAGCTCGCCCGACGGTTAGGAACGACCCAGAAGTACATCTGGGAACTCGAAGCGGGGAAACCTTCAATCATGATGGATCGACTCTTTGCGGCGATGCGAGAGACGGGGATGGAGTTGACCGCCACCGTGACACCACGAGGCAGCGATGGCTGACCTGATCGTTGAACTCTACGGAATTCGCGTCGGAACCCTCATTGGATCCTGGCGCACGTTTGATCTTCGAATTGACCCCGCCTTCGTCGATCGGTTCGGAATCGACAGCCCCATCATCTCCGTCGCGATCCCGCTTACTGCCGTGCCAGTGAGGGCGCGCAGAGAACGTCGTCAAAACTTTTTCAACGCGATGCTCCCCGAAGGCAGAATGCTCTCTCGCCTCGCTCAGGAAGCGGGCGTTGAGGCCTACGACGTCATAGGTTTGCTGCGGCGCTTCGGTCGGGACGTCGCGGGAGCAATACAGATATGGGACCACGACGTTCCCGGAGAACCGCGACGTCCTTCGCTGGTGCCGACCTCGAATGCGGATGTCGCCGAGTTACTTAAACATGTCCGGGAGAACCCTCTGGGAAATAAGTCTCCGGGTGGGAAGACCTCGCTACCCGGAGTACAGGACAAGATCGTGCTCGCCCGCACCGCAGAAGGTTGGAATCGTGTCGCCGATGGCTGGCCATCGACTCATATCCTCAAGCCGATTTCGCAGGACCATCCGACGATGATCTACGACGAGGAGTACGGCGCCCGCTTTGCCCGGGTCGTCGGTCTTTCGAGCTTCTCGACGTCGATGGAAGAGTTCGACGAAGTGACTGCCGTGGTCATCGAGCGCTACGACCGATCCCCGGACGCACCCGACGGCAGAATTCACCAGGAGGATTTCAGTCAGGTGCTCGGCGCGGCCGGTAGCGCTAAATATCAGAAGTACGGCGGAAAGGTGAGCCTCCTGCGCGTCGCGCAGGTGCTGCGGACCCTGAGCGACCAGGACTCACTCGAGCGGCTTTTTAAGCTCGTTGTGCTGTCAGTCGCGGTGGGGAACCTCGATCTCCACGCCAAAAACCTCTCTCTCTTGCACTTCATCGATGGGTCGATCACCCTCGCCCCCGCGTACGACGTTGTACCTCAGGCTCATCAAGACAACGACGGCGAGGTCGCGCTCGCGATCGGTGGCGAGTATCACCACGCGGCCATCACTCGCGACCATTTGGTGACCGAGGGGCTCGGGTGGGGACTCGCAACGGCTGCGGTCATCGCCGACGAGACTCTCGACACGGTCATCGAATTTGCGAGGGCCGAATCACCACATCAAGGTGCGCACCCGGACCTCCCGACCAACATCGAACGAGCCGCGTCGAACCTCCTGAGGGGGAAACCCGTCGGGAAGTGAGCACACCTGAAGCTCCGACGAGTATCCAACCCTCGGCGGTCAAGCTACGCCACGTTCGATGCACTCTTCGATTCAGCGTCAGTTCAACTTCCAACTTCGCGATGCGGTTATCAAATCGTCGAGATCTGAAGACCGTTGGGATGTGGAGAGCCCGCTCGGGGCTCGGGAACGATCGTGCGAGGCGCGCAATGACTCGAAGACGGGCGAGACAGGTGACACTCGAGGCGTACGCCGAACAGTGGCTCGCTCATCGTCACGACCTGGCGGTCCGAACGAGAGAACTCTACGAGTACCTCCTCAGCAGTCACATCTACCCCAGCCTGGGTAGTTCTCCTCTCCGGAGTCTCACGCCCTCCATGGTCCGAGGATGGCACGCCGAGTTAGCGCAGCGACACCCCAGTACCGCAGCGAAGGCGTACCGTCTGCTCTCGACGATGATGCGAACGGCGGTGACCGACGGCGTCGTGACAAGTTCTCCCTGCCGTGTGCGTGGTGCCGGTGTTGAGCACTCGTCCGAGCGCCCGGTGGCGACGGCGAGAGAGGTCGATGCTCTGGCTGAGGCGATGCCGGAAGATTTACGACTCGCCGTCCTCCTCGCGACGTGGTGTCAACTACGCCGCGGCGAGATCCTCGGTCTTCGGCGATGTGACGTCGACGAAGTTCACTCGATTATCAGAGTTGAGCAGAGCCGGACCATCGCCCGCGACGGAAGTTCAATCATCAAGCCTCCAAAAACCCGGGCCGGCCGAAGGTCGCTCGCAGTACCCGAGTCAGTCATGAACGTCGTTCTCTGGCATCTCGACCGATATACGGCAATGGCGTCAGAGTCGCTCCTCTTCAGTGCCCGCAACGGGCAGCCGCTCTCGGTGGGCGTGCTCCAACGAGCCTGGAACAACGCTCGAATGAGCGTGGGGCGTGCGGACTTGCACCTTCACGACCTGCGCCACACCGGCCTCACCTTCGCCGCCGCCACAGGTGCGACGACCGCAGAACTCATGCGTCGGGCGGGCCACGCTTCGACCGACGCCGCCCTGCGGTACCAACACGCCACCCAGGGGCGAGACCGCGTCTTGGCTACAGCGTTGGAAGAGTTGATGAAACCGAGTGGCTGACGTCGGGGCACGGCTGTCGGCCACAATTGATGGCTAGATTCCAATGAAGCCTGGAGAGGAATTGAAGCCGGAGTCTCGCGCTCATCACGAGATCCGTCAACAAGAATTGATTGACGCTCCCTATGGCGCATACGACAAATGCCCGCTTGACGTACCGGATGAATGGGGAAGTCTGGCGGCACTTCATACAGGCGAAACCGGTTGGTGACCCCGACGGGTCGCTTTGCCAGATGATATTGCCCTGCGAATTAATGCGTAGCAACTCGTAGCATTCGACGCTACATTTCAGAAATGACGAGAACAATCCCGCAAAGAGAATTACGAAACGACAACGCGCGTGTAATTGACGCGGTGGTCTCCGGAGAGCGCTTTGTCATTACTCGCAACGGTCTCGCCGTCGCCGAACTGGTGCCAGTCCAGACCAATCGTCCGAGCTTTGTGCGAAAGAGCGAACTACTCGCCATCGCGATGAGAGGGGCCCACATTGATTGCGACCAGTTTCGCGCCGATCTCAACCGCGTTATTGACCAAGGGCTCTAGTGTCTTCGGGTCTCCTTGACACGTCCGTCATCATTGACTGGGACAGTCGCGAAGTAGCTGATGCGCTGCCCGATGAATCGACGATTAGCTCGATCACCTTGGCCGAATTAACTGCAGGTCCGCGACTCGCATCAACCGGTGTGGAAAGCGCTCGTCGTCAATCTCGACTCCAAGAGGTTGAGGCCATGTTCAATCCAATACCGTTCGACGTCTACGCCGCACGCAGTTATGGCGCAATTGTCACCGCGGTGACGGATGTTGGGCACTCTCACCGTCTTCGAATCGCTGACTTACTTATCGCCGCTACGGCGCACGCCAATGGCCTCACGCTGTACACGCGCAATCCCGACGACTTTGTCGGCCTCGAGGATGTAATTGACATCATCAGCATCTGACGAATCTGGCCACACAAGCCAACTGATCCTTACCATTTGACGCCCTACAATCACTAGACTCACTGCGTCTTATAGGAAATTGCGGGCGTAGTTCAGCGGCAGAACATCAGCTTCCCAAGCTGAGAACGCGAGTTCGATTCTCGTCGCCCGCTCCAATTACTTTCATTGAAAGAGCAATGGTTTCAAGCGCTTTCTGTTAACCATGGTTGAGCACTGTGTCCCTATTACTTGCCCACGCTGCATTCTTCTTGCCCATACATTGCCCAAGCATCAGTGGGTACGTCGACCTAGTCTCGAGTTCACTAGTCGCATTCTCGTCTTATCAGCAACCGAGGGCATAGTTGATGGCCGTACAGACTCTACGCATGACTTCGTCGTCAACACGACCGAGTGGCCCCGTGAGAGAGTTCTGCAGAACGGTGTGGAGGCCGTCGCAATTGATGACCGAAGGTTGGTTGATGCCCGCGTCGTCGTGGTCGAAGTCGACTTCGGCCGCTAGGCCCCGTATCGATGTGGAAATCTCGGCGACGGTTGCGAGTGCCCTTACGTCGATTACTTCCGATCGAGTGAGCAACAAAACCGGTCGGTGCTTCTGGCCGACCTCAGCCAGCCAAATCTCGCCTCGCCTCACGGCTGACCCCACGCTTCGACTTCTGTCCAGAAGGCGTCAACGCTCTCGGGATGTTTCGCGTACGCCTCGCGGTCGGCCCTCTCAAGGGCAGCTCGAACGGCCTCGGTTACCCCTTGCCGGGCCGCAGCCGAGATGTTCACACCGAGTTCGCGAGCGCGCTGGGCGAGATCTTCATCCATCGTGAATGTCGTCCGTGCAGATGCCATACAAATATGCTATCAGATCGTGATATCATCTTTGATGCGTTGGAGCGACTTCAAATCGAGCAACACTCGATAGACCGACATTTCGTGCCACTTCTCACCGTCGCAGCACTGTCGCAACCGCGACCGTGGCAGCACATGACGCCCCTAGGACACGACGTCACCACGGGAGCGGACCGTCTTCGTTCGAAAACGTACCCGTCGGACCGTCGGCGCCAATCAGCGCCAGCCGAACGGGTTCATGGGCGGCCTGTTCGACGGTGCGCGTGCCCCGGAAGTAGTTGAGGTCTGTCGATGTGAAGCCCGGGCACGCGGCGTTGACCTTGATGCCAGCCGTTTCGAGCTCGGCGGCAAAGGCAACCGTGACGGCATTGGCCGCCGCCTTCGAGGCGGAGTAGGTGCCGAACATCGAGCGGTGCGGGTTCGTGCGGTCCGAATTCAGCGTGAGTGATCCGCCGGAGCTGGCAATATTGACGATGCGTGCCGCCGGCGATTCACGAAGGAGGGGCAGCATCGCTTGCGTGACGGCGATGACACCGAACACATTCGTCTCGAAGACCGCGTGCACCTCGACGAGCGACGCGACGCTGAGACGGCCAGCCTCCACGACCTCCTCAAGCGACCTGCCCGGCGTATCCGCGTGCGAGATGCCCGCGTTGTTCACGAGCACGTCGAGACGGCCAAACTCATTGCGGATGCGCTCCGCCGCGGCAGCGATGGAGGCCGGATCGGTGACGTCGAGCTGGACGGCGCGAGCGTCGTCTCCGACGCTCTTTGCCGCAGTCTCCCCAGCTTCGAAGTCGCGCGACCCGACAAGCACGGTGAGGCCGTGCGCCGACAGATCCTTCGCAATCTGAAGACCAATTCCTTTGTTGGCTCCGGTGACCAGAGCGACAGGCTTGTCCTGCATAGTGAACTCCTTCGTGGTTTTGTAGACGGATAGGTTGTCCACTTCACATTAGTGGAGATCGGATAGGCTGTCCACTTAGAACCACCAATGACCCCTGACCAACTTCCTTCACCCTCGAGGCGGGCCGACGCCGAGCGTAATCGCGCGATGATTCTCGAGGCCGCGCGCTCCGCGTTCGCCGATCCGCAGACTGAGGTGTCGATGGCGGAGATCTCACGGCGCGCCGGTGTCGGTATGGCGACTCTTTACCGCAACTTCCCTGGCCGACGCGAACTCCTCGAGGCTCTGTACATCGACGAAGTCGATGCTGTGTGCGATGCCGCGAAGACCGTGGAGGCAGAGACGCCCGGAGCTGCGTTTGAAGCGTGGCTTCATCGCTTCTTCTTCTTCATCACGAGCAAACATCCGGTTGGCATCGAATTGCTCAAGCATTCAGGGGGAACCGCCCCCGTCATGGGAGAGAGTCGCGGCCGCGTCACGGTGGCCGGTCGACCGCTTCTCCACGCCGCGCAGCGCACCCATGAGGTTCGAAAGGATCTCACGCTCGAGCAGATCCTCGACTTGGTCGTTGGCATCGCCTCAATTCACGGCGAGTCCGACTACCTCGAACCAATCCTGCAGGCAGCACTCGACGGTCTTCGCTCCCCCAAGGGATAGAGAGCCCGTGTTGGGAGTCGGAGAAACCTGCTCTACCGCGTCATCTCGACGGTCATGTTCGCGAGAAGTGCCGATTGAGAGTTGAAGTTTCTTCGCTGGACAGGCCGACCGTTGAGGGGCTCCGGCGTAAATGACTATCCGGAGAAACTCAGAACATATGAATGTCCAACAATTGTCCAAATTCGAGCATTTCTCGCCTAGCGTGTGCACATGTCCACGGCGACGAAAAAGGGGACCGAGTGGGCCAAGGGTGCCATTGCGCTCGCCGTCGCTGGGTACGGCATCGTGATCAAGTATCTCCGGAATAAGCACAAATCAGACGCAAAGAATGCTGCACCGAGAGCGAGCGCGCACCTTCGTCAATATGCCGCGACCCTTGGGGACGACCCAGAGTTCAAAACCTGGGCATCGAATACACGCGAGGCCGCAGCGAAGGGTCTTGCCCCAGACCAAAGAGTCGAGAAAGAAGAGCTGCTTCAGTTAAAAGCACTTCGGAAGTCTTCATAGGCCGTTGAGTAACCCTTCGGGGTCGTGGCATTTTTCGAAGCCACACCTCTCCACCGCTGTCGACGATTGGTACGACCGTGAGCATCCCTCACAGGAGAAGATGGATGCGTTTTATGACTGGTGTCTCGCAACAGTTGACGTTGGCCCGGTGCACGGCGACACCATTTCGATTCTTGACGATGACACCTTTGTCACCTACGTCCCAATTGCCGACGTCATCGTGACCTACCTTGCGGTCCTCCAAGACCGGAGCGTTTTCATTCGTTCGATCGAAGGGTTGGCGCAGTGACGAGCGCGAGCAGCACAAGAATGGCTGACACAAAAGCGTTCGGAGTGCCCATGAAGTGCCCAAATCAATCAACTACCCATATCGACGCTCAGGAAATTCGTTTTGACCAGCAAGTATTGAGATCGTGGCAACTCCGACTCGTTAGGTTCCCAAGCTGAGAACGCGAGTTCGGGTGCCTTCCGAGAACTCTTGTGCTCTGCGCGTCACTGAGTAGGAGGCGCACGAAGTAGCGAGCGCTGAGCGCACTCCGCGACAACGTTCATGGAACAGTGTTCGATCTGCAGGGACGCCGAGAACAGCGACGCAGGAGCCGGATCACCCAGCGAGGCATCCAATTCACGCAGCGAACCCTCACGATTCACTACACAGTGACAAGTTGTCGTGGTTTGCAAATCCCGGTCCTAAGGTCGATTGGGATGGCATCAAATCGACCCAAGCGCACCGACACCGACGAAAAGGTGGCCGAACTCCTCCGTACGGCGAAGAACTCACTGGGGCTCAGCCTCACGTTCCTGACACGCCTCGACGGTGAAACGCAGCACCTGGAGGTCGTCGAGTCGTCAATCCCGTTCTTTCACGACGGACAGACCCAACCGCAAGCGACCTCGCTCTGCCAGGCAATCCTGGACGGCAAGTTGCCGAGCGTCATCCCCAACGTGGCGAAGCTCCCCGAAGCGAAGCGGCTACCCGCAGCGCGCTTCCCGCGGATTCGCAGTTACATTTCCGTTCCGGTCTCTCTCAGCGACGGCACGCTGTACGGGACGTTCTGTGCGGCGGGGTTCACCGCCGACAACGATCTGACCAAGCGCGACCGGGCGCTCATGGAGGTCCTCGCAAGCGCCGCCGCGACGATCATCGAACCGGGCATTCAAGAGCGTCGGCGAGAAGCTGCCATCTTGTCTCGGCTCCAGCCAATTCGCGACGCGGGCGGACCACGAATTGTTCTGCAACCCATCGTGGCGCTCGCCGATGGCGCTCGGGTCGGTGCGGAAGCGCTCAGCCGGTTTCCGGCCGAATGGGGACAAGCTCCCGATGAAGTGTTTGCGGACGCCGCGTCAATTGGTATTGGTCTCGAATTGGAGATGCTCGCCGTTCGTCACGCTGTTGACGCCTTCGTCGGCGTCTCGGGATATCTGTCCATCAACTTTTCGGCGCAAACACTGCTCGACGATCGATGCCAGGAGCTTCTCAACAGTTTTCCGTTGGAGCGCATCGTCCTCGAACTCTCGGAACACGATCCCGTGCTGGACTATCGCGTTCTGCTGGACGCGCTTGCTCCGCTGCGAAGAAGCGGCCTCCGGCTCGCCATCGACGACGTCGGCGCCGGCTTTGCGTCGTTGCGTCACATCTTGTTGACGTCACCGGACGTCATCAAACTCGACCGGAGCATTGTTGCTGGTATCGCCGCCGACCCCATCTTGCGCCGGCTCGTGCGTTCACTTACCGAGTTCGGTCACGGCGCGGGCGCGGCCGTGGTCGCCGAAGGCGTCGAAACCAGAGACGACGCCCTCGCGCTTCGAGACGTCGGAGTCGACTACGGCCAGGGCTGGCACTTCGCACGACCGGGCTCCGCCGACCAACTCGACGACCACTACCAAATCGACGAAGTACTGGTGTAGCCCCGAAGCACGACGGCGTGACACGAAGAATGCGACGGGGGGCCGCATTCGCACCTCGTCGAACCCGCCGTTGCCCACCTCTAACTGTGGGTGATTGTCTGCGTCCCTACACTCCTTCATATGAGCTTCAGCTTTCGAAACGACAAGGAAGTAACCAGGGAAAACACCGCCGACGAGATGACAGTGCTACTGCGGCCGGGCAACGTCGTGTTCAACACCGACGACCCCGCGAGGCTCAGCGAGTTCTGGGCCGCACTGACTGGGTACGAGCCACGCCCCCTCGTTGGAACGTACGTGGGACTGCGTGACCCGTCCGGTCGAGGTCCGCACTTAACGTTTCAACAATGCGGTGTCAATGAGCTCGCTCCCGGTCGCTGCCACGTCAACTTCTACGCGGACGACCCGGACGACGTCGCCGAACGGGCCCTGCAACTCGGCGGCGACCTCGTGCGACGGGTCAGCGAAGGCGACACCCGCTGGGTAGTACTTACCGATCCCGACGGCAACGAGTTCTGCGTCGTTCTTTCGGGCAGCCCAGACCGGGTCCCCTAGACGCTCATTGGCGATCAATGCTCGCGTTGGAATCGACGCTTCCAGTCTCCTCGTTAACGTCGAACACTGCATATGGCCACCTTTCACTCGCTTCCCCGACACCGTTTTCATCAAGGGGAATCGTAAGCAGAACGGTGAGGAAGTCGATCCCAAGTGCACTTTCGCCCGCAGAGTCATCAACTCGCTTGACGGCTTGCTTTTCACACGCGCTGGCGTTGGCGTGGCCTAAGCAACCGGTGCCGGGTCCACCCTTTAGCCCCAGCGGGTCCTCCGCATTCAACGGACGATCGTTCGTGAACACGTACGGCTGATCCGTCTGCGCCACTTCGTGGTCAATCGAGAGGAACTCGTCCGTTGTTGGGTCGTAGTACCGGTTGATTATGGATTCAACTCTGCGATGCTGCGAACGACACCGTACAAGCGACCTCGACCAGGCATCTTTATGCACGACACCCCGAAAAACCCGACGAGAGCGAAACGAAGCGCTCGTGCCGCATTCACATCGTTGGTGGCAGCGACGTCCGTTGACAATTGCGCCAATCAAGCGGATGTCGTGCGGTAACTGTGGGTTGCGACGCGAGCGCCCATCGTCAAAGTCTGACACGCGGACCGAGCGATCTATGTCACGCCAACGAATCTTTCACGGCATTTACCCAACCGACACCAACGCTCAGCTCAAGGCTTAGTCAACGGGTTCAATGGCCGCGGTGATGACGTCATCATTCGGATCGTCGAGGTCACGTTCGACAATCGCGTTGAAGCGGGTCTCGTTGAGTCGCAGCATCGCCGTGTTGCGACGATTGACGAGCGACACCGTTGGGCCGCCGATACCCCGATCAGCCATGTCCAGCATGGCGGCGGTCTTCAACATCGTGGCAATCCCTTGGCGTCTGTAGTTAATTCGCACCCCGAGCGCCGCGACGTAGGGACGAATGGCCGGATCGTGTGAACCAACGGGCTGGGCTTGGTACACAATGACCCCGACGATCCCGTCGTCAGGGTGCTCCGCGACCGCGATCCACGCTTCATCACTCGGGTCGACTGCGATGTCGTCAGGCGCGTGGCGAATTACTCGTTGGGGGTCCCGGGTGAACTTCTGACCCGGCGTCGTGCAACGAAACGTTCGAATCTGGTCGTAGTCACGCGGCTGGTATGCGCGGACTGTGACGGCCCCGCCGAGGGCGGACCAGTCCAACTACTTGGTGAGTCGAAGACGCGAAGGAACCTTTACGATGGGCGTGCGCGCAGCCATATCGTCGATGAGCGCCCTACGGGCGTCAGAAAAGGGCACTACGAGCGACTTCTTCGTCTTCTTGTCGGGCATACTCTTCATTAGTTTCTCCGTCACCACTATAAAGGCTCTCCGGCATTCCGCATGATCGGGTGATCCGCTCGGGCCGCTCAGAGCGCCAGCGCGGCGCGAGGCTGTTCGGCCGGGAGACAACGAGCGTGCACTTCGTGAAGCTTCGCCATGGAGACTCGGGTGTAGGTCATGGTGGTCTCCAACTTCTGGTGGCCGAGCATCTCGGCGATGTGGCGTACGTGAGCGCCCGCGTCCAGCATCAGGGTCGCCGCGGTGTGGCGAAAGAGATGACAACTTCCCTTCTTCATTGGCGCACCCGCGCTCACGTAGGCCCTCACCATCTTCGAGAGAACGTCGAGCGCGAGTTCGCCACCGCTCACACTGAGGAACAACGCGGGGTGGTGCCGGTCGCCTTCGAGCTGCGGTCGGATCTCGTCGAGGTAGCGGGTGACCCACCCGCACGCTCTCGCGCCAATCGGCACGAAGCGGTCGCGTGCTCCCTTCCCCTGACGGACAAACACGGTGTGACGGGCGTGGTCGATGTCGGCGACGCGCAGCCACGACGCCAGTCGTGGGCTTGATCTCTCGTAATCGAGAACGGGCTCTGCCGGTCCGGCCGCAGCAAACTTCACCGTCTGGGTGTCAATTTGTAATCGCATGGTGCGCCTTAGTGAGGAGCGAAATTTTCGCCCTCTACTAAGTAAGGGCCACACATTTTTGGCAAAACCGAACAAAAACTTTTTGCGACGTCTCCAATTCTCTTTAGACCACGAAGATTTCAGCGATTGAGATGATCACTCAGTCAGCCCAGTGGGCCGACTCGGCGCTACGCGCCAGTCGGCCAGGGCACGGGGACCTAGGGCACCCGGGTGGTTGAATAGGCAAATCAGTCAGACTCTTCTTTACATTGAACAAGACAACGCTGAGCTACTAGCGATCCGGATTACGGAAGTAAAAGTGCCCCTCTTCGGCGATAGTCGTCAAGCCCAATTTTTGCATAGAGGATAGAACCCGCTCTGGACTGAAAGTCCAAAATACGACACCGCGTTCAGAGCCTCGAGTGCGAATACGAATCCCCGAACCAAACGAATTACCGACCATCTGTACAGAAGAGACGTCTGCGAAGCTCGCGGTGAGTATTGGGACCAGCTTGCGGAAAAGTCTGACGCTTGAACTCAGGCGTAACGAATCGGCAAACAGCTCTAATCGCACCAAGGGGACCGTGAAGTTGTACACGCCGTATCTCACTCCGCCAATGAATGAGGCCAGCGGCTTCCGATCGTGATTTTCAATTACCTTCTGCCTCTGCATCGGCATGCCCTTCCGAATCAATCCCTGAGCCTACGAAAATGACGCTACCGGCTCAAGACCGCACGCCAAAACCTGGAACTCCCATCAGTCTCGATTCGCTCACCACTGTTTCACAATTGTCCATGATTCACCGCCCTGAAACTGGAGCGGCAAAGGTCCTCCAATGTTCAGAGAAAACGTTCCTACAACAATGGTCTTGTGGTTCGACGAAGTACCGATAGCACCCTCTCCACCAACTGAGAGCCCTTCTCCCACTGAACCGCTCCCGTAGCTGAAGTTGCGGCCCAACTGTTGCGCTGTCTTAGCGTTGCTTATCAGAAAGCCAATTCCTGCCGACGCATTTGGGCTTCCACCTCCGCCCCCACCCGTAAGGCTGGTGAAGACCTTCCCGTTTCCTGTTGCGCCGATGCAGGCTGAACCTGAACCGGCGATGCCGAAGCCGGCGCTCCCGTTGACGCAGACGCCGAGAGTCTTGTGAAGCGTTTTGGCGGCGCCGGCGAGATCGCCGGATTGCAAATCAGACGCGACGGTAACAATCTTGACCACGACCTTACCGATGCTCTTCAAGGCAGACAATAAGCTCAGTCCCAGCGGATCTTCGGCATTCAAAGGATCGTCATTCGTGAACACGTAAGGCTGATCAGTATCGGCAACATCCGGATCGATCGAGAGGAACTCATCGGTCGTCGGGTCGTAGTACCGGTTGATTACGAAAGTCATCGTGCGCGGCCCACAGTCTCGAAAATACGAGCCTTCACCAGGTATTTCGATGTACGAGCGCGAAAGATCTCGTTCGGAATAAATAAAGTGTGTTCAGATTGATCACGATGCCAGCGATCATCGATATGGAATGTGGGTCTAGATTCATTTGCGCTCGTTCAGGATCCTGCATCACCCGTTCAATGTATGCCCAAGTGAAATCTTGCTTTACTTCGGATCGCAACAATTAGTCGGGTCACTCCAATCAGAAACGTCAGCGCGAATATGAAGACACAGAGATAACCAAGTATTCGATTGGGTGTTCCCTGAGAAAACGCGAAGATTGAGGTTCCGAGCAATCCAAAAATAGCAGCCAACAGTATCCAAGGTCCCGTCACAATCAGGTGGGCCACTGATTCAACTCCATCGGCTTCAACTCCTCGGCTCACAAGGGCTGTACCGTGACGGATGTTTCGCTTTAAAGACCATCGAAGAAACTGACGTTCGATGGGCCACACCTCTGAACATCCTCGCTCAATAAACTCGATCTGGTCATCTGTGAGTTTGATCGTCTCCATTTTCATGGACCTAACGCTTCTTTCGGGTTGGAATTAGATGTATGAGCGCGACTGTCGCGTCATAGGTAGTACTTATCACTCCTGCGGTGTAGCTGAGAGCTCCCACCTGGTATTGAGTGAAGGAGGACATTCCGAGGGCGGGTCCAAAGACGCCTGCACTTCCGGCAAAACTACCCACAAGACCCAACGCAAAACCACCGCAAGCTTCCGCCGAGTGACCGTTGACACAGGCGCGTTCGTCTAAGGCATTCGCGCCGAAACCTGACACCACCGCTGTAGCGCTGAGGGCTGTCACCGTGGTCGCCTCCAATGCTCCGGCGAGGACCAGCGCGCCTCCGCCGGTTGCCACTGATAGTACGCCAAGCGCTATTCCGTCGATCACTTTGTGAGTCGCAACGAAATGTCTCGTATCGTCGAAACCAGTCGCAATCCCATGGGTAATGCAACCCCACAAGCACAGCAACCCGAGCGGATCCTCGGCGTTCAGCGGATCATCGTTCGTGAACACGTACGGCTCATCAGTAATAGCGACCTCTGGGTCGATCGAGAGAAACTCATCGGTCGTCGGGTCGTAGTACCGATTAATTACGGAGGTCACCGCACGGGTCGCGAATACTTCGTAGTCGGACGCGGTGACGAGGGAAATCGGTGTACGAATGGCTGGAATTTTTTGAGGACAAAAAATTCTGGGGGCCCGATGTTGGCGCCGTTTCATCCTCGATGTAGCATCGCCTCCATTGACGTGGCGTCGCGTATCGCTGCACCTAGTGACGGCGTCGTAAACCATTAGTCAATTCTGGCAGGTGACATGGAAGGACCCCGAAACCTAAGCCACTTGACTCAGTTCAGAGGGATCTTTCCAGACGCCCAGTGGGACTTCGTACGAACCATTACGCGAAAGACTGTCAGATGATTGGAACGCTCTCCAACTATTACTTCACTGAGTCGAGGTAACTGGCAAAGACCAGTTGTGTCGGGCCGAATCTATTCGAGCAAAGGTCCGGTAAATCATATTCCTGGACCCTTGTAGACGGTTCCATAAGCTCAAAAAGCAAAACTGATGAACTCTGCTATTCGTCAAGTCAGTCGTCGTCAGACAATTGCCTGCCATTCGGATAGTACCGTGTCGCGTAAACCGAATAACTCATCTTGTCGGCATCGACGAGGGAATTTAGACGTTCAACTTCTGCTCTCGCCTCAGCGATTGAAGGGAACACTGCTTGCACCGCGATTTGAGATTCGAGATTTGAGATGTACTTGTCTATCCGAACGATTGCAAAAACCTGGACTTTTCCTTGTTTCATCATCTTCCCCGAAGCAAGTCGCCAAGATGCTCGCCGCTTATGGAATCGTATACGCCGCCACTCCGAGTGAATAGAACATCTCGGTTGCCTTCCAACTGAGCTTTTATTGCATGCAGTTCATCTGAAGCTTCTTGCCGATCCAATCCATTATTCGTCTCTAGGCGCTGTGCAACGTCGTCAAAGTTGTCGGTCACACGTGCACCGCGACCTATGGCTTGTCCGAGATCACTATCGTCGGGAACTTGACCTCCTGGGCAATTGTGGACAAGAACTGCGTCTTGATTTACCCCTTCGAGCAATACGTAGAAGTCGTGGTCATTGCTAACGGTGAGATCCCACATCTCAGCGGAACCGGCAATGACAGGTTCGCTTTCCACTGTGGCGATGACTCCATCCGAGGTTTCCAGCTGATCGCCTGCGGCTAAGTGGTCAGCCTCCGTCCATTGGCGCGTCGTAAGATCCCAAAAGAGATGATGCTGGGTCGTGTGAATCGTAGAGTCGCCCCACAACGTTCTAACAACAACATCCATCAGGTCATGATCGTCATTCACCCATAAATTCGTGACCGGTTCGGCCTGGACTTTCCCTGTCAGCACGTTTGTTGCGAGGACGAGGTCCCCAACCTTCACCTGGTCGATCGGGACTTCCGCACCACTCGCTAGTTGCACGTCGGTGATGGGTGTGAAGCTCTGACCTCCGCAACTCGCGCCCTCTGATCTCGACGCCGACTCGGAGTCATCCTCGTACCACCTGAGAATCGCATCGTCTGCTTCGCTTCCTTGTCCCTCGTCGTCAATCGCACCGCTGCCGACGGTGGTAGCGACGATTGCTAAAGCGCTGCCCGCGGCTTTAGCGTTCACGAGTACGTCATTTCCGAGGCATTTCCAGCTCCAGCAAAACAAGCCAAGGGGGTCCTCCGCATTCAACGGATCATCGTTCGTGAAGACGTACGGCTGGTCTGTCGTCGCGACGTCGGGGTCAATACTAAGGAACTGATCGGTCGTCGGGTCGTAGTACCGGTTCATTACGGAGGTCACCGCTCGATGTCTCGGATCATCGAAAAAAATTTCGATGACCAGGAGTTACGATGTACGACTGGCGACGACTAATTCAG
>Ga0302156_10002289_pt1 | contig 15792 bp, 13 predicted proteins | sample I_Bog_N3_2_FD_193503 | JGI IMG/M metagenome (GOLD analysis project Ga0302156, IMG submission 193503) | Peat permafrost microbial communities from Stordalen Mire near Abisko, Sweden - I_Bog_N3_2 | ecosystem: Environmental > Terrestrial > Soil > Wetlands > Peat | place: Sweden: Abisko, Stordalen... | reverse complement strand
CTGCTCGATGCGGCGCGGGCGCAGGGTTTGGCCGTCGTGGTTGCGGCCATTCGCGAAGAGACCGACGCGGAGATCGACCTGCGCGCGGCCGCGGATGAGGGCATCACCGTCGAATGGCTCTCGCTGGGAGAACTCTCGCGGCTGATCGAGCACTTCCACAAGGAGGGCGTCACCAAGGCCGTGATGGCCGGCCAGGTGAAGCACAAGCAGATCTTTTCCAGCATCCGCCCCGACTGGCGGCTGGCCAAGCTGCTGCTGAATCTGCGCACGCGCAATACCGACATGCTGCTGGGCGCGGTGGCCAAGGTGCTTGGCGACGAAGGCATTGAGCTGATCGGCTCCACGGCGTTCCTTGAGCCGCTGCTGGCCCAGGAGGGCGTACTCACGGCGCGCGCGCCCAGCGAAGACGAGCGCAAGAACATTGAGTACGGCCTGGGCGTAGCGCGCGCCGTGGCCGGCTTTGACATCGGCCAGACAGTGGTGGTGGCCGCACAGGCCTGCGTAGCCGTCGAGGCCATGGAGGGCACGGACGCGGCCATCGAGCGCGCCGGGCAACTGATGCTCTCGCTGGACGACGACGCATCCACGCTTGAACGTCGCCTGACGGTGGTGAAGGTCGCCAAGCCGAACCAGGATATGCGCTTCGACGTGCCGGTCATCGGCATGGCGACGGTCGAGACCATGATCCGCTCCAATGCCAGTTGCCTCTCTGTCGAGACCGGCCGCACGCTGCTCTTCGATCGCGAGGCCCTGCTCAAGCGCGCCGACGAGGCCGGCATTGCCATCGTTGCCTCTCCGCGCGGATACTGATTGACGCCAGGGATCAGGGGTCAGAGATCAGGGATCAGGGGACAGAGATCGAGGATTGGAAGCCCAGCGGCTATACTGATTGCCAGCAGGCATCCCCGGCTACTGTTCCCTGATCCCTGTTCTCTAGTCCCCATTCCCTGTTTTTAGGAGGTTCCTCGTGAGAAAACCCATTCTCTTCGCTCTAGCCGCAGCCTTTGTGCTCGCGGTTGCATTCGTTACTGTCCATGCGGCAGATCAGACTCTTCCAACCGTTGGGCAGGTAGCGCCCACCTTCAGCCTTCCGTCCCAGGATGGCTCCCAGATTGCGCTCGACAGCTTTCGCGGCAAGTGGGTGGTGCTCTACTTCTACCCCAAGGACATGACCACCGGCTGCACCATCGAGGCTCATAACTTCCAGCGCGATCAGGCCAAGTTCGACGCCGATAATGCGGTCATTCTGGGCGTGAGCGTTGACACGCCCGACAGCCACAAGCAGTTCTGCACCAAGGAGGGCCTGACCTTCCGCCTGCTTGCCGACCCGGAACACAAGGTCGTGGACGCCTACGGCTCGCTGGGCCACTTTGGTCCCATGACCATCGCCAGCCGCAACACGTTCCTGATCGATCCCCACGGCAAGATCGTGAAGGTGTGGACCAAGGTTGAGGTGCAGCATCACTCAGAAGAGGTGCTGGCGGCGATCGACGAGCTGAAGAGGTAACTTTCATGCGCATTGCCTGCGATGCCGCGCGCTTTATCGCGGTCTGATCAGATCCGAGCCCAGGCCTCGCTTATGCAGAGGAGAATGCAATGAATTCTCAGCTTGCCGCGCAGTTTCGCGCCGAATTGGATGCGATCCATTCCGCCCTGCTCGCTCTTCCGCCCGAGCTTGCCGATGTTCCTTGGCGCAGTGGCGGCTGGACGCGCAAGCAGATTGTCGGACACCTGCTCGATTCAGCGGCCAACAACCGCCAGCGCTTTGTCCGCGCCGCTATCGACGGCCGCTTTGACGGGCCAAACTACGAGCAGGACGCGTGGGTAGCCGCGCACGGCTACGCAAGGCGACCATGGGAAACGCTGCTGCTCTGGTGGGAAGTGGAGCACGAGATTCTCGCCGCCGTTGTGGATCGTATCCCCGAAGAAAGGCTGGAATCATGCTGCGTGGTCGGCCACGACGCGCCTGTCACCCTCCGATTTCTGGTTGAGGACTACACCACGCATCAACGCTGGCATCTCGCGCAGCTTCAAGCCGCAGTCGCCATCCAGTAGACGCCTCGCCTGAGTCCACACGCAAAAAAGCCCGGCGCTAAGCCGGGCTCTTTTGCTTGCCTTGAATTGCCTGTTGCCGCTCCTACTTGGTTGCCTTCTTCGCAGGAGCCTTCTTTGCAGGGGCCTTCTTCGCCACTGCCTTCTTCGCGGGAGCTTTCTTCGCCACTGCCTTCTTTGCAGGGGCCTTCTTCGCCGGAGCCTTCTTGGCAACTGCTTTCTTCACTGCTGCCTTCTTGGCGGGCGCCTTCTTTGCTGCTTTCTTAACTGCCAATGGTTTGCCTCTTTTGGTGGGTTTGCTGACGCGCTTGCCGGCCACGGCTTTCTTCGCCTTGGCCTTTCCGCCCGTTGCGCCAGTGCTTTTCTTCTTTACGGGGGATTTCTTGGCGGCCTTCTTGGCCACAACCTTTTTCGCGGCCGCTTTTTTGGCCGGAGCCTTCTTCGCCGCGATCTTCTTTGCTGAAGCTTTTTTCACAGCGGCTTTCTTCGCCGGAGCCTTCACCGTGGACTTTCCGCCCGTCGTGCCTGAGCTGTCATCCCCGGAGTCGTCATCTGTCGCAGCGGCCTTCTTTGCCGGAACCTGCTTGGCCGGAGCCTTCACCGTGGACTTTCCGCCCGTCGTGCCTGAGCTGTCGTCCCCGGGGTCGTCTGCCGCGGCAGCCTTCTTAACCACTTCCTTCTTTGCCGGAGCCTTCCCGATTGGAGCCTCGACCGCTACGGCCATCTCAGCCGGAGCTTTTTTGGCAGCCTTCTTGGCTACAGCCTTCTTCTTCGCGGCCTTCTTCGCGGCCGGCTTCTTTGCGGGTTCTTCCACGACTACGATCACGACATCGTCAGCCGCCTCATCGTCGTCTGAGGAGGTCAGCACGCTGGATGTTTCGACCTCTTCATCGTCAAAGTCTTCATCGAAATTGGAGTCCAATTGCTTCGGCTCCTGATCGGGGTTGCCGTCACTCATCGCAAACATCTTGAACACTTCTTCCATCCGATTGCCTCCAGCGGCTCGCCGCTGCCGTTGTTTTCGTTTCCCTCTTCGCGGAGCGGATGCATCTACTCCGCTCGCGGAAGCCATTGTAGCAATAGCATGAACGCAAACGCCATAGATATACAAGTACGTAATGAGTTACCTGGTCGATTTTTTTCGCTTGCGCGCCGGCGGCTTGCTTTTTGTCGCGGGCATTTGTGTGCGGCTTCTCTTCGCGCTCGACGCCTCGCCATTTCTTGCGCCCGCTTTCTTCGCTGCTGCCGCTGCTTTCAATGCAAGCGGATTTTTCGCATCCGGCAATGCGTTCCGCTTTGCGGCGGATCCCTGCGGCAAGGCCGTTTCATGCGCCTTTGCGCCGTTCTCTCCGCTGGCCGCGCGATGGCCGCGAGAAGCGCGCGACGCATGGGCAGGCTCGGCGACATGCAGCCGGCGGCCGGGCTCAACCTTGATGCCGGCGATGTTGTTCCAGCGCCGCAACTGGTTCAGTGAGACGCCGAAACGATCTGCAATGGTCACCAGCGTATCGCCTCTGCGCACAGTGTAGAGCAGCATGTTTGCCGGCGGCGCGGCGACTGGCGCCAGCGGAATCGCCAGCGCCTCAATGCCCTGGATGCTATCGCTGAAGCGCAGTTGATTGGCCTCGGCAAGTTCCGCTTCGGAAATGCGATACTCGCGCGCCACCGTGGCCATCGTGTCCTCGGCCGCTACGCGATGGTAGCGCCACGCATTGCGCTTGGCTGCGGGAATCGCCGCAATGCGCTCGCCAAACAGCGTAGCTGTGCCCGCGGGCAAATGCAGATCGAATGGTGCGTCGGGCGGGGTGGTCATGCGCAGCACGCTGGGGTTCAGCGCCAACAACTCGTCGGTCGGCGCGCCCACAACGTCGGACACGAGTCTGAGATCCACCGAGTAGTTGATGGTCACCGTATCGGTGAGCACCGGCGGATCGAGCGTAACATCGTCGAACCCATACTGCGTGGGGTGATTGGCGATGATGATAGCCGCGAGAATTTCCGGCACGTAGTTCTTGGTCTCCGCAGGCAGGTTGTTGCGCTTGTAGAGTTCCCAGAAATCGGCGTAGCCCGTCTTTTGCACGGCGCGCTGCACATTGCCGGCACCCCAGTCGTAGCCCGCCATTGAGAGATACCAGTCGCCCAACTGGTCGTAGATGAACTTCATGTAGCGGGCATAGGCGCGCGTCGATTTTTCCGGATCGAAGCGCTCGTCCACATAGGCATTGCGCGTCAACCCGTAGTTGCCTACCGGCATAAACTGCCACATGCCGCCGGCCCTGCCGCCGGATCTGGTTCTGGGACCGATGGCCCTGGGATTGAAGCCCGACTCGGCCACGGCCAGATAAATAAGATCCTGCGGCACGCCCTCTTCGGCCATCACCCGCTGGATCATCGCCTTGTAACGGCCGGCGCGCTGGAATGAGTGCAACAGCGTGTTGTGGCCCTTTTGCGTGTTGGCGAAAAAGTTGATGTATGCGGCCACATAATCGTTCACCACCAGCGGCAGATCGGACTTGGTCGTGGCCAACTGCGTCTTGGCCTTGGCGACGATGTTGGGGTCCACCTCGAAGGTGACATCGCTGGCCACTTCGGCGGGCGAGGGCTCAGCCTTGGGCACAAACCCGTCGCCCTGCTTCAGCGCCTCCATCTCCATCGCATTTACGCCATCCACCACGCGGTCAAACTCATCCTGCAACTGCGCGTCGGCCTTGATGTCGATGCCGCTGGAAAGCATCAGGTCCACGGCGCGATCGAACTCCACCTTGGCCTCGGCCAGATTCCCTTTGCGATAGGCAGCCTCGCCATACGCATATGCCTGCTCCACCTGCTGGATCAGCAGGCGCACTCGCTGCTCCTCGCGCGTCAGCGGCGGCGGTGCGGGCGCGGCGGGTTGTGCGGGTTGCGGAGGTGGCGCGGCCAGCGCGGGCGCAGTAGCCTGTGCTGGCTTTCTCTGGGGAGAGCCGGCGGGCTGCGAGGGATCGCACCCTGCCAGCGACAACGCCAGCATGGCTGATGAAAGCAAACGAAACCAGTTCCTACAGATGCGCATGAGAGGATGCGGCCGCCACGGTCAGGATCAGCCCGCGAAAGGCGCTATGCCGATGATAAGCTATGCCATGGAGGCAATGCGCGCCGAGCCGGCCTTATTGCCCTGAACCAATCCCCTCATGGACATTCGCTTCCTTCGCAACTTCGCAATCATCGCCCACATCGACCACGGCAAGTCGACGCTGAGCGACCGTCTGCTGGAGTTTACCGGCTCCGTGACCGGACGCGAGATGCAGGCGCAGATCCTCGACGACATGGACCTGGAGCGCGAGCGCGGCATCACCATCAAGGCCCATGCGGTCCGCATGATGTATAAGGCGCAAGACGGCAACACCTACCAGCTCAACCTCATCGACACGCCCGGTCACGTGGACTTCAGCTACGAGGTCTCGCGGTCGCTGGCCTCCTGCGAGGGCGCGCTGCTGGTGGTGGACGCCAGCCAGGGCGTCGAGGCCCAGACTCTCGCCAACGCCTACCTGGCCATTAACCACGGACTCGAAATCATCCCCGTCATCAACAAGATCGACCTGCCCTCGGCCGACATCGTCCGCACCCAGGAGGCCATCGAGAAGGCCGTGGGCCTGGACGCGACAGACGCCATCCCGGTGAGCGCCAAAACCGGCCAGGGCGTGGACGAAGTTCTTGAGGCGATCGTCCACCGGCTCCCCCCACCAACCGGCGATCCCAACGCGCCTCTCCAAGCGCTCATCTTTGACTCCTGGTTCGATGCCTATCGTGGCGTCATCGTGCTGGTGCGCGTGATGCAGGGCACCATGCGCAAGGGCCAGCGCATCCGCTTCATGTCCAACTCGAAGTCTTTTGAGGTCGAGTCCATGGGCGTACTCATGCCCAAGCCGGTTGAGATCGGCGAACTCCTCGCCGGCGAAGTGGGCTTTTTTGCGGCCACCATCAAGAACGTCGGCGACACCAAGATCGGCGACACCGTCACCGAGGACGCGCGCCCCGCCGCCGCCCAGTTGCCGGGTTTTGAAGACATCAAGCCGATGGTCTTCGCCGGCCTCTACACCGTGGACTCGCACGAACACACGCTCTTGCGCGACGCGCTGGAGAAGCTCCGCCTCAACGACTCGTCGTTCTTCTTTGAACCGGAAAGTTCCGTCGCGCTCGGCTTTGGATTCCGCTGCGGCTTTCTCGGCCTGCTTCATATGGAAATCATCCAGGAGCGGCTCGAGCGCGAGTATGAGCTCGACCTCATCACCACTGCGCCCGGCGTGCGTTACCACATCACGCTCACCGATGGCAGCGTGCTTGAGGTGGACAATCCCTCGCGCTGGCCCGATCCCACCAACATCGACTCCATTCGCGAACCGGTCATCACCGCCAAGATCCTTACCAATGAGGAATACGTCGGCGGTATCTTCAAGCTCGTGGAGGAAAAGCGCGGCCGCCAGTTGAACTTTGAATACGTCACATCAAGCCGCGTCCTGCTCACATACGAATTGCCGCTGAACGAAATCGTGCTCGACTTCTACGATCGCCTCAAGTCCATCTCGCGCGGCTATGCCTCGCTGGACTATCAACTGGCAGGCGAGTGGGAATCGCCGATGGTCAAGCTCGACATCCTGGTCTCCGGCGAGCCCGTGGATGCGCTCTCCATCATCGTGCATCGCGACTTTGCCTATGAGCGCGGCAGGGCGCTGGTCTCAAAGATGCGCGAACTCATCCCCCGCCAGCAGTTCGAGGTGGCCATCCAGGCTGCCATCGGCGCCAAGGTCATCTCCCGTGAAACCGTAGCCGCCCTGCGCAAGAACGTGCTGGCCAAGTGCTACGGCGGCGACATCTCCCGCAAGCGCAAGTTATTGGAAAAGCAGAAGGAAGGCAAAAAGCGCATGAAGCGGATCGGCAAAGTCGATATCCCCCAGGAGGCCTTCCTGGCGGTGCTGCGAGTTGGCGAAGACCAGCAGAAATAGCCGCAATGCCGTTACTAGCTAGATACTTTAGTCACACGGCTTTTATGTGCATCTGTGGAAACCTCACCGAACCGGCATTCACGGTTGCTAACAGGCAAACTCGCGAAAGGGCCGAAGAGCTGCTCGTGTCTATATTGATTAATAAGGAGTTATCTCTTCTATCAGAACACAGTTGCCGTTGACAAGAGGGAAAATCAAGTTTCTTGCGCGCGATTGTCGGAAGTATTGCACAGTTTTTTCCACAGAAGTACATCTTGACGCGAAAGTTTATTTTCTTAGCCCGGCAATCCGCGGTCGTCAGTGCTTTGGCAGCCCAAATGCCTCGCAAAGGCTCCGTTTCCGGGGCCTCTGCGAACGTCAATACCGGGATCTAATGCGATGCGGGAGGCTTGGGCGTCGAAGCGGCCGGTTGCCCCGCGGGGGCGGGCACACCCGACTTCAGGTTGTAGGCCTCGATGACTGGCTTTGTAATGTCGATTGCCGGGTTGGCGAAGAGAACCGGAGTCTGCTGCTGACCGATATCCAGAACCAGCGTAATGCGTTGCTGCTGGGCATACCCTGCCAGAACGTCGAATACCTTTGAGGCAAGGCTGTTGTACAGTTCCTGAATCTCTCCCTGATAGTCATTCTTGGCGTCTTCGCCGGAACGATCCAACTGCTTCTTCTTGTCGTCGATGGTCTTGGCCCGGCTGGCGCGCGCGGCATCGCTCAGACTGTCGCCCTGCGTCTGCAACTGCTTTGTCAGGCTGTCGATCTCGTCGCTGAGGACCTTGAGTTGCTGGCGCTTGGGCTCGTACTTCTTCTGGATGTCGGCAAAGTTGCGCTGGCCCTCGTTGGTTTGGCCTACCGCCGCCTGGAAGGCTATCACGGCAATCTTCGCCGGCTCGGAAGCCGATGCGGGAGCAGAGGGCGTTTGGGCGGCTGCGCTCAGGGCAATGCCCGAAGACAGCAAGAAAACGAATGCAAGCGAACGCTTCATTTGAATGGAAAACTCCTTCATGTCTACCAGCGCCACTCCAGAAGGCGATGAAACCCGCCATGATCGGTGCTAGCTCTTGTCGTTTACCACAGAGGATACTTAACCGGACAAAGGCCCCGCAAAGCGAGGCCTCCGCCGAAACTTCATTTCTACTGGAACTGCGCCTGCATCAGTGCGTCGCGGGGGCCGGCTTGGCAGCCGGCTTCGGCGCCGTGGCGGCAGGCTGCGGCGGCGGAGCAGGTACGCCGGACTTCAGGTTATAAGCATCTGTGACCGCTTTGGTGATGTCGGTGGAGGCGCTCGCATAGAGCACAACCGGAGCTTGCTGCTGATTCGTACTGGCATCCACCACCAGCGTGAAGCCCTGCTGCTGCGCGTAGGTCGACAACACATCGTAGACCTTCGACGCCACGCCGTTGTAAACCTCTTGCATCTCTTGCGTGAGGTCGTTCTGCGCGTCTTCGGCCAGGCGCTGCGCCTGCTTCTTCTTGTCGTCGATCGTCTTGGCTCGGCTGGCGCGTTCGGCATCGCTGAGCTTGTCGCCCTGTGCCTGCAACTGCTTCTCCAGCGTGTCGATCTCTTCGGCATCGGTCTTCAGTTGGGCGCGCTTGGGTTCATACTTCTTCTGCAAGTCGGCAAAGTTGCGCTGAAATTCGTTGGTTTGGCCCACGGCCGCCTGGAAAGCGATGACGGCAACCTTGGCGGGACCGGCCGGCGCGGCGGGCGATGTTTGAGCGGCTGCGCTCAGGACCAAGCCCGAGGCCAGCGAAACAATCAATGCAAGCGAACGCTTCATTTGAGGTTAAAACTCCTTCGGTATTCCTGTGTGGCCGTTCGCGCTTCAGCGCGAAACCGGGCCTGTGCCTCCTGAGAAACCATACCGATTTTCTTTAACGGCCCACTCCGGGGGAGCGGAAACCGCAAAAAGACGCGAGAGGAGACGTCAGCAGGAACTTCATGGATTATAGGAGGGCTGGGTAGGAGCGTCAAACCGGCGGGGCGTGAATTTCTCCTCCTTGCCCGCCATCTCCCGCCTTATGAAGCCGGTATCAAGGCTGCAAGGCGCCAGCCTGGGGGATAACTCCGAAGCGCTGTAGCAGGGCGAACCCCAGTCCGGCCAGACTCAAGAGCAGGAGGAGCGCGGCGAGCCCGAAGAAGGGGATCTGGAGTACCGGCCAGGCCTTTGCAGGCAACTGGTCAACCAGCTTGTCGCCGAATGTTTCCTTGAACCGGGTCGGCTTGTCGTCATCCTCTTCCGCGGGCCGCCACTCCGAGGCCAGAAAGGCCGCGCGGAGATTCGACAGCAGGATTCCGCAAACGAAGATCGCCAGAATGCCGGGGAACTGCCCGCTGGCCATGTTGTAGAGCAGGCCAACAAAATAGATGCTGAAAATCAGCGCCGCTGCCGGCCAACTGCCTTCTCGCACACCCATGCCACCCAACAGGAACACCAGCCCCGCCGCCACGCCCGCAACCATCGTAAATGGGCTTCCCGTGGCCAAAGCAACCAGAAGCTGAACAACCGCGACGATCCAGCAGATCCAGAATCCCTGACGCCCCAGGTAATCCACGTCCCAGGCATTCTCAACGGTGGGCCAGAAAATGCTCTTCAGCCTTCCATCGGAGCGTTTGACCTCTCCAGACAGTCCCAGTGTTTGCATGGCATCCATGCTTGCCGGACGACCGGCTTCGCGTCAAGGGGCTTCGTCACAAGCAATCGAAGGGATAAAAAGCTTTGCCGGCTGGCGCGCGCGCAAAAGGGCCGCTCGCAAGGAGCGGCCCTTTACTTTTTCCGCCGAGGACTGGCGGTTAGAAGGTTGTTGAGACAGTAAGGCGGAAGGTTTTGCGCGGCTCCCTGAACAGATACCGGGCGCCATAGCCGGCCAACGCCTCCGCATAGGTGTAGTCGCCCGCGCCGCCCGGCGGAAACAGGTCGCGCGTAATCAGCGCGGCTGTGCAGCTCTGCTTGTTGCCTCCGAGATCCAGGTTGTTGCAGTACGGCCGCTCATACAGCCGGAGCGGATTGTAAGCGTAGTAGAGGCGGAAGGGCGCATTGATGATCGGCATGATCACCGAAAGCTCGGCGCCGGTGGACATGCGCGGCACGAAGTTAGTGCCCGAGATGGGACGGATGTCCGGAGTGAAGCCGACCATCGAACCTGGAATGCCGCCCTGGCAGGAGCCGTTGTTGTATACCGGGCAGCCATAAAGCGGCGCCGTCAGCGAAGCAAACCCCTCGGGGCTCTGCTTCAACTGCCCCTTGTTGAGGGCCGCGTCGATGCCAAAATCGTTGAAGAAAGCGAAGGTAACTGGACCAGCAATCGGAATCCGGTACTCCGCATTCGTTGTCAGGTGGGTATCGCCGCCGATCGAGGCCACGCCGTATACCGGCAGCGGCACCTGAATGCATTGCCCCAGTTGCGCCTGGGTCGGGTCGCGCGGAACGCAACTGCCGTCCGGATTGGTCAGTTGGACGCTAACGCGGTTCGGGACATAACCATACGGCGTCGCTCCGCGAATATCGAAGCCTCTCAACTCGGCCTCGCCGCCCGAGTAGAAGCGGTTGTTGGGTGGCGCCACGTCGCCGCCAAAGCCTTGCACATAGCCCAACTGGGCACGCAGGCCCAGTACGTTGCGTCCGCTCGCCGACGGTCGCAGGATGTGCATCGGCTTGAACTCCTTGTATGCCACCTCAGGCGTAATGTAGCGAACGTTGCCGCCGATGCCCGCCACCTGGAAGGCCACTGTGTATTCCTTGCCGTTGCGGGGGCGCATCGGATTGTTCACCGTGTTGTATTGATAGGTGAACGAAGCCGAGCTGTTCACGATGCCCGCCAGCGAATTCGACCCCTGAATCCCGGACCGGAAGCTGATGGTCTGGAAAAACGTCTGGGAGGCGGTGCTGAACGCGGTAATGGTCGACTTGTTCAGCGAATAGGTCATGCCTACCCGTTGGAAGGCATGCCGCTTCAGCGGGTAGCTCACCGAGAACGTCAGGCCGGTCGAGGCCTGGTTGTAGTTCTGCGTGAGCGATTGCTGCGCCGACGACAGGTTCACCGACTGGCCGGTGGTCGTCTGGTAATTCTTGGCCGCATTGAAATCCTGCTTGGTGTTGAAGAGCTGGAAGCCCAGGTTGAGCGGCCGATTGTGCAGGTAAGGCTGCGAGAAGCCGAACATGAACTGGCGGCTCACGTTGCCCAGATTGCCTTGCAGGCTAAGCGTCTCGCCCAAGCCTAGAAAGTTGTTGGTCTGGTAGTTGACGCCCAGAAAAGCGCCCGAGAGTCCACTCACGCCACCGTTCATGCCGATCGAGTTCTTGCCCTTTTCCTTCACCTTCAGCAGCAGGTCCACAGTGCCCGCTTCCGCGTCCTGGTGGGCCTCGGAATCCTGATCCACCTTCAGAGGCTCGAAGTACTCCAACTGGTTCAGGCGCAGCAGGCTGTACTCCCAAAGCTGCGAGTTGTAGACATTGCCTTCGTCCAGCATCAGCTCGCGCCGGATGACCCGATCGCGGGTGATGGTGTTGCCCTGAAACTCGATGCGCGAAACGTAAAACGGCTTGCCCTCGTCGATATCGATGTCCAGCGAGACAGTCTTCTTCTGGTCGTCGAAACTGGGCTTGGGGATGGCGCCGAAGTTGATGTAGCCCAACTGCCCGTATGCCTTCTTCAGGTTCTCAAGGCCCTTGCCGATCAGCGTGGCATTGAACCATTCGCCATCTTTCACGGCAAAAGTGCTGCGCAGCGCCCTCACGTTGTTCACCGCCTTGTTTCCGGTGAAGGTGATGCTGCCCAGCCGGTAGCGGTCTCCCTCTTCGATCGGCATCAGGATGTCGATGCGCTTGCCCTTGTTCGGCCGAAATGTAAGCAGGTTCAGGCCGCCCTGGTCCCGAATCTGGGTTCTCGGCTCCTCGACAGCGGCGTTGTAGTAGCCCTTGTCAGTGTAGGCGTGGCGCACTCGCTCCGTGTCTTCCTCCAGCTTGGAGGAATCGAAGGTCTGCGCAAACAGATCCTCGAAGATGATCGAGTGCGGAATCCCGATCGGCTTCAAATTCTTCATCGAGCGGCGCAGCGCCAGGCTGCCGATGTGCTGGTTGCCGGTGAACTTGATCTGGCCCACCCTCACCGTCGGGCCTTCCTTGATGTTGAAGTTAACCTGCACCGAGGCCGGAGGAACATCCTTGATGTCCAGCTTGATGACCGCGAACTGGTGCCCATGCTCCGACAAAATCTGCTTCAGCACCGTCGTGGCATGCAAAATCCGGGCTGCGTCGTACTGGCTCTCGACGCTCATCCCAACTTTTTCCTTCTTGAACCTGTCCAGCACGTCCGACTGCGACACGACATTGAGACCCTTGTAGTTGATCTCGCGGATGGTCGGCTTTTCCTTGACGAAAATGTCAAGAATGATGCCTTTTTCAGAGTCCTCGCGCTCGATGCGCAGATTCTCGAAATACCCGGTGTTCCAAAGCGAGTTGAAGTCCCGCTCAATCGAAATTGGGTCGTAGATATCCCCGTTATGGGAAAAAAGGCGCGCCAGCACGGTCTCTTTGGGGATGCGCCGGTTGCCAATCACGCGAATCTGATCGATGGTCTGCGACTGCTGAGCCATGGCTGCGCAGGCACCAAGCGCAAGCGCCAACAGTAATGACACACCCACCAAACGGGGCGCTCTTGCCACCCGGCTCACGGCGCGCAGCGCGCGGGCGATACAAATGCGCTTTGTCTTCACCGGGCTGGAGCCATGCGGCGAGCAAAAGTACTGGTTCGGGCCATAGTTCGCCATCAAGATCGGCTTCACGGGAAGAATATCGACACCCTCACTGCTGAAATTCTGATGCTGCATCGAGGAAAGACTGATTTTACCATCCCGGCCACCACTACCCGGAGCCGGAACCCCGATATTTGGATTCCAACCCACAGTCTACCGGAACGACTTGGGTTCAGACGACTTTGCATCGATGCCCCGCCTTGCGGCATCCTTCTTAGACGCAGGCTGGGCGGACATGGCATCCGCTCTCAAAGGAGATATTCGCGTGACTCAAGAGTTAAAGGAAACGGTCTATGGCTTCTCCGCTCCACTGCTGGATGGACGCAGCCTGAGCCTCTCCGATTTTGCGGGCAGGGTCCTGCTCATCGTGAATACCGCAAGCAAGTGCGGCTTCACCCCGCAACTGGCTGGCCTCGAGGAAATCCACAAGGCATTCAAGGACCGCGGCTTCTCAGTCCTGGGCTTCCCATGCAATCAATTTGGCGCGCAGGAGCCGGGCACGGAAGCCGAGATCGGCGCTTTCTGCGAGCGGAATTATGGCGTCAGCTTCCCCCTGTTTGCAAAGATCGACGTCAACGGCCCCCATGCCCAACCGCTCTACCTCTTTCTCAAGCGCAGCAAGCCCGGAATCTTCGGCTTCCTGGGAGCGGGCAGCATCAAGTGGAACTTCACCAAGTTCCTGATTGACCGAGACGGATACGTGGTACAGCGCTATGCTCCCTCGACCAAGCCAAAGAGCCTGACTGGGGCGATCGAAGGGCTGCTGGAGCGCCGGGTGTGAATCTGGAGGTTGCGCGCGGCTCCTCCCTTGGCATCCTTGCAGGCGCCTGAGGTATGCTCTCTGATGAAATGGCTCGTTTGCCCGCCTTCTCTCGGAAGGTGGACAGGCATCCTCAGAATCGTGATGCGCCGGGAGGCAATGATGCGCCGAGATCTTCCCATGATGCTTATCCGGGTGATTGTGGGCGTGGTGTTCGTGACCGAAGGCATCCTCAAGTTTGCATACGCGGACGAGTTGGGCGCTGGCAGATTCGCAGCGATCGGCCTGCCCTTGCCGGATCTTCTCGGTCCTCTGGTGGGCGGCGTAGAAGTTGCCGGCGGCGTCGCATTGCTCTTGAATTTCTACGCCGGCGATGCAGCGCTTGCGTTGCTGGCGGTGATCGTATCCGCGCTGATCACCACCAAATTACCCATCCTGGCGGGGCGGCCAATCGGCCCTTTTGCCCTGATGAAGGCGCAACACTACGGAGTCATGGGATTCATGCATGAGGCGCGGGTGGACCTGTGCATGTTGTTTGGAACAGTTGCCGTGCTCATCGACTCCGGCTTGCGGCTTGGGCACAGGAGACGCTGGTATGAGTCTTCCGCGGAACGCTAGCCTATGTCCGATTGCCAAGACAGGCATGTACTCGTCGAGATTGCCCGGCTGTTTCTTCGCCTGGGCCTGACCGCCTTTGGAGGCCCCGCGGCACACATCGGCCTCATGGAGCGCGAGGCCGTATCCCGGCGGGGATGGCTGACTCGGCCGCAATTCCTCGATCTCGTTGGCGCATGCAACTTGTTGCCCGGCCCAGGCTCTACGCAGGTCGCCATGGCGCTCGGCTACCGCCGGGCCGGCTGGATAGGTCTTGTCATCGCAGGCCTTTGCTTCATTCTGCCGTCAACACTGTCGACCTTGGCGCTGGCCTGGGCCTATCTCCGCTACGGCGGCCTGCCTCAGGCGCAGGGGCTGCTCTATGGAGCGAAGCCCGTCATGCTGGCCGTCATCGTCCAGGCCGTGTGGAACCTGAGCAGGATGGCATTTCGCCGCTGGCCGCTCGCTCTGGCCGGACTCGCATGTTTCGCCGCGGCCCTGGCAGGCGCACCGCCCATCGCGGTCCTGCTGGTTTCAGGTTGCGTGGCGCTCCTGGCAGTCTGGCTCGGTTCCCGGCCCAGGACTGAACTCAGGCTTGGCGCTTTCCCTTTAGCCATCGGCTCTGGCCCGGCTGCAAGCGGCGCCGCAATTGGCGGAGCCGCAGCGGGCACCGTTGGACTGCTTCCCATCCTGCTGGTTTTTCTCAAGATGGGCGTGGTGGTCTTTGGTTCCGGCTATGTGCTGCTGGCCTTCTTCAAAGCCGATCTTGTAGATCGCCTCCACTGGATCACCAGCCCGCAGTTGCTCGACGCCATCACCGCCGGCCAGGTCACACCCGGGCCGGTCTTCGCCACGGCTACATTCCTGGGCTATCTCATCCGCGGGTGGGCCGGAGCCGCCGTCGCCACTGCCGCCATCTTCCTGCCCTCTTTCCTGATGGCCGGTCTGGTGGGTGCGCTCACGGGCCGCATTCGCAAGTCAAAACTCGCGGCTGGCTTCCTCGATGGCGTGAACGCCGCCGCCGTGGCTCTCATGGCTTCCGTTGCCTTGTCCCTTGGCCGCGCCACACTGGTTGACGGCTGGACATGGGCGCTGGGTCTGGTAAGCGTGGCGCTGCTGGTCCGCTATAAGGTTAACGCGACATGGCTCCTGCTCACCGGAGCCGGGCTGGGCGTTCTCCTGCGGGGACTCGGCTATTGATTGGGGCGCCGCACGCATTCGACTCCGCTCAGGGCTTCTTTGCCTCAGCCGCCGGGGCCTTGGGCGCGGCAGCAGTCTTGGTGTACACGATCTTTTTGGTCCCGCCTTCGCAACTGCCCACCACCTTGGCGTCGGTATCCTTGTCCTTGGCCACAATCTCCAGCGTGTAGTCCTTAATGTTCTTCGCGTCCAGCTTTTTCGCGATTTCGTCCTTCAACACTTCGCACGGCTTTGGCCCGTCCGCATAGGCCATCGCCGGCACCAATAGCAGAATTGCAATCGACGCCACAACTTTCATGGGCAGTCTCCTTCGACACGATGTTAGGACGAATCGCGCGCAAACGCCAGTACCATAACAAAGTAATTTGCCTCATCCATGCTGACATCCTGGGCGGGCGGCACTAGAGGCTGCGGAAAAACTCGATTGCAGCCTCGCTTTATAACAGGGCATGGCTTCT
>Ga0302156_10002288_pt1 | contig 15799 bp, 9 predicted proteins | sample I_Bog_N3_2_FD_193503 | JGI IMG/M metagenome (GOLD analysis project Ga0302156, IMG submission 193503) | Peat permafrost microbial communities from Stordalen Mire near Abisko, Sweden - I_Bog_N3_2 | ecosystem: Environmental > Terrestrial > Soil > Wetlands > Peat | place: Sweden: Abisko, Stordalen... | reverse complement strand
AGGCACAGGTCGAGGCGGTGTTCGGACGCTATCCGGTACTGGATGACCGCATTTCACGGCAGCTGGGACTGATGGACGATGGTTCGCCTGAAGAACTGGTGCTCCGGGCCATGCGGCAATTCACATAGAACATATATGAGCGTAATCCGCATCATCAACAAATTAGCCAATCAGACCATGCGCCTGTTGATCGGCATGGTAGCTTGAGCGCACCATGGCGCCGACGGCGGCGTGCACGAAGCCCATTTTGTAGGCTTCTTCTTCATACATCTTGAAGGTGTCGGGATGGACATAACGGCGCACCGGCAGGTGGTCGCCGCTGGGCATCAGGTATTGGCCGATGGTGAGCATGTCGACATTGTGGGCGCGCATGTCACGCATGACTTGCAACACTTCTTCGTCGGTTTCGCCCAGGCCGACCATGATGCCGGATTTGGTCGGTGTATTGGGGTGCAATTCCTTGAAGCGCTTGAGCAGGTTCAGTGAGTATTCGTAGTCGGAACCGGGGCGCGCTTCCTTGTACAGACGCGGCGCGGTTTCAAGGTTGTGGTTCATCACATCGGGCGGTGCCATCTTGAGAATTTCCAGCGCGCGATCCATCCGGCCGCGGAAGTCCGGGGTCAGGATTTCGATGCGTGTATCGGGCGACAACTCGCGTACACGTTCAATGCAGGCGGCGAAATGGCCGGCGCCGCCGTCACGCAAATCATCACGGTCCACGCTGGTGATGACCACATAGCTGAGCTTCAACTGGGCAATGGTGCGGGCCAGATTTTCCGGCTCGTTCGGGTCCAGCGGATCAGGTCGGCCATGGCCGACGTCACAGAACGGGCAACGGCGCGTGCACTTGTCGCCCATGATCATGAAGGTTGCCGTGCCCTTGCCGAAACATTCACCAATATTCGGGCAGGACGCTTCTTCGCATACGGTCACCAGATTGTTGGCGCGCAGGATGTCTTTGATTTCGTAGAAGCGGGTGGTCGGTGAACCGGCCTTGACGCGAATCCAGTCAGGTTTTTTGAGTTTTTCGGCGGGAACGATCTTGATCGGGATCCAGGCCGTCTTGCCGGCGCCCTTTTGTTTGTCGGTCGGGTTGCGCAGCGAAGACTCGCCTGAAGTGATGTCGGTTGTCATAGTCGTGATGGTTGTGGCCGTCGCTGTCGACGGCAATCTAACAAAATACAGTCTGATGCAGGTGCATGTGAGTACGCAGGCGGCTAGGCGAAATGTACGAGCAGCTTTTCAGCCAGCAGCGATTGCACATCGTCGAGACGGGCAGCCACTGCCAGGGTTCGCATATCCACCGTGGCAAGGCCGGCATAGCCGCAAGGGTTGATCCAGGAAAACGGCGCCAGATCCATCGCAACGTTGAGCGACACGCCATGATAAGTACAACCGTTACTACGTATCTTCAATCCCAACGCCGCAATCTTGGCGCCCTGCCACGGCCCTGTGCTGACATAGATGCCGGGCGCGCCCTGCTTGCGCTCACCAGCGAGATTATACGCCGCCAGCGTATCGATGACCGCCTGTTCGATCTTTTGCACGAATTCGCGGGCGAACAAGCGTGCACCTGGATGGTTGCGGCGTAAATCGATCAACAGGTAAATCACCACCTGACCGGGACCATGATAGGTCACTTCGCCGCCGCGGTCGGTTTGCACTACGGCAATGCCATGGGCATCGAGAACGTGAGACTGGTCAGCGCCCAGGCCAAGCGTAAATACCGGAGGATGTTCGACAATCCAGAGCTGGTCGGGGGTTTCGCTGTTGCGGCTGTCGGTGTAGGCGCGCATGGCGTCGAAGGTGCTGAGATAGTCTTCAACGCCGCGCCGGATAATCTGGGGAGCGGTTTGCATAGCCGCCAGTGTAGCGAGTTTCGCCCACTCACGCCGCAAGCTGGCGTGAGTAGGGCATCAGCGCGATCAGCGTGCTGCCTGGACGCAGCCTGTGACGCGGCGGTCGGCCGGGCGGCGCAAGCCCCGCAATGTCGCTGTCAGGCGGGCAAACCAGTGCTGTTGCGGCAAGCCGAGCTGCACCTGGCTGCTGGCATCAGCGCCTTCAACAACCAGCATGCCGCGCCCGGCAATTTCGATTTGCTCGCCACCGGAGAGCCAGTAATCGTCAGGAGCACCTTCCATCGTGATCCAGACCCGACCCTTGCCGATCTGCAACTTGATCGCCCCATTGATTTGCACTGTAGCAAGTTCTCCCGTGCGCAGATGCAGGGACCTATTGATGAAAATATTTTGCATAATGACTTTCCTTTCCTGCACACGGTGTACCGCTACGGTGCCTGCGAAGTCACTTCACATTAGAGCAGTAGCTGGTATTGATGGTGCGTTGAGGCTATTCTAGTCAGCAGGACGGAGAAGTTGAAACGATATATATTCGACCTTCTTGCTAATTTAATTCACAAGAGGCATTTTCCTGATGGCCGATTTCAGAAAACTACCCAATCTCGCTGCATTACGCGCCTATGAAGCGGCGGCACGGCATGAAAGCTTTTCGCGTGCCGCCGAAGAGATCCACGTCACCCCTGGCGCGGTGAGCCACCAGATCCGCGCGCTCGAGCAAGAATTGGGGGTGCAGTTGTTTTCCCGCAACGGCAAGCGCATTACCGTCACCGCCGCCGGCCAACACTTCGCCGCCGTGATCCGCCAGGCGTTGGGCGACATCGCCGATGCTGCCATTGCCCTGCAGGAGCAAGACCGTCAACAAAGACTGGTGATTTCCGTCTTGCCGTCCTTTGCTTCACGCTGGCTAGCGCCGCGCTTGTGGAAGTTTATTGACCGCCATCCCGGCATTGAGGTGATCCTGCAGTCAAGCAGTCAGATCAATGACCTGGTGCGCGATGGCATTGATGTCGGCGTGCGTTTTGGCACGGGTGCTTATCCCGGCTTACGCGTAGAAAAACTGATGGATGACTATTACTACCCGGTCGTCAGCCCGCACTACCGGCAAGGCCGCCTGCCCACGTCACCGCAACAGCTGAGCGATTGCACGCTATTGCGCATGGATGGCATGGAGGAATCGTGGCAACCCTGGTTCGCGCAGGCTGGTCTGGATTTGCCGGATCCGGCCGGTGGCCTGGTGGCAGAAGACGCCTCGCTGATGGTACGCGCCGCCGCCGACGGTGCCGGCATCGTCCTCTCGCGCCATGCGATCGCTTCGCAGGAAATTGCCGCCGGTGAGTTGGTGCGCTTATTCGACATCGCCTGGAAAACAGACAAGGCCTATTATTTCTGCGCCACGCCGGCGTCCTTTGGTAAACCTCAAGTACAGTGGTTCCGGCAATGGATACTGGAGGAGATCGCCACCTTCATGGCACATCCGCACTGGCCCGGAACGCGTGCCTCAAAAGAAAAAACCGGAGCGCCCAACGACGCTCCGGTTTCGGATTAGCCCTCAATTGCGTAAAGCCGTACTTACAGCACGAATTTCACCATCTCGTGGCCCGACAATGCGCGATACAAGTTGTCGAGCTGCTCGCGGCTGGTAGCGCGGATAGTCACGGTCAGGGACAGATAGTTGCCTTGCGACGACGGCCGCGTTTCGACTTTGCCGACATGGAAAGTGGGATCGTGTTCGATGATCATTTCAACGATACGGTCGGTAAATTCATCGTGCATGATGCCGACGACTTTGATGGGAAAGTCGCTCGGATATTCGATCAGGGATTCTTCAGTGGGTAATGGCATGATGTGCGGCCTTCAAGATGGATTGCCCTATTTTACGCCATGCATGAGCCAACCTGGAACTAGCAGCTTGCGTTACGGCAAGCCGCTGGCTCCGCGCTACCAATGCGATCACAGCGCCTGTTTGGCTGCCTGGTAACCTGCATACAGCTTGGCAAACACCGCGCCTGGCATGCCATTGCCTACGATCTTGTCATCGATACGCACCACCGGCAGCACTTCCTTGCTGGCCGAAGACAACAGGACTTCATCGGCGGCAAACACTTCGGCCTGCGTAATCTTGCGTGCTTCAAAGACGATGCCTTGGGCGGCGCACAACTCTTCAATCAAGCCGTAACGGATGCCTTCCAGAATCAGGTTGTCCTTGGGTGGCGCCGACAGCTTGCCATCCTTGACGATCCAGACATTGGACGAAGATGCCTCGCTGAGGAAGCCATCACGGAACTGAATCGCTTCGGTCACTTCATTTTCAGCCGCAAACTGGGCTGCCAGCACGTTACCCAGCAACGAGGTGGACTTGATCTGGCAGTTCAACCAGCGCCGGTCTTCCATGCTCACGCAAGCCACACCCGCAGCGCGCACTTCGGCCGACGGCAACACCATGGTATTGGTCATGATGAACACGGTCGGCGTGACTTCCTTGGGAAAGGCATGGGCGCGCTTGGCCACGCCACGCGTGACCTGAATATAAATCATCTGATCGCGCAGATCATTGGCTTGCACCACGCTGGCGATCAATGCCAGCCATTGCTCGGCGTTATGCGGATTTGGAATACCGATGGTTGCCAGACTGCGAAACAGCCGGGCGATGTGCTGCTCGCCGCGAAACGGCTTGCCGTCATACATTGGAATGACTTCATAGATGCCGTCGCCGAAGATGAAGCCGCGATCGAGCACGGGGATTTTTGCTTCCGACAGAGGTGTCAGTTGGCCGTTCAAATAAACGATAGGGTCATTCATGGGTGGCTTTCAATATTTCAATAGGCGATGGCGGCGGTGAAAATCAGGATGCGTTGAATCAATCCAGTGCATCCATTTTTGCACAGGCCATCGGTGCACGTTATGCCAAGTCGGCATCACCGACCTGGCACGTTGGCCTCAATCAAATTGCTGCAATTCGCAGACTACTGGTCTGCTCGCTGCCACTACGTGAAAAATGCCAGCGCTGCTGGTGATAACGCGCCACCGTTTCGCGGTGCGCAATGCTGATGATGGCCGCTTGTGGCAATTCTTCCTGCAGCTTGGCATACAGCAGCTCTTCTGTTTCGCCATCCATGGCGCTGCTGGCTTCATCGAGAAACAGCATGTCCGGGCGCGTCAGGAACACACGCGCAAAGGCCAGACGCTGCTGCTCGCCCGGCGATAGACGGTTGCCCCAGTTATTGACCACGTCGAGCGCCTCTTTCAAATGCGACAGTCGGCACAGATCCAGATAGTGAGTAATCTGCTGATCGGTATAAGCGCCGTCGGCGGCCGGATAGGTCAGCGCCGAACGCAAGCTGCCAATCGGCAGATAACTGGTCTGCGGTACGAACATGAGCTTGCCTTCCGGCGGCAGCGCAATGTTGCCGCTGCCGTAAGGCCAGATCCCGGCGATGGCGCGGAACAAGGTCGACTTGCCGCAACCGGACGGGCCGCTCACCAGAATGCGCTGACCTTGCTTGATGGTGCCGCTAAGGTGCGTGACCAACGCCGTGCCATCGGGCAAATCGAGCGACAAGGCTTGCACCTCAATGGTGTCGCCGTCACGACGCTCCAGCGCAATGCCTTCCGGCAGCCGCTGGGCCGCATCGACGGCCAGATTGAAACCGGCCAGACGATTGATGCTGGCCTTCCAGTCGGCCAGCGTGCTGAAGGCATTGATGAACCATGACAAGGCATCCTGCACTTGACCAAAGGCGCTGGCGACCTGCATCAGTACGCCTAACGAAATGGCGCCGCTGAAGTAACGCGGCGCGGCCACCAGGATAGGGAAAATATTGGCGAACTGACCGTAGAAATTGACCGCGATATTGAGGCTCTTGGTGGTGCGCATGATGGCCCACCAGTTCTGACGAATGTCTTCGAAGTTGTTATTGAGCTGTGCCCGTTCGCGCTGCTCACCGCGATACAGTGCAATCGCTTCGGCATGCTCGCGTACCCGGATCAAGCCAAAACGATAGTTCGCCTCAAAGCGCTCCTGATTGAAACTTTGCATCACCAGCGGTTTGCCAACCCACCAGATGATCCAGGAACCGACACCGGCATAGACAATCGCGAACCACACCATGTAGCCAGGAATCACCCATTGCCGATGCATCAGCATGAAACTGACCGGCCCGCTAATGGCCCACAGGATGCCGACGAATGACACCAGCGTCACCGCGCTGGAAATGAAACCGAGCACCAGACTGATGGTGCTCGAGGTCAGTGCGCGCAAATCTTCGGCAATCCGCTGATCCGGGTTGTCGGCGATACGACCTTGCTCCATGCGGTAATAGGCATGGTGCAGCAGCCACTTGGCCATGTACTTGTCGGTCATCCAGGTACGCCAGCGAATCTGCAACGATTGCGTCAGATAAATGCGACCTGTGGCCACCACAATGTAAGAAAACGCCAGATAGGAAAATTGCCACAACAGATGCTTGAAGGCGGCAAAATCCTTGTTCTGCAACGAGTCGTACATGGTGCGGTTCCAGTCGGTAAACAGCACATTGATGTAGACCATGACCAGAACCAGCGCCAGAATAATGCCAAACAAGCCCCACGCCTTGCCGCGTTCTTCCGAGACCCAGTACGGTTTAATGAGATGCCAGATGGCGTGACGATCGATGCGTTTCTGCTTGTCAGCGGTCATGGTGTTCCAGGAAAGACAGGTAATCGTAGGGAGATAGTCGGCAATATTTAGAATTTACTGAATAACTATTCAAAATATATTCTGGTAATGATAAGCAATCCCACGACTTTCAGCAGCGCAAATTTGAAACAAAGTATATTTACAGACCATCGGATCCGGCGACAAACGACTCCGATTTGGCGAACAGGTTAAAATTTTGCCTTTCGCAACAGCGCGGCATTGGTCTCTCGCTGTCCTGGCGTCACTTTGGAGATTGCATGCTGGCCTGGTTCGAAAAACTGATTCACCCCTTTCCCGACAACATCCCCAAGCCGCCGCCGCGCGGCTTTGCTGCCTTCATCTGGGCCTGTAGCCAGGGGCTGCGCCGCTACATCCTCGGCATGACCTTGCTGACGGCGATCATCGGTGCCTTCGAAGCGCTGCTGTTTGCCATGATGGGCCGCATCATCGACTGGCTCAGCCATATCGCTCCGGCGCAACTGTGGGCGCAGGAGGGACGTCATCTGGTACTGCTAGGGCTGGTGCTCATCGTCAGTGTGCTGGTGGTGGCGCTGCAAACCATGGTCAAGCATCAGACGCTGGCGGGTGCCTTTCCGATGTTGCTGCGCTGGAAATTTCACCGCCTCATGCTCAACCAGAGCATGAGTTTTTACCAGGACGAATTTGCCGGCAGGGTTGCCGCCAAGGTCATGCAAACCGCGCTGGCGGTACGCGACGTGTGCATGATCCTGGGCGACATTGTAGTGTTCGTACTGATCTATTTCATCACCATGACCACCGTGGTCGCTGGTTTTGATGTCTGGCTGCTGCTGCCCTTTCTGGGCTGGATGGTGTTGTACGGCGCGGCACTGCGCTACTTTGTGCCGCGCCTGTCACGGGTGGCGCGCAATCAGGCCGATGCCCGTTCCATGATGACCGGACGCATCACCGACGCCTACACCAACATCGCCACCGTCAAACTGTTTTCGCATGCCGGCCGCGAAGCCGGTTATGCACGCAGCGCGATGCAGGATTTCCTGCTCACCGTGCATCGCCAGATGCGGCTGGTAAGCGGCTTCGATATCACCAACCATTTGCTCAACATGATATTGATCCTGTCCACCAGCGGCGTTGCGCTCTGGTTGTGGACGCAAGGTCAGGTCGGAGTCGGCGCGGTGGCGGCAGCGACCGCCATGGCGCTGCGCCTGAACGGCATCGCCCATTGGGTGATGTGGGAAATGGCAGCGCTGTTCGAACACATCGGCACCGTGCAGGACGGCATCAACACTTTAGCGCGTGCCCATGAAGTCAAGGATCAAGCGGGTGCGCAGCCGCTGCAGGTCACGCATGGCGCGCTGCAATTCGACGCCGTCAGTTTTTCCTACGGCGCTGGTGATGAGCCGGGTCGGCAAGTCATCTGCAAGCTCAATTTGCACATCCAGCCAGGTGAAAAAATCGGTCTGGTGGGCCGTTCCGGTGCCGGTAAATCGACTATCGTCAACCTCTTGCTGCGCTTCTACGACATCGAACAAGGTCGCATTCTGGTAGACGGTCAGGACATCGCCCACGTCACGCAAGACAGTCTGCGCGCCCAGATCGGCATGGTGACTCAGGACACCTCACTGCTGCATCGTTCGGTGCGTGACAATATTCTCTATGGCCGTCCCGACGCCAGCGACGCCGAAATGATCGCCGCCGCGCGCCGCGCCGAAGCCCACGAGTTCATCGGCACGCTGGCTGACGCACACCACCGCAAGGGCTACGACGCCCATGTCGGCGAGCGCGGCGTCAAACTCTCCGGCGGCCAGCGCCAGCGTATCGCGATTGCCCGCGTGATGCTCAAGGATGCTCCCATCCTGCTGCTCGACGAAGCCACCAGCGCACTCGATTCGGAAGTCGAAGCCGCCATTCAGGAAAGTCTGTACCGCCTCATGGAAGGCAAGACCGTAGTGGCCATTGCGCACCGGCTGTCGACCATTGCAGCGATGGACCGGCTCATCGTGCTCGATCAAGGCGCCATCGTCGAACAAGGCAGCCATCAAGAACTGCTGGCACAGAACGGCTTGTATGCGCGCCTGTGGGCACATCAAAGCGGCGGCTTTCTCGGGGAAGAAATTTAGCTTCCGATAAAAACGCCGTCAGCGGCGTTTTTATCAAATGCACCAAGCCTGCAACACGGCGCCAACGACAACAATACGACACCAACATATCGTACCCAGTCTGATTCTGCGTACGTTCTTATAGGATTGTTCCGAAAATCAATCTACGCCCTTCCTCACTATAAAAATAGCGCTATAACATTGCCGCCCAGAAACAAATATTTAGTAAAAATATTTCCGGAGCGGTGCAATGTATCCCACACATCAACAGTTTTTTCGTCAGCGCTATCTGGCGGCCCTGCTGCTGGCAAGCGTCGTGCAAACCGGCGCTGCGGCTCAGGAATTAGAAACGGATGAACGTCAGGAGCAACGGCGGCGCGCCCGTGCCGAAGCCACCGCACGCGAACAGCTGGCGCAACAGCCTCGCGTCACATTGCAGGAAAACGCTGCTGCATCACCAGCAAACCCGGATGCGCTGACCCTGCCAAGCGAGTCGCCTTGCTTTGTGATCGAACAGGTGGCGCTGAGCATACCGCCACAATTACCGCCAACCACGCACGCCCTGGCAGCCAGTGCCTTGATGCAGGATCGGTTTTACTTCGCGCAGCAGTATCTGCAACAGTATCAAGGTGCCTGCATCGGCAACGCCGGCGTCAATCTGATCGTCCAACGCCTCACCGCCCAGATTCTGGCCAAAGGCTATAGCACCACCCGGCTCGGCATTGCGGCCCAGGATTTATCCACCGGCCGCCTCATCCTGACGCTGGTGCCCGGCGTCATCCGCACCATCCGTTTTGCCGACCCCGCCACCGCCGCAACCTGGCGCAATGCCTTCCCTACCGGCCCGGGGCAACTGCTCAATTTGCAGGACATCGAACAAGGTCTGGAGCAAATGAAGCGCGTGCCCAGCCAGGATGTCGACATGGAAATCGTACCGGCAACATTGCCCGGCGAAAGCGACATCGTCATCACCGTCAGGCAGCGCCGCCCATGGACAGTGAGCGTATCGCTCGACGACAGCGGCAGCAAAGCCACCGGCAAATTACAGAGCGGCATCCATCTCGCGCTCGACAATCTCCTGGGCGTCAACGACCTGTTCAATCTCGGCATCAATAGTGATGCCCAGCGCCAGGGTCCGCTGCGCGGCACCAGCGGCGCCAACATCTACTACGCGGTTCCCTACGGCTACTGGACATTTTCGCTGGCCGCCAGCAGCTACGACTACCATCAGCAAATCGCCGGGCTCAATCAGAGCTTCGTCTCCAGCGGCAAAGCGCGCAACCTCGATCTGAGCACACAACAGTTGTTCTATCGCGACCAATATCAAAAACACAGCTGGCAATTCAAACTGGGCAAGCGCTGGAGCCGCTCCTACATCGACGACACCGAAATCGAGGTGCAACGCCGCAACACCAGCTACGCAGAAATCGCCTGGCTGCACACCCACTACCTCGGCACCGGCCAACTCAATCTCACACTGGCCAATCGCTGGGGCGTCTCATGGTTCAACGCTCAGCCGGACCTACCGTCGCGCAGCGCCGATGCACCGACCTACCGCTACACCCTGCAAAGCCTCGACGCCAGCCTATACGCCCCGTTTTCGCTCGGCTCGCAAAGCCTGAACTACATCGGCAGCCTGCGCGCACAAACGACGCGTTCGGCACTATTCCAATCAGAGCAGTTCGCCATCGGCAACCGTTACACCGTGCGCGGTTTCGACGGCGAGCAAACCTTGACGGCCGAGCGCGGCATCTACTTGCGCAATGAACTGGAACTGCCCTTGGCGCACAGCGCGCAAGCCCTCTATGCAGGGCTCGACGGCGGCCGCGTATTCGGCCCCAGTACGCACCACCTGCTCGGCGACAAGCTAGCCGGCGCCGTCGTCGGTGCACGCGGCACGCTGGCAGGCCTGCACTACGACGTCTTCATTGCCGCCCCTCTCGTCAAACCGCAAGGACTCAAGAGCGCCCCAGTCAGCGGTTTCAGTCTGCACTACCAATATTGATCCGCACAGGAGAACCCGGATGAATCAGCAAGCCTATCGCCTCGTCTTCAACGCCCATCGTGGCGCACTCATGGCCGTCGCCGAAAACGTCAGCAGCCGCAGCAAAAGTCAGGCCGCCACGCACCAGCCCAAGCAAGTCGTCCGCAGCAACATGCGTCTGGCGCAACTAGGCGTGTTCATCGCCTGCCTGTTCGGCGCCGTCACCCTCACCATAAACACCGCACAAGCGCAGATCAGCGCCGCCGCCAACGTCTCCCAGCGCCCAGTCATTGACCAATCCGCCAACGGCCTGCCTATCGTACAAATCGTCACCCCCAACGGGGCCGGCGTCTCGCACAACCGCTACGACCAGTTCAATGTCGGCCAGCAAGGCGCCATTCTCAACAACGCCCAAAGCATCACCTCGACCCAACAAGCCGGTTACATTGCCGGCAACCCCGCCTTAGCCGGCGGCAGTGCACGCCTGATTCTCAATGAAGTCACCAGCGCCAACCCCAGTTATTTGCGCGGCTATCTCGAAGTCGCCGGCCAGCGCGCCGACGTCATCATCGCCAACCCCAATGGCATCTCCTGCAGCGGCTGCGGCTTCATCAACACTAGCCGCGGCGTCTTGAGCACCGGCACGCCTGAATTCGCCGCCGATGGCCAACTGGCCAACTTACGCGTCACACAAGGTCACATCGCCATCGGCAGCATGAACGCCGCGCCGCTTGATCAGGTCGATCTGATTGCGCGCAGCGTACAAGTCAATGGCGAACTCTGGGGCAATGCGCTCAATGTGATCAGCGGCGCCAACCTGGTCAACTACGCCAATCTCGGCGTGCAAGTGATCGCCGGTCAAGGTCCGCAACCGACGGTCGCCATCGACCTGGCTCAGCTTGGCGGCATGTACGCCAATACCATCCGCCTGATCGGCACCGAAGCCGGCATCGGCGTGGTCAGCAATGGCGAGATGGCCGCCGCCGGCCAATTCCATCTCGATGTCGCCGGCAAGATCACCCTGGCCGGCCACACCACCGCCACAGGCAAAATCACCATCGTCGGCGACGACGACATTGACAACCGCGGCCAGCTCTATGCTGGACAAGCGCTACAACTCAGCAGCAGCGGCAAGCTCGACAACAGCGGCCTGATCGCCGCGCAAGCCGACATCAAGCTGCAAGCGCACGACATCGCCAACCACAACACCATTGCCGCCGGCGTTGATGCCACCGGCAACACTAGCGGCAGCGGCACACTGCAGCTCAACGCCGACAACAACATCGACAACCGCAACGGCAATCTCTATGGCAAAGATGATCTGCTCTTGCGCAGTGGCACCACTCTCAACAATAGCAACGGCCAGATCCACAGCGATGGCAATCTCACCGCCAACGCCGGTACCACTCTCGACAACCGCAACGGCCAAATCCACAGCAACGGCGCGCATGCCAGCCTGACACTCGGCGCCGCCGACATCGACAACAGCGACGGCGACATCATCAACCTAGGCAGCGGCACTTCCACCCTGACCGCCATCAATCGCTTCACCAATACCGCCACCCTCAGCAGCACCGGTGATCTGCGCGTGACGGCGGGCCAGCTCGACAACAGCGGCCTCATCAACAGCAGCGCCAACACCACCATCCGCGCTGACGCGCTGCGCAACTTCGGCCGCATCTACGGCGACGATGTCGCCCTTGGCGCCGGCACCCTGCTCAACGATGTCAACCCCGCCAGCAACGACGCCGGCGTCATCGCCGCCCGCCACACCCTGCACATCGGAGCCAGCGACATCATCAATCGCGAACATGCGCTGCTGCAAAGCCTGGGCGACATGCACATCGGCGGCAGCTTAGACAGCGACGACCAGGCCAGCGGCAGCGCCGGCAGCATCCTCAACGCCTCGGCCACCATCGACGCCGGCGGTGACCTGTCGCTGCACACAACCGAGCTGATCAACCGCAACGACCACTTCAGCACCAGCGAAGAAATCGACCCCAGCCAGACTCGCCACGTCACCGAATACGCCGACTGGACCCAACCCGATGTCTGGTACCGCGCCGATGAAGTTCGCTGGAGCAACAGCGGCGGTGGCGGCATTGTGCTGGTGATCCCCGACGGCAACCGCTACGAAAAATTTTACAAGCGCGACTACACCGAAATCGTCATCAACACCGTCGTCCAAAGCAGCGACCCCGGAAGCATCAGCGCTAGCGGCAACATGCTCTTGTCCGGCCAGATCACCAATGACAAAAGTCGCATCATCGCCGGCGGCAGCCTGAGCGGCACGCTCGACCAGCTCACCAACATCGGCGCCGTCGGCACCACCACCACCATCCGCCAGATGAGCGCCGGCCAAAACTATTACCACTGGGTCAGCGGCGAATCACATACCAATTACTACCAATACGACCACGGCGGTGCCGCCTACGACAACATCATGGCCCGCATTGACACCGAACTGAACATTGGCAGCGGCAGCCCCCATGGCGAACCTGAGCACATTGACGCCCCCCACAGCCCCCTCCCCCGGCCATCACTGAACATCCCCAACAACGGCCTGTTCATCCTGCACCCGCAACCCGGACTAGCCTATCTGGTCGAAACCGATCCGCGCTTCACCAACTACCAGACCTTCCTCTCCAGCGACTACCTGTTAAGCCGCCTCGGGCTCGACCCGCAGCAACTGCAAAAGCGTCTCGGCGACGGCTACTATGAACAAAAAATCATCACCGACCAACTCATCGAACTGACCGGCAAACGCCTGCTCGGCGGCTACGCCAGCGCCGAAGATCAATTCCGCGCCTTGATGGAAGCCGGCGTCGCCAGCGCTGAACAATTTCAGCTCACCCCAGGCATTGCCCTCTGTGCCGCCCAAATTGCCGCCTTGACCGCCGACATCGTCTGGCTGGTCGAACAAGACGTCACCCTGCCCGACGGCAGCCAAACCAAGGTCCTGGCCCCGGTGGTCTACCTGAGTCGCCTCAGCGCGCAAGACATCGCCCCCAACGGCACCTTGATCGCCGCCCAAGACATCCAGCTCAAACTCAACGGCAGCCTCGACAATAGCGGCACCCTGCTGGCCGACAAACAGTTGATCGTACAAGCCACCGACCTGCACAACAGCGGCAGCATACGCAGCAGCAGCGACGGCGACGTATTGCTGGCGGCCGACCACGACCTCGTCAGCCACGGCAACATCAGCGGCGGTCGGGTCGGCATCCTGGCCGGCAACGACATCACGCTGGCCAGCACCACCGCCTCCCACACTGGCGCCAACGGCCTCAATAGCCGGCTCGACCAGATCAGCAGCATTGACGCCGCACAGGTATCGATTCAGGCCGGGCGCGACGTCAACCTGATTGCCGCCGCCATCCACACCAATGGCGACGCCGCCATCGCCGCCGGGCGCGATCTCAATCTCGCCACCGTCACCACGCAACAAACCGACAACATCACCTATAACAAAAACAACCACCTCTATCAAAGCAGCACCCAAGTCATCGGCGCCGCCATCGACAGTGGCGGCGCCCTCACCCTCAGCGCCGGCCAAGACATCCACGCCCAAGCCGCCTACGCCAACGCCGAAGGTGCCCTCACCGCCGTGGCCGGACGCGATGTCAATCTCGGTGTCGCACAACAGGAAAGCAGTCTCGACCAAGCCATCTACACCACCTCGAACAGCTTCCTCTCCTCCTCCAACAGCCGCTCGCAACGCGACGACAGCAGCACCGCCAATATCGGCACGACGCTCTCCGGCGACAGCGTCACCGTCCTCGCCGGCCACGACCTCAACATCACCGGCAGCAACGTCGTGGCCAGCCGGGACCTCACCCTGGCGGCCGCCAACGACATCATCATCACCACTTCGCAAGACCGCAGCGAGAGCCGCTTTGAAAGCCAAGAACAACGCTCCGGCCTGATGACCAGCGGCGCCAGCATGACCATCGGCAACCGCGACCAGGACAGCATCCAGGTCAGCAAGACCCTCAGCAACAACGCCAGCACCATCGGCAGCACCGCTGGCAACGTCAACATCCTCGCCGGCAAGACCTATACCCAAACCGGCAGCGACGTGCTGGCGCTGACCGGCGACCTCAGCATCGCCGCGCAACAGGTCAACATCAACGCCGCCACCGACACCAGCGACAGCAGCCAAGACACGCATTTCCAGCAAAGCGGCCTGACCCTGCAAGTGACCAATCCCGTGCTCTCGGCCATCCAAGGCATCCAGCAACTGCAAAAAGCCTCCAGCAAAACCACCGACAAACGCATGCAAGGCCTGGCAGCCGGTGCGGCCGCCCTGACGGTAGCCAACACCGCCGTGCAAGTTGCCGACAGCGCCGCCCCGGCCGGCGGCATTGACCTGGCCATCTCTATTGGTGCCTCCAGCAGCCAAAGCCACAGCGAACAACACAGCGCCAGCGCGGTCGGCTCGACGGTGGCCGCCGGCGGCAATGTCAGCATCCGCGCCAGCGGCGCCGCTCAGGACAGCAACCTCACCATCCAAGGCAGCGACATCAACGCCGGCAACAACATCGCTCTGCAAGCCGACAACCAGATCAACTTGCTGGCCGCACAAAACAACTATGAACAGCACAGCAGCAACAGCGGCAGTTCAGCCTCCATTGGCGTCTCCATCGGCAGCTCCGGCTTCATGGTCACCGCCAGCGCCTCCGGCAGCCGCGGCACTGGCGACGGCAGCGACCTCAGCTACAGCAACAGCCATGTCACCGCCGGCAACGGTCTCACTATCACCTCCGGCAGCGACACCACGCTCCAAGGGGCGAGTGTCTCCGGTCAACAAGTCAACGCCGATATCGGCGGCAATCTGCACATAGAAAGCCTGCAAGACAGCAGCCACTACGCTAGCCGCCAACAAAGCCTGGGCGGCAGTATCAGCGTCGGCGTGGGCAAGATCAGCGGCAGCATCAACGCCGCCCGCAGCAAGGTCGACGGCGACTACCTCAGCGTGCAAGAGCAAAGCGGCATCAAGGCAGGCGATGGCGGCTTCCAGGTCAAGGTCCAGGGCAACACCGAGCTCATCGGCGGCCAGATCGCCAGCACCGAGCAGGCGCTGCAAGACGACAAGAACAGCTTCGCCAGCGCCAGCCTGATCACCCGCGACATCGAAAACCATAGCGACTACCACGCCGAGAGCCAAAGCTTCAGCGCCGGCGGCGGCAATAGTGGTGGCAAG
>Ga0302156_10002281_pt1 | contig 15831 bp, 5 predicted proteins | sample I_Bog_N3_2_FD_193503 | JGI IMG/M metagenome (GOLD analysis project Ga0302156, IMG submission 193503) | Peat permafrost microbial communities from Stordalen Mire near Abisko, Sweden - I_Bog_N3_2 | ecosystem: Environmental > Terrestrial > Soil > Wetlands > Peat | place: Sweden: Abisko, Stordalen... | reverse complement strand
GCCCGAACTCGTGCTAATCGTTCCGTTCAGGACAACCTGCTGAGTCGTCCCTGACACATTCAGGGCGTTGTCTGTCAACGTGAGTGTGCCCGTGGTAGCTCCTCCCGTGGTGGGAGAAAACACCACGCCAATCACGCAGGATCCGCCAGCGGGCACCGCTTCGGAAGTCGAGCAGGTTGTCGTGCTGGAATCGACGCTGAAGTTTGCAGTTGGCGTGATGGCGCTGAAGCTTAGCGGAGCGCTCCCAATGTTGGCTACTTTAAACGTCAACGCGGCGCTGCTCGATCCCACAGCGGTTTGCGGAAAGTCGAGCGGCGGGGTGGCGATCGAGATCTTCCGTATCCGCTCATTGAAGGCGTCGGCAACGTACAGGTTGCCGGCGGAATCCAACCCAAGATTTTCAGGGCTGTTAAGACTGGCGCTGGTGGCCGCACAACCATCGCCGGCCGTGTCTGTTTCGCCCGCGCAGCCAGTGCTGTTGCCTGGAACGAGGGTGGTAATTGTGCCGGTGGCCGCGTCTACCTTCCGAATACCGGCATTTTGCCCCGTAATGTATAGGTCTCCGGCGGCATCCACTGCAATGCCTATAGGAGGATTCAATTCGGCGCTGGTTGCTGGACCGTTGTCGCCGGAGGGGCCGACCGTTCCGTCGCCTGCAACAGTGGTGATGATGCCGGTGGCGGCGGTTACCTTCCGAATGCGAAGATTACTGAAATCGGCAATGTACAGGTTGCCGGCGGAATCCAATGCAACAGCGACGGGGGCGAACAACTCGGCGCTGGTGGCCAGGATGTTGTCGCCGTTATAGCCGCCCCCACCTAGCGTGCCACCACCAAATCCGTTGCCCGCCACAGTCGTGATAATGCCGGTGGCCACATTCACTTCCCGAATGCGATTGTTGCCGAAGTCGGCAATGTACAGATTGCCGGAGGTGTCCGTGGCAACACTCTCGGGAAAAAACAATTCTGCGCCGACGGCTGGAATACCGTCCCCGTTGTAGCCCTGGAGTCCCTCGCCATTGAAAGCACAGCAGTCGCCGACCACAGTGGTGATAATGCCGGTTGCCGCGCTCACTTCCCGAATTGCGTTGTTGTTGGTATCGGCAATGTAAATGTTGCCTGAGGCATCCAAACTCGCATCCCATGGCACGGTCATTTCGGCGCCGGTGGCTAGATAGTTGTCGCCTGCGTAGCCCCCCGTTCCGTTACCCGCTACGGTGGTGATGATGCCTGTGGTCCCGCTGACTTTCCGAATCACAAAATTGTCGTAATCCGCAATGAAGAAATCGTTCGCATTGTCAAATGCGACACTGAACGGAGAGCTTAATTCGGCGCTGGTTGCTGGGCCATTGTCGCCGGTGTAACCGCCCGCGCCACCTTGACCAGGGCCGGCATATCCGTTGCCGGCGACCGATGTGATCAGGCCCGGAATCAGTGCCGGTTGCGGCGCAATGCCAACACCCGTCAATCCAAAGTAGAAAGGCCCGGCGTTGGTTTGCAGCTCCAGCGGAGCCTCGCGAAGGCCAGGATATGCAGGGTTGAAGGAGATTGGCACCGTGCAGATGCTGCCGCCGTTGATCGGAGTCTCCCCGTCCGCCACGCATCCCGAGAGTGCGCCGATTGTAAACTCCTGTGCGCCGCCGGCCGACTGTGGAATGCTGATGCTGCTTAATGTGATTGGAACTTCCGTTGGAAACTGGCCGGGCAGTGCGGTGTAATAGGCGCCGAAATAGATCTGTACGTTCCGCGACGGCGCAGTCGCGCCAACTGCGGTCGCAGGAAAATTCAGCATCGTGTTAGGCGCGCTGACTTTTCGAACCCGATAATTAGCGGTATCCGCAATATACAGATTGCCGAAGGAGTCTACCGCAATACCGTCCGGTAAATTCAGGTTTGCCAGAGTGGGAGGCCCATGGTCTCCGCTATACGACCCCTGGTTCTCTCCAGCATCCTGGGGATTACCTGCCACCGTCGTGATAATGCGAGTGACGGCGTTGACTTCACGAATGAGACAATCGGAGGTGTCGGCAATGAACAGGTCGCCGGCGGAATCCACTGCAATATCGTAGGGGAAGTACAGGTTCGCGTTGGTGGCCAAACCGCCGTCACCCTCACCCACACCCGGCGGGTGTCCGTTTCCCGCCACCGTATAAATCTTCAGGGTGGACGCGATCACTTCCCGAATTGCTAAATTGTAAGTATCGGCGATGTACAGGTTTCCGTTGCTGTCCAGCGCAACGCCGGATGGGTGCCACATTTCGGCGCCGGTGGCCGCATTGTTGTCGCCTGTGTAACCCCCGCTCGTGGTACCTGCGCCAAATCCATTGCCGGCGAAGGTCGTAATGACGCCCGTGGTCAGGTTCACTTGCCGAACCACATTGTTGCCAGTATCGGCGATGTACAACAGCGTGCCGGAAGGATTCACGGCAAGGCCTAGAGGGTTGTCCAACTCGGCGCTGGTGGCCTGATTGTTGTCACCCGTGTAGCCTGTAGTTCCGTTGCCCGCTACGGTAGTGATGTTGCCCGTGGCCACGGTAACTTTCCGAATGCGCGTATTGCCATAGTCGATTACATAGAAGTTTCCCTGGGAATCGACCGCAACTGCTTGCGGATTACTCAACGGGGCGCTGGTGGCCGGGCAACCATCGCCAATCGAGTCGGTCTGTCCCGCGCAACCGGTTCCGCTCCCAGCTACGGTGGTAATCTCGCCGGTGGCCGCACTCACCTTGCGAATGACGTTGTCGAAGTCATCGGAGATGTACAGGTTGCCTGCGGTATCCGCTGCAACTCCGGTAGGATTTCTCAACGCGGAGTCGGCGGCCGGGCAGCCGTCGCCGAGAGAGTCGGTCTGTCCAGCGCAGCCAGTCCCGCCTCCCGCAAAGGTCGTGATCAACGAAGTGACGACCTGTACCTGCGCCCGCGATGCCACAGCCAGCAGCAAAACCGCCAGGACCATGCCTGCACACCTGATTCGAAATTTCATCATCGGGAAAGCCTCGCTTTTCTTGAAAGTCCGTCACTTCTATTGGCCGGGAGAAGCCAGCCTTGCATCTTGGGGAGTTAGGGTTCGTGTTACCCCCTCATCAAGAAGGCTCGAATTTGAGGGAGCGTAAATATTTCCGGCCGCTCTTTAATGGCTCCCCTCGGGGACTCCTAGACCAACACCCTCGGTCCACCGGCGGAGTTGACAGCGACGATCAAGTCGGTCAGACCGTCGGCGCGGTTGATCTCGCCGGCAATCATAGCGGTGACGTTGCCCGTCAGCAAAATGCGCTGCGGCGCGGCAAACCCACCATGCCCATCGCCTTTCAGGAAATAGAGCGCGCTGCTACCGAGTTGCGCGGTGACCACATCCCAGTGGCCGTCGGCGTCAAAATCGCCTGTAGCAATAAAGTCCGGCGCTTCAGACAGGGAAAAGGTGCGCGCATTCGGTATGAATGCGGGGCGTGGCCCATTGCGCAGTGCGGCGCCATAGGGCCACAGAGCGTTCACGTTGCCGCGATGCACGGTGATCATGCCACCCTTTCCGACTGCGAATCCGCTCACCCGGTCGGGCGTGCCATCTTCGTCAAAATCGCCGGAAGCCAAAGCTAGGGGTTGAGCCTGCCGCAGTTCCGCAAGAGTGCCGCCGAGCGCATGGCCGTCGCACAGGTTCAAGAGAGGAGCGCCGCGCTGGGCCGCGTGAACAGTGATGCCCGACGCACTCCCGGTGGCGCACGAATTCAACGCTGCCTGATTGGTAAATACGCCTCGCGAGGCTGCGGCAACGCTGCTGAGCCAGGACGCCGTGGCCAGCGCAGAGTGCCCAAATGCGGCAAGATTCAGCAAGCCAAGGCAGAATGCGGTGAGGACCGGGAATGAGTGTCTGGGGTTCATAAAGAATCTCCTGCTTAGATCGCGTAATCCGTGGGAAAAATGCGTCAGGTACGTCTCAGCTGGGAGCAGCCTGTTGCTGAGGAAATGACCAAACTGGATAGAAGAGCCTGTGAAATTGCTCGGAGGGAGGCATCCTTGCAGGCGCTAGGGGCGGGAACCAGGAGGAACGTAACGCAAGACTAAACAACGATTCAATGAGGGGTCAAGAGGATTCTAAAGGTCCGCCGGGCAGCATCCGTTACCATTGGCCAACGTGCCCGGCGTCGGCCAATGGCAAGACAGGAGAGCCCGCGAGCGAAAACCCATCCCCGGCGTCCGATAGGTGTATTTTTCAAGTTCCAGATCCAACGCAGTCTCGCGCCGCCGGGCCGGTGAGCGCGCCAGGCATATTCGCCAGTGCGTTGGCGGCTTGTAGCACTGCCTGTCGCATCTCGCCCACGGTGATCTACGGATTGCCAGAGGGATCGCCGTTTTTTGCCGAGTTGCAGGTGAGCCCCACGGGCCTAACTGTGTTGAGTCCCGCTGGTGCCGTCTGCTGCAACCAGTCCACAGGCTCCTTGGTGGCTTCGGACGGGACGTTGCTGTATACAAACTCAGGTGAAGTGTGGAATCCGACCACACAAAAGTTACTCAGAACTCATCTGGAGTCGAACGGTTCTCAGTTGCTTTACTCCCCCAGCGTTGTTCCCGATACCTCCAACGGACATACGTATTTCCTGGATGGCGATGGACAATACGCCCAATACCAAGCAGTCAATATCGACGTCTACGATCAGGCGAGCTATGCTCTGCTGGGAACCGTTCCGTTTACGAGTATCTACCCGCCGGATGTGACCGACTTGGTGCGCTGGGGCAGCAACGGGTTTGCTTTCCGCTGTGTCGACATTACCGGATCCGAGCCGAGCGCGAACCAGATCGTGAACGTCACCAGCAATCTTGTTTTCGTCGAGTAGTGGCGCGCCGATTCCAATACTGTCGTCCGTCTCGCCGTCGCCCGTCTATGCGGGTGGTGCCGCATATACCATGCAGGTATCCGGCAGCGGCTTTACCAATACCTCGATTGTGCAGGTCAACGGAAACCCGCGTACGACCACCTACGTCAACAGTAATTCGCTCACGGTACAGGTGTTGGCATCTGATATCGCCACGAACGGCCAGCTCAATGTGCAGGTGACCACTCCGGCGCCGGGCGGTGGGACTTCGGATTACGTCATCGTATCGATAGAGACCCCACCGGTGACGACACCGACCGTTACGGTAACACCGTCCGCAACGAGCACTACGACTGCACAGGCTCTGACGGTCACGATCACTGTCAGCGGTACAACCGGAAAAGTAACTCCAACAGGCTCTGTAACACTCTCCGGCGGCGGATTCGCTTCGTCCGCCGCCGCACTATCCAACGGTAGCGCGACTATCAGCATCCCCGCAGGCGCGCTGGACACCGGCGCCGACACACTTTCGTCCACCTACACACCCGACTCTGCCAGCGCCTCAAACTACAACAGCGCGACCGGTTCGGCAACTGTTGCTGTTACAACATCAGCGAAGACGACGCCAACCGTAACTGCCAGCCCATCTGCGTCGAGCGTCACGACAGCACAGTCCCTCTCAGTGAGCGTGACGGTCGGTGGGAGCAGTGGCAATCCCACGCCAACAGGATCGGTCGCGCTCTCTGGCGGTGGCTACACATCTTCGGGGACCTCGCCCTCTGGAGGAGCAGCGGCCATTATGGTTCCTTCGGGTTCACTGGCTGCTGGCACGGACACACTCACCGTTACTTACACGCCAGACAGCTCAAGTTCGGCAACGTATAACGGCGCAACCGGCTCAACATCGGTGACCGTGACGGCACTGGTTAAGAGTGCCTCAACAGTGACCGTGACTACTGCATCCTCGACGATCACCAACGAGCAAACGGACGCTGTTGCTATCACAGTTGCCGGTGTGAGCGGGCAGCCGACACCCACTGGGACTGTGACGCTATCGAGCGGAGCCTACAGTGCGCAGCAGGCACTCGCAAACGGGGGCACAAGCATCACCATCCCTGCTGGTGCGTTGAGCAACGGAGCGAACACGCTGACAGTAACGTACTCTGGCGACGTAACCTACGCCGGTTCGAGCGCAACCGCCAGCGTCACCGTTACGCAGATTGTGGCCTCTGCGTCCATCCCTTCCGGGGTCTCGCCGGGCAGCAGCACAACGACAAATATCACTCTTTCGGCCAGCAGCAACTACTCAGGAACGATGAATATGAGCTGTGCGCTCACAGCCTCACAAACGGGTGCGCCGAGTCTGCCTACATGCGGCCTGAACCTGTCGAATGTGACCATTACGAGCGGCGGAAACGGAACGACAGTATTTACCGTACAGACAACAGCCGCATCGAGCACAGCCATGCTTGCGCCAACCATGATGAAGTTGCTTGGTCTCGGCGGCGGTACGATTCTGGCCGGGCTGCTCATGATCGGAGTTCCTGCGCGCAAGCGGCGTTGGATGGCGTTGATGGTGCTGCTATGGATTGTTGTGTCCGCGGGTGCAATTGGATGCGGCGGGGGGCGGTGGTTCGAATTCTGGATCGGGTGGTTCAGGTACTCCGGCGACCACTGCGGGCACCTACACGTTCCAAGTAACCGGAACGGATTCGCCGAACTCAAGCATGAACTCGGCAACAAGCGTCGCTGTGACTGTGCAGTGAGTATTGCTGAAGATCGAGCAGGCGTTGGGCATGAAAAGTTGCTCACGCCTTCTATGATCGAGTGAAATGATCAGAGTTTATTGGGGATTCTGGCCCTCACTCAAATCAAGCACATCGATCAAATTCCACGGCCATCTCAAAGGCTCCAAAGTGGGCTTTGCAATCGTCGCAATCGGTCCCGGAAAACGTTAGGTCCCTATCGGGACTGTCCCGGCGCGACGAGGGTGTCCTGTGGCAGGATGTTCTGCCGGGACAGTTTCGATAGGGTCGTTTGAAGTAAGTCGCTGGTGTTTGCGACGGACGCGGTGATCTAGCTATGGGATTTGAATGGGCGCCATATGGCTTTTGTGGGTATTGGAACGGCGAGGTAGGGCGAAACGTGCGGTGCGGACTCTGGTTTCGGCGGAAGTGGAGTCCGGAGCGGCGATTGCAGGCGCGCTTCGCGAGGTGCGTGGGCCCAGCCAGAACGCACGCCGGTTTTTGCGTGCGCGAGCACGACAGCGTGGAAAGTGGATAGCGACTCCGGGAGCGGTGAGTCTCTCATGAGCTGTCAACACTGCACCTCCTTGGCTGGGCCGGCGTCAGGCTCGGATGGAAGTAAAGCTGGCCGTGGGTGAGCCGCTCGACAACGAGCATGATGCCGCAGCATGCTGGACAGCGCAGGCTGGGCGGCTCGGGGGGATTGGCGCATGCCGTTGCGCCGAGCAGAACGCGGCAGCGTTCGAGCGCGGCACTTCGTCTGCGGTTGGCGAAGAGTCCGAAGTGTCGGATGCGAACCAGGCCGCCGGGCAGGACGTGAAGCAGGAAGCGGCGCAGGAACTCATGGGCGGAAACGGTCATGACCTTCTTCTTGCCGCCGTGTGCATAGTCTCGCCAGCGGAAGGAGACACGGTCGTTTTCAAAAGCTACGAGCCGATGGTTGGAGATGGCCACGCGATGGGTGTAGCGGGCCAGGTAGTTGAGAACATGTTCGGCGCCGCCGAAAGGCGGCTTGGCGTAGACCACCCAGTCCTTGCGGCTGAGTTCCCCCAGGAAGTGGATGAATGCGTCAGGCGAGGCAAGTTGCAGAAGCGCGCCATGGAACTGGAGCCTGTCTTGCTCGCATAGTTCACAAAGCTCGGCGCAGAACTTACGGCGGAAGCGCCGGCTAAGCGCTTTAACGGGCAGGAAGAAGCGTGGCGAGGAATCGATCCATCTGGAGCCATCGGGAGCCAGGCCGCCGGCGGGAACGATGTAGTGGACATGAGGATGATGCTCGAGGTTCTGTCCCCAGGTATGGAGCACACCGAGGAATCCGATGTCGGCTCCCAGGTGCTTCGGATCGCGAGCCAATTCGAGCATGGTCGCGGCGCTGGTGCGGTAGAGCAGATCGTAGAGCAGCCGCTTGTTCTGGAGAACGAGAGCGGACAGCTCGTGCGGCAAGGTAAAGACCACGTGAAAGTACGGAACGGGCAACAGTTCAGCCGAGCGCGCCGCCAGCCATTTTGCGCGCGCGTTCCCCTGGCACTTGGGGCAGTGCCGGTTGCGGCATGAGTTGAATGAGATGGCCTGATGGCCGCAGTTGACGCACTGATCGCGATGACCGCCCAGCGCCGCGGTGCGGCAGCGAACGATAGCATCGAGAACCTTGCGATGCACCCATGCAAAGTGCGGCTTGTACTTTTCCCAAAAGCTGTTGCCCGCTGCGCGGACGATGTCGGCCACCTCGAGGGTGGGCCGGCTCATCGCTTCATCCGTCTCCTGGAGTGCTTTACTTCGTCGGGCCGTGACACTTCGATCGCTTCGAGCGGACTTGGAATCGCCTGCAGGTGGCGTCGGGACAGGTGCAGATAGACGGTCGTGTGTTCGAGCTTGGAGTGTCCGAGGAGAACCTGGATGGTGCGCAGATCGGCGCCTGCTTCCAGCATGTGAGTGGCGAAACTGTGCCTGAGCGTATGGGGAGATACGTGCTTCTTGATGCCAGCCTGCTTGGCTGCGTGGGCGACAGCATCCCAGACGATCTTCTCAGTGATAGGTACATCTGCCCGCCAGTTGTTCACCATACCTGGGAACAGGTAGGTCTTGGGCTTCATCCAGCGCCAGTACTCCCGCAGAGTCTCCAGAAGCTTGGCGGTCAACAGAACATCGCGATCGCGGCTGCCCTTGCCTTGATGGACATGAATGACCATGCGCTCACTGTCGATGTCGGCGACCTTCAGGTGACACAACTCGGCTCTTCGCAGCCCCGTTGCATACAGCATCATCAGCATCGTGCGATGCATCAGGTTCCGAGCCGAATCAATCAGCCGCGCGACCTCTTCCGGACTAAGCACAGCCGGCAGCTTCCTGGGGCGCTTGGGAAAAGGAATCTCATCGAGCAGGTAGGGGCGCCGAAGGGTCTTGACGAAAAGAAACCGCAGAGCCGCACATCGGCTCTGGATAGTACCAGCCGACAGCTTCCGATCACGAAACAGGTGCACCTGGTACTCGCGAATATGGCTGGGACCAAGGCGCTCTGGCGAGCGGTGGAAGTACTTCGAAAAATCCTCCACCGCGTGGATGTAGCAACGGACAGTGCTTGGGGAGTAGTTGCGACGCTGGAGTTCGTCCAGCATCAACTGCCGAAGATGGGTCACGGTAAACCTCCTGTGACCCGAGGCTTACACAGCCAATAATGCCCGGGGACAACCCATGCAGCAGCGTCCGTCGCGCCAGCGACTTAGTTCAAACGCCGAAGGGTTCTTGAATTCTTCGAACGCATCTATCTGTGGTATCTCCGTTGTCAGCCGTGAAGCCTAGCCGACCTTCAGGAGATCGATGCCGATAGAGATCATGACCGATTGTTTTCAATAGAGTTGCTGCGATTTTAGAGCGCCTGCAGTTATCCTTCAAAGCTTTCAGCTCGTGCGCCTATTCTCATCAACTAAGTTCAATCTCCGTATTACCCACGCCTACAATTGCCAGGTTAATGTGATCAATCGAAACTCAGCTCTATATGCCTTTTCACGACGCACAAAAGAGTTCGTGCCAGGAATGTTTGCTCGGCTATTTCTCATGGGTTTAGGCTCAAATAACGTCGACAGCAAGAAACAGAAATAGTGAGCTGGCAGGTTAGTCTCAACCGCGAGACATGAGACGCCTGGCACCCACTCTTGTGCGGAAGCCCCAAGAGGCGGGGGACGATCGCTAGCCGGGCACACAAACATCGAGCCGGCCTCGGGAGAGGCCGGCTCGATTGGTGGAGGGATCGGATTGCTGCTTTGCCAATCTGCTTACTTCACGGTGATGGTAAATGTCTCCGTGCTCTTGCATCCGCTAGCGTTGGTGTAAGTGGCCAGATACGAGTCTGCGCCGACTGTCAACGGAATGCTGTTGATTTGACGCGAAGTGGAAGTGTATCCGCTGGGACCGGTCCAGCTCCACGATCCGCCGCTGGCTGGCTGCGGGCCGAGATCCACCGCCGTGGATGTCGAAGTTACCGTTGCGGTGGATTCCTCGGTCCAGGTTGAGCCGCCGTTGATGGAAATGTAGGGAACGATGGTGGTTGGCGTGCAGCTTATGGTCAAGGCAATGGAGGTGCTGGCGGTCAGGATGCCGGACGTTCCTTTGATGGTCACCGTGGCGGAGCCAACGGCGGCCGTGCTGCTGGCCGTCAGCATGAGCACGCTGGTTCCAGTGGTGGGGTTAGTTGCAAACGCTGTGGTTACACCGCTGGGCAGGTCGGTTGCGGCAAGCGTTACGCTGCCAGCGAATCCGTTCTGGCCTGTCACGGTAATGGTGGATTTCCCGGAAGCGCTCTGGGCTACGGTCAGTGAAGCAGGCGAAGCGCCCAGTGTGAAGCTCGGCGCGGGATTGACCTTCAGCAACACGCTGTCTGTTACGGTCGAGTAATCGGTCGTGTCGGTCGGTGTGAAGGTAACTGTCAACGTATCCGTGCCGACCGCTGGTACGGTTCCCGCCGCTGGGCTATAAACAAGCGCGCCAGGCACGCTCGCCTTCGCATTCAGCTGTGTTCCGCTCAGCGCCGTCCCGAAAGTGATAGCCGCTGGCGTGGCCCACGTGATAGCTGGCGTGACCTTGTTCACTGTCAGCGTGACAGTTGCAGTCGCTGTGGTGTAGTCCGTGGGATTGGTAGGCGTAAAGGTTGCTGTCAACGTCTTCTGTCCGGCGGTCAACACCGTTCCAGATACAGGCGAATAAGTAACGCTTCCAGCCACCGTAGAGCTGGCATTCAGTTGAGTTCCGCTCAGCGCTGTGCCGTAGGTGATTGCCGCGGGCGTGGCCCACATGATTGCCGGCGTGGCCTTGTTTACCGTCAGCGTGACGCTGGCCTTGGCTGTCGATGATGTGTAGTTTCCAGCGTTGGTCGGAGTAAGAGTTACAGTCAGCGTTTGACTCCCAACCGCCAGCACCGTTCCGGTCGCCGGTGAATAGACGTAGCTTCCAGATGCCGTCGAGGTAGCATCCAACTGTGTCCCGCTCAAGGGCGTTCCGTAAGTGATAGGCGCAGGCGTGGCCCAGCTGATGGTTAGCGCAGCTTTGTTCACCGTCAGCGGGACGCTTGCTGTGGCTATGGTGTAGTCGATGGTGTCGGTCGGGGCGAATGTTACTGACAGAGTCTGCGTACCCGCATTCAGTACCGTCCCGGCCGCAGGTGAATAGGTGAAGGTTCCGGCCACGGGCGTACTGGCGTTCAACTGTGTTCCGCTCAGCGGCGCGCCGTAGGTGATGGCGGCGGGCGTTGCCCAGGTGATCGTCGGAACGGCCCGGTTTACCGTGAGCGTCACCGTCGCACTGGCTGTCGTGTAGTCGGTAGTATCGGTGGGTGTGAAAGTTACCGTCAGCGTCTGCTGTCCGGCGGTGAGCACCGTCCCAGCCGCAGGTGAATAGGTGAAGGTTCCGGCCACCGGCGAACTGGCGTTCAACTGGGCTGCACTCAGAGGCGTCCCGTAGATGATTGCCGCTGGTGTGACCCAGGTGATTGGCGGAGTAGCTTGGTTCACCGTGAGCGTCGCTGTCGCACTGGCTGCTGTGTAGTCGGTGGTATCGGTCGGGGCGAAGGTAACCGACAAAGTATGCGAACCCGCCGTTAGCACCGTCCCTGCTGCCGGAGAATACGTGAAGGTTCCAGCTACGGGTGAACTGGCATTCAACTGCGTAGCGCTCAGCAGCGTCCCGTAAGTGATTGCAGCGGGCGTTGCCCACGTGATTGTCGGTGTAGCCTGATTCACTGTCAGCGTCACTGTAGCTGTGGCTGTTGTGTAGTCGGTAGTGTCAGTTGGTGTGAAAGTTGCAGTCAGCGTCTGCTGGCCGGCGGTCAGTACCGTCCCCGCCGCCGGCGAATAGGCGAAGGTTCCGGCTACCGATGCATTGGCGTTCAATTGAACTGAGCTCAGCGGCGAGCCATAGGTAATGGCAGCGGGCGTGGCCCAGGTGATGGTTGGTGTGGCCTGCGTGGCTGTCCCGCTAAGTGAGATGCTTTGCAGGGCGTAGCCCGGCGCGGTTGCATTCAGGTTGTTATCCGTCAGCAACAGTGAGCCGCTGAGAGCGCCCGCCACGGTGGGTGAAAAGCTGATGGGCAAAGTGCACGATGCGCCTGCCGCCAGCGTGTCCGCCGTTGAGGAGCCGCTGCTGAGCAGAGGGCAAGCCGAAGCCCCGCTGTTGTTGAGGGAGAAGTTAGCTGCGATGCTTGGATTGTTACCTGTCGACAGAATTGGGAAGGTCAAAGGAGCATTGCCGACATTCTCAACAGTGACTGTTTGGGGGCTGTCGGAGCTGGTTGAGCCGACAGCTGTGCTTGCGAAGATCAGGCTCGGCGCATCTCCAAAGTCCAGCTTGACTAGGCGATCATTGCCTGAATCGGCGACAAAGACATTCCCTGATGCATCCACCACTACGCCGCCAGGATTGCTGAAGCCCCTGCCCAATGTCACGATGACAGGAGATGCCGGAATGCTGCCGCTAACCGCAAGAATCTTTTTCACCGCATTGTTGTACGTATCGGCGACATAGACGTTCCCGTTGCTGTCGACCGCAACGCTAGTGGGCTCACTGAAGCTGCTGCTCAGCACGGCAATAGTTGGGGAAGCGGGGATGCTTCCACCAACTGCGAGAATCTCTTTTACCGCATTGCTGGTCTCTTCGGTAACGTAGACGTTCCCACTGCTGTCCACCGCCACGCCTGCCGGATAGCTAAAGCCGCTGCCCAAAGTAACGATGGTAGGTGAGGCCGGGATGCTGCCATTGACCGCCAGAATCTCTTTCACCGCGTTGTTGCCGAAGTCGGTGACATAGACATTTCCACCACCGTCCACTGCTACGCTCAACGGATAGCTGAAACCGCTGCCCAGGGTCTCGATGACAGGAGAGGCCGGGATACTGCCGTTAACCGCCAAAATCTCTTGAACCTCATTGAGATTGGTATCAGCTACGTAGAGGTTTCCACTACTGTCAACCGCCACGCCCGCGGGATAACTGAAGAAGCCGCTAGCTATGTTCCTAACGACGGGCGACGGCGGGATGCTGCCGTTGACCGCCAGAATTTCTTTGATAGCATTGTTGCCGGTATCAGCTATGTAGACGTTTCCGTTCCCGTCTACTGCAACCCTTTGCGGATCGTAGTAGCCGCTATTGAGCGTGGTTTGCGCTACAGGCAAAAAGTTGATTTGCGGCCCTTGGCCCGTACCCTGGAGGTGGGCAGTGGCAATCGCATTTCCGTTCTTGTCATAGAGCACTACCGCGCCATAGCGCGTTCCGGCGAACTTAGGCGTGAAGGTCACATTGACGGTGCAGGTTTGGCCGGCGGTATAAGCGGTATTTGGCGTGCAGGTGCCCGAACCGGCATCGGCAAAGTCCACCATGGTTGCGCCTTGTGTCAACACCGAGGTTGAGCCCAGTGTGACGGCTGAACCGAAGGTGTAGGTTAACATTTGCGTAGGACTGGTGGTTCCAATGTTCACCGCGCCGAAGTTCAGAATTGACGGCGTGAAAATTGGCGCGGGAAGGATGGTCAGAGTGAGCGGAGTTGTTGCAGTCAGAGAGCCAGAGGTGCCGGTAATGGTCACATTGTAGGTGCCGAAGGGGGTTGCGCTGCTAGCGGCCAGCGTGAGAACACTTGCGGCTGTTCCTCCCGATGTTGGATTCGGAGTGAACGACGCAGTCACACCACTGGGCAAGCCGGACGCGATCAGATTTACACTGCCCGCAAATCCGTTCTGGCCAAGTACTTGAACGGTGGTGGTACCGGAGGCTCCTTGGGGAAAACTCAGAGAGGGGGGTTGGGTAAAGAGCGTGAAGCTGGGATTGGGAGTGATGATAGTCAGAAAGGCAGCGGTTGTTCCAATCAGTGTGCCGGAGGTGCCGGTGATGGGCAACTCGTAGGCCCCCGTCGCGGCGGAACTGCTCACTGTCAACGTGAGTATACTAGTTCCTCCCGGCGTTGGATTCGGAGTGAACGACGCGGTCACCCCGCTGGGCAGGCCAGATATGGCTAGATTTACATTTCCGTTAAAGCCGTTTTCTCCGATCGTGATAGTCCATGTACCTGAGGTTCCCTGAATAACGGTCGGATTAAAGGAATAAGCATAAAGGGAAATGCTCGGCGGGGTTGAGACCACATTGAGGAGAACGGTAGTGGTGGCGGACACTGCACCAGAGGTCCCGGTAATGACCACCGTGGCAGAACCTGTTGTGGCAGTACTGCTCGCAGACAGCGTGAGCAAGCTGGTTCCCGATGTGGGATTCGGAGTGAACGACGCAGTCACTCCACTGGGCAAGCTGGATGCGACTAAACTAACATTGCCCGTAAATCCGTTTACGCTCGTTACAACAACACTGGTGGTATTGGAGAAGCCTTGGGCCAGGTTCAAAGACGATGGTGCCGCACTAAGGGTGAAGCTCGGCGGACCGACCATCAAGGACAGAGCGGTTGTCACCGTCAGTGGTCCCGAGGTTCCTGTAATAGTAACGTTGTAGGTTCCAGTAGGCGCGTAGCTGTTGGCGGTCAATGTCAGCACACTGGTACTGGTGGTTGAGTTCGGAGCGAATGATGCGGTTACACCACTGGGCAGGCCGGATGCGGCTAGGTTTACGCTGCCTGCGGGTCCGTTCACGCCGGTCACAGAAATACTCGTTGTGACGGACCCACCTTGGAGAACACTGAGAACTACAGGCGAGGCTTCCAAGGTGAAGTTGTTTACTCCATTACCGCTTAGCAGAATGCTCTGCGCGGCGTAACCAGGCGCGGCAGCATTCAGGTTGCTATCCGTCAGCGCCAGCGAACCGGTGAGAGCGCCCACTGTTGCCGGTGCAAAGCTGATAGGCAATTGGCAGGACGCGCCTGACGCCAGCGTCCCCGGCGTCGAGGAACTGGCGCTCACTAGCGGGCAAGCCGAGGCGCCGCTGCTATTCAGCGTGAAGTTCGCCGCGATGGTCGGGTTGCTGCCGGATGACAGAATGGGAATGTTCAGGGCTGCATTGCCGACGTTTTCTACTGTCACCGTCTGCGGACTGTTAGTGCTGGTTGAGCCTACAACTGTGCTCGCGAAGCTCAGGCTCGGCGCGTCCGTGAAGTCTAGCTTCACCACTTCACTGTTTCCCCAGTTTGGGACGTAAATGTTGCCGCTGCTGTCCACCGCCACGCCATAGGGGCCGTTGAGGCCGGTGGCAATGGTCAGCACGCTGGGTGAGGACGGGATACTGCCGTTGACCGCCGGTATTTCAAACACTTCATTCTTGTACCAATCGGTCACATAGAGATTTCCGCGGCCATCCACTGCAACACCTGAAAGATCCTGCCCAAATCCACTCGCCAAAGTTACGATTGTCGGCGAAGCCGGGATGCTGCCATCGGCAGCAAGAATCTCTTGTACGGAAGAAAGAGTCTCGCAGGCATACACATTTCCGCTGCCGTCCACGGCCACGCTACGGGGCTGGATGAAGCCGTTGCCCACGATGTTGATGGTAGGCGAAACGGAGATGCTGCCATTGACCGCAAGAATCTCTTTAATTGCATCGTTGCCCGTATCGGCGACGTAAACATTGCCGTTGGCGCCCACAGCCACTCCCTCGGGATAAGAGAAGCCGCTGCCTAACGTTATGATCGTGGGCGAAGCCGGGATACTGCCATTGACCGCCACGATCTCCTTGACAGCGCTGTTGTCAGTGTCGGCAACGTAAACATTACCGATGCCGTCAACAGCTATACCGAAGGGACTGTTGAAGCCGCTACCCAAAGTTCTGATCGTGGGCGAAGCCGGGATGCTGCCATTGACCGCCACG
>Ga0302156_10002260_pt1 | contig 15927 bp, 14 predicted proteins | sample I_Bog_N3_2_FD_193503 | JGI IMG/M metagenome (GOLD analysis project Ga0302156, IMG submission 193503) | Peat permafrost microbial communities from Stordalen Mire near Abisko, Sweden - I_Bog_N3_2 | ecosystem: Environmental > Terrestrial > Soil > Wetlands > Peat | place: Sweden: Abisko, Stordalen... | reverse complement strand
TGATTTGACGGATGAAAAGCTGCCATGACGGCGGATTCGTGGATGAGTGCACATTTAATCTATCAAATAGATAGATTCTGTATGTTTATCTGTTTAACTTTGGTGTTGATATCGGGCGGCGAGTGCCCTTATCGCCATCGAGCGGTGTGAAATTGGGGCTTGGCCGAACCTGGGGGCCCGAAAGGACGCGACGCTAAGTTTGTCGAGACAGTTGTGGGGTTGACGAGATGAAACGAGTAACGAGGAAAGCTTATCTGGCCATGGCCATGAGTCTCTTGGCCACGGCGGCAGTGGCCGCCGACGACAAGCCGGCGGATGATGCGGCCAAGGTGGCTGCTCCGGCAGCGGCGGCGGTTCCGGCGGCTGCCGCCCGACCGCATTGGGCCTATCAGCCCGTTCAGCGGCCGGAATTGCCCGATGTGAAGCAGAAGGCCTGGGTGCGTACGCCCATCGACGCCTTCGTGCTGGCCAAGCTGGAGGCCAAGGGCCTGAAGCCGGCCAATGACACTGACCGCGCCACTTATATTCGCCGCGCCACTTTGGATGTCTTGGGCCTGCTGCCGACGCCGGAAGAGGTGAAAGCCTTTGTTGCCGATAAATCCCCTGATGCTTATGAGAAGCTGGTGGATCGTCTGCTGGCCTCGCCTCATTATGGCGAGCGTCAGGCCCGCCGCTGGCTCGATCTGGCTCGCTATGCCGACAGCGTCGGTTATACCAATGACGAGCTGCGGCCGAACATGTTCCGCTACCGGGACTACGTCATCAACGCCTTCAACAGCGACAAGCCCTATGACCAGTTCGTCAAGGAGCAGATTGCGGGTGACGAGATCGCTCCGGGCAACCAGGAAGCCCTGGTGGCTACCGGCTTCTTGCGCGGCTATCCCGATGACAGCAATTCCCGCGATCTGGTGCTGAAGAAGTACGAGAACACCACCGATATCGTCGATACGACGGGTGCGGTGTTCCTGGCTCAGACCATCGGTTGCGCCCGTTGCCACGACCACAAGTTCGATAAGATCAGCATGAAGGACTACTATTCCTTCCGCGCCTTCTTTGCGAACGCCAACGCCAGCGACAATATTCCGGCCGCCAAGGGCGAGCAGGAAATCAAGTTCCTGGAGGCTCGCCAGAAGTACCGCGACGCCACCAAGGATATCCGTGACCGCCAGAAGGCGATCATCGATTCCGTCCGCGACGCCGCCATCAAGTATCACAAAGAACGCTTCCTGCCCGATACCCGCGAGTCGTTGTTCAAGCCTGAAAAGGATTGGAACGCTTTTGACCGCTGGATCAATCACCGTGACAGCATCTATCTGAACGACGCCAATCTGGCCGGCTATCTTGAAGATGCCAGCGACAAGAACAGCCCGAACTACAGCGAGGAAAACGTCCAGAAATGGGCCGAATACAAGAAGCTGCGGACCGAACTGCAGGCCTATGACGATCTGCGTCCGGAAGGCGGCTCCGAGAACATCTCGGCGGTTACCGATCTGGGCCACCCGGATTCGCCTCCGACCTTCGTGCTGTTCTCGGGCATCCACGACAAGCCGCTCTATGAAGTGCAGCCGGCCTATCCGGAAATCTTCGGCAGCCCGGCTCCGGTGATCAATGCCACCGACACGACCTCGGGCCGCCGTGCCGCCCTGGCCGGCTGGATCGCCAGCGCCGACAATCCGCTGACGGCGCGCGTGTTCGTCAATCGGGTGTGGAACCAGTATTTCGGTCACGGCATCGTCGAGACGGTCAGCGACTTCGGCAAGGCGGGCGCCAAGCCCACCAACCCGGAACTGCTGGATTATCTGGCCGACGATTTCGTCAAGACCGACGGCTGGAGCGTGAAGAAGCTGCAGCGCGAGATTCTGCTGTCCAGCACTTACCGCGAATCTTCGGCGCCCCGTGCCGATGCCGCCGCGGTGGATCCCACCAATAAGCTGCTGTGGGCTTTCCCGCGTCAGCGCCTGGATGCCGAACAGATCCGCGACGCTCTACTGGAAGCCTCGGGCGAGCTGAACGACAAGATCGGCGGCCCCAGCGTCTCGCCGCCGGTGCCTGACAATCTGGGAGCCGGCAAGTTCTGGAGGGTTTCGGCCGATCATCAGGATCATAACCGCCGCAGCCTCTATATCCTTGGCCGCCGCAGCGTTCCCTATCCGCTGCTGGTGCCCTTCGACGCCGCTTCGCTGCAGCAGATTCACAGCACCCGCGACGTCACCACCACTCCGCTGCAGGCCCTGACCCTGGTCAATGCCGATCTGGTCTATCAGTGGTCTCAGGCTTTGGCTGGGCGGGTGATCCGCGAGGCCAGCGGCAACGAACAGGCCGAGTTTGACCGCCTGTACGAGATTCTCTTCAGCCGTCTGCCCGACAAGTCGGAAAAGGCCGCCCTGGTCGAATTCCTGAACCGTCACGAGCAGGTTCTGAAGGATCAGGAAAGTTCCGGCAAACTGACCATCAACCTGCCGACCAATCTCAAGGACACGAAGGGTCTCGACCCCATCCGGGCAGCCGCCTTCGTCGACCTGGTGCATGCGGTCGCCAATTCCAACGAATTCATCTATCGCCTGTAACGGCCCTTGGAAACGGAAACAAAAGACATGAGCATGAAATCCTCCCGTCGTCAGTTTCTGACGAAGTCCGCAGCCGGTCTGGGTGGCGTGGTGCTGAGCACCGCATTGCCCGGCGGCGGGGTTCTCAACGCCTTCGCCGCCGACGCCTCGGTGGACCCGCTTGCCCCCAAGGAGCCGCATTTTCCGGCTAAGGCCAAAGCGGTGATCTGGTTGCACCAAAACGGCGCGCCCTCCTCGCTGGACCTGTTCGACTATAAGCCGGACCTGATCAAGCTGGCCGGCCAGGAAGTCCCTGAGTCCTTCCTGAAGGGCATCAAAACCAGCACCCAGGGCGGCGTCGGCAAGCTTTTGGCCACCAACCGCACCTGGAAGCAGTACGGCGAAAGCGGTGCCTGGTTCTCGGACTGGGTGCCCAACATCGCCCAGCATGCCGATGACATCGCCTTCGTCAAATCGAGCGTGACCGTGGGTGCGACTCACAACATCTCGATCCTGAAGATGAATACCAGCGGCCTGAATCCTGGTCGTCCGTCCCTGGGCGCCTGGACGACCTATGCCCTGGGTTCCACCAACCCCGACCTGCCGGCCTATGTGGTGCTTTATAACGGCAAGCAGGAGCCGGAAGGCGGCGGCGTCAACTGGAGCTCGGGTTTCTTGCCCGCCGTCTATCAGGGAACGGCCTTCCGTCAGGGCGATTCGCCGATCCTGTACCTCAAGCCGCCGACCTTGGTCTCCAAGGCCGAGCAGCGCGATACGCTGGATCTGATCAAAAGCCTGAACGATCGCTTCGCCGGACATTATCCCGACGACAGCGAGCTGAAGGCCCGCACCCGCTCCTACGAGTTGGCCTACCGCATGCAGGCCTCGGCGCCTGAGGCGGTGGATCTGTCCAAGGAAAGTGCCGCTACCAAGGAGTCCTATGGCCTCAACGATCCGGCCACCAAGGACTATGGCACCAACCTTTTGCGTGCCCGCCGTCTGGTGGAGCGCGGCGTGCGTTTCGTCCATGTGGTCTCGGGCCCTCCGAACGAGGACATCCGCAACTGGGATGCCCATCACGACATCGAGAAGAATCACACCGCCAACGCCAAGATGGTCGATAAGCCCATCGGCGCTCTGCTGGGTGACCTGAAGCAGCGCGGTCTGCTGGATTCGACCATCGTCGTGTGGATTTCCGAGTTCGGCCGCACTCCCTATGGTCAGAGCGGCGATGGCCGCGACCATAACCCCTATGGCTATACCACCTGGCTGGCGGGCGGCGGCGTCAAGGCCGGCACCACCGTTGGCGCCACCGATGAGATCGGCCTGAAGGCCGCTTCGAACCCGGTGGATACCTATGACGTCCAGGCCACGGTGCTGCAGCTTCTGGGGCTGGACTACAAGAAGGTGACCTACCTTTACAACGGCCGTTCCGAACGCCCGACGACGGTGTTCGGCGACGTGGTCAAGGACTTGATCGGCTAATCCTTAAACGAGGAGGCGATGCCGCCCGGACTTGAAACTCCGGGCGGCATTTCGTTTTGAAACAGGAGTGGGTGATGTCTTCAAAGTTTCGTGGACGCCCGATGGCCGCCATAGCGCTTCTGGTGACTTTGGCTGCGGCCACGGCTCAGGGCGCTCAGAGCGTGCCTCTTGATCTGCACGATTATGACGACGAGCTGATGCGCACCTTGGATCAGACCGTCAAATATTTCGAGCCGGATCTGTCGGCCGGCAATGCCACCGCTGCCGCCGAGGATGCTCAGGTTCTGCGCGACGGTTACCAGTGGATGGAACGCTATTTCCAGGCCAAGGCCGGGGCCGAGGATGCGGTGAAGATCGCTCAATTGGGCGAGCAATATATCGTTCAGGCCGAGCAATACGCCGCGGAGAAGAATTTCGACGCCGCCGCCGACAGTGCCCACGAAGCCGCCAAGACCTGCCGCGTCTGCCACGACACCTTCAAACCCATCAAAGCGCGATAAGAAAGCCAAGGAGTCCCGGCCGTGCTGAAGCTTATCTATCAAATTCACCGCTGGGGCGGACTGGCCCTGGCCTTGTTCATGGTGCTGTGGCTGGCCTCTGGCCTGGTCATCGCCTATAGCGGCAATCTGTTGCAGACCCGCGACCAGCAACTGTCTCATCAGCAGGCCCTGGAGCCTCAGGGCGGTTGGCTGTCCCTGGGCGAGGTCTGGAAGCGCAGTGCCGATTTCCGCCATCGCGACAATGGCGGCGAGGCCTCTGCCGCCGACGAGCAGATTTCTTCGGCCCGTCTGTTGCGGGTCGCTGGCGAGCCTACTTGGGTGGTGCAGGACGGCAAGGCCCGCAGCTTTGCCCTTTCGGCCATCGATGGCAGCCTGTTGAATTATACGCCCGAGCAGTCGGTGAGCATCGCTCGCCAATGGTTGGGCAGCAGCGAGAAGACCGCCACCTTGCGGGTGAGCTATGCCGAGACCCTGGGCTATGTCAGCAGCCTGCGCAACTATTTGCCCCTGAAACCCTTTCATCGCATCACCCTGAACGACGCCTCGGGCACCGAGCTTTTGATCTCGGCCCGCACCGGAGAGGTTTTGCAGGCCGCTGGGCGCTTCGATCGCGGCCTCTATTATGCCGGCAATTGGGTGCATACCTTCCGTCCGCTGGATGCCATCGGTCTGGCTGACAGCCGCCGCGACGTTCTGATCTGGGCCGGCTTCACCGCCGCCGCCGCCGGCCTGACCGGTATGATCATCGGTTGGCTGCGCTGGCGTCCGCGCTGGGGCAAGAAGCCGCAATATCCGCAAGGTCGTACCCAGCCTTACCGGGAAGTTTGGCTGCGCTGGCATTTCTGGAGCGGCCTGATCGGCGGCACCTTTGCCCTGCTGTGGGCCGTCAGCGGCTATCTGGTGAATAATCCCTGGCAGATCTTTTCCAACGCCACCGCCACCAACCAGGAACTGGCCCGCTATCAGGGCAAGGAGCTGCCCTCGGTGATCCGCGATTGGGCTCCCGCCAGCCTCGATGCTTCGGCGGCGGTGGTCGAGGTCAGCTGGCATCGTTTGGGCAATCAGGCGGTTTTGCTGGCCTATGACCGAGATGGCCACCGGACGCCGCAGCAGGTGGCGGGCGCGGTCGGGCATTTCGATGATCAGGCCTTGATCGCGGCCTCCCAGCGTCTGGCCGGAGCCGATCTGGAGACCAGCCAGTTGCTGACCTCTTACGATAACTACTACTATCCCAACCATCGTCAGGGCCTGACCGAGAAGCCCTTGCCGGTGCTGCGGATCGATCTGGCCGATGCCGGTCATACCCATCTTTATGTCGATCCCCAGGATGGCCGCCTGCTGCTGAAACAGGATTCCAGCCGTCGCGCCTATCGCTGGCTGTTCTCGGCCCTGCATCATTGGGATATCGGCTGGCTCTATGTCCGCCCGCTGTGGGATGGCTGGATGATCAGCTGGATCAGCTTTGGTCTGGTGCTGTCGGTCAGTTCGGTGATCCTGGGTTGGCGCCGTCTGCGCCGCACCTTCCGTCGCCCCGAGCCCGAAGCTGTGCCTCAACCGGCTGCCGCCGAGTAGGGTGTGGAGACGAAAAAAGCCCCGCCGGGAAACCGGCGGGGCTTTTCTTTTAGGCTGCCGTCTTACGAAGCGGCGTGGACGGAATAGATCAGCCACAGCTTGGCCAGATCGGCGGTGCCGTCGCTGCCCTGGACCTGCTTGAAGGCCTGGGAAGCTTTGTCCTTCTGGCCGGCGGTCAGATAGGCGATGCCTAAGTGCAGCTGGGCGTCGTCGGGATGCTTCAGGCCACCTTTGGCGATGCCCTGCTCGATCAGGGCCGAAGCCTTGGCGGCTTGGCCATAGCCAAGATAGGCGAGGCCCGTATTGACCAGCCCGGTGCCGTCTTTGGCGCTGGCGGCTTCCTTTTCGGCGGAGGCCAAGGTTTTCTGGTCCTCGTCCACCTTCTTGTCGGCAAGATCACGCAGGCGCTTTTGGCGTTCGGCCTCGGGGCCGCTGCCCAGCAGACCCTTGGCGTAGCCTTTGTCCAAAGCACTCTTGGCTTCGCCGGGCAGTCCGGCCTGTAGGGCCAGTTCGGCGAATTCCACATAGTCGGCGCCGTCCTTGACGCTGCCGGTGGCCAGGCTCAAGCGGGTCAGGTCCAGTTGCAGGCGGTCGGGAAAGCCGCTGCGGCCACCAACGCGGTGCAGCAGGTCGGACCAATAGTCGGGCTTGGGGTAAGCCGCAACCAGCCGTTCCAGGCTGTCGCGGTAGCCGTCCAGATCATTGACCTTCAAGTTGCTGTTGGCCAGCAGCTGCAGTTGCTGTTCGGTCACCGGCTTGTCGGTCTGTTCTTCGGCCTTGATCAGTTCGTGCAGGGATTTGACGGCGTCGGGATAATCCTCGGCCAGATAATAGGCCTGGGCCTGGATGGCCCGCAACTGGGGATCGCTGCCGCCGTCGGCCAGATAGCGGCCCACCCATTGGGCGGCCTTGGGGTAATCCTTGGCCTGATAGTAATAGCTGGCGATGGCCTGGACCACCCGCAGCTGGTCGTTGCCTTCCAGATGGGATGCGCCGAGATAGCCCTCATAGGACTTGGCGGCGGTCTCGTAATCGCCGGCCCCCGCCGAGGCGGAGCCGCGCAGCTGTTCGACCAGGCTGGTCTCATAGGGGTTGAGATTGCCGACCTGCTCGGCCTCGTGCAGTTTGCCGAGGGCGTCGCGGAACTTCTGCTGCTTGATCAGATCCTGGGCGGCTTGCAGAGGCTTGATCACTTCGGGGCGGGCGCTGTTTTCGGCGGCCTGGGCGGTGGCGAGCCCCAGGGCCAGGCCGATGACGGTCAGGCTGACCTGTCGGAAATATCGCATCGTCACATCGTCCTTTTGCTAATCAACAAAGCGTTCGTTGCCCACCAGACCGATCTTGGTGACGCCAAGGCGCTGAGCCGAGGCCATGACGGCGGCGACATATTTATAGGTCGCCAGTTTGTGGGGACGCAGATGCACCTCGGGCTGGGTGGCTTGGGCGGCGGCGGCTTGGAAGCGGCTTTCCAGGGCGGCACGGTCGGCCAAGGCCTGCCCGTTCCATAGGACGGTGCCGTCGAAATCGACGTCAAGGTTGACCACCTCGGGCTGGACGATGACGGTGGGCGGAGCGCCCGCCGGCATGTCCAACTTCACCGCATGGGTTTGGATCGGGATGGTGATGATCAGCATGATCAGCAGCACCAGCATGACGTCGATCAGCGGCGTGGTATTGATCTCGATCATCACCTCGGGCTCGGAGGAGCCGCCGGTGGGAATGTTCATGGCCATAAACCGGGTCTCCTGATTATCAGCCGCGCGGCGGCGGTTCGGTGATGAAGCCGACCTTGGTGATGCCCGCCCGCTGGCAGGTGGTCACCACCCTTCCGATGAACTCATAGCGGGCCTCCTGGTCGCCGCGGATATGCACCTCGGGCTGGGGCGTCTGCTGGGAGACGCTTTTCATGCGTTCCAGCAGAGCCTTCTGATCGGGGATCAACTGTTCGCCCCAAAAGATCTGTCCGTCCCGATCCACCGAGAGATTGATGTTCTCCGGCTTGGTCTGGGTGGGCAAATTGACTTCCTTGGGCAAAGCCACCGGCACGTTATGGGTGACCACGGGAATGGTGATGAGGAAGATGATCAGCAGCACCAACATGACGTCCACCAGGGGCGTCGTGTTGATGGCCGACATCATCTCATCCTCTTCGCCCTCTGCGGGGCCGATGGACATGGCCATGGTCTTAGGCCACCCGAGCCACGGTCTGAGGCGAAGCGGCTGTGGCGCGGACGCGGTTGCCGCTTAACAGTACCGAATGCAGATCATTGGCGAAGTTGCGCACGCTCTCGATGGCGGCCTTGTTGCGGCGGACCAGCCAGTTGTAGCCCAGCACGGCGGGAACGGCGACGGCCAGACCGATGGAGGTCATGATCAGCGACTCGCCCACCGGGCCTGCCACCTTGTCGATGCTGGCCTGGCCAGCGATGCCGATAGCGGTCAGAGCGTGATAAATGCCCCAAACGGTGCCGAACAGCCCGATGAAGGGGGCCGTGGAGCCGACGGTGGCCAGAACGGCCAGACCACCCTGGAGGCGGCTGACGATCTGTTCGACCGAGCGCTGGATCGACAGGGTCACCCAGGTGTGAAGGTCGATGCTCTCATGGAGCGAGCCTTCGTGATGCTCGATGGCTTGCAGGCCGGTGGAGGCGACGAAGTGGAAGGGGCTGGCGTTGGACAGGGTTTCGACGCCGTCAGCCACGGTGCCGGCCTTCCAGAAGCCCTTGTTGGCGGCCTTGGCTTGGCCGAACAGCTTGGATTGCTCGATCAGCTTGGTCACCAGGATGTACCAGGTGCCGATGGACATGATCACCAAAGCCAGCAGAGTGCCGCGGGCAACGAAGTCGCCCTGGGACCACAAGGCGTCAAGGCCATAGGGGTTGCTGACCAGCTGAGTGGTTCCAGCGGCTTCTTCCGCCAAGGCTGAACCGATGGAAAGGGCCGAAAAGGCGACGGCCGAGCCGGCCAGGGCGGTAAGGCGGTGAACAAGACGCATGATCTATACTCCCAATAAGGTCGTGATGGGGGCGCAGGCCCCGGCTATTCCAATTTCCAGACGTAACGCAGGCGGGCCCAGGATTGCTCGGGCTTGCCGTCGAGGGTGCCGGCCTTGAACTTGCAGCGGGACAAGCCGGCCTTGGCGGCGTCATCCAGGCGCTGATGGCCGCTGGAGGTCTCGATCTTGCTGTCCAGCACGCTGCCATCGACATCGATTAGGAATTGCAGAATGGTGGTGCCGGTCTCTTCCAGGCGCCGCGAGGTTGCGGGATATTCTGGCGGCTGGCAGGAGCGGGCGGCGTCGATCACCGGCGCAGTACGAACCGGCTCGGCCTTGGGGGCGACCTGGGTCGGGGCGGATTCGACCGCCGGCTTGACCGTGGTCACGGCGGTGATGGCGTTGGGGGGGGGCGGCGCGGTCACCGGGATTTCCGGCGGTGGAACATAAGGTGGCGGCGGTGCAACCATCTTCGGCGGCGGCGGCGGTGGGGTATCCGGCGGCGGCTTCACCTCTTGGATGATCTTGGTCTCCAGCGGCTGTTTGATCAGCTCGATCGCCTGACGGCCCAGCCCGGAGACCAAGGCATAGACCAATCCGGCATGCAGCAGCAGAACAAAGGATATGCCGCCGATCCGCCGTGTGGGGGGCAGTTGCTGGGCATAGCTCATGGGATGGTGTCTCCATTTAACGAAAATATGTTGTTGTTAAAATAATTTTGACACGATTCAAATTTGGAATTCCACATATAAATGAATAAAAACACTAGAAAGATAGATTTATACTGTGGGATAAGATGGTATTGCGTTTAATATCAATGAGTTAAAGTGGGGGTTGTCTGAGTCTCAAGGATTGCCTGGGGCAGCCCGCCAACCTTTAAGCTTCGAGACGTTTTCGATGTGGCGGCAATCATCGAGCGAGCGGCCAAGGGGCGGAGGCCGCTCTTAGGTGGATGGACTTACGTGATGCGGATTTTCTGCGTCACGGCCTAGATGTGAATAATGCCGTTCCAGCATTGCCACTGATGTTCCCATCTGGAGGGCCATCGTATGCAGGTCGATACCCGCGAGGATGGCCGTCGTGGCATAAGTATGGCGTAGGGAATAAAGGGTTCTTACTCGCCCCGCACTATCGCGGAGCAGGTTCAGGTCTGGATGGTTAAGGCAACGCTCGAATGCTCCGTGCATGTCTCTGGGCTGTTTACCGTTCGGTAAGGCGAAGATCGCCGCGTCTGGCTTCCTTTTCCAAGGCAGGCATAGCTGGTCGAAATTCTTGGCCGCCCAATGGCTAACAATCAGCTTGCGCTCTCCGGTCTTGCCTTTGACGGTCAGTTGGACGAAGGGCTGGCCGCTCTGATGTTCGAGCCACTCAAGGTCTTTCCAACGGAGGTTCCGGGCCTCCGTGCCCGGACGCAGTCCGGTGGCGAGAGCAAGTTCAACATAATGCCAGAGCAGTTTGTTGATGTCCTTGGTGATGCCCTTCCGCCCCTTTTTGGCATTCTCTTTCAGAAAGGTAAGCAGCCTCTCCACCTCGTGCGGCTCGAACCAGGCCCCTCGCTCGCCGGCAAGGCCGTCATTTTCGAGGTTGAGCACATCGCCTCGCCATTTCTTATTATAGGCGTGCTTGAAAATCAGCCGGAGAGCAATGTTGTGGGTGTTGACCGTTGTCTTCTTGGGGGCGAACCCGAGCCTTTCCCTGCGCCAAACCGAAAACGCCTGGAACTGTTGGTGGCCGATTGCATCAATGCGCATTGTGCCGAAGAAAGGGATGAGGTAGCCGCGAATGGCTTGGATATAGGACTTGGCGACGACGCTTCCCCGCACTGCGCGGCCCGTTTTGGTCTCCAACTCGGCAATAACCTCTTTCGCCACCTTTTCAAAGGAATGCCGGGTGTCGACGGAGATTCCTCGCTCGGTCAGCGCGCCAACCTCAATGAACTTGCGAAGGGCGGCTTCTTTTGCCTGTTCTAGGTCATCCTTGCCGGTGGCAAATCTGTCCCAGCCTGTTTCTCCGTTGCGTCGAAACCGTGCTTGCCAGCGGGATGAGCCTTCGCGTCGATAAAGGACGATTTTTCCGTCGTTTAAGTGATGGATCTCGCCCATGAACGTGCCCCGCGCACATCAAGAATGTGCTGCCGAGTGTGCTACGCTAAAAAGGGCCTGTCAATGCGATGGAACGGTGGTGGGGGCGACGGGACTTGAACCCGTATGTCCTTGAAGACGAGCGATTTTAAGTCGCTTGCGTATACCATTTCGCCACGCCCCCTTATTAAGACACTAACTGTTTTAAGTCCGTTGTGTCTACCATTCCATCAAGCGGGCTTGCCGTCAGGGAGCAGACGTTAGCCGCAAGAGATGCAAAGGACAAGACCCCGGCGGCAGAATCACCGGTTGGGGCGTCTTTGAGTCAGATTCCGCTTGACGGGTGAGGGGGGAGTCCTTAAAAGCACGGCTTTCCCAGCTTCGGCTAGGGATTGATCGTTTCTGTTTAGAGGGTTCCGTCATGTCCCGTCGTTGTGTCGTCACCGGCAAGGGTGTGCTGACTGGCAATAATGTCAGCCACGCCAACAACAAGAGCCGCCGCCGTTTCCTGCCCAACTTGCAGGAAACCGCTGTCCTGAGCGATGCCCTGGGCCAGATGGTTCGCCTGCGCGTTTCGACCCGCGGCCTGAAGACCATCGAGCACAATGGCGGCATCGACGCCTTCTTGCTGTCGGTTACCGACAGCAAGCTGACGACCGAGGCTCTGCGCCTGAAGCGCCGCGTTCAGCGCGCCCTGGAAAACCAGGTCGCCGCTTAATTCGGCAAGCCGTTAAGGCTTTAAAGGCCCGCATCCCTTCTGGGGTGCGGGCTTTTTCCGCTTACCCGGGACAGGACTTTACCGAATATTAAGGCCTTCCGGTGTCTTTGTGGGTAAAGCCATCATTCCCGGCGGATCCAAGTCCATGTTGAGCGGCCTAGCTCTTTCCTCCACGACCGTCGGTCTCAAGCGGTATGATTTCCGCTTTTCTCAAGGCGGCTTTCGCCAAGACGAGATTTTCGACTCGGCCCTGTCGGTGCCAGGTCGTTATGTCTTGGAGGTGGGCCGGCGCGTGCTGGCCGATTTCTCTGCCGCCGACTGGGTGGCGGTGGGCAATCCGCTGTTGCCTCTAAGCGCCCAGCAACTGCGGGATTATCTCGCCGCATCGGGCCTGACCGGGGTGGGCATCGCCACCGACGCCAGCGGTTTCCCGGTTCTCTATCTGCTGCCCCGTCCTGTCTTCGACGATCTGGGGCGCTTTCTGCTAATGCTGTCGGCTACCGATGCCGCTCTGGACGCCCAATTGTTGGGGGTCTTGTTGGGGCTGGAGGTCGCCACAGCGCCTTGCGGCCTGCCCGCCCTGGGCAAGCTGCGGCCCTTGGGGCTGAACGGCTGGCTCAATGGCGACGGACGCCAGTTGGCCGGGCAATTGTCCTGTAAGCAGGCCATTCAAAACATCCAGAGCCGCCCCGACTGGCGCGACCTGCCTTTTGCCGTCTATTACCCCATGCATGCCGGCGACGTGCTGTTCTTCTGCGTCGCCTCCCAGCGGGCCGAGGGCAATATGTTCTCCAAGCAGGTGGTCTGCACCTCTTATGCCGACATTCCCGGGGCCTCGGGCAGCAAGCTGGAGAGCATTCCGCTCCGCCTGCCGTGGATTTCCCGCGATGGCTCGGTGTCGGAGCTGGAGTATTACAACCACGCCCTGAAGCGGCTGGGGCCCGAGGTGACGGGGAGCCACTTCATCGTCTTCGCCCGCATTTTGCGGCTTTATTTCCATACGCCCTTCCATCTGCTCGACCATGCGGCCTTTGCTCTGGGCGACTCCATGGAGCGCTTCGGCAAAACCGTGCATGCCAAGGCTCCGGCTGTTCCGGCCCGCTGCGCCTTGCCCATTACCAAACCTCGCGCCCTGTTCCATCTGAACGGCGGTTGGACCTTGAAGAACCTGCCGCCCGACACCTTCCGCCAGACCGCCCGCGCCCTGATCAATTTGGGTTGGGAGGTTTCGGTCATTGATCGCCCCGACCTGGAGGATTGCGGCGCTCGCTCGGTCGAGGCCGGTGACAGCGCCAGCCTGCGGGCCCAGGTCGAGGCCCATCATATCTTCATCGGCGTCGACAGCTTCCCCCATCACTTCGTGCGCCTGGTCATGGGCTGGCCGGTGGTGGGGCTGTTCGGCAATACCAAGCCTTGCAATTCCGACGGCACCTATGACACCAGTTATCGGGCCTCCTGCCGAGATCTGTCTTGTAATCGCTGTGGCGCCTGGGATGTCTGCCCGATGTTCGGGCGCAAGGATTGCCTGAATTACGCCGAGCCCCAGCGCATTGTCGCCGATGTGCTGGATCTGGCCCGCGGCGTCTATGGCATCGAGATGTGAGGAGAGGCCCCGTGGGATCGCTTAATGATTTCAATCTGATGGGCCTGAAGGCCGATTTCCATCTGCGCCATCTGGTGGAGGTGGGAATGGGCGAAGGTGCCGGCGTCGATCTGGCGGCAGGCCTGGGCTTTGACCATATCCATTCCATCGAGAGCCAGCATAAGCTGGCCTTGACGACGGCCCTGCGTCACTCCGCCCGCCAGGACATCACGGTGATCCATGGCCGCAGCGAGAAGGGCTTAAAGGAAGCTCTGGCGGAAGTCCCCGCCGATGCCCCGACCCTTTTCTGGCTCGACATCGATTATGCCGGGGCCGACGTCCGGCTTCAGGCCGACCCCGATGCCCGGCTGGAGCGGGAACTGCGGTTGATCACATCGCTGCGCGATGTATCAAAGGATGTTTTCCTGGTGGATGATCTCACGTTATATAAAGGCGACCTTGGTTTCACCGCCGCCATCCTGTCCGGTCATCAGGTTGAACGCTCGCCCCAGGGTAGCGGCGTCCTGATCGCCATCCCCAAGGGAGCATAAGCGGCATGTTCTGCGGGCTGGCCATATCGGATAAGGGGATCGAGGGTTTCGACTTCGCCATCTCGAAGGGACGGCTGGCCGCCGACGAGATTATCGATTCCTCCACCAGCCCGCCGGGCCGCTTCCTGCTGGAGGTGGGACGGCGCATCCTCAAGGCCAAGCCGCAGACCAATCTGCTGGCCATCGGCAATCCTCTGCTGCCCCTGAAGGCCGAGCAGATTTCCGGCTGGCTGGGTCAGGCCAAGGGGCCAAGCGTCGTCACCGACGAGGACGGCTTTCCGCTGGTCTATCTGCTGCCCCGGACTTTGTTCGAGGAACATGCCCGCTTTCTGACCCTGCTGTGCTGTTGCGAGGGTAAGATCGACGCCCGGCTGCTGGCCGGAGTGCTGGGCAGCGAGGTGGCGCGGCTCAAAGGCCTGGTGCCGAAGATCGGCAAATATCCCGTCTCCACCTCCACCGGCTGGTTCCAGGGCCGCGACCGTCAGAACGTGCTGAAGATGCTGACGCTCAATGCCACCCGCCTGATCGAGGAGCCGGGAGGCCGCTGGAAGGATTTGCCCTTCGCGGTCTTCCATCCCTATCACGCCGGTTCCATCGTCTTCTTCGCGGCGGCGGCGCGCAAAGTCGAGACGCCGCTCTATCAGCAGCAAGTGGTCTGCACCACCTATCGTGACATCTGGGACTATGCCAAGAGCCCGCTGGAGCCGGTCTGGCTAAGGCTGCCCTGGCTGCCCCGCGATAATTCGGTGGGCGAGCCGCAATATGCCCTGCATTCCTTCGAGCGTTTGGGCCAGCAGGTGATGGACAACACCTTCGTGACCTTCAACCGCTATTCCCGCACCTCGGGCTCGGCCTCGTTTCATCGCGTCGATCATGACCGCTTCGCCCTGGGCGACAGCCTGGACAGTCCTCAGGCCACCAGCCAGTGGCAGGAGCCCGACATCAAGGGCCGCTGCGCCCTGCCGGCCAGGCCCCTGAAGGTGCTGTTCCACATCAACGGCGGCCTGCCCATCAAGAGCTATCCGGCAGATCATTCCCATGATCTGTTCCGCGCCTTGCAGGGCTTAGGCATCCAGGCCTCGGTGGTGGGCCGTCGTCCCGACCTGGAAGGCTTCGGCGTCACTTCGGTGGACGCCGAGGAAACCGAGCTGCTGTTCAATGCGGTGCAAGATCATCACATCTTCGTCGGTCTCGACAGCTTCCCCCATCATTTCGTCCGTAATGTCATGGGATGGCCGACCATCGGCCTGTTCGGCAACACCATGGCCGCCAATTTCGGCGGTGGCTGGAACGAGCAGTACAAGACCCTGGACGAGAGCTTGCCTTGCAATCCTTGCGGCGGCGTAAGCGTCTGCCCCCTGTTCGGGCGCAAGGAATGCGCCAATTATGTCGGCCCCGAGCAGCTGATCTCGGCCATCGTCGGGATGGCTCAGGGGCTTTACGGCTTCAGTCTTTAAGGAACCACAGCCATGTCGGTGCGCGTTCTGGCCTTCTTCGATACCAGCTACCAAGGCGGCAATGGCCCCTGGCAGGCCCTGCGGGATGCCCGCCCGCCCAGCCGTCAGCATTTTGCCCTGGACCAGCCCTCGACCCTGGGGATGTATGATCTGACCGATCAGACCTCGGCGGCTAAGGTGGCGTTGTTCGCCAAACATGCCGGCGTCGATGGCTTCGTGGTGGACGTGCAGTGGGACGAAGGCAAACAGGCCTATGTCACCGGCGCCGAGACCCTGGCCGTCGTTACCGATCAGACCTTCGGCCTTGCCTTCCAATGGCGCAATGGCCCCGATGGCTTTTGGCAGGCTCCGGCCTCCGAGGCTGCTCGCAAGGCGCGGGCGGCGGCGCTGATCAGCGCCTTGAAGGTCGGCAGGCCCACCTTGATGGATGGCCGTATCGT
>Ga0302156_10002249_pt1 | contig 15979 bp, 17 predicted proteins | sample I_Bog_N3_2_FD_193503 | JGI IMG/M metagenome (GOLD analysis project Ga0302156, IMG submission 193503) | Peat permafrost microbial communities from Stordalen Mire near Abisko, Sweden - I_Bog_N3_2 | ecosystem: Environmental > Terrestrial > Soil > Wetlands > Peat | place: Sweden: Abisko, Stordalen... | reverse complement strand
CAGCTCAAGCTCGGGCTGTCCCACTACTCGCGGCAGGATCTCGAGGCGGCGAGGGACAAAGGGTCGCCGCTCCATATCCAGGTTCTCGGGCTGGCGAGCATCGCCAGCGACGTCACGCCGGAACTCGCCCGCGCCGCGATAGCCTCCGTGCAGGTGCTTGGCGCCTTTCAGGCCCATTCAGCCGTCAAGGCGGCGCTGGCCGATCGCACCGCCTGACGGCGCGATAGCTCCCCCCGACACGCCTCTCGCCGGCAGCGATGCCGGTCACAAAGGATCACGACCATGAACCATTTCTCGAAGATCGATATGGGCGAAGTCACGCGTTTGACGCGGGCCGGCAAGCTCGCCGAAGCTATGGCCTTGCTCCAAGGTCAGACCGCGGCCGCAAATGAGGAGAGCTCACGGGAGCCGCATCGGACCAAGGCCATGTCGCCAACCATCGAGATGCAGGCCCCAACGGTTCAGGGCGGCGCCTGGACGGCGCCATTGGCGCGAAAAATGGCGACGTTTCGCGATCCGCTATCCGAGTTGGGTTTGTCAGGCCCCCGCAAGGGCTCCGGATCCTTTCGACGATCGGTGGTCCGCGTGCCGGAAGGGGCTCGGTTCGAGGAGCGGGCGTTCTCGAACGATTTGGGAAGCCGGACTTACAAGGTCTATGTCCCCAGCCGCTACTCGGGTGAGGCCCTCCCGGTCGTAGTCATGCTTCACGGTTGCACTCAAGACCCCGACGATTTCGCCGCTGGCACGCGGATGAACGAACTGGCCGAGGAGAAGTCGTTCCTGGTCGCCTATCCCCGTCAATCTCAGTCTGCAAACCCTCAGAGGTGCTGGAACTGGTTCAACACGGAAGACCAGCGACGCAATGGCGCCGAGCCGTCGCTCATCGCGGGCATCGCCCTGCAAGTCATCGAGGAGTTCCACGCCGAGCCGACCCGGGTTTATGTGGCGGGGCTCTCGGCGGGCGGCGCGGCGGCGGCGATCATGGGGGCGACCTATCCCGACTTGTTCGCGGCGGTCGGCGTCCATTCGGGGCTGGCCTGCGGCGCGGCCAGCGACATGCCCTCGGCCTTCACCGCCATGGCCGGGAACGCGACGATTGCGCCCGGAGGACGGGGCCGGACCGTGCCGACCATCGTCTTCCACGGCGATGCCGACCGAACCGTCAACCCCGTCAATAGCGACCACATCGTCGCCCAGGCGAGGCGGCAAGGGCCACTGACGAAAGTCGTGGCGCGGGGCGAGGCGCCGGGCGGGATGAGTTACTCCCGCACGGTTCATTCCGACGCCGCCGGCGCCGAGGTCGTCGAACAATGGCTGCTGCACGGCGCCGGCCATGCCTGGTCCGGCGGCAGCGCCAGCGGTTCCTACACGGATCCGCGGGGTCCCGACGCCAGCCGGGAGATGATCCGCTTCTTCCTGAGACATGCAAAGGCAACGGCGTAGCCCTCGGGCGTAGGGTGTGTTTCGACGCGGATCGCCGGTCGGGATTGGCGCGCGACACAGGGGCTGCTAGATTGGCTAACGAGCGACGAAACGCTTCGGGAAAGCCCAGGCTGATGAACGAGTTTGCCGACCCCGAAGCGACGTCACGCCCCACTTCGATTCAGCAAGCCGCCGTGTTCGGCATCCGGCTTGGCAATCGCGATGCCTATCTCAGGGAGTTCCTGGACGAGTTCTATAGCCAGGATGACCGGAACCTTCGCGCTTCGATGCTCGCGGACGAGCCTCCTTTGACAGAAAGTCAACGGGCAAACGCCTATTACGCCGCCGTGGCCGAACATCTCGCCTTCACCTACGGACTTCCTGTGCCCGCGTGGACGTCCTCTCCGGAGCGCTTTCTCGATCGACCGTTTTTTCCCTGCGGCCTGGAGTCCCTGAAGGCGACCCTGCTTCGCGAAAGCCCGATCGCCTTTCGGCGGCGGATGATCTTCGTCGACGGCGAGCCTCTGTATCGCCCCAGGAAGGATACGCCTCGCTTCGGCGGGTGAACCGGATGACACCATGGCGCTGCTAACCAGAGACGACATCCTGCGCGGGTTGCGCAAGATCGACCAAAAAGCCCGGAATGCAGACATACTCATCGATCTGGCGGTCTATGGCGGCGCGGCCCTCGTGATCGCCTTCGACGTCAGACTTGCCACTCGCGACGTCGACGCCGTCGTAAGCGGTTCCCCCGATTTTCTTCGTTCCGCGGCGGCTGAAATCGCTGTAGAGGAACGTTGGCCTGAGGGTTGGCTCAATGACGGCGTGAAGGGATTTCTCTCCAACAAGGAGGAAATGGCGCTCATGGAAGGATTCCCCGGTTCGCCGCAGGGCGGCCTCAGAATATACATTCCAACACCGTCTTATATTTTCGCGATGAAATGCATGTCGATGCGGCCGGAAGGCATCGACGGCTCGCACGATATCTCGGACATCGAATTTCTCGCTAAAAGGATCGGCGTCAAGACGCCGGAGGCGGCGTTTTCCATTATCGAAGGGTTCTATCCCGCCTCCCGAATTCCTGCGAAAGTACGATTTGGCGTCGAGGAAATCCTGGAGCGGCTTTTCCCTGTTCCCGAACAGGACCTTTAATGCACGGACTCTCAACTTTGGGTCACGTTTGACGCGCTGCCATTCGCCCCCCCTCACCACTCCACGCTCAACGCCTCCAACCCATGAAAATGGAATGTGTCGCGGTAGCGCGGCGGCGCGGCGAGCCTCAGCCTTGGCAGGCGCTCGAACAGTATCGGCAGCGCGACCCGCATCTCCAACCGCGCCAGCGGCGCGCCGACGCAGAAATGGATGCCGGCGCCGAACGAGACATGGGGATTGCGGACGCGATACAGGTTGAGCCTGTCGGGATTGGTGAAAGCCCTGGGGTCGCGGTTGGCGGCGCCGAGCATCAGCCCGATGCGGTCGCCGACCTTCAGCTTCACCCCGGAGATTTCCAGCTCTTCCAGGGCATAGCGGGTGAACAGATGCAGCGGCGCGTCGAAGCGCAGCAATTCGTCGACGCATTCGTCGTCGGCGATCGGCGCGACCCCGTTCTCCAGCAGCGCCTTCGCCGCATTGCCGAGGCCGTGCACGGTCGCCTCGTGGCCGGCGTTGAGCAGCAGGATGATCGTCGTCGTCATCTCGGCTTCGGTCAGCTTCGACCCTCCGGTTTCGGCCTCGATCAACCGGCTGACGAGGTCGTCTCGCGGCGCGCTGCGGCGCTCGGCGATCAGCGCCCGCACGAAGCCGACGAATTCGGCCGAGGCCGCCGCCGCCTTGTCCTCGACTTCGCGGCTGACGCCGAACTGATACATCGCCACCATGCGATGCGACCATTCTAGCATTCTTTCCGACATATCGCCGGGCGCGCCGATCAGTTGTGCGATGACGGCGATCGGGATCGGCGTCGCGAAGGCGGCTAGCAGGTCCGCCCCGCCCTGGCGCTCGAAACCGTCAATCAGTTGATGCGACAGCGCCGCGATGCGCGGCGCCAGCCGCTCGACCTGACGCGTCACGAAGGCGCGATTGATCAGCCCGCGCAATCGCGTGTGCTCGGGCGGTTCGAGTTCGAGCAGCGAATGGCGCTCGATGGCGTCGAACGGGCCCAGATGGTCCGGCCGCGCCGGCCAGCCCAGATCTTCCCGCGTCGTCACGTGCAGGACCTGACGGCCGAAGCGCTTGTCCCTGAGCAGCGCCGAAACCTCGGCATGGCCCGAAAAGCACCAGAATCCGTAATCCTCCCAGAAGAACACGTTCGTCGCCCTGGCGATTTCGCGATAGGCCGGATAGGGATCGGGAAAGAAGTCCGGGTCGCGCGGCGACAGTTTTACACGCCGCGCGCCCGCGTTGATTTCGAGCTTCATCGCGCCTTACCCCAAAAGATACTCCGCTTCGACCAGATAGGGGCCGCCGCCCACCGAGTCGCGCGCGGAATAGAGCACGAACCGCGGCGCGTCGAACGGCGCCGCTCGCAGCCCCGCCCTGGCGTGAAAATAATCGGCGACGGCCATCGGCGAGGTCGAGCGCAGCCGCGCCAGCGTGACATGCGGCATGTAGTTGCGCGTTTCCGGAGGCAGGCCGAGCCGGCGCATCCGCCGCTCCTGCGCGGCTTGCAGATCCATCAGCGCCGGATCGGCCTTGACCTTGGCGACGATGGCGCGCGGCCGGTCGCCGCCGAACCAATCGAGCCGCTCGAAGGCGATTTTTACCCGCGCGCGCCTGACTTCGTCGAGTATGTCGGCGATTTCGTCGGCGGTGCGCGCATCGACGTCGCCGATAAAGCGCAGCGTCACGTGGTAATTTTCAGGTTCCATCCAACGCGCGCCAAAAATGCCGCCGCGCATGTCGGCGAGGTCTCTGGCCGTCTCGGCGGGGATCTCGATACCGGTAAACAGGCGCGGCATTGCGGACCTCGGGTTTGGCGGGGCGTCGAGGGTCCAGGGCCCCGAATCGCTCGCCTTACCGTTCAACGCGAGCGCTTGGAGCCCTCATGAAGCGGCAAGCGGATCACATCTTGGCGCTGATCGCGGCGCCGACGCGCTGGGCGATCTCGTCGGCGAGCGAACGGGCCAGGCGCAATTCGGCGTCGCGCGAGGCGCGCAGATTGGAATAATCGTTGAAGCTGCGGTCATAGGGAGCGATGGCGGTGGCTTGTCCGTTATAAATCATCTTCCCGCTGTCGATCGAAATCAGTACGATGTTCGCGCTTTCGATCAGGGTCGCCGATGTGGCGAAGGCGATCTGCGACTCGACCGTCGGAGTCATGGTGTCGGCCTTGCTGATCGTGATTTGCAGCCGATATTTGGGGGCCGGGGTCTCGCCCGTGCCGTTCATCTGGGTGATCAGATCGTCGGCGAGATAATGGCCCAGGCGCCCCGGGATTTCCCGCACCTCCACCGCTTTCATCGCTTCGGCCACGCCCGGGTGCGCCGCCTCGCTGTAGAGCGGTTGGAAGCAGCCGGAGAGCCCGACGACCATGGTCGTCGCCAGCAAAGCCCGCGCCCGTTCAAACCACGACATTGACGATCCTGTTCGGCACGACGACCACTTTCTTCACCGGCTTATTATCCATCGCCTTGATCACCGCGTCGAGCGCCAAAGCCGCCGCCTCGACGGATTTCGCGTCGGCGTCGCGCTCGATCGTCAGATCGGCGCGCTTGCGGCCATTGATCTGCACCGGGATTGTGATGTGCGAGGAAACGATCAGCGAACGGTCGATCTCCGGCCATGGGCTTTGTGAAACCAGCGTTTCGTGGCCCAGGGCCTCCCAGCATTCCTCCGCCAGATGCGGCATCATCGGCGCGAAAGCGTGGACGAGCATGTCGCCGGCTTCGGCGAACGCATAACGGAGATCGTCGGCGATCTCGGCGGAATCAATGGCGCCGACGGCCGCCGAGAGCGTGTTGGCGAGTTCGTAGATCGTCGCAATCGCGACATTGAACCGCAGGCGCTCGATGTCGTCCTCGATCTTCGCCAGCGCGGCATGGGCGGCCTGCCGCACGGCGGCGGCCTCGGGCGAAAATGTCGTCGGCCTGGCGGGTTTTGCGCCGCCGACGACGCGCTCGATTTCCGTGGTCAGCCGCCATAGCCGCTGCGTCTGCTTGAACGCGCCCTGCACCCCCGCTTCGGTCCAGATGACGTCGCGATCGGGAGGCGAATCCGAGAGCATGAACCAGCGCGCGGTGTCGGCGCCGTAAGTGGCGATGATTTCGTCGGGGTCGATGGTGTTGCGCTTCGACTTCGACATCTTCTCGATGGAGCCGATCTGGATCGGCTCGTCGCCCTTCAGCATGAAGGCGCGCCGGCCGCCGGAATCCGTCTCGATGCGGATTTCGGCCGGCGCCACCCAATGGCCCGCGGCGTCGCGATAGGTTTCGTGAACGACCATGCCCTGAGTGAACAGGCCGGCGAACGGCTCGTCCAGGTCGAGGTGGCCGGTCTTGCGCATCGCCCGGGTGAAGAACCGGGAGTATAGCAGATGCAGGATCGCGTGCTCGATGCCGCCGATATACTGGTCGACCGGCAACCAGGCATTGGCGACTTCGGGACTGGTCGGCGCGTCGGCGTTCCACGGATCGGTGAAGCGGGCGAAATACCAGGACGAATCGACGAACGTATCCATCGTGTCGGTCTCGCGCCGCGCCGGCTTGCCGCATCGCGGGCAAGCCACGTGCTTCCAGGTGGGGTGGCGGTCGAGCGGATTGCCCGGCAGGTCGAAGGTCACGTCGTCGGGCAGCCGCACCGGCAGGTCCGCCACCGGCACGGGCAAAGTGCCGCAATCCTCGCAATGGATCACCGGGATCGGGCAGCCCCAATAGCGCTGACGCGAAATGCCCCAGTCGCGCAGCTTGAAATTGACCTGCCGGCGCGCCTGCGGGCGATTGCCGAGCGTCGCGCCCTCCAGCCGCTTGCAGACCTCCTCCTTCGCTTCCGCGATGGTCATGCCATCGAGGAAGCGGGAATTGATCATCAGGCCTTCGCCGTCGTAGGCGACCTTGTCGACCGTGAAAGTCGCGGGATCAACGCCGGGCGGGCAGACGACCGGCGTCGCGCCCAGGCCATACACGTTGACGAAATCGAGGTCGCGCTGATCATGCGCCGGGCAGCCGAAGATCGCGCCCGTGCCGTAATCCATGAGGATGAAATTGGCGACATAGACCGGCAGCCGCCAGTCTGCGTCGAACGGATGTGTGACGCGGATTCCGGTGTCGTAGCCCTTCTTCTCCGCGGTCTCTATGGCGGCGACCGAAGTGCCGATTTTCTTGCAATCCTCTATGAAGGCGGCCAGTTTCGGGTCGCGCTTCGCCGCGGCGCTCGCCAGCGGATGATCGGGCGCGACCGCCATGAACTTGGCGCCGAACAAAGTGTCCGGCCGCGTCGTATAGATCTCCAACTCGCTCGTCGGCTCGATCGGACCGAGCGTCGCCGGATCGACGGCGAAGCGCACCATCAGGCCCTCCGAGCGGCCGATCCAGTTGCGCTGCATCAGGCGCACCTTGTCCGGCCAGCGGTCGAGCGTGTCGAGCGACTTCAGCAGGTCCTCGGAATAGTCGGAGATCTTAAGGAACCATTGCGTCAGCTCGCGCTGCTCGACGATCGCCCCGGAGCGCCAGCCGCGTCCGTCGACCACCTGCTCGTTGGCGAGCACGGTATTGTCGACCGGATCCCAATTGACCTTGGATTTTTTCCGCGCGACCAGGCCGCCCGCGAGAAAATCCAGGAACAGTTTTTGCTGCTGCTTGTAATAGCTGGGATCGCAGGTGGCGATCTCCCGCGCCCAGTCCAGCGACAGGCCCATCGACTGCAATTGCCCGCGCATGACGGCGATGTTGGCGTAGGTCCAGATCGCCGGATGGGTGTTGTTCTGCATCGCCGCGTTTTCGGCGGGCATGCCGAACGAATCCCAGCCCATGGGATGCAGGACGTTGAACCCCTTGGCGCGGCGATAGCGAGCGACGACGTCGCCCATCGCGTAATTGCGCACGTGCCCCATGTGGATGCGGCCGGACGGATAAGGGAACATCTCGAGGACGTAATATTTCGGCCGCAAATCGGCGCCCTTGGTGGCGAAAACCTGGCCCTCGGACCAGACTTTCTGCCATTTGCCTTCGGATTCGCGGACGTTATAGCGCTCGGGCCGCATGGGGTACGGATCTCTTCAAAGCCAGGAAAGGAATAAGCGGGCGGGACAAAACATGATTTGGGTTGAGGGGTCAAATCTTTACGCCATGCCGCCCTTGTGGCGCCGGCGCGGCGTGGATTACCAAGGTGCGCGTAGCCCATCGCGGGGAGCCTTTTCATGAACGGTCATATTCACGAGCCCCTGCTGCGCGCGACCCCGATCGCCGACCTGCGTCCGACCCAGTTCACCGTCGGCATGCGCGAGGTCCGCGTAAAACAGAAGGCGTGGCGAGACCGCAAATCCGCCGATTTCGAGAAATTCCTCTCCGCCCACATGGTCCCGGTCATCCTCGGCCCTGGCGGCAAGCGCTACCTGATCGACCACCACCATCTGGCGCTGGCTCTGCACCTGGAAAAAGAGCCGAGCGTGTTCGTGTTCGTCGCCGGCGACCTCAGCAAGGTCGAGAACGAGGGCGCGTTCTGGAACATGATGGATTTTCATGGCTGGACGCACCCCTACGATGCCAAAGGCCGCCGACGCGACTATGCCGACCTGCCGAAATCGGTGGACCAGTTGAAGGACGACCCCTATCGCTCGCTGGCGGGCGAATTGCGCGTTCTCGGCGGCTTCGCCAAACTGGCCGTCCCGTTCGCCGAATTCGTCTGGGCGGATTTTTTGCGCGGGCAAATCAAGCCCGCGGCCGTGGAGGAAGATTTCGACGCGGCGCTGAAGAGGGCGTTGGAACTGGCGAAGTCGGAGGACGCGAGCTATTTGCCGGGGTGGTGCGCGCCGAGGGGGAAGAAGGCGAAGAAGTGAAGGGGAACCCGCTGTCCTTGAAGGGCGCCGTCTAGCGTAGCGGCCCCGGTTTTCCGCATTCGCGGGAATGACAAGAGCCGATCGTGTTTGATCCTAGACGGCTCTGGCGCCTCCCGCCTACCCCGCCGCCGCCTCGATCGCCTCCGTCACCCACTCGTTCAAACTCTTTCCGCCGGCCGCCGCCGCGATCGTCGCCATCTCATGCAGCTTCTGGTCGAGACGCAGGTTGAATTTGCCGGAAAACGCGCGGTACGGCTCGAGGCCCTTTTCCCGGCAAACCTCGAGGTAAACCTCGAGCGTTTTGCGACCCTCCGCCTCCAACCCCGCGACGCTTTGCGCGTAAAAGTCGGCTCCTCCGGACAAACCGAGGAATTCGCCGCGGAACATCGCGATTTCCGGATCGAACGAAACGACCGCCTTGTGGCCCTCGATGTCGATCACGTTATTCATGGTTTCACTCCGTGATTTTCCAGCCACTTCCGTATGCTGGCGACCGCACCCTTGTCGTTGTCCGGCGACGGATGCGGGCGATGAAATACGCGAACCTCGTAGAACAGCGTGAAACTGATGCGCGAACCCTCTCGTTCTTCGATTTCGGCGCCGAGCGCCGTGAAAAGCGCTTCGACGTCATGCCATCTTATCGACCCGCTGACGGGTCGAGCGAACAGGGCGGCCAAAGTGACGCTGTGCTTCCTCTTCACGGAATAAAGATACCACATTATGGTACTAAAATAAGAGAGCGCCGCTGGCCTTCTGGCGCCTTCAGACGCGGGACGACTCCCCTTGGCGGGCGCAAACTTCGTCAGCACTTACGTTTCGATCCGGAGCCGCCAATCCCTGCGCCGACTTTCGCCCAGCGGGCCACAAATCCCCTCACGCACTCCCCAGCAACTCGTCCATCGCGCTCAGCAGATGATCGGGATCGACGGGCTTGTTGAGGAATACCGTTCGTTCCCAGGACTTGAACTCTCCGACCGCCTTGGAAGTGTCGCCGGAAACGACGATCGCCGGCAGCGGCCTTTCGTAATAGACGCGGGCGAATTTGATCGCGTCGACGCCGATTTCATCGTCCATCAGGTGAAAATCGCTGATGATCAAATCGAACCGCTCGTCGCCGATCACGGCGTCGCGGGCGTCGCTCAAATTGGCGACCCCGATCACCTGATAGCCCTGCATCCTCAGGAACACCTGGGTCGCGTAGCGCACCGCCTCGTCGTCGTCGACCAACAGGATTCGCCTCATCGGCGCGGCGTTGGCGTCCGATCCCAATGAAAACCCGGCATCGGTAAGAGGCTGTTGCGAAACGGCCTTCGGCAATTTGACCGTGAACGTGGTTCCCGTCGCCAGTTGCGAGTGAACCTCGATGGGGATGCCGAGTTGATCGGCCAGGCGTCGAACGATCCACAGGCCGAGTCCCACACCGCCGCGCGAACGGCCATCGTCGCCGTGGAATTGTTGGAACTCCCCGAACACGTTCGCCAGCGCGCTCTCGGGGATTCCGATGCCGGTATCGCCGACGATCACGGCGATGGTCTCCCCCTCGTCGCGGCATTCGACATTCACCCCGCCACGATCCGTATATTTGATCCCGTTACCGATCAGATTGCGCAAAATCTGCCGGAACAACATGGCGTCCGTCGAGACGGCCAGCCGCGGACACTTGAAGGTGAGCACGAGCCCTCGCTGGGCGGCCAGCGGCAACATTTCGGCATGAACGGGCCGCATCAGATCCGCCAACGTCAGGGTCTCGATCTTCAGCGCTACGTTGCCCGATTCAATCTTCGTCATGTTCAGCAACGCATCGAGCATTTCCGATTGTGACCGCATCGTCTCGTCGATGCGGCGCCATAACTCGAGGGCGTTTCCGGCGCCTTTCATCGGCTTGGCCGCGGCCAGCAGCATCGTCAGCGCCTGCACGGGCTGACGCAGGTCGTGACTGGCGATGGCGAGGAACCGCGCATTGCGCGCGCTGGCTTGTTCGGCCGTGGCGCGAGCCTGCTCTAGGGCGCGAAGGGTCAAATGCTGCTCCGTCCGGTCCCGGGTGTAGCTGGCCACGCCGGTGATCTTGCCGTCGGCGTCGATCAGCGGTCCACATATGATTTCCAGAAAGCGTCTCCGCCCGTCCACACGGGTCTCGATTTCCCAATGCCTCTTGATTCCCGTCGACAGGACCCGCCGTTTCATTTCAATCGACTTTGCCGCCTCCTCGGCGCTCAGGCCGCCCAATTCGACGCGTTCGAGATCCGTCTTGCCAAGGTAGTCGGCGGCGGTGAACGGCGCCGGCGGATGGCTCACCCATTGGTAACGCAAATCGAGATCTTGAATCAGCGCGAAATCCGGGGAGTTCTCGACGATGAAGCGCAATTGTTGTTCCGCGACGCGCGCGGTTTCCTGAGCGACGCGGCGCTCGGTGACGTCTCGGATCGCTGCGCAGACGCTCAAGCCCTCGACGCCTTCCACGGGCCGCAACGAAACTTCGACGGGGATTTCCCGGCCCGACTTGGCGCGCGCCACCAGTTCCACGCCGGTTCCCATCGCCCGCGTCCGCGGGTTGGCGGCGAATTCTCTGCGAAGCTCAGGGTGCCTCGCTGCGAAACGCATCGGCAACAAGATCTCTACCGGCTTGCCGTTCAATTCTTCGCGCGAATACCCGAGCAGCGTCTCGACGAGCGAATTCATCGCCCGGATGCGCCCTTCTCGATCAACGATGACCATGGCGTCAGGAACGAATTCCAGCACCGTCTCGATGTCGAGAGCGGCGCGTGGAGGCGGCAATTTGATCATGAGATCGCCTCGGCCATTTTCGGCGCCCACCCTGATCGCTCGACTTCGACTCCGTCGCCTCGAGTTTCGCAATCAGTCGTCGACGGCAAATCTGTCAAGGATTGCCGTGCGATCGGAGATTCGCCCGAGCAAGTCCTCAATGAACGGTTAACATGTTCGATGCGGCGGATCAACCTAATTAATCTAATAATATATGTATAATGGCATGATTTGGCCTTGCCATCGCGACGAGCCTGGCGCGCGCAGAAGCGATGTCGGCATGGTCGCCTTCGCGACGGGCCCGCCGCCGTAGCGGAATGCGGTCGCCCGTGGCATGATCCTCCGCGACCGAAAGAAACTGAGACCCGCCGGAACCGCGCCGCCGCTCGGGACTGCGGTCGCAGGGGGACAGGGGGGGTTATGAGCGTACTTGCGCACGCGTTCGCGCTTTCCTTTGCTGGCGCCGGCGCAGGGGCGACCGCTTGGCGGGTTGCACGCCCGCCCCTCACTCCGAACGGATGCGACGAATCGCGGTCCAGCCAGCCTTGTTGAAGATATTCCGATGGCGACCCCGGCGGCCGCCTGCCGGGATTGCGTTCCGCATCGTTCGTCGCTTGCCGTGAAACCGGGGCAAACGATTTGCCAGGGCGAGCAAAACCGCTCAGTGGAGCCATGAATGCGATTTGCCAGTCCCATCGTTCTCCGCCCGGTCGTTGCGGGCGGGCTATTCATCGCGATCCTCGGCTTTGCCGGGCCGGCGGCGCCGCAGGACGCTCAGGACGATCGCGCCGAGCAGACGAAACAACTCGAAGCGGAGGTGGCGGAATACCTGCAAAAACATCCAGTGAAAGAATCCGCCTTGTTCGACTCCGTGGGCGCCATGGTCGAAGTGCTGGGCGAGGTCAAGACGATGACGTTGGGCGTCTGCGAATATGAAGCTGACCTTCCCGACTGGAACGTCGCGCTCGGCCCGTTGCACGAAAACACCAAGGTCGCGCTGCAAATGGATTTCTTGAACGGCGGCCGAAAAGAGCGTGAGCGTACGCCCGCGGACACACTCCCCGATCGCAGGTTTTGCGCGGAGTTGCAGCGACGCTACCGCGAAGTTCTGCGCCAATTCAAAATCTTTGGCCCGGCGTTGCGCAAGGCCGGATATTGACGGGGCGCCGGCATTGCCGAGGACGCCCTTGCCTTACAGCGCTTTAATCTTCACCTTTTCCGCCTTCGCGCTCCAAAGTCTATTCCGCAGCGGCAGGCCGAACGCCTCCGCTTCGATCTCAAACACGTCGCCCTTCTGGGTCTTGAAACCGTCGCTGAACGAAAGCGTCGCGGTGCCGAAATAGTGGATGTGGATGTCGCCGGGGCGGCGGAACAATCCGTATTTGAAGTGATGCGCCTCCAGATTGGCGATCGTGTGCGACATGTTCTGTTCGCCCGACAGGAACGGCTTCTCCCAGACAGTCGCCTTGCCGCGCTTGATCCGCGAGGCGCCCTGGATGTCGAGCGGCAGGCCGCCAATCAGCAGTTCCGGGCCGAAGCTCGAGTCCCGGAGCTTGGAATGGGCGAGGTAGAGGTAGTTCTGCCGCTCGGTGACGTGGTCGGAGAATTCGTTGCCCAGGGAAAAGCCGACGCGCGCCGGCGCGCCGCTGGCGTCGATCACGTAGATTCCGACGATTTCCGGCTCCTCGCCGCCGTCGAGAGCGAAGGCGGGCGAGACGAGATCGCCGCCGGGCGGAACGATCGTCGAGCCGTCGCCCTTGTAGAACCATTCGGGCTGCACGCCCTGAGCGCCCTTCTTCGGTTTGCCGTCCTCGAGGCCCATCTTGAACATCTTCATCGAGTCGGTGAGCGCGCTCGGATCGGCGAGCGACTTGTGCATCTTGTCGCGTCCCTCGGCGGAGCCGAGATGGGTGAGGCCGGTGCCGGTGACATAGACATGGGCGGGATCGGGATGGTCGATCGGGCTCAGCACGCGTTTTTCCTTGTAGGCCGCCGCGAGGTCGACGGCCTTGCCGATTCCGCGTTCGGTGATCAGCTTTTTCAGGCCGCCCCCGTCCGCCAGCGCGGCTGCGACCAGCGCCAGCGTGGTCTTCGCGCCTTTGACGAGCCGGCTTTCGCCGCGGACGGTGACGACGAGCGCGCGTTTGTCTTTCTCGTCAGCGATTTGGGTCAGTCTCACGAATGCCTCCCTGATATTTTTATGCGGCGGTGCGCCGTTCGATCAGTTGATAGACGCGTTCGTCGCGAAAGTCGTCAACCGCGAATATCGCGCCGGCCGCCATCAGCCGGTTTTCGGACAGCGAAGTCATCAGCCCGACGACGGCGATTCCCGCCGCGACCGCGGCGCGCACCCCGGAAAGCGAATCCTCGAAGGCGACGGCATTGCCCGCCCTCGCGCCGGTCGCCTCCAGGCCTGTCAGATAGGGCAAGGGATCCGGTTTCCCGCGCAAAAGCTCCGGCCCACAGATGACCAGCGGCAGGCGGTGGGCCAGCCCGATCGCGGCAAGGATCAGGTCCGCGTTGGCGCGCGGCGCGTTGGTGACGACGGCGCGCTTCAGGCGCCGCTCGTCGCTGAAGTCGAGCAACTCGGCCAGGCCCGCGATCGGCGCGACGTCGCCGACCGCGTCGCGATAGGCGACCTCCTTGGCGTCGAGGATGCGAGCCCGCTGCTCCGCGCCGAGATGCGGCAGGAACTGACGGCCGATCGCCTCGTTGGACGCGCCGAGGATTTCCGAATTGTAGCGGGCGCGATCCAGCGCGACGCCATGCGGCGCGAACGCGCTCTGGAACGCGGCGAGGTGGATGTGATCGGTGTCAACCAGCGTGCCGTCGAGGTCGAAGAGGAGGGCGGAGGTCATGGGGCCTGCAGGAGCGGGACGTTTCGGCCAAGGCGGCGGCGGCGAGTTTCTTGTCGAGCGTGGCGAGCGGCGCGTTGAGACGGCCGGCAAGTTCGAGATAGGCGGCGTCGTATACCGTCAACTTATGGCGCCGGGCGAGAAACAAGAGCGCCGACTCATCCGGCGACCGGTCCAAGACCATGGGCGCCTGCAAAATCCACGCGAGAAACGTAACGGTATCCCCTGGTTGGATGCGCCCACGCCTTTCCCCGACAATCAGAGTGTTACGCAGCTCAAACCACCACAAGGCCGGCGCGCGCGCTTCGCTATCTGGCAGGATGCGAAGCGCGTATGAAGCCAACGGGTGCTCCTCATCGGCAAACGCCCAGCATGCCGCTACGGAGGCGTCCAACACGAACAGCATCAGTATTGGTGACCCTCGTGCTTGGCGGCGATGATTTCTTCAACAGTCATTTTTCCTGAGGTCTTGCGCAGAGCTTTTATCCCTTCGACCGCCCGCTCGATCTCCTCTCGCCGGCGCACGGACTCGGGGACGATGCGGGCGATCGGCTGTCCATCGCGCATGATCACCACCGTCTCGCCCCGCTCGACTTCGTCGAACCAACCGGGCAACGACGCATCAGCATCCGAAGCTTGAATTTCTCGCATGTCTGGCGCCTTTCCTGACAGGCTGTATTATCTAACGGCTCTAACCGCTTGTCGATCCGCCATCCGTGACGCCCCCCTCACATCGTCGCGCCGATCTGCCACGGCGCGAATTCCGCGTCGCCGTAGCCCAGTTCCTCCGACTTCGAGCGCTCGCCGGAGGCGACCTTCAGCACCTTGGCAAAAATCTCCCGGCCTTTGTCCTCGATGGTCACGCCGTCGAGCACGTCGCCGCAATTGATGTCCATGTCTTCCATCATGCTCTGATACATGACGCTATTGGTCGCCAGCTTGATCGACGGCGTCGGCTTGCAGCCATAGGCCGAGCCGCGGCCGGTGGTGAAGGCGAGCACGTTGGCTCCGCCCGCCACCTGCCCCGTAGCGGAAACCGGATCGTAGCCGGGCGTGTCCATGAACACGAAGCCCTTTGAGGTCACCGGCTCGGCGTATTTGTAGACGCCGGTCAGCGTCGTCGTGCCGCCTTTGGCCGCCGCGCCCAGCGACTTTTCCAGGATCGTCGTCAGGCCGCCCGCCTTGTTGCCGGGCGAGGGATTGTTGTTCATCTCGCCGCCGTTGCGCGAGGTGTAATCCTCCCACCAATGGATCATGTCGACCAGCTTTTCGCCGATTTCGCGGCTCGCGGCGCGGCGCGTCAGCAGATGCTCGGCGCCATAGATTTCCGGGGTTTCCGAGAGGATCGCGGCGCCGCCGTGGCGGACAAGGATGTCCACGGCGGCGCCGAGCGCGGGATTGGCGGTAATGCCGGAATAACCGTCGGAGCCGCCGCATTGCAGCGCCAGCATCAACTCGTTCGCCGGGCGCGTCTCGCGCTGGGCCTGATTGAGCAGCGGCAGCATTTCCTTGATGCGACCGACGCCCTGCGCGACGGTCTTGCGTGTGCCGCCGGTCGCCTGAATGGTCATGGAATGGAACAGCTCGCTTTCGACCACGCCATATTCCTCTTTCATCCGCGAGATCTGGAACACTTCGCAGCCCAGGCCCACCATGATGACGCCGCCCATGTTCGGGTTGCCGGCGTAGCCCCATTGCGTGCGCTTCAGCGCCTCAAAACCTTCGCCCTTGCCCGCCATGCCGCAACCGGTGCCGTGCACCAGCGGAATGACGCCGTCGACATTGGGATAATCCTCGAGCAGTCCCGACTTCTCGACCTCGCGCGCGATCAACCGCGCCACCGTCGCCGAACAATTCACCGAAGTCAGCACGCCGAGATAATTCCGCGTCCCCGTCTTGCCGCTGGCGCGGCGAAACCCTTCGAAGGTCGCCTGTTGCGCGACGGGCA